>Ga0310124_10000268_pt1 | contig 35287 bp, 29 predicted proteins | sample CB11b_AW_Bot5_MG_FD_203507 | JGI IMG/M metagenome (GOLD analysis project Ga0310124, IMG submission 203507) | Marine microbial communities from Western Arctic Ocean, Canada - CB11b_AW_Bot5 | ecosystem: Environmental > Aquatic > Marine > Oceanic | place: Canada: Western Arctic Ocean | collected...
CCGATGCGCCTTCCATCCGCAACAACTCAGAATTCGATGATCGGCCAGTTCCGTTGCGTTGCTTCCTGTCGAAGTTCCGGCATGGGATTGACCGCAACCGGATGGCCGACGGCGGACAAAACCGGGATATCGGCTACACTGTCCCCGTAATACCACACATCTGCTGCCTCGACATCGTGGGCGGTGCAATACGCCAGCATGTGTTTGATCTTGCCGAGCCCGACGCAGCACGTGCCCGTCACCTCACCGGTGAACCTGCCGTCGGTGAGCTGTAGTTCGGTGGCGACTATGTCAGGAAACCCGAAGTGCGCCGCGACCGGTTCGGCAATGATCCGGTTGGTTGCCGTCAGCAGACAGATCATTTCACCCCGGCCACGCAGATCCTGAACTTTGTCATGTGCGGCGGGATAGACTGTCCGGCGCACCAGTGCTTCAAAGTGCCGCTGTGTCAGCGCTCTCATGTGTGCCAGGTCGTGCCCAACGAACTCGCGCAACTGAAAAGCCATGAACGCCGCCTCGTCCAGCTCGTTGCAGGTGTACTGCTCGTAGTACAGATCGATCAGTTCACGGTCCGATGCCGGAGCCAGACCTTCGGCGATCAGAAACTCCTTCCATGATACATCGCAGTCATTGTCGATCAGCGTGTGGTCCATGTCCCAGAAATGAATAGCACCCATGAGAAACCCACTCAAAAAAAGGTGAGGACCGCGTCGTCGACGTCATAGCTGTCGGACACGATCGGGATGAATCGCCATTTGTCGAAGGCATTGCACGGGTGGCTGATCCCGAGCGCGACCATGTCGCCGACCTGGAGGTCCAGCGCCCCGGCGAACCGCATGTAGGCATGCTGATCGTTGAGGTCGTAGATCTCGCAGTCGCTCAATGACAACTCGCCGTGCCCCGGCCGCCAGCCTTTGATTGGTATCGGCAGCTTGAAATCGAAGGCACAGTCGCGCTTGCCCGCACCGAGGATGGCAATGCCTGGTTCTGGCAATGACTGGACATAGGCCCAAACCTCGAGAGCCGGCAGCAGCGTGTGCTGCCAGCCGCGCTTGATGATCTGCTTGATATACCCGTCGTAGACCTCGTGATCGTGCGTGATGTAGCAACCGCTGCACAGGACAATGCGGACAGGCTTGGCGACAGAAACATTCTGAAAGATATCGACAACCCGATCGAAGTAGCCGGACCCGCCGGCGACCAGCAAAATTTCGTCACGGTCGCTGAACAGTGCCGGGTCGAGGGCGCGCAGGCCGGTGCAGACGAATTGGAGAAACTGGTCAACCCTCTGCAGGACGGCTTCCGGTGCGTCGTGGATAATACCTTCATGCCCCTCGACGCCAGCGGCCTGCAGGACATCGCTGCCGGCTTGCACGGCAGCTGCCGTGGCGGCCAGGTCTTCGATCGTGCGGCAACCGCTGCGGCCGCCTACCGTGCCCATCTCGAAGAGCACCTGCAGCCGCCGTCCCAAGCCGGCGGCGCGCGCCGTTGCCGCGAGTTGCTCGACATGGTCGGGAGAATCGACCAGGCAATAGAAATCGAAGGACGCGTCGCGATTGAGCTCTTCGACGATGAAGCGGACGTTCTGTTTGCCGACGAGCTGGTTTGCCATGAAGATCCGTGCCACGTCATAGTGCCGGTACACCTGAATCTGCTCCACAGTTGCTGCTGTCATACCCCAGGCACCGGCGTCAAGCTGTTGCTTAAACAGTTGCGGAGACATCGTTGTCTTGCCGTGAGGTGCGATCGAAACATCGCACTGCGCACAGAACTGCCGCATGGCGTTGAGATTATGAGCGACGGCCGACTGTTTGAGCAACATCTGTGGCAGCGGCAGATCCTCTGCGTGGATGTTCCAGCCCTGGCTCCCGACATCATGGAGAGGCAGCGGTGCCAGGCCGCCCGGCAAGCCTTTTATTCGGCCATCGAGCATGGTCTCGGGAATATCACGCAAATCGATCATCTGTTGGCATATTCCCTGTGGTGGTAACGGCACTGATCATAGGCCACCCGCAGTCCTCGGCAGCACACTTCGGATTGTTATCGCAGGCGACCATGCGGCTGAGGATCAGGTGTTTCTTGAACGCCTCGATCTGTTCCCCAAATGGCGGCGTCCTGCTCCGCTTTCTCAAGGATTTGTCTGAAGGCGCCGCTGACAACGATGCCGGTGAATTCTTCCATTGTGCAATGTCCCCTGACGAATTTCGAAAACGCAGTATAGCGCGGCTGGTGAAATTCGCCACCATCTGGTCACTCCCGCCCGTTATCTGGTTGCCCCGAGGGGTGCAGTTTATATGTAACCATTTCTAAATAAACAGGTAAAAGTTTCCAGAAAAACCGGCAGTGACCATGCCATGCGGCGCCTGACCGTAGTACGCCTGACGAAAAAATGCGCTGCCCGCGGCAAGCGGCAGGGCAGTGACGTGGACGATGGACTCAGGGCGTTGAAGAAGAAGCTGAAGAAGTGATCCGTGCCTCTTTCGTGCCATTAAAGCGGAAGGGGTTGGTCTCGCCATTTGCCGGGTTGACCACGGTCACACCGGCGAGGGCCAGCCCCAGCAGCTCATCCGTGTCCATCCGCGATTCCTGCTTGTGAATGACATTCAGCGTTGCGTTGGTGGCGGGATTTCTCGGGGCAAACACCGTGCAACTGTCGGCGCACTGGATTTCGGAGAGCTTCAGCGTTCCGATGCGGCGGGCCAACGCCATGCTTTCGGTTTTGTCGTAGCTGATCAGCGGGCGCAGGATCAAGCGGTCGGTGGCGTTGTTGATCACCTCGAGATTCTGCACGGTCTGGCTGGCTACTTGTGCCAGGCAGTCGCCGGTGACCAGGGCGCGGTCACCGATCTCGGTGGCCAGCCTGGAAGCCACGCGCATCATCAGACGGCGATAGAGGACCGTGCGGTATTTTTCCGTCGTCCGGTCGCGAATGATTTTTTGTGCCGCTACCAGGTTGCAGGCAAGCATCAGTCCGGGTTTTTGAAAACGATTGATCACCCGTACGATGCCGCACACCTTGTCAATTGTCTCCGGCGGCGTGTACGGGGCGCTGTGGAAGGTGAGGAAGTTGGTGTGGGAGCCGCGCTTCATTGCGAGGTAAGCGGCCCCCGGCGAATCGATCCCGCCGGAAAGGAGGACCAGAACCGGCGCACTGGCACCGACCGGCAGACCGCCGGGCCCAGGCATTTTACCATAGTGGACGAACGTCCAGTTTTCACGCACCTCGACGCCGATCGAGATGACGGCGTTGTCGAGATCAAGCTTCAGATTGTCGTACTGCGGCAGCAGCAAATCGGCGAAATGGATCTCCAGTTCCTGCGACCTTAGTGGAAAGAACTTATAGGCGCGCCGCGCCCGCATGCGATAGGTCACGGGTCCGTTGCCGGCCTGCAACTCTTGACCGTAATGCTGTGGCAACGTGTCGCCAACGATTTTTTCGATTGCTTCGAGATTCGACTCGACCATGTACCCCATCGAGTACGACTGCAAACCGAAAACCCGGTGCAGTCCATCGGTGACCAAATCTTCGTGCGCTGCCGTGAATGCCGCAAAACTCTTGCGATGCAACAGAATTCTACCACGCTCGCGGATATAGCGCAGGTCCTCGATGTCACTGAGCGCCCGCTTCAGCGCGGTCACCAGAGCACGTTCGAAGGTGCCGCGATTCTTTCCTTTCAAAGCGATTTCACCGTAGCGGCACAGAATCGCATTGTGTGTTGCGTTACTCATGGACTTCAATCGGTAGAGGAGAGGTGGCAGCCCCGCCAGGATTCGAACCTAAACTAACGGTACCAAAAACCGTTGTGCTACCATTACACCACGGGGCTGCTGAAGAAGAACCGCTACTATAGTGTGCGCTCAACGACGTGACAACAGGGAATTTCAGATGTGGAACCGCCGGCTTCGACCTTTGACGAGAAAGGGACAGGACCGTTTTTCTTTGTTGCGGTGCGACGGAAGTTCGGTACTGTACGACTTGCGTTCAACAGCCGAACCCGGCCGTTTCACGCGAACCTTGCTAAAGGGAGACAAGTCCAGTATGGCAACCGACGAAGATCTGGCTGAATTGAACTGGGACGAGCGATATCGTGCGGGTGCCGCATGATGCGGAAGCGCGACAGATGACCGGCACCGCGACGGAAGCCGACCGCTGGCGCGGGCGCCTGTTGATTCTGGCGGCAGCGGTGCTGTGGAGCACCGGCGGCGCTTTTATCAAGAGCCCGATACTGGGCGGTATTGAGCCGATCACAGTGCGTGGCCCTTTGTTGGCGTGCGGCCGCACGGCTTTCGCGGCGCTGCTGTTACTGGCCTTTCGCCCGTGGCGTTTGATTCGCTGGCGGGCCGGGCTGCTGCCGTTGCTGTTTTCATTTGCGACTATGAATGTGTTGCTGGTTTGCAGCATGACGCGGGCTGATGCGGGCGACGTGATTTTTCTTCAGTACAGCGCCCCGCTCTGGGTGTGCGTGGTTGCTGCCATCTGGCTGCGGGAACCTCTGGTCAAATCGAATCTCATCGCGTTGGTCATCGGCATGGTGGGCGTTGCCGTGATTGTCGTGGCTTCGGTGTCGACGTCGGACTGGATCGGTGTGTTGCTGGCACTGGGTGCCGGTGCCGGATATGCCGGGGTGATCCTGTCGCTGCGGGCGCTGCGCGACGAAGACTCCATCGGTCTGATATTTCTGTGCCTATGCCTCAGCGCTTTGGTCCTGACCCCCTGGCTGGCAGGGTCGGTGCATCATCTCAACGGCGGGCACTTTTTGTGGCTGGCGATTTTCAGTGTGGTGCAGATGGGGATACCATACATTCTGTTCGCCCGTGGTCTGCGGTGGGTGACGGCGCAGGAAGGCTCACTGATCACACTGCTGGAACCGGTACTCAATCCCCTGTGGGTGCTGCTGCTTTGGCAGATGCCGGTGGCGCCGCATACGATGATGGGCGGCGGGCTCATCCTGGCAGCGTTGCTGATGACCCTGCGACCGGACAGGCGTAATGAACAACGGAGGGTGACAGAATGATCATCGATATACACAGCCACGTCTGGGAGTACCCGGAACATTTCGACAACGACTTCCGGGAACAGATGAAACAGGCCGGGGCCGGTGACGAGCTCGATCTGACGGTGCGTTACGAGGATTACACAGCGCTCTGCCGCGAGCCGATCCGGGCGACGGTTGTTTTCGGCGGCAAGGCAAAGCTGAGCGGGTTGTGGGTCGATGACAAGTATGTGGCAGAGTGTGTTGCGGCACATTCTGATGTGCGCATCGGCTTTATGTCGCTCGACCCGACGCAGCCGGGCTGGGAGGATGAGATGCGCGTCGGTCGCGAGGAGTTGCAGCTCAAGGGTATCAAGCTGATGCCGATGTACGCCGGCTTCCGTCCTGACGATCCGGCGCTGGATCCGCTTTGGACATATGCAACTGAACATCAGCTGCCAGTTCTGTTGCATACGGGTACCACGATAATAGCGGCGGCACCGCTCGAGCGGACGCTGCCGATGCACCTCGACGCGGTTGCCATTCGGTTTCCCAACGTCAAGATCATCATGGCGCATCTCGGGCATCCCTTCGAGAACCAGGCGGTTGTGGTCGTGCGCAAGCATCCGAACGTGTACACGGATGTCAGTGCGCTGCACTATCGGCCCTGGCAACTGTACAATTCACTGATGCTGGTGCAGGAATACGGTGTCTGGGACAAGGTACTGTTCGGCACGGACTATCCGTTCACGAACGTGGATGCATCGGTTGACGGTCTACGCGGTCTCAACGGCATGGTGGAGGGTACGAACCTGCCGCGACTGATCCCGGACGAGATCGAGGCGATGATCTATCGCGACAGTCTGTCGCTGCTGGGCCTGTGATGAACCTCTGTAATGCGGGGGATGAATCCCAGCATGGCGACCAATATGAACAGAATCTTTCCATATATTGAGTAGTACTGTAGACAATGCATGGGTCGCGCCTCCCACGTCACAGGCCGAGCTCACCCAACGTCGGTATCGAAACAGCTGCGCCGACGCGTGAGACGCAAATGGCGGCGGCACTGCAGCCGAGCTGCAGTGACTTGGCAACGTCGCCTGAGCGAGTCCATTCAGCGACGAAAAAACCGGTGAATGTGTCGCCGGCACCGGTCGTGTCGACGACTTCCGCGTCGACAGCGGGGATCGCGATCGTCTCGGCGCCGTGCCGGCAGCGGACGCCCTGCTCGCCGAGCGTCTGCACGACGATGGCCTGTGGACAACGCTTTGCCAGGGCATCCAGCGCGGCGTCATCCGAGCGACCGGTCAACTGTTCGCATTCAACCTGGTTGAGGATCAGGACAGCGACGTGTTCGAGCGCGTAATCACGAACCGCCCGGGTCATGGGTGCCGGATTCAGAACGATCTGCATCCCACAGTCGGCGGCGCTGCTGATCAAGTGCGGCATGGCGCTGATCTCGTTTTGCAGCAGCAGCGCATCGCCGGCTCGCGCGGCGTCTTGCAGGATCCGATCGACGTCGTCTTCCGCAATGCAGTGATTGGCACCGCCGTGCAGAAGGATGGCATTTTCGCCGGCTGGACCGACCTGGATGATGGCGTGTCCTGTGGGGACATCTTCACTGACGTTCAGGTGCGTCGTGTTGACGTTGAGTGTGCCGAGGTAATCGCGCAGCCAAATGCCGTCGGTGCCGATGCGACCGGCATGTGACACGGCGGCGCCGGCACGGGCCAGGGCGACCGTCTGGTTGAAGCCTTTGCCGCCGGGTAAGCGCTGGTAGCTGTCACTTGGCAGGGTCTCGCCCGGTACAACGAAATGATCGACCCGGTAAACGTGGTCGATATTGACCGAGCCGAAATTGAGTACCTTCATCCGAATATCTAGGGCTGGCGTCAATCAGCCGAACGGAGATTTTTTCTTTTTGGAGCCGAACGGAGATTTTTTCTTTTTGGAGCCGAACGGAGATTTCTTCTTTTTGGGTTTGTCTTCCGTCGCCTTTTCTACGGGCTCTTTGATCTTCGATTCGTCCGGCGGCATGATACGGATGCTGCGAATGCCTATCTGCAGTTTTTCGATCTTGATTTGATGGACGCCCATGAGCCGTCCGAACCAGCGCCGTTGAATCTGGAAAACATCGCGTAACCGGACTTCCGTGTCGTCATTGAACTCGACAACGATGCTGGGCGCCATCTTTTTGAGGGTGAGGTTCTTGTTCTGAAGCGACAACTGATACTCGATGAAGTAGCTTGGCTGTGCAGCGGCTTCGACATCGAGATCGACAGCTTCCAGTTGCTCGATAGTCATTTCCTCGAGCGGAATTTCTTCCTCCTCTTCCTCCTCTCCCTCCTCTTCTTCACCGCCGTAGATGCCAAAGCGATCGAGGCGCGGGTCGTTCTGCGGGGGGCGGTTGTTGCGTGGATCACGCATCTCTGGCACGTCGAACATGCCCGGCTGCCGGTTGTTACGCATTCCCGGTTGTGCTTCGTCACGGTCGTCAGTCTGCTCGGGGTTTAGCAGTTCCGGTCTGCCTTTTTTCAGGATGCGGTACTCCAGGTTGAAGAGTTCATAATATTTGGTGTTGATGTTGGCCTTCTCGCCGCGTTTCCAGTCGGTACACTTCTGGATGTCGACCTTCTCCTTGCTCTTTCGCCCGTCGCTGTCTTCTTTGCTGAAGATAATTACTGTGGGATAGACGGGATCGGGAGCAACGTGCTGGGCGTGGAAAAAGTCCATCGTTTGCATCTCGCGTCGGTATTTGCTGACTGCTTCGTCGTTTGGATGCAGCCATTCGTAGCTGTCATCGACGTCCGTGAGACTGGCGGCGGCATTGATCAGTGACTGCCGGTGATTCTTGATCTTGTCGATCAGCGCCTGTCGCTTGGTCTCGGCAACGAGACGTTTGTCGCGCACTGCTGTCCGGACCTTGTCCAGGTCACTGCGCACGTCATCCTGGTGGGCGTATGCCGCCAGAATGGCCTTTACGCGCGATTTGACGCTGTCCTTTTGCCAGTTTCTGATCTTCTTGGGGACCAGGCTGTAGGAGAATACGCTGCGTTTCACGCGGTAGGTCATCGCTGCAATCTTGCCATCGCCGCCACAAGTTGGGCACTCGATCGTCTCTGGTTCATCTCCGTCTTCGACATAGCGGTGGTTGGCGACTATTTGATCGCCCAGGCATTCGGGGCAACTGATCTTGTCACGAGAAACCGCCTTGGAGCTAATGGGCTCACTTTCCGGTTTGAGCCGCCAGGTGCCGACATCCGCCATAACAATCCAAAGTTCGTGATTGTCGGCGATCGAACCGACTACACTGTCGCCCAGATCCGATTTGCGCAAGCGGAATTTCTTGCTGCGCGACCACCTCTTGCCAGAGAGCACAGGATTCCCGCCGTCCATACCTATGCTGGTGAACCGGCTTTTCCACTGCGGTTTTTTGTCAGGGGTCTCCTTAGCCGGCGGGATCTTGTAGATAAAGATAACGTCGAGTTTTTTCTCCGTTTCGTTGACTATCTCCAGGATAACATGGTCATCGGCCTCGGACTCTAAGAGCACCAGCTCGACTTTGCCGTCACCGAGTTCGGGCTTTGCCCAGTACCTGCCACTGATTATCTCGCACCTGCGGAAAAATTCGCGGGTGTAACCGGCGGCGCGTTTCAGCTTCTCGTGCTGGATGATCCGGCGCCGGGCCTTTTCTTCTTCGAGTTCTGCCTTGAGTTGGGTAATCTTTTCCTGCAGTACTGCCTCGTTGTCCGAGAATGCCAGGCGGTCGCGGTCCTGCGGAATGATGTCTTTCAGGTTTATCCTGTAGTCCCCGATCTGCACGCGGTTGCCGAGGATGTGTCGAAAGGCGCCGGTAAATTTGCGTGTGCGCCCGCCCTGCTTCACGACAATCGTCACTTCCTCGCCTTTCTTGAAGGGGACGGAGATCAGGTCGATGTATTCCTGCTGCTCCTTGAATTCGTCTGCCAGTTTCTTGTCGATGCTTTCATCTATATTAGCCATGAACGTTTCATACGCAGCAACCGATAAATCGTCCGGCGCGTCCTTGGCGGCGCTCAAGTAGAGCGGCGATATGATAAAAGTCACGATGAAAGCTATGCGAAGGGTGCTCATCTATTGACTCCTGTTCTTGGTTACAGTTTCGGATAACCCGCCGTCAATGCCGATGCGGCGGCGGTCGGGTTTCGCGCCTGTCATGCATCGTATGCACAGTTCATGCGATGTCGGCGGCCCTCTCATATTTTTTGGATGTCATGCGACCAGTGTAAGTTGCATTGCGACGGAGCTGGGCTGTCATCGGACCCGCGAATGGACAATCTTGACGGTCACATTCTGCAGCGGTTTTGACAGCTCTTCTGCCGCTACTTCATTGGCGATATACACCTTGCCGCCCCAGTTGCCCTCGACATCGAGGCTGTTGAGAAATGTTGACGGCCCGTCATCGGTGCCGAAGGACAATTCGAACGTCAGTGTCTCACCGAATACTTTGAAGTTGGTGAGCGTCCCGCGGTATTGCAGGTAGCAGGCGTACCGATCGTCCTCCTGCGTCACAGCTACGCGGTACTCGGCCCTGGCCAGTGCCTCGAGATTACCCACCGCCTCTGATTTAGTGACATCCAGCCAATCGGACAGACGCACGACCGTCGTTGGGCCGAGTCTCCGCATGGCTTTCGGATGATCCATGCCGAGGTTGTAAAGAATCGAGTTGGTGCGAACTGGGTTGCGACTTACGATGTTCGCGGGGTCACGCCATGAATATTTGGCTGGCTCGAGCAGGTTCCCGATAGTCACGAAATCCAGGGTTTCCGACTCCTCGTCGGCGTCGGTCGACACCACGCCGTCCGCTGGACTCGTACTACTGCCCCGCTCTCCACCCGGGGCGTAGACCCCGGTATCGGTCAAAGAGATGTCCCCGTAATCCACTTCTTCGCTGTCGATTGATTCGATCGGCGACTCGACGGCACCTGCCGTCGTTGCCGCGGCAGGTTTCATGTAAGCCACCGCATTGTCGACGTGCTCAGCGAAATTGTCGCGCCTGGTCATTTGCACCCGGGCCAGTTCCGAGGGCTTCGCACTCATCCCGATGCCGAATTGCACCTGCAACCGGATGACACGTTTCGGCCCGCTCTTGCGCTGGACGGTGCGGGCCTTGCGGCGCACCTGCGGGTTTGCCTTCAGAGACCAGCTGCCGATCTTGGGATGATGGCAAATGACACTGATCGCTTCAGTTATGCGATCGGCGAAGTTTTTGTCCATGTCATTGCGTCGGACGCTGAACGCCGTCCGCTGCCTTTTTAGGTCGCCGGTGTTGACGATCGCAGCAACCGCGATGCCGTCGATCAGTATGACGTAATCGATTTCTTTCGACAACGTTTTAACAACCAGTTTGGAATCGGCCCCGTCCTCAGTTTGTACGATGATCCTGGTATAATCGCCGAACACGCGGCGCTTGCCGATCTTGTTGCCTACAATGACGTTTTCCTTGAAAAAATCTCTGTTGTAATGGTGCTCCATATTCGCTTCGTGAAGCAAGTTGTGGCGTTGTTTCGCCATGCGCGCCTCGAGTTCTGTCACCCGTTCTTTGATCAGTTTGTCGAGACGATCCTGATCGTTGTTCCAATACAATCTATCCCGATCTTCCCGGTCCAGGTCCTGGAGCAGAATATGGCGGCTGTCGAGCTTGGCGTATTTGTTGCCGACCAGGCCGCCGAAGGTCCCGGAGAAAGTTTGACGTTGCGAACCGCGTCGCATAGAGATTGTGATGCGTTCGCCGATCTTGAAAGGGTTGGAGAGATTCTCGATGGCGGCAAGGTCGGCGGCGAACTTTTGCTTGAGCTGGCGTTCGACGAACTCCTCGATTTCGCGCTTCTCGGTTTCGAACTGCTGGAGCGACTGCATCTGCTGCGATCTGACCGGTGCAACGACCAGCAGCGTAAGCGTCAGGCAGCTGATTATGAAAGGACAGGAGTTCCGGAATGCTGTTCGTCGACCCATTTCATCCTGTGTGAGAAAAAGCGGGCTGAGCACGTGGGTTCTTCCCCGTGATGGCTCAGCTTGCGATGCAGGTGCAGTGCGGGAGAGCAGCGACTGATCGACTTCTCGTTTGGCACCTAGTCAATGTACGTCGGGCACGGGCGAAAAATCAAGTCGCGTGTCCCAGGCCGGGACACGCGAGCTTGCTCATCACTCTCAGGTGGCGGCGTCGAAATTGGTCGCCACGGCATCCCAGTTCACGACGTTCCAGAAAGCCGCGATATAGTCGGGCCGGCGATTCTGGTAGTTCAAGTAGTAGGCATGCTCCCAGACGTCCAGCCCCAGGATCGGGGAGTCGCCGGTCATCAACGGTGAATCTTGGTTCGGCGTGCTGGTCACTGCCAGCTTGCCGCCACTCACTACGAGCCAGGCCCAACCACTGCCGAAGCGGGTTGCCGCGGCGTTGGCGAAATCACTCTTGAATGCGTCGAAGCTGCCGCAGCTGCTGTCGATTGCATCTGCGAGGGCGCCGGATGGCGCGCCACCGGCATTCGGACCCATGATCGTCCAGAACAGATTGTGGTTGACATAACCACCGCCGTTGTTGCGGACAGCGCCTTGGATGTCGGAGGGCAGCGAGTCGAAATTTGCCAGAAGTTCCGGTACTGGTGTGGATTCGTTCTCGGTACCGGCGACCGCGTCGTTCAGCTTGCCGGTGTACGCAGCGTGATGTTTGTCATGGTGGATTTCCATCGTGCGCGCATCGATGTGCGGTTCGAGTGCGTCGAATGCATAGGGCAGGTCGGGAAGTTGATGTGCCATGATGCCTCCTCTTTTAGGGTTGCGGGTTCTACAACGGGGACACACACCGGTAGTGTGTGGCTTGTGACAAAAGGAAACTACTTCCCCATCGGCGGCAGGTCAATACAGTTTCGGTGCAAAGCCGCGACAGTTGCACCGGGTTGTAACATCACGTAAATTGCCTGCAAGAACTTCAACAACTATCGCTCTCTGGCTGCCTGTCCAGCATAGCTGTATCCGTGGCATGACTAAGAACAACAAAGCCTGCTGTACCCCAACCAACCCCGAATCATCGGTAACTCTCGTCGAGCCGATCGATTTCGCCGACAGTGGCTCGACCTCGGGTATGCGGAGCCTCGAAGGCGGCGCCTTCCTGATGGGCACGGATCGCGACGAAGGCTTTCCCGCCGACGGCGAAGGCCCGGCGCGCGAAGTGACGCTGCGAGCGTTTCACATCGACATCACCAGTGTCACCAACCGACAGTTTACGAACTTCGTCAAGGACAGCGGTTACCGGACCGATGCGGAGAAGTTCAATTGGTCCTTCGTTTTTCACCAGCAGCTCGCTGCCCGCAGCCGCAAACACGTCGACGATACCGTGTTCGGGCTCGAGTGGTGGTGCAAAGTGAGCGGTACCAACTGGCGACACCCGGAAGGACCGAGATCGAATATCAAGCGGCGTATGGACAACCCAGTAGTGCACGCCTCATGGAATGATGCCATCGAGTATTGCCGCTGGGCGGGTAAACGGTTGCCTACCGAGGCCGAATGGGAGTACGCAGTGCGCGGCGGCCTGGTACAGAAAATTTTCCCATGGGGTAATGAGCTGGAGCCCGGCGGCAAACACCAGTGTAATATCTGGCAGGGTGAATTTCCCGCGCACAATACCTGCGACGACGGCTACGCAGGTACGGCGCCGGTGCGATCGTTCAAGCCCAACGGTTACGGCCTTTACAACATGGTCGGCAACGTCTGGGAATGGTGCAGCGACTGGTTCAGTCCCGACTTTCACCTTGCCGCGACTCGTGACAATCCGGTCGGGCCCGAAAGTGGCGACCGCAAATTGATGAGAGGCGGTTCGTTTCTGTGCCACGATTCCTATTGCAACCGATATCGTTGCGCGGCCCGTACCGCGAACACCCCGGACAGCTCTACTGAGAACTGTGGTTTTCGATGCGTTCGCGATGCCTGAGCCGCAAACGGGGGCACCGTCTGGACGCCCGAATGCACCAGTGTATGATGTAATCTTGCGCTTGGAAGCAAGCTGCACACGACCGGTGTGGCACTGACGGTGATGTAATCGCAAGCGTATCGTGTCAGCCACCGTATCACGGGTAAGAACGACAAGCGCCTCACGATGATTCCGAACGCCTCATTCAACTCCAGTTCGGAAGACCTGATGCCATAGGGCGCAGCCCGATTACAGCGAGACGATCGTCACGCCGCCGCCGCCGGCATCCTTGCCGAGCTCGCCCAGCCGGTACTGTTGAACCGCCTGATTGCCCCGCAGGTAGTCGTGCAGGCCGCGGCGCAACCGGCCGGTGCCGAAGCCGTGCACGATCCGCACTTCGTTGAGTCCTGTGATCAGCGCCCGGCTCAGGAATGATTCGAGTTCGGCAACCGCTTCGTCGACCGTGCGGCCGATCAGATTGAGTTCATGTTCGGTCCGTTGCGGTGGTGGCGGGCGTACGTTGAATACCGGTTCCGTCGAAGGTTGCGGCTGCACGCACCGCCCGATTTGCGAACTGCGTACGTCGAACCGCTTGCCTGCCACTTCCACAGTCACGCGACTGCGGTCGTCACTGAGGTCGACGATGCAACCGCTGTCGTTCAGCGTCTCGACACGGACGTACTGTCCGAGTTCCAGATCCTCCGGTCTCAGTGGCTCCTCAGGGCGCGGCTGCGTTTCCGCCAGGCTTTGTGCCAGACGCTTCTCTTTGCGGGCGACGTCTTCCCGCACCGCTTTGATCTCCTGTCGCGACTCCGACGTCTTCGCCTGCACCAGCATCCGGTCCATCTGCCGCCGGGTGTTTTCCACCATCGTTGCGGCTTCCTTTTGTGACTGGTGCAGTAGCCTTTTGCGCTCTTTTCGCAGGCGCGTGAGTTCGCCCTGCAGTTCCTCGCGTTCGCTGCGCAGGGAATCAAGTGTTTCGTCGGCCGCTGCCGCGGCGCTGCTGAGTCGTCGCTGGTCGTTGTCGAGTTTTTCGAGGATGTCTTCGAGCTCCACGGTCTCGCTCCCAATCATTTCACGGGCACTCTCGAGAACATCGCCGGGCATCTCGTAGCGCTCGGCAATTACCAGAGCGTAGCTGGCGCCGGGGCGGCCGACCTGAACCACATATTCCGGCTGCAGCGACTCCAAATTGAATTGTACGGAGGCATTGACCATGGCGTCCTGCCGGTGCACATGATGTTTGATGATGCCGAGGTGCGTCGTCACGAATGTCAGGCCCGCGGCGGCGGCCAGGGCGTCAAGAATTGCACAGCCGAGGGCGCCGCCTTCGACCGGGTCGGTGCCGGACCCAAGCTCGTCGATGAGGGCGAGTGTGCGCTGTGATCGCGCCGTCTCCAGCAGGTTCTTGATCTGCACGACGTGGGCACTGAACGTGCTGAGGTTTTGTTCGAGGGATTGCTCGTCACCGATATCGGCGATGATCTGCGGGAAGATGGGCATTTGACTGCTCGGCTCCGCCGGGATCGGCAGTCCGGTCTGGTAGATCAGTGCCAGCAGACCAAGCGTCTTCAACGCCACGGTCTTGCCGCCGGTGTTCGAGCCGGTAATCGCCATGACATTACAGTCATCCGGCATCGTCAGATCGAGCGGCACCAGTACATCCTCTTGGCCGTTGCCTCGAAACTGTTTCTGCAGCAACGGGTGCCTGGCATTGCACAGGCGCAGATTCTTCGATCGTTGGGGATAGCCGCACTGGTAGTCGGCAGCCCAGTGGCTGGCGGCAAAAACAAGGTCGTAGCGGCAGAGAGCATTGGCCGTTTCCTGCAGAGCTTCGCCCTGGCTGCGCAGGTGGCGGCTGAGCTCGGTAAAAATGCGATGGATCTCGTCGCGCTCCTGCAATCGCAGCGTCGCCAGTTCGTTGCCCGCCTCGACGGTGATTTGCGGTTCTATGAACAGTGTGCGGCCGCTGTTCGACTGATCATGCACGACCCCGGGTAGTCGGCTCTTGAGTTCGCGTCGTACCGGCACGACAAAACGGTCGTTGCGCGTGGCAATGAATTTTTCCTGCAGGACGTTGTTGTAGTCCGAGTTGCCCAACAGGGTTTCGAGCTGTCGGCGCAGGCGTGCCTCGAGGTTGCGGAGGCTCCGTCGGATCTGCTGCAGTTTGGTGCTGGCGTTGTCCCGGATGGAGTGGTTGTCGTCGAAAACGCGGTTGATACGCTGTCGCAGTTCGGGGCAGTCATGGACTTGTTCACCGAGCTCGGCCACCATCTGATCGGCTGCGGGTTCTCCATCGGAGAGGAAGGCGTGCACCCCGGCCGCAACACCGAGAAACTCACTCAGTGCCGCGAAGTCATCAGCGGCCAGCACAGCATCGATGGGGCGGCCGCGCCTGAGAATTTCGCTGGGACAATCGAAGTGCGCCCGTGGCAGATCGACATCGTGCCGGCGCAGAGTCATGAAGGCGCTGATCAACGCCGTCAAGTCGTCGATACCGGTGCTGTCGCCGACTGGACGCAAAGCCAGAACTGCAGCGCCGCCGCCGGCCGAGCAGGTGTACGCGGCCAGCAGTTCGAGAAACTGATCGTATTCGAGGACGCGACGGGTGTGGGCCTTTATGCGCCGTGTCCCGGCTACCATTCCAATTCGTACATAATCAACATATCGGTGACCAACTCGGCCAGTGTGTCGGCTTCGTAGCGATTGCCGGCGTACTTCGCGTAGGCGGCTACCGGGGGTATCTGCCGATATGCGTAGTTGACGTCGAACGCTTCGTTGTTTGCCTTCAAAGTCCCCCTGACCTGGACGTAATTGACCTTGTCGATCTTCACCTTGCGCCACACCGGGTCGTTGAGCAGTCTGCCATAGGCCTGGTCAAGCGTGATCTCGCCGAACATGTGGTCCTGCACCTTCTGGACCGGGGTCTTGCCGCAGCCTCCCGAGATCATCGCCAGCACGACAATCAGGACTGCGGCGTTTTTCGATCGGTGATAATTCATCGGCTCAGTCATGTTCGAACCCGGTGTCAGTTTCCGGCTCGGCACGTGGCGAATTCGGGAACAATGCCGCGAGAATCGAATCGGCGCAGGCTTTCAGTTGTGCGTCGGCCGGCGCGATCTCGGCTGCCTGGGCCCCATAGTTCTCGCCGAACTTGAGATCTTTGATGATCGCTGCGCGCGCATTCTCCACAGCCTGCTTTTCGTATGTCTGCATCTGCTGCAGGCGCAGTGCATCGTGACGATCCTTCGGCTTGTTTTGGCGTTCCCACTGTACAAGACGCCTGTTGGCATCCTTGATGTAGTTCTTTGCCTGGCGCAGCAGGCTGCGGCGCTTCTTTGCGTTGGTAACGATTTCGTCCAGCATTTCGCTGACGACCGACAGCACGTTGTGCTCGGGAAACAGTTCCGCTGCCCGCATACAGAACTGCCGACGTTGTGCCAGGTTTTCGAGATTGATGTTCCACAGCACGTCCTCGACAATCGTCAACATCAGGTCGTTGTCATTGGTGTAACCGTAGGCAAAGCCAAGGTTCTCGGCGTTCTTTGCTGCCGCACTGGTGATTGTTTTCCAGCGCCCCGATCGCAGACATTCCCGTAGAAGCCGGAATCGGTCTTCTTCGTCCCGCAGCCAGACTGCGTACATATCCGCGATGGTGGCGCCGCGTTCAGTGTCGCCGGTGTTTTCGGCGTAACTCAGAATACGCGTGATACGCATGGTCGCCTCATCCGCCAGGACGTTGAAACAGATCGCGGTTAAAAGGCAGATGGAGAAAATTCGATGCATCGGATGAAAAATTTTGGGTAGAGCGATAAGCTGGTTCAACTCGATAAGGCGGGAATATACTGCGCAATCGCAATGAATGCGCAGGTTTGCGGAGACTGCAGAGGGACTACATTATCAGTATGCATCGTTGTTTCATCCTGCTGTTTTGCTCCACGGTCACGTTGGCAGATGGACTGCCCTGGCTCGATGACCTGCCGGCAAACGCGCCGTTAATCGAATACTACGACGAACAACCGCTGCCGGAGCCGGGTTCCAAACTGGCTGTCCTGGTGGATCGGATTGATCCTGACCTGCGCCGCGCCACCGGATTTGCGCAACGCCTGCTCGCAACCCTGCGCGTGCGGATCAATTACCGGCTCTACACCACGGGTGCCGATGCAACCGATATCACGGCGTGGCAACGCGCGTACACCGAAATCAGCATCGGCCGAAATCCCTTCGAAAGGGATCCCGGCGGCTTGCGCGGCTATTACGCCATCAACGACGATTCCTGCCAGGTGTTCAAGGTTTTTCCCCCAAAGGACAATCCACAGCCGCCGAAAAGCGGATTACCGCTGATTGTTTCCATGCACGGCCACGGCTGGCAAGACTGGTACCGTCCCTTTCAGCTGGAAGGCTACAGCACCGACGGTGCCTACGTCATCAGCGTGCACGGCCGCGGCAGCGCCGACTTCAAATGGATCGCCGAAGACGATGTGCTGGCCGCTATCGACGCGGTGCAGGCGGATTTTCCGATCGATCCGAGCCGCGTTTACCTCACCGGCGGATCGATGGGTGCAACGGGTGTCTTTCAAGTCGGCGCCCACTATCCGCACCGGTTCGCCGCCGGTTTTGCGGATTCCGGCAATACCGATATCACTGCCTGGTCCGACTTCGAAGCGGAGGATCCTGCGGATGCGTACGGGGCATTGCGGGCGCGGTTGCGCGGTTTGACCTCGCCCATTGCCTTTGCTGAAAACTTCCTGAACCTGCCGCTTATCATCACCCACTGCAAGACCGACAGCACGGTGGTGCATTCGCAGCGCATGGCCAAGCGCCTCCGGGCCGCCGGCTGCCGGGACTATACGTTCACCCTGCGTGACGGCGAGCATGTCGATCTGCAGCCCATGGCCGATCGGTTCGATGCTTTAAGCAGGTTCCGCACGAATCCTTGGCCCTACCGGGTCACGCTCAAGGCAGCATCGTATCGGCAGGCGACCGCTTACTGGGTGACGATTCGTCATTTCGAGCGACGCCTGGAACCAGCCGAGCTCGATGTTCGTCGGTTTACCAACACGCAGATAAAAATCGATCGCATCGTCAATGTTGCCGGCTTCCGCCTGCAGCTCGACGGCCTTGAGCTGGACAGAACACAGCCATTGTCGATTGTCATGGCCGACGGCCAGACCGTGACGGTTCCGCAATCAGCACCGGGGCCGGTGACTTTGAGCAAAAACGGTGCCGCCTGGCAACTCGACAACAGCCATGGTGCCGGACTGCACAAGCGGAAAGGCCTCGAAGGTCCAATTGCCGATGTTTTCCGCGAACCGTTTTTGCTGGTTGTCGGTACCAGTGCTGCCGACCCGTTCGAGCGCTGGATCGTTGCTCAGGAAGCAGCTCGCTTCCAGCGCCAGTGGCGGCGGCGATTCCAGGTCGATCCCCCGCTCCGTCTCGACACCGCACTCACCGTGTCCGATATCTACGACCGCAATCTCATCCTTTTTGGCGGCCCGACACAGAATGCCGTAACCAAGGCGTTGAACGCCAAACTACCTGTCCGTATCGACGGTGATTCCATTGTTGCCGGTGACAAGACTTACCGCGGCGCCGGCCTCGGCGTGCACGTGCTTTATCCGAACCCCCTGAATGCGGACCGTGCCGTGGTCGTTTTCGGCGCCGTCGATTGGCGCGGCATGTGGCAGATCACCCACCGCTTTGGTACCTGGTTCGACTGGATGCCGCTCGATAATTATTGCTGGTATGATTTCTGTGTGTTCGACGACCGTTCGCGCGGCATCGAGACGTTTCGCGAATCCGGTGTCTTCGACGAGCGCTGGCAGTTCGACGAGAAACAGCGCTTCGACGGCGTCGCGGCTGATCGGCAAGCGGTCATCCCGCGACGATACCCGACCCATCGCGAACCGCCGCCGGATGCTCAGACGGTACGCCTGACTGAACTGTGGCCGATCCAGATCGACACCGCCAAAGATCCGATGCGGATCGATCGCAGTTGGAACGACAAGCCGCTCACGGTCTCCGGCGAGAAGATGGCCTTTGGCTTCGGGCAGTGGATTGAATCGGCTGTGAGCTATAACCTCAGTGGGCAATTCTCGCAGTTTCGCGCCCGCGTCGGAATTGATCCGGAGGGTGCCGAAACGATCGACGAGGCCCGCAGTCATGCCGAGAACCCGACATTCATCGTTACCGGTGACGACAAGATTCTGGCGCAGCAGTCCGATGTGCGTTTCGGTGAAGCGCCGCGGGCGTTTGATGTCGACGTCACTGGCGTCAAGCGATTGACATTGATGGTTGTGCGCGACTGGCCGGCTGGCTGGTTGTACGGCGCCATTGCCTGGGGCGAACCGACACTGGAAAGACGCCGCGAGGCCCATCAATGACCGGAGTGACAGATGGAAGTCTACAATCTCGATGAATCGCCCAGCGTGGTCACAGCCACGGGGACGCGGACACGGGCTAAGCCGCAGCGGCGGAAGCCACGACTGCACTGCGCCATCTGCGGTCATCCGATAACCTCTAACGAGCACTTGAGCTCGATCGCCGGAGTGACCCGGCATGTCTTCACAAACCCCCACGGAATCGGATTCTGCATCGACTGCTTCAGCGCTGCACCGGGTTGTTTCATAGTGGGCGACCCGACCGAAACGGACACCTGGTTTCCCAGTTACAGCTGGTCAATGGCGCATTGCAGCGAATGCCGCAGCCAGCTTGGGTGGTTCTTTCAGCATCTGGACGGTGACACGTTCTACGGGCTGCGAGTGGAACTGCTGGAAGAACGGGAAGCAGACAGTTGAGCCGCGGCGGAAGGACTCAGATTTTCACGCGGATGCCTGGGCGTGCGGTCCATCCCGCAACTTCCCCAAAGGCAATGCCCAACAAGCATGCGACCGATGCCGTGCCTGTGGTATTTGGACAGCGCTGCCGGGTGATGAATGTGTCCGCACCTGACACCGTTCCCGGCGAGCACTGCTCTCGTCAGATCATCGCCGATTGCAGACACAAAACTCATGCAGCATCTATTGAGAACAGCGGAAATGCGTTGGTGATTTATCAATCCCGTCCCGTTCCGTGATCGCTCGATGGAATGTAACGTGTTTGCCGCAACGGGAATAAGACAGTACATTCAACTGACGGTGCCTTCAGTTAAAGGCACGCCTATGGGTATTTTACGTCATAGCTACGAACGGAACGCAGCCGGATGAAATTGACCGACTATATCACAGACGTGGCGCCGCGGGCGGTGCTGTTTGAGCTGACTCGGCGCGGCTGGCGAAAGCCGCCGAATCCGTTGACCCTGACGTTCTCCGTCACCGCTGCCTGCCAGAGCCGCTGCAAGACCTGTAATATCGGCAACGTCTACCTGGCCAATCCAAAGCTGGCGAAGGAAAACCTGTCGCTCGAAGAAATCGAGAAGGTTTTCAAATCGCTTGGGCGCGTTTACTTCTTTAATGTCTCCGGCGGTGAACCGTTCATGCGCCAGGACCTGGCCGAGATCATCCGACTTGCCTGCATCCATCTGAAGCCGCGGCTTATTCATATCCCGACGAATGCCATTTCCCCGCGGTTCATCGACAAGACGACCCGCAGGATCCTCGAGTACATGGATGAATACGCGCCGGCTTCGACACCGATTTCGATCAAGCCGTCGATTGACGGCATCGGCAAGATGCACGATTACGTCCGTGGCGTCGAAGGCAACTTCGAAATGCTCGAGCACACGATCGACTTGCTTCTGGCGATCCGCGCGGAGAATCCCAGACTGCACGTCGACCTGGGCACGGTCATCTCGAACTTCAACATCCATCATCTCGACGCCATCGAAGACTGGGTGCACCGCCGCGGCATCGAATCCTATCGCCACGAGATCGCCGAGCAACGGGCTGAATTTCACAACCTCGGCGATCCGATCACGCCTTCGGTCGAGGTGTACGAGCGACTCACGGCTGGATTCAAAAACAAGATTCTCCGTAACATCGGAAAAAAAGCCTGGCTGACGCGGACAACAGAAGCGGTGCGTTTGGTATATTATGATGTGGCGGTGCAAATCCTCAAGGAGCGTCGCCAGGTGACTCCGTGCTACGGGGGTATCTCAAACATTCATATGAATTACAACGGCGATATCTGGCCCTGCTGCGTTCTGGGCAATGAAAATCAGATGGGTAATGTGCGGAAGAGCGACTACGACATCCAGGCCTTGCTGCGTTCGCAGCAGGCCAGGGAAGCTCGGCAATACATTGCTGCCGGCAACTGCGCCTGCCCCCTCGCCAATCAGTGGCTCAACAACGTGCTGCTGACACCGCGGCACATGCTCAAGGTACTGTATACCGTTTTGTTGATGATCTTTCGAAAACCGCCGGACGAAGTGTCGCCGGTTCGTGAAATTGTGCCGGCTGACATCGAAGTGGAGATCACTGGACATCAACTGAAGCAAGCGCTGGTGCTTGACAAACTCGGCACGATTCCGGAGGAAGTGGAGGTCGAGCTGCCGGTTTTCAAAGATCAATAGATGTGTGGACAGGCTCGATGATGTGACGCCGTACCCGGCAGTTGGCTGATTGACTGGAACTCATTGATACCCGATAAGCTGCGGCTGATCCGCCAAACCAAAGGCTACTCCCAGGAAGAACTGGCACGGCAGTTGCAGGCCTCCTTCCCGACCGTCAATTTCTGGGAACGCGGGCGCGTACCCCATACCCCCGCCAACAGCACGCCATCGACATGCTCTATCGCGCCGTCGTCCGTGCCGGCGACCGCAATCAGGTATTCATCGTCGATGACGACGAGGCCGCCGGTCTCGTGTTGGCGGATTACGCCGCGCTTGCCTTGCCCGACTGGAAGGCCGCCGTCATCGATAACGGCGACGATACGATCCTGCAGATCGGCCTGCAGCAGCCGCGGATTTTCCTGCTCGACATTATGATGCTGCAGATCGATGGCATCGATCTGCAGGCGCGCATCCGCCACAACGCCGATCTGGCAGATGTACAGGTCATCTTCACCACCGCTACTACCGAAGAAGGCCTGCTCGACAGAGCCCGTGCAGCCGGCGCTCTCGCCCTCCTGCACAAGCCGGTTGAGCGCCAGGAACTGACCGACTTCCTGCGGGCTGCTGTCCGTACCACGCTCTGATGGCGGATGCCGCAAGCCGACGCCTGCAGCGATCTCCCATAGTCCGCCTGCGGCATAATTAGTGCAGCCGGATTTCTTTGTCCGTGCCGAGCGCTTGCCGTGCCATTTCCTCGGCGTGATACGAACTGCGCACCATCGGCGCGCTGCGCACTGCTTTGAAGCCGATCTCGTACGCCATCTCCGACCACGCCTCGAACTGTGCGGGTTCAACGTATCGGTCCAGGTCCCAATGCTCGCGACTCGGCGGCAGGTACTGCCCGATGGTGAGGATATCCACGTCTGCGGTGCGCAGGTCGCGCAGCACCGTTTCCACTTCTGCGTCGGTCTCGCCGAGCCCCACCATGATACCTGACTTCGTCGCTGTCTGTCCGGGCACTGCAAGCTGCTTTGCCATTGTCAGTACACTCAGCGATCGGTCGTAACGGCCGCCGCTGCGTACCGGACCGGTGAGGCGCTCGCAGGTCTCCATATTGTGGTTGAACACTGTCGGCTTCGCCGCCAGCACCTGCTCGACCAGTTGCCGGCGCCCCTTGAAGTCGGGTGTCAGTACCTCGATGCCGCCGTCCGGAATGCGCTCGCGCAGCGCCGCGATCGTCTCGGCGAAATGCCCCGCCCCTTTGTCCGACAGGTCATCGCGATTGACGCTGGTGACGACGACGTATTTCAGCGCCAGTCGTGCCGCGGCTTCGGCGACTTTGCCGGGTTCGTCGGCATCGACCGGTTCCGGCTTGAATGAATCGATGGCGCAGAAGGTGCATTTGCGCGTGCAGCGGTTACCCAGCAGCATGAAAGTGGCCGTGCGCCGATGCCAGCACTCGGCGATATTCGGGCACTTGGCGCTCTGGCAAACAGTGTTGAGATCGAGGTCCTCGATCAGGTCCAGCACATCGGTGCGGTTCTGTCCGACTTGCACCTTGACGCGAATCCAGGGCGGCAGTCGTTGCAGATCATTTTTGGTAGTGGGTGCACTCATTGGTAGTCCGGTGAGATGCGTGAAAACGTTGGTTAACCTTAGTCATATCTGTTGTTCTGTCAATCTGCCGGCCTCGTCGAAGGCCAGGTCGACAGCACCGTCGAAACCGACCAGTGCGATCTTGGCCGCATCGAGCGCGGCAAGCAGCCGGTCGCGTTCGAGAAGAAGCGTCCGCCCGGCCTCTACCGCCAGGACCTTGGCACGGGCCTCCTGTAGTGCGTTGACTGTCCACGGCCCGATACAAGGGACGTCGAACCGCATGTCATGATTGGGTTTGGTGCGCTTTACCACCGTCACGCCGCCGTGCCCGAGCTCACCGCCGCGGCGGATCGCCTTGTCGGTGCCTTCGAAAGCCTCCACTGCCAGCACCGTGCCATTTTTTACGACCACCGTCTGGCCGATATCCAAACGGCTGCTCGCCTGTGCCACGTAACGTCCGTAGTCGATATCCGCCTGATACTTCCTTGCCGGCTTGACACGCCCGATCACACCGGGCTGCGCCAGGTATTCCTCCAGGTACAGCGTTGCCGGCATGACCTCGACGCCGTCGCGGACGAATTCGTCGGCGATTGTCCCAAAAATCGACTCGGCGTTGCGGGTGCGCAGTGCCTTCAGGATTTTCAAGGTTCGCAGGTCCGGCCGCATCCCCTTGAACAGCCGCCCGGGTTTGATCTGCCCGGCGAATACCACATGCCGCACCTGCTGCCGTTGCAGTGCCTTGATCGTCTTGTTGAGTTGGCCGACGTATACCCAGGCGACCTCGTCGGCGCACTCGGCGATTGCCGGATCCGTCTCGCCATGCATTGCCACTGCCATCATGTGCCCGACGCCGCGGCGCTTGGCTTCCTGGCACAGCATCAACGGGTATTCGCCGCGGCCCGCGACGACGCCCAAACGTTCCAGAGGTTTCTCACTCATGTTTGCACTGTACTAAGGATCGGCAGGCAAGTCAATTCGTAGGCAAAGCCCAGTGCCGGGGTTCCGTGTCGTACAGATCTGCAAATCCACTACATGCCCGTCTTCGAACTGAAGCAAACGAGCCGAGAGGCACTTCCGCGAGCGGAGTCCCTCTGCAGAGCGCACCGTCTGCTCATGTCCCGACCGAACAACCCCTACGGGTTGCCGTTTGGCTGTACCCGAGACACTTGAAAACCCCGTACTATGCCGGTATGGTAGTCGTTTTTTCGCGTTTTGAGCACTCATCCGCAGTGCTGCTCCGGGCGTGAAAGAACGAGTCGACATATACCCGTGGGCAACCGGAGGGATCATGGGGAATCTCAAGAAGCAAAGGCGCAAGAAGATCGCCAAGCACAAGCGCCGCAAGCGCTTGAAGGCCATGCGCCACAAGAACAAATAATTTCGTGTCGCCTATGGCGACCGCGATATTCAGCAGACCCGCGACACCAACATACTGATCGAAGAGCTGCTTATATTGTCTGCCGGGAAAGTACAGGCCGAGACACTCAACCCGTGTGCCCGGGGTTGCATGCTCAACGGCAATGTGCGCCGATGCCGACACGATCGCTGAGGCCTACTTCACCGCCGTCGATGCTACCGAAACAGCGCACCTACTGCAGACGAAGAACATCGACAAGGCTGTAATCTGCTCGGCTACATGCCGGTCGAGGCGGCCATCCTCATTGAACAAGCGTTGGATCCGGACGGAACCGTTCGGCAATCCCGTCAAGTCCGAGCATGTCGGCGAACGGCGGAATTTACGCCAATCCTCGCCGCTCAACCAACTATGAGAATCAATCCGATATTTCTCATTCTATGTGTTTTCGCATTGATTTCGGCCGTGTTCCTGCTGTCCGAGGTGCGAGGCCCGTTCAAAGGCTGGTTCACCGATGTGTGCCAAGCCGTCAACTACGAGGAGCCGGTCCCGGCCTCCGAATCCGAAGAAAAACTGCCCGAAGAACCGCCGCCGGACAAGCCCGTTGACGAGCCGCCGCCCGAAACCGATCCGAACGAATCACCGCCGATTTCGGAGCTCGAACTGCTGTACAACGACGAATATAGCAAAGCCCTTGCGACCATGACACCGCCGACGCTCGGCGAGCAGTACTCCATCAAGCTTCGCAACAAGATGACCGTCGAAGGCCGCCTCGTTAAGGTCGCTACCGGCCGCATCAAACTGCAAGTCAAACACGGCACTATGTTCATTCCCGTTGACAACGTCCACCCCACCGAGTACTCGCGCCTGTTTCCCGAGCAGGCCGCCAAGCTGATGGCCGTCAAAGTCGTCAACGAGATTCTCAAGCAGCGCGCCGCCATAGCCTCTGTACCCGACGATGAGCCAGACGGCGCAACCGAACCGATCAGGCGCCCACCGCCGGCCACTGCCCGCGCCAAATACGACCCTTCACGCGCGGCCACCCCGGAACATCTGAAGGATACCAGGGACATGTATGGCCAGTGGCTGGAGTTTCAGAAGCGTCGTGTCGGGGTCCAGTTCGTCGACCAGATTTACGCCAAGGAAGCGGGGCGCAACGTCGAGTTGTACATGGTGATGAACGAGGACTACACCGTTCAGGACTACGACGTGCGGTTTAGCCTGGCGGACGGACTGTGGAAGTCCTGGTCATTCCGTTGCCAGGGCGCCGGACTGATTCGCAGCATGTCCAACGCCCATTTGATCTTAATCGACGACAAGCTCAAGATCGTCGGTGGTTCATCCATCCATGACGGCGCCGACGTATGGGTCGAGAAGTAGTCCGGCCGGCAAACCAGTTGATTTCGATAAGGGCGAGGCGTGCCGGGAGAAGGTGGTTGCGGATATCGATAAATAGGGTGTTTAGGAACTCTCCCGCGATTCTGTATCACCTTGCAGGTCCCGCAAAAGATCTGCAAGTAGCCTGTTGCCGACGCCTTGCCGGTGATCGGCCAGCGCAGTATATTTCAAATCGTCTGTTTACTGCGGCGCGGCGTCGGTGTCGCGTGGGTATCGTATCTGCGTCGATAACTGTAAATGGTTGTCACCGACACCTGAACACACACTTGCCACAAGCCGGACAGCGTTGTCTGAAACGGCTGTGATCTCATTGAATTGGAGGATGCTATGTCACTTGCGACAATGAATAGGTGGTTCATGGACCACCCGAAGATGGGTAAGGCCTTTCTCGTAATCGTGTTTGTTTTACCTCTCGTTCTGCTGTTTGGCATCGGCGGTATCGATGCCGGCTGCGGCCTCAACCAGGGAGGTGCAGTCGGTAAACTGGGCGACCGCGCCATCACCCAGGACGACATCGAGCAGCAATTTTTCAGCTTCGACCTCTGGTACCGTGTCAACTACAACCAGGGCTTCACCACCAGCAGCCAGTCCGTTATCTCCGCGGTCTCCGATTACCTTTTCCGCCGGCTTCGGGTGCTGCGCGAGGCCGAGGCGCTCGGAATCGACGAGGTCACACCCGAGGAGTTCACCTCCTACATCACCAGCCATCGAGGGCTCCAATCTCCGTCCGACCCCAACAACGCGAGGTCCCCGGGTGTCTACGACGAGAGCAGGTTCAACCAACTGCGGGACTTCTTCATGTCCCAGCGTGGGTTGAAGGGCAACGAGTTCGATGAGCTTTGGAAGCAGAACATCATCATTGATCGCATGGAAAACCGCATCACCCAGTCCGTCGCCGTGACGCCGACCGAGCTGCAACTCAACTTCCTGCGCAGCGGCAGCCAGGTCGAGGGGCAGATTCAGAGATTCAACTCCGGAGACCACCTGATTGACGTCGAAGTAACGGACGAAGAAGTCGAAGCCTACTTCAACGAGAACATGGAAGAACGCTACATGACCCCGCCGCAGACCAGGCTGCAGGTCGTCGCGTTTAAAATTGCGGACTTTGCAAGGGACGCTGGTTTTACGTCTACAGAAGAGGAAATGCGCGCCGCGTACGACGAGTACAAGGACGACTATTTCGCCAAACGCCAGCACCATCTTCGCCACATCCTGTTCACCGTCAATCTGCCTGACTCAGAAGAAGTCATGAAGGAGAAGCGCGATGAGCTGACAACGCTGTTGGCTTCCATTCGCGACCAGGAGAACTTCGAGGAAATGGCAAAACTGCACAGCGATGATTTTGAGACGAAGGACAAGGGCGGTGACCTCGGATTCGTTGACGAGACGTTCCTGGAAAAGGAAGTACGAAATGCCGCGCGCAAGCTCGAAGTTGGAGAGATCAGTGATGTGCTGACCACCAAACGTGGCTTCCAGGTCATTCAGAAGATCGAGGAGCGTCAGTATCTGCCTTACGAAGATTCACTCGATGAACTCATCGAAACCATGGAGCTGCGCGCCCACTACGAGAAGAACAAGGACAAGTACCAGAGCCAGGAACTGAAAGGCCGCCGTATCCTCAAGCTTGTCAAGAAAGACGCCACACCGGAGGAGAAGCAGGAAATCCGCGAGGGCCTCGAGAAGATCCTCGCCGAAGTACGTGCGGACGGGAAATTGTTCCACCGCAACGCGCGTTTTAAGAGTGACGGTCCGAATGCCTTCAAGGGCGGCCTGCTCGACTGGTTCCCGGTCGGCTCGTTCCAGAAGGAAGTCGAGGACACGCTGGTGTCACTCAAGGACGATGAAATCAGTGACATTTTCGAATCGGCCGAAGGCCTCAACATCGTGCAGAGGCTCGGCGTACGCGAATTCAAACCTTTCCAGGACATACGCGACGAAATCCGCCGCACCAAATCACTCGATGGCGAGAACACTGCCCGGACCCAGGCGCTCGAAGCAGCCTACGACTTTGTCGACGGCTTCCAGGATGCCACTGACAACGAAGAAGACGGGCTTGCGATCTCAAAGGTTTTTCAGCAGCATTGCAGTATACCCGGCCGTGGAAAGCTGTGCGTGAAAGGCGGCTTCTTCAGCGACACTGCCGCCGTCATTCCCGAAGTGCCCGGTGATGGTATCGAGCTCATCGAGGCCGGCGCAAAGTGCAGCCAGAACAGGCCCTATACCGGTGTCGTGGCTGGCGACGATTACGTCTACATGGGCTGCTGGCTTGAGAGTGCGCCGACGACACCGTCGTCGCTGAAGGAGGAAACTGCCGATGGCGACGTGATGGTGCTTTCGAAAATGGGACGCCAGGCGAAAACCGACCTGCAGGCGGCCAAGGCCCTCGATGCCGCGCGCGAAGCCGCGCGTGGCGTGCATGCCGATCTCGCCGAACGCATTGCTGCAGGCGCTTCCTTCGCTGAAGCCGCTGAAGCCGCTGAAGCCGATTTCACAGAAACGACGTTTCCGCTCTCCCGTGGCCCCGATCCCATCGGCGCGGATGACGATACGCCGACCGTCGTCAAAGACCTTGCCGAGGAATCGCCAAACGACACGCTCGCCGCGCCGAAGGACACAGCCAAGGGTGCGGTCATCATCTATGTGGCTAAGCACTTCTACCCCGAAAACCGCAGCTTCAGTTCGAACCGGGGTATCATGATGTACCAGTACATAGACCGGCGGCAGAATGCTGCCATCGAAGGGTTCTACGCCGACCTCGCAGAAAAGTACGAGCTCCTGCTCCCCGTCGGTTCCTTTCTGCAGGACAATCCCGATGCGCTCACCACGTCCGGCGGTAGCGGTGGTGGCAATCAAAATGGCAGCGGCCGCAGAAATCGCGACGGCAGCGGCGGTTGATCTGTCGTTTGACCGACGACGAGGATTATCCGGCTGACAGTGCCGCAGCCGGTGCGGTCTCGATCTGATCCGCCAGCACCGCCGGAATCGCCGCCGACTTCATGGCACCGTCATCCTGCATAGCGACACAGACGCTGACGATTGTACCGACCCCTGCCAGGATACGCGCATCCCCACCCGCCTTGTAGATGTGAAAGCGATACTCGATCGCCTTCGCCTTTTTTTCCGCGACCAGCAACTCCACTTCGATTTCGTCCTCGAAGCGGATCGGCTGCCGGTAGTCGCACTCGGCGCGAACCCGCGGCCAGCCGTACCGACAGCCGTCGATCTCCGTGTGGACCGAATAGCCCAGCGAGCGGATGAAGGCGTGCTCGGCCATTTCCATGTAGCGAAAGAAATTGGAGAAATGCACAATACCCGCCATGTCGGTTTCACAAAACTCGACGCGCTTCTTGAAGATGAATTGCCAAGCCATGATTTGTTTCTTCTTGTCTTGCCGTGGAACGGTCGCTCTCAGCCATTAATGTGACAGTATAGTGCCGATCTCCCAATCACGATCGAGAGAAATTGGTACTGCAAAATCGAACGGCACTAAGATAGGCGCTGATACCCCGAATCGTTACTGGTCCGCCGTGTGTTCCAGAATATCGACGAACTCGCGGCACATGCGCGGCAGGCCGAAATGTTCGAACGCTCCGCGGCGTCCCTCGGAACCCAGCGCCCGGGCTCCTTGCGGATTATCCAGCAAGGTGCCCAGCGCTTCCGCCAGCGCTACCGTGTCGTCCGGTTCACACAGTATGCCGCCGCCGGCCAATGTCAGGACCTCGGGAAACGCGGCGTGCCGCGGCTGCACCACAGGCACCCCTGCCGCCAGCGCCTCGATGACGTACAGTCCGAAAGATTCACCATAGGTCGCCGGCACGGAAAGCACGGACAACGAAGCCAGAAACGCCAGTTTATCGGGGCGCTCGATGTTTGGCGATACCCTGAGGTCGGCGGCGAAACCCGCGTCCGCGACCTTCTGTTTCATGCGCGCCAGAAACGGTTTTTCGGCCGGCACCAGGCTGCCGGCCACATGCAGCGTCAGGTTGGCGATGCGATTCGCCTGCTTCAGCACGAGGAACGCGTCGATCAGCCGTTCGAGACCTTTGCCGGGGATAATTTGTGTCAGATACCCGATCGTCGGTACTGCTGCCGGGCGCAGATCCAGATGCTCGAAGTCCGACAGGTCGATGCCGTTGCGCACGACATTCGCTTTGGCTGCAGGTATGTTGAGCCGCCGCTGCATTGTCTCGCCGTAGTAGTCGCTGACTGCGATGAACGCTGCGATCTCCGCAACATTGGCACGCAGCGCGTCCCAGCATTTTGCATCGAACGGCGGTGGCAGGTTGTCGAGAAAAGCGTCCTCGCCCTGCAGCGTGCAGACGACGGGCACCCCGAGCGTCTGTTGTATTGGCCGGGCGAAACCGCTCAGCAGTGCGTTCGACAAGCAAACCACATCCGGCCGTTCATGCGATGACAGCCAGTCGATCAGCCGATCCAGCTCCTTGCGTTGCCGGCTGTCCCCGACCTGCAACACCGCCAAAGCCAGCTCGCCGAGATCCCGAGCCTTGGTCATGCCGGCATTGCGCGCCGCCAGGCGCAACAGCGCTGGGCTATCCAGCAAACGGTCGAGCCAGCGTGGCGTATGGCGGCACAACGAGAGTTTTTCCCGCAGATACACATTGATGCCGCCAAAGAACAACGGCACGTCGCTGTCCGCCGGGGTCTCGGTCACCAGGGGCAGATACATCGGTACCATTGTCGCGTCATGCCCGAGATCTGCCAGCCCCTTGATCAGTGCGTGATCGCGCAGACAGGTGCCGCAGTAGAAATTACCCGTGCCTGCTGTTAACTGAATGATTTTCATGACACCCTGCCGATTTCCCGCGGCTTAACTAAACCGCAGCGCAAGCACAGTGAGCGGTGCACATCGGCCCGCCGTGCGGAATTTTTTCGGGAATATCTGCAAATTCTGCAATAGCGCTGAACAGCGGGTCGAAATCTTTTTGCAGATCCCCGATCAGGCAGTCGGTCAGGTCAGCGCGCAGATCAGGATATTTCCTGATGATCGAGCCGAAGCTGAAGTCCGGGCTGTAGAAGGCATAGACCAGAGCGCGCATAGCCTCGATCGCGTTACAGCTCTTCTTGCCGTACTCGCAGAAGCGCCAGGCCCGCACGTCGTTGTCCGTCAGTGCCTGATCAATGGTTTCCGCGGCCATGACACCCATCTGCAGCGCCAGAAACAGGCCGGAGGAAAACACCGGATCAAGGAAGCTGAAAGCATCGCCGGCCAACACCAGACCGTCGGTAGCGCAATACTTCGACCGGTACGAAAAATCGCCGGTCACAAAATAGTCTTCGACGCGTTTGCCTGGTGCCAGATGCTCGCGGATCCAGGGGTTCTTGACTATTTCGCGTTGAAAAATCTCGTCGCGGTCACGCGTGCCGTCGTACAGATAATCGCGCGCACCGACGATCCCGACGCTGACCCGATCGTTTTGCAGCGGGATGTACCAGAACCAGTTCTTGCCGCCGACATAGGCCACGGTAGTGGCGCCGGCGTCGCGGCCGGGATCGCGCGCCGCCCCTTCGTAATAGGTCCACAGCGCGATCTTTTTCAGGTTCTGGTCCATGATGCGCCAGCCCAGGCGCGTGGCGGCAAAACTGTGCTGGCCGCTGGCATCGACCGTGATCGGCGCGCGCAGCTCGAAGTCGCCTTCATCGTCACTGGCGCGGACGCCAGTGACAGCACCGCTCTCGTTGCGCAACAGATCCGTGACCGTGACGCCCGTGCGTACCTCGGCGCCGCTTTCCCGTGCATGGTCCAGCAGCATGGCATCGAACTCAGATCGCTCGACCTGCCAGGTCTTGCCCGCTTCGTGCTGCATGTGGTCGACAAAATAAAACGGTGCCGATACACGCCCGTCTTCGCGGACGAACTGGACGCTGCATTTGTTCACGAACGCCGATGCCTTCATCTTCTCGAGCATGCCGATCTCGCGCAGCGGAAAATAACAGAACGGCAGCATCGACTCTCCGACAGCGTACCGAGGAAACGATTCGCGGTCCAGCACGATCACGCGCCGGCCGCGCTGTGCCAGGCCGCAGGCCGCCGTGCTTCCGGCTGGACCGCTGCCGACGACAATTGCATCGTAGGGTTTGTTCATTCTTGGGGCGGCAGAATCTCTACGATGTCCGCCAACAGTGTGCCGTTACTCGAAATGATGTTGCAGCGACCGTACAGCGTACGGCGGTCAGTGAACTGCAGGGCATTGGCGATCAAGTCATCCGATTCCACCGCGAAGTAGCAGCGTGGATTCGAAAGGTGCGGTAGTGCGAGATCTGTTATGATCGACCCGAGCGGCCGATCGTCCTTGAGGATCAACTCCCGTACTGGAGCCGGGAAGGCCTCCAGATACATGCAGATGGCGCCGAATTCGACGGCGCGCTTGCCGGCATCCAGGACCAGCGCGACCTGGCGCGAATAGACGTTGCCCTCGCGCACAGTATCAATCACTTTCAAGTGGATGGTGTCGTCATAGTAGCGTTCCAGCGTCCCGGTCATGTCCATCTTGTGTACCAGTAACTGCGCATAAGGCTGTGGCATGTCGCCACCTTCGATCTGCGTGATCGAGGGCAGTGTGTGGCCCGCGGTTCGGTAGAATGCAGCCAGCGGCCAAAGCGGATCGACGGTCTCAGGCATAGCGTTGATTGCGGTGTTTTTCCAGGAAGAAATCGTGAAGCAGCCAGTCAACCTGCATGAGACCGTCACGGGTCAGACGCAATTGGGTGTCATCCGTTTCGAGCATGCCCCGTTCGGTCATGGCCATCAACTGGCTAGCGAAACGGTCGGTGATGTCGACGCCGAATTTCTCCCGGAAATAGCCCAGACGCACGACGCCGAGCTTGAACTGCAGAATCAGCTCGCGGATCATCAGTTCTTCGCTGGTCGGCGTCAGAGCGCGGTAGATCGGCAACTCATTGCGTTCGAGGCGCTCGAGGTAGCCGTCCATGTGATGCTCGTTCTGGAAGTGCGTGCCGTTGACATGTGAAAACGACGCGACACCCAGCGACATCAGGTCGGCCCCCTCCCACAGCTTGTCGCGATAGACGAACTTCGTGGCCGGATCCTTGACCGCCGTCGTGGCACTGGTCACGGTGTAACCGTTGGCTTCCAGCTCGCTGAACGCGTACTTGACCCATTCACGCTTGGTATCCCAGTCCGCCACCGGCGCTGCAATCTCGTCGTTCTCCTTCATGCGCTGGTAGATGGTCGTGTTGTATGGGATCTCCATCTGATAAATGGTGACACTGTCGGGCGCCATGTCGATTGCTTTGGTCACGCAGGTCCGCCAGTTCTCCGCCGTTTCATTGAGCATGCCGGCAATCAGGTCGATGTTGATCTGCGGGAAATCGCAGGCCTGCGCCCATTCGTAGGCCCGATCAATCTCGACGGCACGGTGGGCTCGGCCGTTGAACTCCAGAATGTCGGCATCGTAGTTTTCGACACCCAGACTCAGCCGCGTCACGCCCAGTTCCTTAATGAACTTGAGCTTTTGCTCGTTCAGCGTCCCTGGTTCGCACTCGAACGTGATTTCCTCCGCCTCGTCCCACGGCAGCACGGCCTTCATCTGCTCGGTGATCGAGGTCAATTGCTGGGTGGAGAGAAACGACGGTGTGCCGCCGCCGAAATAGATAAACGTCGGCTTGCGTCCGCCGATGAATGGCTGCTTGGCGTACAACTCCAACTCCTTGATGGCGCCCTCCACATAGGTGCGCACCTGCTTCGAGTTGACCCCTGTGTACACCCGGAAATAGCAGAAATGGCAGCGCTTGCGACAAAAAGGAATGTGCAGATAAATGCCCAGCGGGGTGTCCGGGCGCGGCGGCCGGTTCAATGCCGCCGTCGCTTCCGGCACGTGATCCGGTGTCCAAAACGAGTACGGCGGGTAGTTCGAAATGAAATAGTTTCCCGCCTTCGTCTTGTTGTCCTGCGGCGTTTCTTCGACTGTCTTGCTCATGTTCATTTCCCCTGGTCTTTTGGACGAAAAGCGTACACGGCACCATCATCCGCGCCGACGATGATGTATCCGTCGACCACGGCCGGCGAGCTCTGAATCGCCGCACCGATGTCGTATCCCCAGCGTTCCTCGCCGGTCGCCAGCGACAGGATATGCAGCCTGCCGCTGTCCGATCCGACCACGATACTGTCATCACAAATTACCGGCGAACTGTCGACCCGGCCGCTGCATCGGAAGGTCCAGCGTGCCTTGCCGGTCTTGCGGTCGAGGCAATGCACCAACTTGTCGCGTCCGCCAAACACCACGGCAGTCTCGCTGACTGCCGGCGATGAGAAGTACGGGAACGGCCGGGACCGATAGGTCCACCCGAATTCTCCGTTTGAAATGTCAATGCTGGTAAACTCGTTGCCGTAATGCCCAACGTAGGCGATGCCGCCGTCGATCGCTGCGGCTCCCGCAACGTACGCCCCGATATTGACGACATGTACCGGCTCGCCATCAGCGCTGTCGACGATGTGAACATTGGCGTCGCAACCGCCAACGATGACACGATTTCCAGCAATTGCCGGTGTGCCGTTAATATAGCTTTCAATCGGGTAGGACCACAACAGCTCGCCGTTTTCTGCGGAGACACAGTACAGGGTGCTGTCATACGACCCGAAAACTATGCCGTCGCCGGTCGGGTGGATCAGCCGATTGATGCCGCCTTCTATCCGGTCGTTGCATGTGTAGTGCCAGAGTTCTTTGCCGTCCTTCATGTCGAAGGCATACAACCGGGCGTCGCCCGACCCGACAAAAACCCGGCCGTTGTGAAGCAGGGGCGTCGAGGCGACACCGCCGGCCGTCTCGACCGACCAGATCTTCTCGCCCGCTGCCAGACTCACCGCGTACACGAACGTGTCGAGCGAGCCGAAACACACAACGCCGTTTGCTACCACTGGACTCGACTTGACGGCGTCACCGGTTTCGAAGCGCCAGGCCAGCTTGTACGCCGGTGCCAGGCGACTCGATGAAACACCACGAAGCTGCGGCTCTCCATGAAACATCGGCCAGCTGTCGCCGGCGCTGCCGCTGCACGCCGTGCCGAGCAGCAGGCACAAAATTATTTTCATTGAATCTCTCATGGGGCCACGCTGCGTTACAACACCTCGAAAAGAGGATGGTGTGTCATCGGTTTTCTCCTAGTATCGAGAAACCTGTTCATTTTTCCAAGCCGCCGGTGGCTACGAATGCATTCAGCTTTTCCGGTTGTTCGGCGGCGGTCTGGCGGAAATCCGCGGTGTACATCGGCAGTACATCGTCCGCTGCGACCAGAATGTCCGGTGGCACCTGTGCTGCCAGTGCTTTGGCATCGGTCTCGCGGTCGAGATAACGCAGCAAGGTGATTTCGGATTTGACGAACTCCATGGCGTCGGGGTTCTTCTGTCGGAGCTCCGTCAGCACTGCCAGGGCTGCATCGGCTTTGTCCTGCATGATGTACGCACTGGCCAGAAACATGGCGCCGTCGTTCGAATAGTGGCGTGCCAGACTCTCTCGAAACGCCGATTCGGCGCCCGCGGCGTCGCCGAACTGCAG
>Ga0310124_10000270_pt1 | contig 35103 bp, 30 predicted proteins | sample CB11b_AW_Bot5_MG_FD_203507 | JGI IMG/M metagenome (GOLD analysis project Ga0310124, IMG submission 203507) | Marine microbial communities from Western Arctic Ocean, Canada - CB11b_AW_Bot5 | ecosystem: Environmental > Aquatic > Marine > Oceanic | place: Canada: Western Arctic Ocean | collected...
TTCTCTGGATTTATTCGCACTTAGACCAACCACAATCTTTGCATATGTAACAACCGCCTTCATTGACTACTTCATGTCCATCACAGTCAATACAGTTTATTCCAGATTGAGTAGGTTCCTCTGCTATTTCAAATTGAACTTTATTTTTTAAGTTCGGATTTTCTTCGCCATCGAGAAAAGTTTCTAAAGCTCTTCCAATAGCATCTGGAGTTGATAGAATTAATTGTCCATCTTCCCATGTTGGATTAGGTCCACTAATTCCTTTTAATTGATCGATTATACTATTTGGATCTACGCCAGATCTTAATGCTAAAGATATTAATCGACTGATTGCTTCTGTTTGAGCAGCAACAGTTCCACCTGCTTTTCCAATAGCTGTAAATACTTCACATAATCCATTTTCATCTTCATTAACAGTGATATAGAGTGTTCCATCTCCAGTTCGCATTCTTCTTGTTTTTCCGGCAGTAATTTGTGGTCTATTTCTAGCTCTTTTCTTAGTATTATCTGCTGCTTCTTGAACGTTTCCTTCTTCAGCTTTTTTATCAGTAATAAGAATGCCTTCTCTAGATCCTTCTCTATAAACTGTAATACCTTTTAGATTTCCTTTATAGGCTGTCATATAGATATCAGCTATAGTTTCTACGGTAGTCTCTTCTGCTAGATTAACAGTAGAAGAGATTGAGCTATCAATATATTTTTGAACTTCACCCTGCATTTTTACTCTGAAATATGGATCTACATCATGTGCAGTAACCACATAATCAGGTAGATTTTTATCACCACCGAACATTTCTTTCACTACAGGATGATATACGGTGAATGTATCAAATTCTTTTCCAAGACTATCATTTTTCTTCACTTTTCTTTTGTAAGAAGTAGCAAAGATTGGTTCTACTCCAGATGTTACTCTTGCAACAATAGCACCACTTCCTGTTGGAGCTACTGTAGTTAGTGTAGAATTTCTAATACCATGATTTTTAATTTTTTCTTGTAATTTCTGTGGAAGATCTTGTACAAAAAGACTCTCATAATATCCGTCCCAATCAAAGTTGGGGAATTCACCTTTTTCTTTTGCTAGTTCAATGCTAGTTTCATATGCGGTATCTCTATGAATTTTCATAATTTGGCCAATAGTCTCCAATGCCTCATCTGAATCATATTTAATACCCATTCTTACTAACATATCACCTAAGCCAAGAATTCCTAAACCAACTCTTCTGTCATTGATGGCATTTTGTTTTTGATTTTCAAGTGCATGACGATCAATATTGTAATCTATTACATTATCTAAGAATCTTGATCCAACAGCAGTTGTTTCACGAAATCCTTCAAAATCAAAATTACCGCTATCATCAACAAAACGTTCTAGGTTTAAAGCCCCAAGATTACAACATCCACCATCAGGAAGAGGTTGTTCTGCACAAGGATTAGTTGAGATTAGAGGACTACAATACTCTGCATTATGATATTTTTTCATTGTATCCCAGAAAAGTAGCCCTGGCTCTGCGCTAGCGTGAGCATGTGTGATAATCTTCATCCAAAGCTCTTTAGCGTTTACTGTTTCATAAACTTTGCCACCCCATTGCAAATCAAAATCAGAATCAGTTTGAACTGCTTCCATAAAATCATCTGTTAAAAATACGGATATATTTGAATATTTAACCATATCGATATTATCAGTTTTGATTGCAATAAACTTCTGAATATCAGGATGGTCAACTCGTAACGTTTGCATATTCGCACCACGTCTACCGTGCTGTGCTATAGTATTTGTATTTTCACTAAATAGGTTCATAAAACCAACAGGACCACAAGAGTCACCGCCCGTACCTAGGATAGCAGCTCCTGAAGGTCTTAAGAGAGATAAATCATGTCCACATCCACCGCCATATTTATATGTCATAGCTTCTTGTACAACACAATCATATATAGATTTAATAGAATCTGTCTTAATCCCTACAACATAGCAATTGTTTAATGTTGTGGTAATATCTTCTCTACCTGCACCATGCATAATTCTTCCACCTGGTACAAATTTGAAATTTTTTAATGCTTCAAAGAAAGTAACTTCCCATTTTTCTTGAAGTTCTTTTGTTTTTTCCACTCCAGCTAATGCTTTAGCTTGACGTTTCCATAAATCCCATGGATTTTTTTCCCATGGTGCTAAATATTTCATTTCTAGTACACTTTTTCCTAGATTATCATCTTTATAATATTCATCGATTTCAAATTCTTTTGGACATACATCTACATCTGTTTGATTTGCTTTATCCATTGATTCTTTGATATTGAATCCTAAGATTTTATTTTTAAGATCTGAATCGATATTTGGATTTGCTTCATTTTCCGTAGGAAAATTTATTTTAATTTCTTCTGCCATAATTCTAAATAATACTCTTACCCTTAGTTAATTAATTAATTCAATACACAATTATATCTAATAATTGTATATTTTCTCTCTAATAAAGAGACTGTTTGCAAATACTTTAAGCTTTCGAAAAGCTGATTGGCTGGCACCAGTAAATTATTTAATTTTTTTCATTTTAGTCAAGCTTTAAAAACTTTTTTTTATTATTTTTTTATAATCACATGAATAAGCAATCTTATAATCAAATTCCTGAATGGCTTTTACGAAAATTACCTTATAATCATTATGATATTAGTGTAGGTACAAAAAAGATGCATGTTATGGAAAAGGGAAGCGGTAAACCTATTGTTCTTGTTCATGGTAATCCTATGTGGGGATATTTATATAAAAAGGTATTAGATCAACTTGATAATGTTTCTGCTAGATTGATCGTACCAGACTTAATTGGATTTGGATTTTCTGATAAAATTAAAATCAGTGAACATTCTTTAGAAGCTCATACAGAATGGATGTCAAATTTTTTCAAAACAATTAAAGAAGACTCTGTGGGTCTAGTCATTCATGATTGGGGCGGTATGATTGGTGTTGCTGGTGCGATGAGAGCAGGAAAAAAAATTGATGGATTAGTAATAATGAATACTTCTGTAACAGCACCAAAGGATGGATTTAATCCTACATGGTTTCATGGGCTTTCTCAACTTCCTATTATAAGTGATTTATTATTTAGAGTTTTTAATTTCCCGCTATCTGCTTTACGAAAGTTCGAAGGCATTCCAGGCTCTTATTCAAAAGAAGATTTAAAGAGTTATAAATACCCATTAAGAAAATTCAGAGATAATGTAGGGCCATTAGCTTTAGCTCGGATGGTTCCTAATAATATGAATCATTCCAGTGTGCCTATAGAAAAAGAAGTAGAAGAATTTTTAAAATTATATAAAGGGCCAGCAGAGATTGTTTGGGGGATGAATGATCCAGTAATGTGGAAGTTAAGAAGAAGAACAGAAAGACTGTTGCCTCAAGCTAAGACAGTGAAAACAGATGCAGGTCATTTTGTACAGCAAGAATCATCCAAAAAAGTTGTAGAATCTATAGAAAAAGTCTTTAAATTGACTGGCAAGTAATTAGGCAATTATTACACAATTTATATGACAGGACAAATTTTAAAGACTAATTTTAGTCTCGATGACAAATATACCCTATTTGAAGGTAGAGTGATTTTATCGGGTATACAAGCACTTGTCAGATTGCTTCTTGACCAACACAGAGCAGACCTTATTAAAGGTATCAACACTGGAACATTAGTATCTGGGTATCGCGGATCTCCAGTTGGAACTTTAGATATCAATCTTGTAAAAAATAAAAAACTTTTGGATGAACATAATGTCAAATTTATTCCTGGTGTTAATGAAGATTTAGGAGCCACTTTAATTTATGGAAGTCAAATGGCTGGGATGGTATCCAATGTAAAATATGATGGTGTTTTAGGTATGTGGTATGGAAAAGCGCCTGGCGTTGACAGATCTGGAGATATATTTAGACATGCCAACTTCTTGGGAGTAAGTAAAAATGGTGGAGTGATTGCAGTAGCAGGGGATGATCCATCTTGTAAATCGTCTACACTACCTTCACAATCTGAGCCGGCATTATTTGATGCAATGATGCCTATATTTTATCCAGGTAATGTACAAGAAATTCTTGATTTAGGTCGTTATGCCTATGAAATGTCAAGATACTCTGGTCTATGGTCTGGATTTAAAATCGTAACAGATATTGCTGATGGATTTGGTAGTGTTTTTGTAGATCCGCAACGAGTCAATATTACTATACCTGATTTTACTTATAATGGCCAACCATGGAAGCATACACAGAATGCTAAATTAGTAGGACATCATAGCTTGCCGACAGAAAAAGAAATTCATCTAGGTCGTATTACAGCTGCTAAACATTTTTTAGCTAGTAACCCTATTAATAAGATAACCGTTCAGGGTAATCAAGATAAATTCGGAATTATAACAGCTGGAAAGACTTATTATGATATTATTGAAGCATTTGAATCTCTAGGATGGACTACTGACTATTTAAATAAAGTGGGCATTCGAATTCTGAAACTTGGAGCAACTTTCCCGGTTGATTCTGCAATGATTAATAAATTTTCTAATGGATTAGATGATATTTTTGTTATAGAAGAAAAGAGATCGTTTATTGAAATGTTAGTGAAAGAAGAAATGTACAATCATTCTAACAAGCCTATTATTGTTGGAAAGTATGATGAAAATAATAAGGATCTTATTCCTGCTTATGGAGAATTAACAGCAGATCATTTAGCAAAAATACTTTTTAATAGATATTCGAAAAAAATGAATATTGAATCTACAAATACTAAAATTAATATTTTAAGTGATATCGATAATAGGGTATATGCACAATCACTAGCAACTCGTTCTATGTATTATTGTTCAGGGTGTCCTCATAACACATCAACTGTAAAGTTACCAGAAGGTGATACTGCTTTTGGTGGTATTGGATGTCATTTAATGGCAATGTTTGTTGATGATGGTAAGGCATTTGGCACAACTCATATGGGTGGAGAAGGAGCTCAATGGGTAGGTATGGAGCCATTTATTGAAAAAGAACATATGTTTCAAAATGTAGGAGATGGAACATTCTTTCATTCAGGCTCTTTAGCATTAAGACAAGCAGTAGCAGCTAATTCACATCTTACATATAAAATTTTATATAATCGCGCAGTAGCAATGACAGGAGCACAAGCTCCTGATGGTGCTTTAGATTTGCCAGAATTAACAAAGTATTTAAAATCTGAAGGAGTTGAAAAAGTTATTATAACTACAGATGATACTTCTGCTTATGATTCTATTAAAAAATCTCGATGGGAGAAAGATGTCGAGATTCTGCATAGAGATAATATTATTGATGCACAAAAAAAATTAAAAGCCATAAAAGGAGTTACGGTATTAATCCATGATCAATCATGCGCAGCTAACTTACGTAGATTACGTAAAAGAGGGCTTGCTTATGAGCCAAAAGAAAGAATATTTATCAATGAAGCACTTTGTGAAGGCTGTGGAGATTGTGGTGTTAAATCAAATTGTTTGAGTGTGCAGCCTATTAAAACAGAATATGGTAGAAAAACACAAATTGATCAACCATCATGTAATAAAGATTATTCATGCGTAGATGGAAATTGCCCTTCATTTATCAAAGTTATTCCTTCTGAAAAGCAGGATAAAAGATCATTACCTGAATTAAATTTAAAATCCAATAAAATTCCTGAACCAAAAAAAGCAAATGCAAAAATTGGAAACATATTTATGCTCGGAATTGGAGGAACAGGCGTTGTAACGGTAAATCAAATTATTTCTACTGCAGCGTTCTTAGAAAACAAAAAAGTAATAGCATTAGATCAGACAGGATTAAGTCAAAAGGGAGGCTCTGTAGTATCTCATTTAAAGATTTTAGAGCAAGAGAATGAAGATTGTTCTAGTAGAGTTGCTAATGGAGAATCAGATGCATATTTAGTATTTGATTTATTGACAGGTGTTAATCCTAAGAATATGGAGAAATTAAATGCAAAACGTTCTACAGCTGTTATTTCTACATCTGAGATTCCAACTGGAGATATGGTTAGATCAACAAAATCAGAATATCCAGAAGCAGAGCATATGATTGGGCTTATTAAAGAGTTTTCAAAAAAACATGTTCTATTAAATGCTACTGAGCTGTCTGAGCATTTTTTTGGTAGTAATATGCAAGCTAATTTTATCGTAATTGGTGCTGCTTATCAATCTGGATCTATTCCAATTGATGCAACCTCTATTGAAGAAGCAATTAATATTAATGGGGTTGCTATTAAAAATAATATGGAGGCTTTCAATATTGGAAGAACGCTCGTTTCAGATCCATTGTGGATAGAATCAATTAACTTATACAGAACAGGAGATTTGCATTCACAACCTGTTGTTAGTAAGGAAGCAAAAAAAATAATTGATTCAATAAAACCTGATAAAGATTTACGTCATGTTCTAGAGTATCGTATTCCAGAGTTAATTGATTATCAAAATATAAAATATGCAAAAGAGTATGCTATATTTATAAAGAAAGTTTATAAAGCGGAAAAGAAAGAGCGTTCTGCATCTATTTTATCACAAAATATCGCAAAATACCTTTTTAAATTGATGGCAACTAAAGATGAATATGAAGTAGCAAGGCTTTCATTAAAAGCCGAATTAGATATGGCATTAAATCAAGAATTTGGAGCATCAGCAAAAGTACATTATATGTTACATCCGCCATTTTTAAAAGGATTAGCGAATATCCCATTATTAAATAGAATACCTGGAGTAAAATCAAAATTAGCATTGGGATCATGGTTTAGACCATTCTATATGTTACTTAAGAATTTAAAATTCATTCGTGGGACTAGATTTGACCTTATGGCACTATTTAGTAGTGATGTGCGTGAGGCAGATAGAGAAATTTTAGATCATTATAAATCTAATATAATAGATAACCTTCCTAATATTGGTAACGGAAAATATGAAGAATTAATTAGTTTTTCTGTATTGCCTGATTATGTTAGAGGATATGAAGAAGTAAGACTTGAAAGTATGAAAACCTATTATCACAAGGCTGAAAAAATCTTCAAATCTTAGGTTTTTATTTTTATTTCAATTTTATAGAATAGCCAGTATATTTATTCCAATTAAAATTTTTATATATTAAAATATTAGGGATATTTACTTATGACAAAAAAAATACTAGTAACTTTATCATTTTTAGCTCTTCTAAACGCACAACAAGCCGATGATCGCGATCAATGGATAAGATGTGCTTCAGATGAACTAGAACAAGAATTACAATTAATTAATCCAGAATTTATTGCAAAGCGTGATGCTTATATTGAACGTGGTCAGCAAATGCTTAAAGACAATCCTCAATGGCGTACAGATGCTAAAAGTCAAAATACTATTTATATCCCTGTAATATTCCACGTGCTTTATAGTTCCAGCTCAGGTAATCTTTCTGCTGCTCAAATTGGGGCAAACTTTGATCAAATTAATTTAGACTTTCAAAATCAGAATCCAGATGGAGATGAAATTCCATCTTCTCCAAATCCAAGTGACGCGCCTTATTCTCCTGGCGTAGATTATAGTCACCAAGCTGCAAGAGGTATTCATCAAATTAAGTTTGTAGGAGCACAAGGAGAGTTAACTGGTAGTACTTTAGTTGAAGACATATCTATTCGTAGATACCAAATTTCTCAGTCTACTGTAAGTGGAGTAAGCGAAGCAAGTAATTTGGCTAGCTCAACAAGTTGTGGTAATTGTCCAGATAATGGATATCAAAATGGATTTTTAAATATTTATATTGCTCCTCTAACAGGCGGTCTCTTAGGTCAGGCATATTTAGGATATCCTGAGTCAGTAGTATTAGCTGGTTCAGTGGGATCTGTTGAAAATCCTGGAACTACTGGTGGCTACAATGTAGGAAGAACATTAACGCATGAATTGGGACATAACTTTACCTATAATCATGTATTTAATGCGAATACTTGTGGAACCCAATATTGGAATGATATTCCGCCACAAACAGTAAATAATCGTTCCGCTGAAATTTATGAATGGCCAGCGGGTAGCGACAATTTTTATGGAAGATATAGCGAAGATAGCTGTATTACTACAAGCGGTAAAGGTGATCAGTTTATGAATTATATGGACTATGTCTATGACGATCAGATGCGTATGTTCTCTGAAGAGCAAGCACTAGAAGGATATGGATGGGCAGCTGGAAGAAATTGGGAGCAAGTTGCTAATGGAGTGAATGTAACATTAAGCTCTGATGTATCTTATGCGACTACAAATGATGGATTTACTGTAACTGTAGTATTTGGAGAAAGTATGACTGGTTTCACAGAAAGTGATTTAGTCATTACCAATGGATCGGTAAGTAATTTTAATGGAGGAGATGGAACAACATATAGTTTTGATGTTATTGCAACAGTGGATGGAGAAGTAACGGTTGATATTGCAGAAAATTCATGTGTTGGAACAACAACAGGATATTCCAATTTTGCATCCAATACAGTTTCAGTGATTGTAGATAGGGTAGGGCCAACTGCTGGAGATGTATCGATTACAAACTTAGTAGATACTCAGTATATTACACGAAACCCTAACGTAGCAATATCATTGGATAATTTTTATGATGCTACAAGTGGGATTGCCCTTTATTATGTTGCTGTAGGAACCTCAATAGGAGGAGGAGATGTATTGGCATATACGCCTTATACTGGAACCCAGTTCAATTTGAATGCACTTTCCTTAAATGATTATCAACAATATTTTGTGAGTGTATATGGACAAGATTTAGTAGGACTTAATTCTACAACAACATCTGCTTCATTCTATTATTTTGGAACATTATTGGGAGATTCTAATAACGATTGGGTAATTGATTTTACAGACTATACTTCTTTTATGTCCAGTTATCCAGGTATTGATATTGCACCCGTAACAGGTAGTGCACCGTACTTCTTTCCTAATTTTGATGGAGTATCTGATGTGCAAGATTTAGCCATGTTTGAGTCCTTGTGGAATTGGTCTATTGGAGTCAATGGAAGAACCGTTCCAAATTATACCGTACAAGGCGCATCACCATTTTTACGCGTTTTAAATAATCAGCTGATTGTTAAGTTTCCATCAGAGACTGAAACAGCACAAGTTTATTTTGATTACGATCCAGAGAAGTATAATGTAGGTCTGCTTTCTAGTAGTGCAACGAATCAATTAATTTTAAGCAATAACGATCAAGCAAGTGGAGTGATACAAGTAGAAGTAGGGGACTATGGTTCTACCAATTCATCTGCTGAAGATCGAACAGAGCTTTATTTTAGTTTTGAAAATTTAACAGACACTTATGAGTTTCTAAAAATAAGTTATTCAGCTTACAATCAATATAATCAGGTTGTTGCTGAGGGATATAACTTATTACAAACTGCACCATCAACATATCGCTTATCTCAAAGTTATCCAAATCCATTTACAAGCGGTGGAACCACTATTGATTTCGATATGCCTGCCACAGAACGCATTACAATGGTTATTATGGATATTCGTGGAAGAGTAGTGCGAACCCTTATTAATAATGAAGAACGTTTTGGATATCAATCTGTTCAGTGGGATGCAAAAAATGATGACGGAGACAATGTCAGTAGCGGGGTATATTTTTATCAGATTCGCTCTAGTAACTTTAATGCGGTGGGTAAATTAGTTTTTGTTAAATAAGTAAAATAATATAAAATTTATGTTAGACTCTAAACCTACGTTAAAAGACGTCCAGTCTGCGCAATCATTAACGGTTCCTACTGTACGTAAAACTCCTATCTTAACATCAGAATATTTTAATGACCTCTTAGGAATGGAATTATTTTTTAAGTGTGAAAACTTTCAAAAGACAGGCTCTTTTAAGATAAGAGGTGCTTCAAATGCTATTTTTTCTTTAACTGAACAAGAATCTGCTCAAGGAGTTGCTTGCCAGTCATCGGGGAATCATGGAGGCGCTATAGCGTGTGCTGCAGACCTTAAAGGGGTGCATGCAGACATTGTTATGGCTAAGAGCGTATCAAAGGCTAAGATTCATAATGTGCGTACTTATAATGGGAACATGATCTTTTGTGATTCTATGTCAGAAAGAGATGCATTGTTTGCAAAAACAGTAGAAGAAAATAATCGTATTTCAATTCATCCTTATGATAACTATTCTGTAATGGCAGGACAGGGCACTATTGGCCTTGAAATTGTAGACCAAGTACCAGAATTTGATGCTGTCGTTGTTCCAATTGGTGGTGGAGGCTTAATTAGTGGTATATCGATTGCACTAAAAGGATTACATCATTCAGCAAAGATTATTGGGTGTGAACCAACAAGCGTCGATGATACGCATCAAATGTATACAGCAAATAAGCGTATTGAGATCAAACATAGAGAGTCTGTTGCAGATGGACTGATGGCAATCGTTGGTCATTTGACCTTACCTATCATTCAAGAGAATGTAGATGATATCGTATTGGCATCAGAAGAACAGATTATTGATGCAACGCGCTTAATTTGGGAGCGCATGAAGATTATCATAGAACCTTCTTCTGCATTAACGCTTGCCAGTATTACGGCTAATAAAGAAAAATTTATAGGGCAGAAGATCGTATTAATCATTACGGGAGGTAATGTAGATCTTGTCTCCTTTCCTTGGCACAAAGTCGGTAAAGAATAAAGTCCTTCTTAATAATTTTATGATATAAAAAAGCCCTCAAAAAATGAGGGCTTTTTTTATTTTTCACTGAAACTATCTTTTACAGATCGTATCCAACACTTAGTGTTGTGAATCTACCCATTGCAGGGCCTAAGAAAGTTTCTTTGTGTACAACATCAGTCATGTTATCAATTGATAAACCAATTGTCATACCATCCACTCCATCAATATTCCATTTACCATTTACACCAAGAGTGTAGAATGATGGAATTTCACCAGAAGTACCAGAGAATCCGTCAGCAAAGTATGAATCCTGGTAACGTAATGACAGTCCGTAAGATGAGCTTTCACCTGCGTACTGCATTCCTCCACCCAGTTTTAACTCAGGTGTGTTCATGTTTATGTCACTTGAACGTCCAGCACCATCTTTACCTGTTAGACTACTGTCACTTAGCAGTGACATATTGATATAGAAGTTCCAGTCATTACTTGGAAAGTAATTTAGAGTTGCTTCTAGACCAGTTAAGTTAAGGTCTTCAGTTAACTGTTTGTACCCAATAATAATGTTACCACCGTAAGGGGATTGCGATGGAGCAATTGAACCCATTGGAAGTTGAGCAACTTGAGTTGCAATTAATGTAGCAAGTTCATCAGCACCACCATAATATCCATTAGCATCAAGTGCGCTAACAAAGTTCGTTAGGTTGTCATTGCCGTACATTGCCGTAAGCAATGCCGCAACATAACTTCCACCATCAGCAGCCATAATAGTAAAGCCACTAATTTGTGCTAGTCCTGATACATAATCAGCGATATTCATTTGATAAGCATCTATTGATAATGTCATGTTGTCACTTACTTGGCCTTTATATCCAATCTCTGTTTGAGTCCAGGTAGTTTCTTTAGTAACGGCGTAGTCACCAAATTCTATGTCTGGATCTACAACAGTTAGACCAGGACCAAGAACCAGATTAGCAATACTTGGTATTGCTGTTCCCATTAGCGTCATAAAGTCCCCTGCTGCTATACCTGTTTGTTGCGCACCATAAGCTGCTGCAGAACCATCTGCTACAACTCCTGCTGCTGCTGCTGCTGCGGCTGCTGCTGCAGTCGCTGCGTCAGCACCAAGACTGATATAGTAATTATATGTTCCAGCGTAAGTAGCATTTACAAAACCTTCAGCTACTGCTGCACCAAAGCCAGCCATCCAGGCTGCGCCTTGAGCAGATTGTAGTACTCCACCACCAACAACTGGGGCAAAGACTCCCCATAGTGCGCCATTCACAGTAGGATCGTGTAGGCTGTAATTAGTATTTATGCCTAACCCTAAAAGTGGTGACCAGTTTGTACGGTAAGTAAGATTTCCATTTGCATCTCTGTCATATGTCCAACCAGTTGTTGTTGATCCCATCGCTTTCGCTTGGAAGTCAGGTTGGAACGGTAATCCGAACATGCTAGTAAAGTCAATGCCATTAGCACCGTACACTAGATTAGTTCCTAGTACTGCGATATCAAGATTTTTAGTAAAGTTACCAGGTAAGTCAATATTTTGACCATAAGTAAGACGGAAAGTTCCTCTTACATTTTCAGGTGCCCATACTAACGCCAATTTTGGAGCAAACACTGATGATGTTCCAATATCTTCTAGGTAGTTATTACTGTCCATTCTTCCAGTACCAACAAATTTAACGCCATTGTCCCATTTTTTCTCAAAAGAGAAGTATGCTCCAATGTTGTCGAAATCATCAATATCTTCATTTTTACCATTAATAGTTCCTTCTGTATCAGGAGTACGTTGTAAAAAGTCTCCACCATATACAAGAGATCGACCATTAGATAGTTCTACGTGATGTTGCAATTGGATTGCAACATTTGATGATTGATCATATACAATATTACCTGTTGATAAATTGTATGTAGTTTTTTGATCATTCACGTTTGTGAATAGATTCAAAAATAAATCTCCACCAGCAACGTCTTGTCTTGTGTAAGACACTTGAGCTTGGTATATATTTACGTCATCTGCAAAAGCTCTACCAACACCAGTCATTTCAATCGCAGACACATTTAATGCTGTGAAGTTAAATGATAAGTTGGATTTTAAATCAGGACGAATATCAGTTCTCATATTCACTGATGTTGCTTCAGGATTAAAATCGAATGAAGCGTCATTAGGAGATCCACCAACTGGATCTTTATATGGATCTAAATCTCCACCATATGATCTAAATGGATAAACTGGAGTTCCTAGTCCTCTACGAATAGTTGCAGGTTCCCAATAGTTGTGACCCTGTGCATTCGCTTCTGCTTGCGTATGAGGCATGTCTGCATTCTCCCAGTCATTAAATGATCTGTGACTTACACTCACACGAGTTGCTGCTCTAGCACTCCATTGATGTGCAAAACGTGCATATAGCTTCATATAATCTCTTTCTCCAACAGTCACAGAAACTCTGTTTCCTTGATTGAATGGAGATTTAGTAAACATTGCAATTACACCTTGTTGTGTATCAGGACCCCACATCGGTGATGCAGGACCACGTACAAGCTCTACTCTTTCAACATCAGAGTCATCTGGACCCATGAATTGAAGTAATTGAGCGTTAATCACGGGAGCTCTTGCCCAACGATTATCAACTACAGTGTGAACCGCACCAGAGAAAATACCATTAAAACCACGGACAGTCACATTAGATGATTCTAACCCGGTTTTCATAGTTTCAACTCCAGCTCTGTTAGCTAAAATATCTGCAATAGTGATTGCGCCTCTGGCTGATAATTCATCTGCGCCAAAAACTTCTACACTAGCAGGTGCTTCAGTAACTAATTCTTTTTTAAAAGATGCAGATACTACAATTTGATTCAGTCTTATATTACCTGAGTCAAGGGTAAGATTTGCATTGGTTGCTTGTCCGCCACTAACGCTTACTACAACACTTGCAGAATCATATCCAATATATGAAGCAGTAAGTGTATAGTCACCGTCGCTTAAACCTGAAATAGAGAATGATCCATCGTTATTTGATGAAGCCCCCATATCAGTTCCTTCAACCGTTACATTTGCACCAGCAAGAGCATTCCCGTCAGCACCAGAAACAGTACCAGACACGGTTTGCGCAGTTAGTGTCGCAACAGACAAAAGAAAGACAAACAAGTATTTAAAACTTGGTTTGTTAAGTTCCATTATTTATACCTCTTTTTATTTTCAGTTAATCTTATGTGATAAAAAACATCACATAATTGTCAATATATTTTTAAGGTACTACCTCAATTGAAAAAAACCAAATAAAAAATGGCATCTTATTTGTAACTTATTTTCAATGAAATATGTCAAAATTATATTAATACTAGTTACTTTTAACCTACTATATGGACAAACTACGGAAGAAATCATGAAAGAGAATAAAGAAAAATTAACGGATATACAGTATTATGTAACCCAATCCTGTGGAACAGAACCTGCATTTGATAATGAATATTGGGACAATAAAGAACCAGGAATCTATGTTGATATTGTGTCAGGTAAAGCGTTGTTTTCCTCTATACATAAGTATGATTCTAATTCTGGTTGGCCATCTTTTTATCAACCAATCGATAAAGAGGATTTAGCGTTTAAGCAAGATTATGAGTTAATTCTTCCTCGAACAGAGATCAAGGGAAAAGATAGCGATTCTCATTTAGGCCATGTTTTTAATGATGGGCCTAACCCTACAGGGCTTCGTTATTGTATTAATTCAGCATCTCTAAAATTTATCTCATTAGCAGATATGGAAAAAGAAGGATATTCTCAGTATTTATCTTTATTTAATTAGATTGTAAATATGGAAAAACAATCTCGCTTAGACTCATTTTTATCTAACCCATCCAAGTCCTTGTGGGCAATGGCTTTGCCTATTATTGCGGGGATGATGGTTCAAACCCTCTTTAATGTAGTAGATATTATGTTTATTGGATGGTTGGGAGCAGAAGAGGTAACAGCAGTAGCATTTGTGAGTCCATTATTTTTTATTATTATAGGCCTAACAGTAGGTCTTGGAGCAGGAGTTACTGCTTCTATTGCGCAATTTATAGGCCAAAAAGACAAAAGAAATGCAGATAATTGCGCAGAACATACCATTTTGCTTGGTATTGGCATTACATTAACTCTGTCATTATTAGGTATTATTTTCGGAGAACAACTTTTAATGTTGCTAGGAGCGTCTGGTAATATTTTAGACATATCATACACATACTTAAAAGTTCTCTTGTATGGAATAGGGTTGGTGGTATTTTCTTTATTCTTCCGTGCAATTTTAGCCGGAGAAGGAGAAACAAAAATACCGATGATAATTGGCCTAATTGGTACTTTATTAAACCTTGTTTTAGATCCCATATTTATTTTTGTTCTTGAATATGGAGTAAAAGGTGCTGCATTAGCTACGGTAATTAGCCAAGCAGTCATGGTAGTAAGTTACTTATTTATTATTTTCGTTAGAAAATCTACATATATCACTTTTAATATTCGCGATTTTAAATATAGTCCTAGCATTATCAATACCATATTTAAGATTGGAATCCCATCTTCTATATCAATGCTGATTATTTCTTTTGGACAAGTAGTGATGAATAGGATTCTTATTAATTATTCGATAGAGGCGGTAGCGGCATATCAAATTGTGTCAAGAATTGATATGTTATTATTTATGCCAATACTAGGGATAGCGATTAGTTTAACGACTATGGTGGGAATGTTCTTCGGAGCAAAAGAATATAAAAAATTAGTATGGATTGTTAAGTATGGGATAGTAAGAGCAATTTATATTACAGCAATCAGTGTGGCAATACTATTTATCTTTGCGCATAAAATTCTCCCTATTTTTACTGATAATTCCGAAGTGCTGAATATAGGAATAACATATTTACGTATTATCATTCTCGCATATCCTGCGGTAGGATTAAGCGTGATTTGTTCCAGAATATGTCAGGCTTTAGGTCAGGGATTACCACTATTAGTGACCACCATTACAAGAGTTTTAATTATTACAGCACCCTTGTCTTATTATTTTTATATCACCGGTAAACCACTTGAGTGGGTATGGTATGCTCAAGTCTTTGCAATCTTAATTGCTGCAAGTATATCATTTGGATGGTTGCGTTATTATTTGAGAAAGTTTGCTATTGTTTGATTTAGTCTTCACTCTTAATTTCATTCCATGAAAGTTTTAAAAAATCTTAGCGAAGCAGAAGCCTTAGTAGGTCAAGAATTCGGTCTTAGTAAGTGGCAGAAGATTACCCAAAGACAAATTTGGAAATTTGGCATGGTAACAGGAGATCGTCAATGGATTCACATGAATCCTATTCGCGCCAAACTATATTCTCCCTTCAAAACTACAATAGCCCATGGATTTTTAGTAGTCTCTTTACTTCCCAAAATTTTAGAAGAGACTTATTCAATAGCATCAGCAAAAATGGGCGTTAATTATGGATTAAATCGCGTCAGATTTACTGCACCTGTTCCTGTGGGGAGTTATGTTAGAGGTCGCGTTATTTTAAAAAAATTCAAAAAAATAACAAATGGTGCGCAAATGATAGTTGAAGTAACAATTGAACTAAAAGGCAGTGAAAAACCTGCTTGCGTTGCAGAACAAGTATTTCTTGTTTACGAATAAAAAGGGGATAAAGTGAGTATATTACATTTAGTACGCCATGGACAAGCGTCATTTGGAGCAGATGATTATGATAATCTTAGTCCAAAAGGCATTCAGCAATCTGTTGAGCTTGGTAAAGCACTTGCAAAGCAACAATCTACATTTGATCATATTATTGTTGGCCCACATCGACGACATATCCAAACATTTGAAGGAATTAAAGAAGGATATAATTTAACAGATCTGCCAGATCCTGTAATAGATAAAGAATTTGCTGAAAATCAATTAATGGAAATTGCACAATATTTTATTCCAGAAATTTTAAACACTACAAAAACTACAAAACAAATTTTTGAGGAGTGTGAACCAAAAGAACGACATGATAAATTTTTAAAACTCTTCCAGGTTGTTGCAAAAAAATGGATGAATGAGGAGTTAGATTTAAGTAAACCTAATTTTGAAGGATTTTCTGTTTTTCGCTCTCGCATAGCTAATGTTTTAAAAGCTATTCAGGATAACATGACAAGTAAGTCAAATATTATGATTATTACATCAGGGGGTGCAATTTCAGGGGTATATGCAGAAGCAGTTGAGTGTTCACATGAAGACATTATGAAGCTTAATTTTAACATTAAAAATGTATCGATATCAGAATTTTTAGTTACAACTGAAAGATTTACTTTAAAAGCTTTTAATAGTAGTTTAATATCACAAGAATTAGAAACATTTATTTAGGAAATAATATGGCTATACCAGACAAAGATTTTCAAGAAATTAAAAATAAGATAGCAAAATTTACTAAAGAAGAATTAGCTGTCGATGAGAAAGAGTTTAATGTTAAGCATACCTTTGCACAGCGCTTACCCTATCTTGAAGAAAAAAGAAATAAAGTGAGAGAAATGGGTTTATTTTCTCCTCAAATACCTAAAGAATATGGTGGTTTAGGTTTAAGCCTCCATCAATTAGGCCAGATTTATGAAATTTTAGGAAACACTTTTTATGGCTTGTATATATTTAACTGTCAAGCTCCTGATGCTGGAAATATGGAAATATTGATGGATCATGGAACAGATTATCAGAAAGAAACATTTTTGAAGCCTCTTATTGAAGGAAAAATTAGAAGTTGTTTCTCTATGACAGAACCAGAATTTGCAGGATCAAATCCGTTAATGATGGGTACTATTGCTAAAAAAGAAGGATCTAATTATGTAATTAATGGACATAAATGGTTTACTTCCTCTGCACAAGGTGCAAGTTTTGCTATTGTTATGGTTTTAACTGATCCAGATAATCCTAATCCATATCTTCGTGCAAGTCAGATTATTGTACCAACAGATACAGAAGGATTTAATTTTATTAGAAATATATCAGTTATGGGTGATGAGGGAGATGGTTGGAATGCTCATGCCGAAATTCGCTATGAAAATTGCGTAGTTCCTGAAGAGAATGTACTTGGTACGCCAGGTTCAGGATTTAAAATTGCTCAAGATAGACTAGGTCCTGGAAGAATCCATCATTGTATGCGTTGGATAGGACAGTGTGAGCGTGCATTTACAATGATGTGTGAAAGAGCAGTAAGTCGTGAAATAGCACCAGGAAAACTGTTAGCAAGCAAACAAACTATTCAGAATTGGATTGCTGATTCTCGCGCTGAAATTAATGCCTCAAGACTAATGGTTCTTGATGCAGCAAGTAAAATTGATGAAGGTGGAGCTGAATCTGCAAAAGTAGAAATCTCTACTATAAAGTTCTTTGTAGCTCAAGTATTACAAAATGTTTTAGATCGTGCAGTTCAGGTCCATGGAGCACTTGGCATGAGCGATGATACTTTCTTAGCATCATTATTTAGACATGAAAGATCTGCAAGAATCTACGATGGAGCTGATGAAGTGCATAGATCTAGAGTAGCTAGAGAGATTCTAAAAGAATATTCAAAGTAAAGTTTCATGTTTTCAAATAAGGCAAAGGTAAGTTTCAGAATTCCGCTAAAACTTAAATTACACCTTTTTCTATCAAAATTTTTTAAACAAAAAAGTAATACTACTTTTTCAGTGGATAAGCCTAAAGATATTCGACAAGGTGAAAAATTTCCAATAGAACCATTAAAAAGCTACTTAGAATCGCAGGATTTTGATATAAGTGGTCTTTCTGTAAAACAGTTTCCTAGCGGATATTCAAACCTGACCTATTGTTTAAGCACAGATAAGAATGAATATGTTTTAAGAAGACCTCCTTTTGGTGCTGACAGTCTTAAAGGCGGTCATGATATGTCAAGAGAATACAAAATCTTGAGCCAATTAAAATCTGAGTTTAAAAAGGTTCCAAATGTTCATCTCTACACTGAAGATAAATCTATTATTGGAGCACCATTTTATATCATGGATTGCGTAAAAGGATATATCTTAAGACCTAACCTATCTCAAGAAAATGCACCTGCTGCTAAGACTATATCAAAAATTGCAAATTCACTTATTGATACATTAGTTAGCTTGCATCAAGTTGATATAGATAAGAGCGGGTTAAGTGATTTTGGTAAAATAGATGGTTATGTATCAAGACAAGTTTCAGGATGGACAGAGAGATATTTCCATGCCAAAACTCATTCGATTCCAGAAATGGAATTTGTTGCAAAGTGGTTGAATGAAAATCAACCTAAAGAATCTGGTAAAGCTATCATTCATAATGACTTTAAATATGATAATGCAGTGCTCGATATAGATGATCCTACTAAGATTATTTCAGTGCTAGACTGGGAGATGGCTACCCTAGGTGATCCTCTGATGGACCTAGGAACTACGCTTGGCTATTGGGTAGATCAGAATGATGCAGAAGAGTTAAAACTATTTCAACTAAGCCCTACGACATTAAATGGTAACCCGTCTAGGCAAGAGATATTAACTATGTATGAGAGAAAATCAGGCAAACCAATAGACAATCCAGTTTTTTATTATGTCTTTGGTTTATTTAAGATAGCAATTATTGCTCAACAAATTTACTATAGATATCATAAAGGCTATACCAAGGATAAGCGATTTAGTATGTTAAATATCGCTGTTAATTCTTTGGGAATTATGGCTAATCAAGCGATTATTAAAAATAGAGTAAGTGATTTATTTGAGTAAAAAAGAGGTTTATTTATGAACAAAAAATTTACCGACATATATAATTAAATTTTTCAAAAAATGTTTCAGTTTGCTGGCTAGCACCTTAAATTGATTTAAATACGATAAAAAAAGCCGGGGAGAAACAGAAAATTTTTGATGGATATAGGAATGAATCAAGCAATTTTAATTACTGTTGGTATATTACTTACTACCAATCTTATAGGATATATATATACTGCTTTAATTCTTCATACCGACCTTATTAATGATCATAGAATTCAACCTAAAAAATATTTTTCTCGACGTTTTTATCAAAGACTGCCTTTAATATTATTTAATCTTTTTCTCTTATTATTTGTTGGAGTTATTGGAGTATATTTATTTTATGACATTCTTGATTTTACTATTCCAACTCTTGGAGTTTTTTTATTACAGTTATTTTTAATTTTTTTAATAGATGACTTATATTTTTATTTTTATCATTCAGCGCTGCATACAAAATTTTTATACAAGCATATTCATAAAACACATCATCGATCTACAATGCCTATTCCAATGGAGTATATTTTCACACATCCTCTTGAATGGTTTTTTGGTGCCATCGGTCCTTTTATTGGATTGGCAGTCATTGCAATGTTTATTCCTCAAATAAATATCTATGCATTTTGGACTATGATTGCTTTGAGAAATTTGCATGAATTAGATATTCATTCTGGAGTAAAGTCTTCAAAGACTACATCTGCTATTCCTTTTTACGGCACAACAGAGCATCACGACCTCCATCATTCAAGAAATAAAGGGAACTATGCTTCAACATTTACATTTTGGGATAAAATTTTTGGCACTGAAATTACAAAATAATGAAAATTACAATTATTTTAATGGTTTTATGTGTTTTGCTTGGAACGATGTTTAATTTCTTTACTATTAAACGATATATAAGAAAGAGGGAAGATGATTAAATTTAGATTATTGTCAATTTTTATAGTTATTTTTTTACTAGTTATGTGCAGTAAAAATAATAGCGATGTAGTATCTATGGAAGAATTTCAATCAAAAATTCTAAATGAAAATACGATTGTTTTAGATGTGAGAACAGAAGCAGAATTCTATGGACCTTTAGGCCATATTGAAGGTGCAATGTTAATTCCTATTGATGAGCTATCTTCTAGGATAAGTGAACTTGACGATGTAAAAAATAAAAATATTTATGTGGTTTGTCGTAGTGGAAATAGATCTAATGTTGGAAAAAATCTTTTAAGAGAGAACAATTTCCATGCTGTCAATGTTGATGGTGGAATGTTGGCTTGGAAGCCGCTAGATAATGAACAATAAAGAAGAAGTAATCAATAAATATAAAAAATCATTTATAACAATTATGATTATTTTATTGATTTTACTCATACCATTTTTTCTCTATGCTAATTAAGCAAAAGTATGTAATTGATTTTTCCAAGAGTATTACTTGGTTAGTAGTACTTGGACTTATTTATTATTTCAATCAATTAGAAAATATTACAGCATGGATTTATTTTTGTTTACATGGATCCTATGGTATTATGTGGGTTATGAAAAGTAATATTTTTCCAGATAAAACTTGGGAAAAAAAAGCGAACATACCATATTTGGCATTAATTCTTTTTGGACTGATGTCATACTGGGCGCCTGCTTTCATTATTACTATGAACAGTCATGAGGCTTCATTGCAAGTTATCGTTAGTGCGGTTATTTTATTTTCATTTGGTGTGTATTATCATTTTGCATCAGATATGCAGAAGTATATCTATCTGAAATATAATTCAGGATTAATCACTGATGGATTGTGGAAGCAATGCAGACATCCAAATTACTTTGGTGAATTATTAATTTACTCTAGCTTTTTATTACTGACGATTGAATCATCTCTATGGTGGGTTCCAGTATTAATCTTAAGTATTTTTATGACTATGGTTTGGATTCCTGGAATGAGACGAATTGATAACTCTTTATCTCGCTTTGAAGGACATGAAGCATATAAAAAGAAAACAGCATTTATTATTCCTTATATTCTATAATGCAATTACCACTTATTATATACTATGATGGATTCTGCGTCTTATGCTCTAGAGCAATGGATTTTTCTATAAAACATGATCGTGATAAGATTATCTGTTATAGTCCTATACAATCTGATTATGCCAAAAGAACTTTAGATAAAAAATATATTGATGACATGAATACTATTGTTGTAAAAAAGGATAATAGAACTTTTACAAAATCAAAAGCTGCATTTGTTGTTTTAGATGAACTCAATCATCCTTTAAGATATTTTCAATTTATTCTCCCATCTTTTTTAGCAGATAAACTTTATTATTTTGTGGCCGAGAGAAGATATAGCTGGTTTGGAAAAAAAGAAGAATGTATTTTTCCTAATAATAATTCACAATTTTTAATTGACTAATGACAAGAGATACATTTAAAAGATTTTATGATATTGAGACTCGATGGTATGACGAAGATATGTTGGGTCATTTAAATCATGGTACAACTGTGACGCTCATAGAAGATGTAAGAATAAGACATGCTGCTGATATAGGTCTTGAACCATATGATCGATATAAGTTTCCATTTATAGTAGCTGCTATGAAGTTTGACTATTTAAAACAAATTAGCCATCCAGAAAAATTAACTATCGGTATTAGAGTGTCACGTATTGGCGGGAAAAGTTTTGATTATGAATATGGTATATTTAAAGAAGGCGATAATGAATGTGTCATTAAATGTGAAATGACATTAGTATGTTTTGATTTTGCAAATCAAAAGAGTATTTCTGTATTTGACGCTTTAAAAAATGAAATATAATCAAGGAAAAATATAATTATGAATGTTAGCATCGAAAATGATATTAAAATTATCCGAATGGGGGATAAAGGGCCGAACCTATTAAGTGTGGCCAGATCAAAAGAAATTATGGCAGAGCTGAACTATAAAGAATGTAAGGCTGTCATTATCATGGGGAATGAAAAAGTATTTAGTGCAGGACTGAATTTAAAAGATTTAATGAACGCTACAGATGCGACCGAGGTTTCTCTTATTTTTAATACCCTTAGAGATTTATTAGTATCATTTAGAGAATTTCCTGGCCCCGTAATTAGTATAGTAGGTGGACATGCAATTGCTGGAGGGTGTTTGATGGCATTAGCATCTGATTATCGCTATGGAATATTTGGCATGCATAGAATGGGTCTTAATGAAATGGCCATTGGTATTGATTTGCCACCAGATATGCTATCGATTATTAGCCATTCAATCAGCAGAGAGAATCTCTTTGAGGTAGCAACACAATGTAAGATGTATACTCCGAAACAAGCTCATAAGAAAGGTTTGATTAACGAGTATATTGGAAATCCTTTGATTGGTAAGAAAAAAGCAACAGCAGAAGCTCTTGAAAGAGCAAAAAAATTAGCAGGATTTTATATTAATGCTGGAGAACCATTTGTTAGGTTAAAACAATCTTTAATGCATGATACTGACTTTGATTACGAAGTCTTAATTAGCAATTGGTTTAGCACCGAAACTCAAGCCAAAATTAAAAAGGTAATGAGTACATTATCTAAAAAATGAAGATTCTTATTGCTGGAGGTACAGGATTAATCGGGTCCAGATTGGTTAATTCTTTAACCTTACAAGATCATAATGTTATTATCCTATCCAGAAATCCATTAAAACATAAAAATAAATTTGATAGTCGAGTTAACTTTGTTGATTGGCAGTCTACTGATATAGAGTTGTTAAGAAACATTGATGCTGTGATTAAGTTAAGTGGAGAGTCTGTAGCCCAGTTATGGACAAAAAATGTAAAAAAGAAAATTTTAAATAGCAGGATAGATATATCTAAAAATCTGCTAGAGTTTCTAAAAAGAAATCAAATAAGTAGCAATTTACTAATCAATGCTTCTGCGATTGGATTTTATAGTAAAAAGGCAATGAATTATGACAGTGAAGTAAATGAAAAATCTCATAGCGGAGATTCTTTTTTATCAAAAGTATGCCAATTAAACGAAGAGTCTTGTGCGATATTTTCTGATAAAGGTATGAGAGTTATCCATCTTAGAATTGGGATGGTACTTACACCTAGCTTTTCTTTATTGATCGGTCTTTCTTCATTATTTTCAGTTCCAATTCCTGGAATAAAGAATCACTACTTTCCATGGATTCATATTGATGATGTTGTAGGATTTATAAATCATGCACTTGATAATAATCTTGAAGGTCCTTTTAATTTAATTTCTCCCGAATCTATTAGTCATAAAGACTTTTATCATACAATCAGAAGGCACTATAGAGGTATTATTCCATGGATATTATTTATTCCACGCTTTATAGTAAAAATGGCTGGAGATATGAGTGAAATGGTATTGTATGGTCCTAAGACTATTCCAATGCGAACATTGGAAAGCGGATACAAGTTTAAGTTTCCAAATTTAGAACAAGCACTACATAAGATTGATAAATAAAATACCTTGGAAAATATTCAGGATTTGTTAAATTTCATGCCGTGAAAACAATTATTTTTTATCAAAAGGAAATCATCAATTGGCTATAAAAAAAACCGCAAAAAAAGTATTTAAAAAAGAATTAGCAGGCGTAGAGCAAGAAATTCTAAAAATGGAATCAGCTAGTCCTGTAAAAAAAGCTGCAACAAAAAAATCTCCAACAAAAAAAGCTTCAAAAAAGAAAGTAGTTAAATCTGATAAAGAAATACAAGCAGACTTAGTGAAACTTGAAAAGGCAGAAGCTATGAAAGCTGCAAAAGAGAGAGCCGCTGAAAAAATCAGAAGATCCAAAGTTTCTAGCGGTACTATTAGCATGTATTTATCTGAAATTTCTCAATATGAACCTTTAGCTCCTGAGAAAGAAGTAGAGCTAGCTGTGCGTATTGAAAAAGGAGATAAGCAAGCGATGAAAGATCTAGTAGAAGCTAATCTTAGATTCGTAGTCTCTGTTGCTAAAAAATATCAAGGAAATGGATTGTCTCTTTCTGATATTATTAATGAAGGAAATTTAGGATTAATCAAGGCAGCTAAACGATTTGATCCTTCACGTGGATTCAAATTTATTTCTTATGCGGTTTGGTGGATTAGACAGGCAATATTGCAAGCATTAGCTGAGCAAGGCCGTTTAATTCGATTACCTTTAAATCGAGTAGGTACTATTACTAAAATTACAAAAGCAGCAGAAAAATTAGAAGCTGAGATGGGTAGACCTCCAAAAGTGGAAGAAATCAGTCACCAGCTTGAAGTCAAAACAGAAGAAGTATTTAATGCCCTACAATATTCAAGAAGACATAGTTCTTTAGATGCGCCATTTGCAGAAGGAGAAGATAGTTCTTTAATTAATGTGATTGAAGATCAGCAAGAAAAAGACCCTGATAATAAAGTAATGGATACATCTATGAAGGAAGAAATTGCTTCAGCTCTAAGTACTTTAACAGATAGAGAGCGCGCTGTTATTGAAATGTATTTTGGGATTAATCGAGATAGATCCTTTACATTAAACGAAATTGGAGAGCAGTTTAGTTTAACACGTGAACGTGTTCGACAAATTAAAGAGAAAGCAATTAGACGTCTTGCACATAAGACTCGTAGTGAGCCTCTTAGAGTATACTTAGGTCAATAAGTGGACCCTATACAGATATTATTTCCTATTTTTCCGCTTGTCTTTTTAACTCATTTTCATACAATGATTAATGCAGCGATTTTGCGAAAAGCCGTAAAGAATAAGGAGCTTGATGTAAGATGGTTCAAATATATGCCTTCATGGGAAGCAATCCCTGATAATGTTCAATCATCTAGAGAACTTTATAAAAATTTATATCAAGCACCATTACTCTTTTATTGTTACTGTATTTTAGCTTTTATAGTTGGACATGTAACATTGCTGACTATTACGCTTTCTTGGCTCTATGTAATATTTAGAATGATTCATTTTGTTGTTAGATCAACAAATCCAAAACTTTCAAAAAGAGCTCCTATTTTTCAACTCTCTTTTATTGTTTCTTTATTACTTTGGCTAGAGTTGTTCATCCATATTTCGCGCTAAATAAATTTTATAGCACTACAACTACCTTAGTTGTATAATTCAACCAAATGGGTAAAAAATCTAGAATTGCTATAATAGGAAGACCAAATGTTGGAAAATCAACACTTTTCAATCGACTGTCAGGAAAAAGAACGTCTATCGTTGATCAAGTTGAAGGAGTAACAAGGGATCGAATCTATTCATCGGGCGAGTGGCTTAATAAAGGATTTGATATTATTGACACTGGAGGATTTGTTAGTTCAAATGAAGATATTTTTAATGAAAAAATTAAAGAACAAATTATAGAAGCATTGAATGAATGCGACGGTATCATTTTTATGGTTGATGGAAAAGATGGGCTAAATCCAAATGATAGTCATTTAGCTAAAATGGTGAGACATTCTAGTAAAAATTATGTTTTAGCAGTGAATAAGTGTGATATACCAGACCATAATGATCGAATAATACCTTTCTTTAGTTTAGGATTAAAAGAGCCTGTACCAATTTCAGGATTAAATGGAGCAGGTGTTGGAGATGTGTTAGATACTTTATTCGCGCATGAAGATCTTCAAGGACAAGATTTTGAAGATATTGACGAAGAGTCTATGTCAATATCAATTGTTGGAATGCCCAATGTTGGAAAATCATCTATTCTTAATGCTCTAATCCAAAAAGAACAAGCGATTGTATCAAATATCGCTGGAACGACAAGAGATTCTATTGATACCCATATAAAATGGCATGGACATTCTATTAAAATTGTAGATACTGCAGGGCTTAGAAAAAAAAGTAAGATTGATGATGATATTGAATATTATAGTTCATTAAGAGCAGTAGACTCATTAATTCGATCTGATGTTGTTTTGCTTGTTATTGATGCGGAGAAAGGTTTTACAAAACAAGAAAAGACCATTGCTAGCGAAATTATTCGTAGAGGAAAAAGAATGGTAATACTAGTAAATAAATGGGATCTAACTGCTAATAAAAATATTTCTGCAGAGACATTCAAAGAAGAGATGTTTCATGAGTTTCATTTATTGCAATATTACCCCATACTTTTTGTGTCTGCTTTAACAAAAAGACGCATATCAAACGTATTATCTGAAACTTGGACTGTGTTTGAAAAACAGAGAAATAAAATTGGTACAAAAGTATTAAATGAATGGCTTATAAAAACAGTGAGGAAATATCCACCTCAAGCATTGCAAGGAAAGTCAATTAAACTAAAGTTTATGGATCAAGTACAATTTTCACCACCAATATTTGCTTTTTTTTGTAATTATCCTAAACTAATTACTGTTGCTTATAAGCGGTATTTGCATAATCAACTTAGAGAGTCTTTTGATTTAGATGGGTTAACAATTAAATTATCTGTTAGAAAGGGATAATTATTCAAAAAAAAGTTTATAGTTGGGCTTTATACGATTGGGCAAATTCTGCATTTGCCACTACTGTTATGGCGGGATTCTTCCCAATTTTCTTCTCTCAATATTGGTCAGATCCAAACAATTTATCAATTAGTACTTTTTATTTAGGATTAGGAAATTCTATAGCATCTATTATTGTTGCACTGTTAGCACCTTTTCTTGGTGCAATCGCAGATAGAGGAAGTTATAAAAAAAGATTTTTAATATTTTTTGCATTTTTAGGTATTGTAATGACAACAAGCTTAGGGTTTGTTGCCCAAGGTATGTGGCCCATAGCTCTATTAGTTTATATTTTTGCTACTATTGGATTTTCAGGCGCTAATACTTTCTATGATTCTTTATTGCCAAGTGTTAGTAATAAAAAGACGGTAGATTATGTTTCTGCCTTAGGATATGCTCTAGGATATCTTGGAGGCGGTATACTTATTGTGATTAATTTTTTAATGTTATCTTACCCTGAATCCTTTGGTTTAGCAGATAGTACTGCTGCAATTCAATGGTCTTTTATATCTGTTGGAATATGGTGGGCATTATTTTCAATACCTATCATGTTATTTGTAGAAGAAAAGAGAGAACCTGAAACAAAAGGTATTGTCGATGCAGTTAAAGAAGGGGTAGCTCAGTTTAAATCTACTTTCAATGAAATTAGACATCTAAAGGTAGTAGCTACTTTTTTACTAGCTTATTGGCTCTATATAGATGGAGTAGATACGACAGTAAGAATGGCAGCAAATTTTGGTATTACCCTAGGCTTTGGTCAAACTTCTATTATGGGAGCACTTGTGCTTGTTCAATTTGTTGCATTTTTTGCTACCTTGCTTTATGTAAAATTTTCAGATAGAGTGGGTATAAAAAATGGAATCTATACAGCTATTTTGGCGTATATCATTATTATTGTTGGCGCATATTTTGTTACAGAAGCATGGCATTTTTATATTTTAGCAGGATTAATTGGTTGTTTTCAAGGAGGTATTCAAACACTTAGTAGGAGTTTATACTCTCGTATTATTCCTAAGAATAAATCTGCTGAATTTTTTGGCTTTTTTAATATGTGGGGTAAGTTTGCTGCAGTATTTGGACCTTTACTTATGGGTTCAGTTACCGTGCTAATAAACAATGCTATCGCAGATCAAGAGCTCGCAGCACGCATCGGCTTTCAATCTATTATTATACTCCTCTTATTGGGTGCTTATGTATTTTCAAAGGTAGATTTGGCTGAGGGTGAAGCCATGGCTAAAAAATTGTAATACTTTCTAATATTTTTTGGTAACTTAAAGTCTACAATTTTTAAGATTTAACTTAATAGGGGCAAAGTTATTCTACGTTTTTTAAAAGAAATTTCACCGCAAGGATCAGATATATTCTCTGATGAAGCACAATTACTACTCGAAAAACTTCATAAAAATTTTAATACAAAAATTGATGATATTCTCAGTCAAAGAAAAGACAGTCAAGCACTAGTAGATTCTGGAATTTTACCTGGATTTGATCCTGAAACTAAAGAAATACGTGAGTCTGCTTGGAAGGTTAGAGATATCCCAACAGATTTACTTGATAGGAGATTAGAGATTACAGGGCCTGTCGATAGGAAAATGATAATTAATGCTTTAAATGCAAATGTAAATGTATTTATGGCAGATTTTGAAGATTCGCTATCTCCAACTTGGGAAAATATTCAAAATGGAATGGTTAATATGAGAGATGCTGCGCATCGAACCATATCATTTGAACATAGCGTTACTTTAAAAAAATATAACTTACATTCTAATCCTGCCACTCTAATGTGTCGAGTAAGAGGGCTTCATTTGAAAGAAAAACATATTGTTGTAGATGGCACGTCAATGTATGGTGCCTTAGTAGATTTTATGATGTATCTATTTCATAATCATGAAATTTTAAAAAGTTTTGGTACGGGGCCTTATTTTTATATTCCAAAATTACAATCCTATAAAGAAGCAGAGCTATGGAGTCAGGTAATATGTTTCTGCGAAGATGAGCTAGGTCTTGATAGGGGAACAGTAAGAGTTACATGTTTGATAGAGACCTTGCCAGCAGTCTTTCATATGGAAGAGATTTTATATTATTTAAAAGATCATATTGTAGGATTGAATTGCGGTAGATGGGATTATATTTTTAGTTATATCAAAACATTACAAGCATTTCCAGAAAAAATATTACCTGATCGACAACTAATTACAATGGACAAATCATTCTTGTCGTCTTATTCTACTTTATTAGTAAATACCTGTCATAAAAGAGGAGCATTTGGTATGGGTGGAATGGCTGCTTTTGTTCCCTCCAAAGACCATGAAGAGAATCGAAAAATTTTAAATAAAGTAAGAAAAGATAAATTGTTTGAAATTGAAAATGGACATGATGGAACGTGGATAGCACATCCTGGACTTGCTGATTTTGTTAACGAAATTTTTTATGAAAATTTTAAGAGTTTACAAATCAATCAGCTAGATTTTATGAGCAAAAATACCGTTAGTGCCGAAGATTTACTATCTGGGTATAGCGGAGTTAGCACAGAAGAATGTTTACGTTTGAATATCAGAATTAGTTTGAAGTATATCGAATCATGGATTAATGGAGTAGGATGTACAGCTATTTATGGATTAATGGAAGATGCCGCTACAGCAGAAATCTCTAGAACGTCTATATGGCAATGGATAAAACATAAAAACAAATTAGACAATGGAAAGATTGTTGATAAAAACTTGTTCTTATCTTGTTTAGAGGAAGAATTTCAAAATGTAAAGAATGAAGTAGGTAGCGATACTTTTTATAATGGAAAATTTACTAGAGCGAGAACTATTTTAGAAGAAATTACTTTATCAGAAAATTTAGAAGATTTTTTAACACTTAAAGCATACGAGGAATTATAAAATGGATATAAAAAAACAAATTTCAGATTTAAAGAATGATTGGGAAATGAATGAACGATGGTCTTATGTTAAAAGACCTTATACTGCAGAAGAAGTAGTAAAGCTAAGAGGCTCATTCCAACCAGAATATACGATAGCTAGGCTTGGAGCAGAAAAGCTTTGGAAGTTGTTGAAAGAAGAAGATTATGTACATTGCTTAGGTACGTTAACTGGCGGTCAAGCTATTCAAGGTGTCAAAGCTGGTGCAAAAGCTATTTATTGTTCAGGTTGGCAAGTTGCTGCTGATAATAATAGCTCTGAATCCATGTATCCAGATCAATCTTTATATCCGGTAGATTCTGTTCCTACGGTTGTAAATCGTATTAATAATTCATTTAAACGAGCAGATCAAATTGAGTGGATGATATCAAATGGTAATCCAAAAGTTAATTTTTTCACTCCGATTGTTGCAGATGCAGAAGCAGGATTTGGTGGAGTGTTAAATGCTTTTGAATTGATGAAACGCATGATTCAAGCTGGAGCAGCTGGAGTGCACTTTGAAGATCAGCTTGCTAGTGTTAAAAAATGTGGTCATATGGGTGGAAAAGTATTGGTACCAACGCAAGAAGCTATCAATAAATTAGTTGCTGCAAGATTAGCTGCAGACGTTTCCAATGTTCCAACATTAATAGTAGCAAGAACTGATGCTAATGCGGCAGATTTATTAACATCAGATATTGATGAAAGAGATGCTAAATTTGTCACCGGAGAAAGAACTTCAGAAGGTTTTTATCGTGTCAAAGCAGGTATTGATCAAGCAATTTCTAGAGGATTATCATATGCATCATATTCTGACTTATTATGGTGTGAAACTGGTAAACCGAATCTTGAAGAAGCAAAGAGGTTTGCAGAATCTATTAAAAAAGATCACCCTGAATTGATGTTAGCATATAATTGCTCTCCTTCTTTTAATTGGAAGGCAAATTTAGATGATGCAACGATTGCAAAATTTCAAAGAGAATTAGGTGCAATGGGATATAAATTTCAATTCATTACACTTGCAGGAATTCACTCTATGTGGCATGGTATGTTTGACTTAACTAGAAAATACGTTAAAGAAGGTATGACTGCATATGTAGAGCTTCAAGAGAAAGAATTTGCTGATTATGATAAAGGTTATACGTTCTCAGCTCATCAACAAGAAGTAGGTACTGGTTATTTTGATGCGGTGAATAATTGTATCGTTGGAGAATCTTCAACTAGTGCAATGTCAGGGTCAACAGAAGAAGAGCAATTCTAAGGAATTTTTATAGTTATTATTTCAATAAATAACTGTTAATAGAAAAGAATTCTTTTAAATTCAGGCAATGGATAATTCAGTCACAAAATACTCAGAGCTAGTTCAGCATCAACATATTAATAGTATGAATACCCTATTTGGGGGTTATATGTTAGCATGGCTAGATTTAGCTGCTGGAAAAGCATCCAGTCGTTTTTTAAAAGAAACAGAAGCTTGGGGTGCAGTAACAAGGGCTATGGATAGCGTAGAATTTAAAGAACCCGTCTTTTTAGGAGATTGGGTGAATTGCGAAGCAGTTGTTTATGAAGCTGGAAAATCTTCTATTAAAATTTCAGTAAAAGCTTATGCAGAAAGTAAGGTATATGGTAAGCGGTTAGCTTGTACAGCAAACTTTACTTTTGTTGCAGTCATTAAAAATGATAATGATGAATTTGTAAAATTTGATCACAATATTTCTTTAGAAAAGGAGAATTAGGTAATGGCTCACATTAAAAAATTAGAATATGATATAGATATGAATAATGTTAAAAATAGCGATATTTTAGCAGTAGGTGTTTATCAAGATAAGAACGATTCTGAATTAGTTAAAAGTCAAATAAAAGGAAAAGTAGGTGAACTTGCTTACGACTTTAATGATGACCAGAAAACACTTTATTTTGGATTAGGAAAATCTGATAAAGCAACCCCTGAAGATTTGAGAAGAGCAGCAGGTACGGTAATGACATTTGTTATCAGTAATAAATATTCTTCTATCTCAGTTCAATGCCCTAGATCTGACGATCATGACAATTATTTTTGCCAAGCGTTCTCAGAAGGTCTTGTATTGGGAAGTTATCGTTTCTTAGACTTTTTTACAGATGAAAGAGGTGAGTATCCTCTTGAAAAGATTACTATGGTTGGTAAATGTTGTACTGATGCATCTAAAAAAGGAGCTACAGTAGCAAATGCAGTGTGTAAAGCTCGAAATTTAGCTAATAATCCACCAAATGTGAGTACACCTTCACGTCTAGCAGAATTCGCGCAAGAAGTGGGTAAAAAAGGCGATATGAAAGTAACGGTATTTGATAGAGAAGAATTTACAAAGATGGGAATGGGTGCTTTCGCTGGTGTCGCACAAGGTACTAATGAGCCTCCAAAATTTATTATTATGGAATATTTTGGCGCAGAGTCAAAAGATGAGAAACCTGTGGTGTTGGTAGGGAAGGGATTAACATTTGATACAGGTGGAATTTCATTAAAACCAGGCGCAAAAATGGATGAAATGAAATTTGATATGTGCGGTTCTGCGATTGTATTTGGAACAATGAATGCTGTTGCAGAGTTGAGACCAAAAAAGAATATTGTAGCTATTGTTCCATCCACGCATAATATGTTAGGCGGATCTGCTTTTTTACCTGGCGATATTTTAACAGCATACAATGGGAAAACAATTGAAATATTAAATACTGACGCAGAAGGAAGACTAATTCTTGCAGATGCACTTGCTTATGCAAGCAAGCACTATGATCCTGCTTTTATGGTTGATTTTGCTACATTGACAGGGGCTTGTGTGGTAACATTTGGACACATTGCAACGGCTATACTAGGAAATAATCCTAAACTTATTGAAAGCATTCAAGAATCCTCTAAAAATACTGGCGAACTTGTATGGGAATTGCCTTTATGGGATGAATATTGCGATCAGGTAAAATCTAATATATCTGATGTGAAAAATTTAGGTTCACCTGGACAAGCTGGAACGATAGCCGGAGCAGCATTTTTAAAAGCGTTTGTAGGAAAAGATATTCCTTGGACACACTTTGATGTTGCTGGTACATCTTGGGGCGTAGAAAATAGAAGTTATATTCAAAAAGATGGTGCTTCAGGGCAAGTAGTTAGGCTAGTTCTAGATTTAATTGGCGCTTAATGAATAAGTTAAAAGTTATTAATGCTACTCAGTATTCTTTACAACTTCTTACGGCATTACTATTACTTTACTTTACTATTAATTCAAATACTCCCCAGAGAGTTATTATTCCAATTTTATTGATTTGTGTTTGGACTTTGGGTTTTACTCAGCGCAGAATTACAAGAAGAAGAGTTAATAGATTGAGAAAAAATGATAGTAAAGATGTTTTGCATGAAGGATAATTGAATCAATAATGAATAAATTATTTTCCAATAATATTTCTCTTGATCAAGAGAATCATAAATATGAATTAAAAGATAGCCCTGATTATCATTTTTCAAGTGTGACCGAATTTATCCATCAATTTTTTGAAAAGTTTGATCAAGTTGGTATTGCTCAGAAATTGATTAATACTCATCCAAAATATAGCGGTAAAACAGTTGATGAGGTCATTAAAGAGTGGGGTAAAGGCGCAATAAGAGGAACGATTGTTCACAATGAGTTAGAATCATTTATAAAAGAGAATATTACACCAAAACATGAAATGTCTATCGTAGGTGCAGCATGGATTAAGGAAAAGCAAAAAGATCCTGATAACACATTTTTTTCTGAAGTTATTATTTATTCTAAAGAATTAGGTATTGCTGGGACTATTGATGTGTTAGTATATAATAAAAAACAAGATACATATCATCTTGTAGACTGGAAAACAAATAAACGTATTGATAAAACATCCTATAAAAAGAAAGTAGGTATTTTAAATTCTACAGCACATATGCAGGACTGTAATTTTAATCATTACTCATTACAGCTTTCATTTTATAGATATCTTTTAGAACGGTATTATGGTATCAATATTGGCAGTCAAACTCTCTTTCATTTAAAAGAAAACAGATATGAAATTTTTCCTGTAAATTATCGTGAAGAAGAATTGATAAATATGTTAAAAGAAAAAGAATTAATATGATAAATACATACCTACTTATTGCTTTAATTGTTGCAGTTATATTTCTTGTTTTTTATATAGATAAAAAATTTAAATCAATAGGGCAAGATGACGACCAAATTATTGATCAATTTGCTACTATAGGAGAGTTATTTGCCGGCTCAGAAAAAAATATCAAGGATTTACGTGATAAATTGTCAGAAACAAAGTCAGCTTTAGAGACTACTTATCAAAACAGTCAGAAAGAAGTAACTAAATCTATCAATGAATTCAATTTGATTTTTAGAAGTTCGCAAGAAAGAGGTAGTTTGGGTGAATATAGAGTAGAGCAACTGCTTGAAAATCTTGGATTACAAGAGAATGTACATTGGAAATCTCAACAATCATATGGTAGTGCTAGACCTGATTATACTTTTTATTTCCCTGATCAAGTATATATAAATCTTGATTCAAAATTTCCTTTAGAGCATTATAAAAATATGGTAAATGCTGATGGAGAATTCGAAAAAGAGGCTGAAAAAAAAGCTTTTGAAAAGGATGTAAAAGACCGAATTAAAGAAATGCAAAAAGATGGCTATGTAGATGTTTCAAAAGGAAGTGTAGATTTTGTATTAATGTTTGTACCAAGCCAAAGCGTATTAAACTTTATTAGAAAAGAATTCTATACTATCTGGGAAGATGCCCTAAAAAAGAAAGTAATTTTAGTAGGAACGCCTGAATTGTTTGCGATGCTACAAATGTTAAAAACATCAGTTCATAATTTTACTCTAAGCACTAAAGTGGATGACTTTAAAACTAATTTTAATCAGTTTAAAGTTGAATGGACTAAGATGGAAGCTCTTCTGGAGAAACATGAAAATCAGATTGATGCACTAAGTAAGAGCTATCAAGAAATTACTACTACTCGAAATAAAAAGTTAAAAAAATCAGTAGATCTTTTATTGTCGAGCGGCGATAAAGAAGAGTCATAAATTATTTTTTTTTATAAACCAAAAAAATAGAAGAAATCTATTAGTGTAAATAAGAATAAATAACCAATTACTTCCCATAATACATTATTAATGCCCTTAATCTTCACTTCAATTCTATCCATAGATTTTGTTTTTTTATATTTAAAAATATTTGGTAGCAATCGCGGTGTTGATTCATAATAGGCCCTATAAGACTCGTCATGGGTACCTAAAAGGACTTTTTCTTCGTTTAGTATAGTTGGAACATGAAATAGAACAAATACCAATAGCAGAGCGA
>Ga0310124_10000272_pt1 | contig 35031 bp, 35 predicted proteins | sample CB11b_AW_Bot5_MG_FD_203507 | JGI IMG/M metagenome (GOLD analysis project Ga0310124, IMG submission 203507) | Marine microbial communities from Western Arctic Ocean, Canada - CB11b_AW_Bot5 | ecosystem: Environmental > Aquatic > Marine > Oceanic | place: Canada: Western Arctic Ocean | collected...
GTGGGTACCAGGAACCGCTTGGCGATACGACGAGTGCCGTTGCGGATGGCGCGTGACGCCGATCGCACCGAGATGGTCGCCGTCGCCACCGCATCGATGTCCGCCCCGACACGAAAGCGATCGCGGACACTTTTCTGTACGAACTGCGCCGCGAACTCCGGGGTGTCGACCGAAAACGAGCCGTAGGGTTCCTGGTGTCGGACGACCAGGATGCCGGTGATCGCCGCGTTGAGGTCGACACCGACCAATACCTGGATCGGGCCGTCGTATCCGCGCTCCAGTGGTTCGAGGTCGGTCGTGTAGAAGGCGTAGCCGCGAAGCGCACGCTCGCTGGCGTCCCCACTGTAGGCTTTGAAGTGCGGCGGCGATCCCTCCTTCGGCGAGAAGGAGGTGGCGTCGGGAAACAGCCGGACGAGTCGATCTCTGACCATCGGGTCGAGAACGGGTTGTCCGTGCAGACCGACCACGGCGATGAAGAGCAGCGTGAGCGTCAGGAATCTCATGGCGTGCAAGATAGAATCCACGGAGTGTAACGCACTAGTAGGGGGGATGCATGCCGTCGACCAGGCCGGGTACGAACCACAGGCTCATTGTCACGCTCATCATGTCGCTCGTACCGGTCGGGTACGCGCTTGGACAAGAGCGGCTGCTGAATGCCACTGGTCTCGACTGCGCGTTCAGCGCGATGTCGACCGCCGGTTGGGCCGACGGCGACGCCGGGGGTGACGTGGGACCATCCACGTTGTCGCTGCGGTTCGAGGAGATCGATACCGACGGCGCCACCGCGGAGATCGTGGGGCCCTACGGCGCGTCGCAGATCATCGTGCGTCAGACTGGCGACTATCTGCATCTGGTGCAGATGTTCACGGTGGGTCCGCTGTACACGACCACCGTCATCGACCGCGAGACCAGAGATGGCAGATTCATGGCGGTGCACACCCGTCACGAGTACACCGATACGCAGCTGGTAGGGTTCACCTCGAGGCCGGAACAGTATTACGGTGACTGCGCCGTCGAGCCGTAGCCGAGAGGACCGCGCCGCCTCATGCCCCATCCGTTTCTGTCCAGGTCGTTCCGAGGTGCCACGCTCGCCGCGGCGCTGGCCGTACAGGTTGGCTGTGGGGGGGAGGGGGTGACACCGTCTGCGTTGCAGGCCGGCGTCTCGTGGGAGCTGGCCGAGCTGCGCGCCGCCACGTTGTCCGACATCCAGTATGCGTATCGCCTCACCGTGCCCCGCGCGCGCGACACGCCTATCACTGGCACCGTGGTGGCCGAGTTCGGCTGGTCCGACGAACGGGGACGGGATCTGGTGCTCGACTTCAAAGACGCGGCCGAGCGCGTTCGCATGGTCCGCGCGAATGGCGCCGACGTCGTCTGGCGCGTGAGCGACGACCATTTGATTGTGCCGGCCGCCGCGCTCGACTCGGGGCAGCGCAACGAGGTGGCGGTCGAATTTGAGGCTGGCGACGAGGCGCTCAATCGCGGCGACGCGTTTCTCTACACCCTGTTCGTCCCGGACCGCGCGCACTTCTCGCTGCCGCTCTTCGACCAACCGAATCTCAAGGCGCGGTTCTCCCTGACGCTTGAGGTCCCGGCCGACTGGGAGGCGGTGGCCAATGGCGCAGCGCTCGATCTCGTGCCGCCGTCGTCCCAGCCGGATGGCCGTGCCATCCACCGGTTCGCGGTGACCGAACCGATTTCAACCTATCTCTTCGCGTTCGCGGTGGGAGATTTTCAGGTCACCACCGCGCAGCGAGACGGGCGCACGTTCCGGATGTTTCATCGCGAGACCGACGCCGAGAAGGTGGCGCGCAATGGCGACGCGATCTTCGACCTGCATGCGGCGTCGCTGGACTGGCTCGAGGACTATACCCAGATCCCGTACCCATTCGGAAAATTCGATTTCGCATTATTGCCGCCATTCCAGTACGGCGGCATGGAGCATCCCGGCGCCATCTTCTACCGAGAATCGAGCCTGTTGCTCGACGAGTCTGCGACCCAGGAGCAGTTTCTCGGTCGCGCCAGCCTCATCGCGCACGAAACCGCGCACATGTGGTTCGGCGACCTCGTGACGATGAACTGGTTCGATGACGTCTGGACCAAGGAAGTCTTCGCCAACTTCATGGCGGCGAAGATCGTTCATCCGTCATTCCCCGAGGTGGACCACGACCTGCGTTTCTTCCTCGCGCACCACGACCGCGCGTACGCAGTCGACCGGACGGCCGGGGCGAATCCGATTCGACAGCCGCTGGACAACCTGCGAGAGGCGGGCACCCTCTACGGTCCGATCATCTATCAGAAGGCGCCCATCGTCATGCGACACCTCGAGCGGCTGGTCGGTGAGGAGTCGTTCCGCGACGGGTTACGTGAGTATCTCGACACGTTTCGGTATGGGAACGCCACCTGGCCCGACCTCATTCGGATCCTGGATGCACGATCCGACACTGACCTGGCGGCCTGGAGTGCCGTCTGGGTCGAGGAGCCCGGGCGGCCGCTGGTCGAAGTCGCGGTTGAGGTGGTGGTCGAGGGGCAGCGGATCCGGGGCACCACCCTGACGGTCTCGCAGCGTGATCCGGATGGTCGAGGTCGCCTGTGGCCGCAACAGCTCGAACTGCTCCTCGCCTACGACGACGAGGATGTGCGGATCCCCGTGGCGCTGTCGACGGCCTCAGTGACGCTCGACCGTGACACCACACGCGGCCGCCCGCGCTTCCTGGTGCCAAACGCTGCCGGCATCGAGTATGGGCGTTTTCGGCTCGATGGTCACAGTAGAGACGGGTTACTGGCGGGGCTCCCTGGCCTGGGTGACCCGCTCATTCGGGGAGTCGGTTGGGCCACGCTGTGGGAAGACGTGCTCGATGGCGAGATTGCGCCCGAGATCTGGCTCGAGCGTCTGCTGGCCGGTCTCGCGGCCGAGACGGTCGAGCAGAACACCCAGCGGTTGTTGCGATACCTGCGCACGACCTTTTGGCGGCTGCTGTCCGACGATGCGCGCAGAGTCGTCTCGGGAGAGGTGGAACGAGCCTTGTGGACGGGGATGGTCAACAGCCCGGGGACGCTGAAGGCCGCCTATTTCCAGGCGTGGCGCCTCCTGGTCCTCTCCGACTCGGGTGTCGAGCGGATGCGGAGAATCTGGGCCGGCGACGAGCAGATACCGGGCCTGAATCTCTCGGAGACCGATTTCATTGCGCTGGCCGAAGGACTGGCGGTGCGTGGGGTCGCCGACGGCCAGGATATTCTCGACCAGCAGTTCGCTCGGATCGAGAACCCCGACCGCTTGGCCCGCTTCGAGTTCGTCCGCCCGTCGCTGTCCGCGGCGCCACTCACGCGGGAACTCTTCTTCCAACAGCTGGCCGAGCCGGGCGGCCGTGAGCGCGAGCCCTGGGTCATCGCCGCACTGGGATACTTACATCACCCATTGCGGGCGGCGCATGCCCGCCGGTTCATCGGCCCGAGCCTGGAGATGGTCGAAGAGATTCAGCGCACGGGCGATATCTTTTTTCCGTCGAACTGGCTCGACGCCACTCTCACTGGGCACAGTTCTTCCGAGGCGGCCGATATCGTCCGTCGTTTCCTCGACGGACTCGCCCCTGACTTTCCGCATCGCCTTCGGGCGAAGATTCTACAATCGGCGGATCTGCTGCTTCGGAGCCGCTGATCGGGTCCTGGACGTCGAGAGGCGGCGAAGACCTCTCTTTCCAAAGAGGCGTGAATCCTGGCTTTCGTGGCGGCGGGCTGCGTTCACCCGTCGGCGGCCGGTCGGCACGACGGGCCTCTCGGGGGCAGGCCGGCGAGGCGAACGCCTATCGCCTCCAGAGCTGCGTCGCCCATCTCTCGCTGCATGGTCTCGAACAACACCCGTTCTGCGGTTCGCACGTGCGAGACGAGTAGGTGGCCCAGCGTCGGGAGCCGGGTCTCGAGGTCATCGACCGGAACACGCTGGAGGTCGGAGACCAGTGTCCGTATCTGCTCATGCTCCGCCAACAGGTCTCGGACCAGCGCGTCGCCTCCGGTCAGCGACCTGGCGGCGGTCGGGAAGACCCAGGTCTCTTCCGCTTCGAAGTGCGGCTGCAGAGTGTCGGCAAAGAACGTCACGACACGGTCGACCTGGGCCCGGCGGTCTCTGGGCCAGTCTGAGCGGGGCGCCGACGAGTGTCCGCGGATGAGCCCCTGGGCGATGACCAGCGCGTCGTGATGATCGTGCGAGAGCGGGATCAGACCTGGGTGTCGCTTCACATCCCTACGATACAATACGGCGTTTGGTCGTTGCCTCGAACACCGGGGCTCGTGGAAGGAGCACAAGAATGCGTAGCTGGTTGCCGTTCGTCCTGCTGACCGTGTTGAGCTGGGGAACCTATATTCCGACACTACACAAAGGCCAGTTGGCGCTGGGCGGCAGCGGGCTGCACGCCTTCCTGATGGTTGGAGTGGCCTATCTGCTCGTCGCGATTCTGATTCCGGGCACGATGATCGCGAGAGCCGGGACCTGGCATCTCTTCACGTCGGGTGGGATGACCTTTACCATCGCGGCCGGGGTGCTGGGCGCGCTGGGGGCGCTCGGAATCGTCCTCGCGCTGGTGAACGGCGGGCGGCCCACGGTGGTGCCACCGCTGGTGTTCGCCGGCGCGCCGGTGGTCAGCACCTTTGTGGCCATGCTTTACAATCCGCCGCAAAACAGCCCGTCGCCGGTGTTCTATCTCGGCATTCTGATGGCGGCGGCCGGGGCGGGTCTCGTGCTGGCCAATCGGCCGACCTAGTCGCCATTACTCGTGACTGTGTCGCCGGCCAGTGTGCCGGTGACCACTCCGAAGGAGGCGTCCTGGTGCAACGGTCGCTTCGAATGTAAGACAATACTCGGTGTCCGGTGAGAACGTCGGAGAATAGCGGCGTCGGCTACCGGGGTCGTTTTTCGAGCATCAAGTTGCCGACCGGACGGTCGGCACAAGCAAGATATCGTTAACACAAGGGGGAGAATGTGCGTGTGCTGCAAGTTGAGAAGTTCGTGAGGGTGGCTGGTGCAGTGGCCGTGGCGACGGTCGTGGCCGTCGGGGCGGTGGGGTGCGGCGGGGGCGACGCCGAGTCGGGCGACGCCGGGTCGGCCGAGATGGCCGAGGCGCCCGCGCCTGAGGCGCGTGTGTTCTTCGTGGCGCCGAGGGACGAGACCGACCACGCGACCGAGATTCCGCTCGGGTTCACGTTCGGGACCGAGAACTTCGAGGTCAGCCCGGTCCCCGGGGAAGTCCCCAGCCCGCGCGCGGACATGGGCCACTACCATCTGGGCTTCAACGCCGAATGCCTTCCGGCCGGCGAGATTATCCCCGCCGCTGACCCCTGGGTCCACTTTGGTGACGGCTCCGATGGGATGGAGATGACGCTCGAGAGTGGTGAGTACCGTTTCAGTGTCCAGATTGGCGACGACGAGCACCGCACCATCGAGGGGCTCTGCGAAACGATTACCATTCGAATGGAAGACGGGATTTAATACCTAGACGGGGCGGCGCCCCGGGGACCCCCCGCGGCCCCTACGCGGGGACCCGAGTGCCCCACTCCGGGGCCGCGGGGCGCGCATTGTCGCGCGTCTGGACCGGATCCGCTCAAGTCTCAGTCGACCCGTAGCGTGGGTCGGTTCGACGCGGCCTGCCCGATTGGCGGGTACGTGTAGGCGAGCGCGCCTACGCCAATCAGTAAGGTGACGGTGGCGCCCCGGCTTTGCCGTGGCGGCCGTCGTGACGCTGGCGCTTGGGCTGGGCGCCGCAACGCTTCTCTTCACCGTCGTCCAGACGGTGCTGCTTCGACCGTTGCCGTTCGCAGACCAACGCGAACTGGTGCTGATGTGGGGGCAGGAATCGGGCCGCCCGCATGTCGAAGTCTCCCTGCCCAACTTCCAGGACTGGCGCGCACCGACGTCGTCGTTCACTGACCTGGCCGCGATTGGTTCCACAGATTGGGGCGAACTGGAGGTGCGGGCCAGCGAGCCGTTCGCATTGACCCAGCGGGTCGTGTCGAGCTCGTTTTTCGAGACGCTTGGTGTCTCCGCTGCGCTCGGGCGTACGCTCAGCCCCGCCGATGACGTAGTCGGCGCACCGGCCGTCATGGTGTTGAGTCATGCCAGCTGGCGGCGCCATTTTAGCGCCGACCCGGGCATTGTGGGCGAGGCCATGACCATCGTGGGACGCGATGCGCCGCTGGTCGTCGTGGGCGTGATGCCGTCCGCGTTTCAATTCCCCGCCGGAACGGATGTGTGGCTCCCGGCGTCACGCAGCGGCCAGTCTTGAGATGTGCCCACGGGTGGGTCTGAAGACGCGCGGTTACGAAACCGGCCTCAGGGGGGTGGAAGCCGCCGGCCGGAGCGGCCGCGTGGGGTGCGGGACGCCCCCGCCCAGGAGGGAGTCTTCATCGTCCCGTCGTTTCACGGGCGAGCGAATTCCAGTGCACGACCGCCGGTACCAGGCAAGAACGCGCCATCCTGGTATCGCAGTTCGCCGTTGACCCAGGTCATGCGGACCCGCGAGCGCAGCGCGATGTCGGTGAACGGACTCCAGCCGCATTTTGAGTAGATCGGGTCCGGGGGAGTGGGCATCGTGGGATCGACCAGCACAAGGTCGGCCCAGTAGCCCTCGCGAATGAATCCGCGCTCGGCAACGCCGAAGAGCCGAGCCGGCGCGTGCGCGGTTTTTTCGACCACGGTCTCGACCGTGAACCGACCAGCGCTTACGTGCTCGAACAACGAGGGTAGCGCGTGTTGCACCAGCGGCAGGCCCGCGGGGGTCTCGGTGTAGGGTCGGGCCTTCTCCGCCGCGGTGTGTGGCGCGTGGTCAGTGGCGATGACATCGATTCGTCCGTCATTGACCGCGACCCACAGCGCCTGCTGATCGGCGGGCGACTTGATGGCCGGGTTGCACAGGATGGTGGCGCCCTTGGTCGTGTACGACGCGTCGTTGAAAAACAGATGGTGGACGCATGCTTCCGCGGTGATCCGTTTGTCGGCGAGGTCTCCCGGCTGGAACAGGTTGAGCTCGCGAGCCGTCGTGATGTGCAGCACGTGGAGGCGCGCGTGGTGACGCATGGCCAACTCGACCGCGAGGCTGGACGACTGGTAGCAGGCCTCTTCGGACCGGATACGGGGGTGCTCGCTGAACGGAATGTCGTCGCCGAATCGGGCGCGGGCGGCCGCTTCATTGGCGATGATGGTCGGGGTGTGTTCGCAGTGCGTCGCAACGATCAGCGGCGAGCCGGCGAAGATGCCCTCGAGGGTGCGTTCGTCGTCGACCAGCATGTTGCCGGTGCTCGATCCCATGAACACCTTGACACCACACGCCAGCCGCTGGTCGACCGCTTTGATCGCTTCGAGATTGTCGTTGGTGGCGCCGAAGTAGAAGCCGTAGTTCGCCATCGACCGGGCGGCGGCTCGGGTGTGCTTGTCCGCGAGCGCCTCGGGGGTGACCGTCTGCGGATTGGTGTTCGGCATCTCCATATAGCTGGTGATACCGCCGGCCACCGCTGCGCGTGATTCGGTCTCGATGGTCGCTTTGTGTTCGAATCCAGGCTCCCGGAAGTGCACCTGGTCGTCGATCATGCCCGGCAGCAGGTAGGCGCCGGCCGCATCGACTACCACGGCGCCCGCCGGCGCCGGGGTAGTCACGCCGACGATGCGACCGCCTTCGACGACGAGGTCGCCCTCGGTGATGGTCCCTTCGTTCACGATCCGCGCGTTGACGATACGATAGCTCACGCCACTAGCTTAGGACACTTGTCTCGATCACTGTCCTCACGCGCTCGTGTGTGTCAGTCGGGCGACCGTTTACTCGGCGCGGAGCGCGGCCATGGGGTTGGTCCGAGCGGCGTGTCGTGCCGGAGTCAGGCTGGCAAGCCAGCCCACACACAGGAGTGCCGTGGCTGCCGCCAGGAGCGCTAGCGGGTCGTTCGGTGAGACGTCGTTCGCCGCGCTGAAGACGGCGGTGTTGGCGCCAGTGCCGAGCGCCAGCACCACGACCGCTAGCGCCGAAAAGCCCCGCTGCTTCGGGAGCAGCCGGACTGCCAGCCGCAGGTCCTGCCGTGCCGCGTCCCACCAGCCCCATCGCCAGACCGCGCCGGTGTCTTCCTTGATCAGGGCGGTGTTGCCCAACCGTACGCTCGCGGCGCGCCTCGCCTCCGCTGGGGCCATGCCGGCGGCCAAGTTGGTTTGGATCTGTTCCTCGAGATGAAAGCGGAGCTCTTCGTCCAAGTCCCGGCCGGTATCCGGGTTTCGTCTATTCGGCTAGCAGTTGCTGAATCTGGCTCTCGGTGGAGTCGAAGTCGACCAAGCCGACATGTGCGGCGGCGATGCGCCCCTGGCGGTCGATCAACCACGTCTTGGGAAGGACATAGGTCTCGCCGAACGGCGCCACTCGCTCCGGGGTGTCGGCCAGCGCGATCCGATAGTTCAACGGCTGACGTTCGAGGAATGGGCGCACGATGTCCCAGCCCGGTTCATCGAGGGACACGCCGAGCACGGCGAAACCGTCGTCCGCGAACGTGTCCTCGAATTCCTCGAACCACGGCATCTCGACCTTGCACGGTCCGCACCAGGTTGCCCAGAAGTTCAGCAGCAGGACCCGTCCGGCGTAATCGGTGAGCATGGCGTTGCCGCCGTCCGCGTCAGGCAGTGTGAAGTGCGGCGCGTCCGGTCGTTCGTCGATCGCTGTCAGACCCGGTTCGGGAGGGCGACGAGTTGGTGGTGGGGTGCCCGCGGCCGCGCCGCCGGCGGTCCCGGGTGGTGGTGCTTCCGTCGTACCCGCCATCACTTGAGCCGGGTCGGGATCGTCCCCTGTCCAGGGGCCGAGCGTCACGACCATCGCCCCGCCCCAGACGACGACGGCCGCGCTGACCAACCACAAACCGATCGGCTTCCGGCCACGTTGCTGCGCTCGAGGAGTCTTTAACTGCGCCAGTCCCTCATCGACACCCGGCTGCTTCTGTGGCTCCGGTTCCAGTGTCGCCATTCTGTCGTCCACCCAGCGTTCCAACTCCGGGTCATCGTGTGTCGCCATAGCGTGAGATGTACTCCTTTCGGAACACCTCCCGCGCGCGGCGCAGGAGGGTGCCGACGGACGAGGGCGTGACACCCGCGGCGTCCGCTAGTTCATCGTAGCTGAGACCGTGGCCCCGAAGCACCAGAAGCATGGCCTGGTCTCGGCGCAACGCGAGCAGCGTCAGCCGGACGCGGCCGTGTTCTTGGCCGGCCGCTGCCGCCTCTTCAGGGCTTGACCCGCCGCCGGCGAGCCGGAGCAGTGGTTCGTATCGCGCGCGACGAGTCACGCGCCGTAAATCGTCGAGCCCGTGACGCACGGCCGTGCGGTACAACCAGCCCGGGGTCTGGCCCCCGTGCGCCTTCGGTTCCCGCCACAGTCGCACGAACACATCCACCGCCAGCTCTTCGGAGCGGGCCGGATCCTTGACGACCCTCGCGATGACTCTGGTGATACGCGGGTAGTGCGCCCGCAACGTCGCATCGAGATCGAACGGCGCCTCGGTCGTCGGAGTGTCCTCCGTTGCCTCGGCCGTGTTGCTCACCATGCTCACATCTTCACAACGCTTGCCGTCGGCGAATTGTGACAGGTACAGGCCTGAGGAAAGTGGATGGGTTGACATTCGACCTGTGTGAGCGCATTGTTGGGTCGAAAAGCTACCCAAGAAGATCGCGGTCGCGTGATGCTCTGGCAGGAGGTCCGACCTGCTCATCGTATGGGTGCTGGATCCGGAAGAGGCGTGAGCTCATGACGTGGAGGGGTAAGCGTCCCGATGACGACTTTAGCCAGGAGATCCGCTCGCATCTCCAGCTCGAGGCGACCGTCTTGTGGCCGGCGGGATGAGCCTGGACGAGGCCCGGCTGCGCGCTGGTCGGCATGACGCCTGTCTGCATCGATCCCATGAACAGCGGGATCGCCGTGAGGGTTGCCGCCACCAGTACCTTGCGTTTTGTCATGTTTCCTCCTCTGCGGTGCGCGACGTCACGCCGCGCCATCCGGACCGCTCAGCGTTCAACGACCCGGTGAGACCAGACACTTCAAGCGCCGTGCCAGTCGCGCGTGAGGCAGGAAACCCCGTTGATACAGGGCTACGGGCGCCCAGACGGGTAATCGCTACTCGTGACAACGGCCACAGTTGAACAACTGGTGGTGGACACCGATGGGGGTGCGGTCCTGCAAGTGGCCTGACGCGTGAGCCTTGCGGAAGGCAACCATCGGTTGCGCGGCGCAGCACCTGGTTGACGTATGTAGGTCCGGAGGGACAGGACGGGCACCAGCTACCCGACAACCTGGGGAGCAGCTTCTTTGCTGTCAACCCGCGGGGCACAGCGTTCCCCAAGGGCATCGAGGCCCGGTGATATGCTCAACAGCAGTGCCCGTGCGTCAACCCTGAGCGGGCGAGGAGGGACCGTGACCGACGACATCAGCACGCTCGACAAGTCATTGGACGACTGGCGGGCCGTGGTGCCGGACGAGTCGTTCGACGTGTTGTTCGAACACGCGACGGAGGCTCCCGGGTCGAGTCCCCTAGACGGGGAGAAGCGCACCGGGACGTTCGTCTGTGCGGCCTGCCATCTGCCGCTGTTCGAGTCGTCCGGCAAGTACGACAGCGGGACCGGCTGGCCCAGTTTTTTCGCCCCGATCGCCGGCCGCCTCGGTTTCCAGCGAGACTTCAAGATGATTCTGCCGCGGACGGAATATCACTGCGCTCGCTGCAGCGGTCATCAGGGTCACGTCTTCAAAGACGGACCGCCGCCCACCGGCGAGCGGTACTGCAACAACGGCGTGGCGCTCCGTTTCGTGCCCGAAGGAGAGCCGCTGCCGGAGCTGCGGGACTGAGGCGTTACACACTACGGGGTTGAGACGAATCCGACGCCGCGATAGGATGGTGTCTTGTTTCTGGTCCGGTTTCCGATGCACAACATGAGTTTTCGCCCTGTCGTGGTCGTGGTTCGCCGCGTCGGCGTGGTCATTACGCCGACGGCCAGCGGATGATGTACCCGACAGCGTGCACGAATCAGGGGCCATCATCCGCAGCTGGGTGGTGGCCTTTTTTCGTGAGGTATCGCTGCCGCACCGCCGTTCACCGCGGAACCGGATCACCAGCCGCGGCCAGGCGGGATGAAGCGGCGGTGACGGCCAGGTTTTGACGACGGGCTGTGAGCAAGGACACGACATGAGCGAGATACCAGGCAAGACCCGGAGTAGCGCGATCACCGATGGACCCTCGCGGGCGCCGGCACGGTCGATGCTGAAGGCCGTGGGCTTTGACGATGAGGCGTTGCGGCGCCCGATCATCGGTGTGGCCAATACCTGGACCGAAATCGGACCGTGCAATTACCACCTCCGCGACCTCGCCAAAGAGGTCAAGGCCGGTATTCAAGCGGCCGGCGGCACCCCCATGGAGTTCAACACCGTCTCGATTTCCGATGGCATCACCATGGGGACCGAGGGCATGAAGACGTCGCTCGTCAGTCGAGAGGTCATCGCCGACTCGATCGAGCTCGTCGCGCGGGGCAACCTCTTCGATGGCATCGTCATCCTGGTCGGCTGCGACAAGACCATACCGGGCGGGGTGATGGCGCTGGTGCGGTTGAACATCCCGGGCCTGGTGCTCTACGGCGGCTCGATTGCGCCGGGCCAGTGGAACGGGAAGGATGTGACGATTCAGGACGTCTTCGAGGCGGTCGGCACCCACGCCGCCCACCAGATGACCGACGAGCAGCTGCGCGCGCTCGAGGACGTCGCATGCCCAGGTCCCGGCGCCTGCGGTGGTCAGTTCACGGCCAATACGATGTCCACCGTCTGCGAGCTCCTCGGGGTGTCGCCGATGGCGGCCAACGGCGTGCCGGCCATGGCCGCGGAAAAACACAACGTGGCGAAGCAGGCCGGGGAATTGCTGCTCGACCTCGTGCGACGTGATGTGCGCCCCCGTCAGATCGTCACCAAGCAGGCGATCGAGAACGCGATCATGGCGGTCGCGTCGACCGGAGGCTCGACCAACGCGGTGCTGCACCTGTTGGCGATTGCGCACGAGGCGGACATCGACCTGCAGCTCGAAGACTTCGACCGGGTCAGCGAGCGGACGCCGTTGCTGGCCGACCTCAAGCCGGGTGGGCAGTTCGTGGCGACCGACCTCTATCGTGCGGGTGGACTCGAACTGGTGGTGAAGCGACTGAAGGAGGCGGGGCTTCTGCACACCGAAGCGATGACCGTGACCGGTCAGACCATTGGTGAGGTCGCCGACACCGCGCAGGAAACCGCCGGACAGCAGGTGGTGCGACCGGTGTCCGACCCGATAACACCTACTGGAGGCCTGGTCATCTTGCGCGGCAACCTGGCGCCCGACGGCTGCGTGGTGAAAGTGGCCGGGCACGCGTTGGCCGAGCATCGAGGCCCTGCGCGGGTGTTCGACAGCGAGGAGGCCACGTTCGAGGCGGTCGAGTTGGGTCGTATTCAGGCCGGCGATGTGGTGGTGATCCGGTACGAGGGGCCGCAGGGTGGTCCGGGCATGCGAGAGATGCTGGCGGTGACGGCCGCCATCGTCGGCGCCGGGCTTGGCGAGTCGGTCGCGCTGTTGACCGACGGGCGCTTTTCTGGCGCCACCCGCGGCATGATGGCTGGACACGTGGCGCCGGAGGCCGCCAGGGGAGGCCCGATCGCGATCGTTCGCGATGGCGACATGATTCTGTTCGACGAAAAGAATCGGGTCCTGCAGCTCGAAGTCAGTGACGACGAGATTGCGGCACGCCTGGCCGAGTGGCGGGCGCCGGAACCGAAGTTCAAGCGTGGCGTCATGGCCAAGTACGCGCGGCTTGTCTCCTCGGCGGCGCAGGGCGCCGTGACCACGGTGTGATGCGGCGTTGGTCGAGCCGTCAAGAGATCAGGAAGCCTCATGGCTGACATCAGAACCGGCGCGCAGATTTTGTGGGAGTCCCTCGTGCGCGAGGGCGTTTCGACAGTGTTCGGCTATCCGGGAGGAGCGATTCTGCCGGCATACGACGCCATGCTCGACTTCCCGATTCGCCACGTCCTGGTCCGGCATGAACAGGGGGCCACCCACATGGCCGACGGGTTCGCGCGCGCCAGCGGTGAGGTCGGCGTTGCCGTCGCGACCTCGGGCCCGGGGGCGACCAATATGGTCACCGGCATCGCGACGGCGATGCTTGATTCTTCACCCATCGTCTGCATTACGGGCCAGGTCGGCAGCAAGTTGATCGGGTCCGACGCGTTTCAGGAAACTGACGTCACCGGGGTGACCCTGCCCGTCACGAAGCACAACTATCTGGTCACCGAGGCCTCCGATGTCGCGGCGACCATCCACGAGGCGTTCTATGTGGCCCGGTCGGGTCGCCCGGGGCCGGTGCTGGTGGACATCACGAAGGACGCCCAGCAGTCGTCGGCCGAGTTTGTCTGGGATGGCGGACCGGTGCAGATGCCCGGGTATCGGCCCGAGTTGCGGGCGTCCGACGCCGAGTATGACCAGGCGGTGGACCTCATCAACGGCGCAAAGCGACCGGTCATCTTCGCCGGGCACGGCATTCTGCTCTCCGGCGCCATGGATCTGGTTCGCGAGTTCGCGGAACGCGCCCACATGCCGATCGCGATGACGTTGTTGGGGATTGGGTCAGTCCCGGCCTCCCACCCGCTGAATCTGGGGATGATGGGGATGCACGGCGAGGCTTGGGTGAACCGGGCGATTCAGGAGGCCGACCTGCTGCTCGCCTTCGGCATGCGGTTCGACGACCGGGTGACCGGCAACCTCAAGACCTATGCTCCGAATGCGCGGAAGGTCCACATCGACATCGATCCGGCCGAATTCAACAAGAACGTCCTGGTGGATGTGGCGTTGGCCGGCGATCTGGCCAATGTGCTGACGGACCTGCTGCCGCGCGTCGAGCGCGGCGACCGCGGCGACTGGCTGGCTGCCATCGGAGCGATGAAGGGAGACTCGGCGGTACGCGACGTCCAGAACATGCCCGATAGCGGGCATCTCTACGCGGCCCATGTCATCAACGATATCTGGCGGATGACCAACGGGAAGGCGGTCGTGGTGACAGACGTCGGGCAGCACCAGATGTGGGAGGCGCAGTACTACCATCACCAGGAGCCTCGGACGCTCATTACCTCGGGCGGCTTGGGGACGATGGGATTCGCGCTTCCGGCCGCCATCGGCGCGAAACTGGCCAAGCCAGACGCCGAAGTGTGGGTGATCGTCGGCGATGGCGGGTTCCAGATGACCATGTGCGAACTGGCGACGTTGGCCCAGGAGAAGGTCAAGGTCAATGTGGCCATCATCAACAATGGCTACCTGGGCATGGTGCGTCAGTGGCAGGAGTTCTTCTACGAGCGCCGGTATGCGGCGACGCCACTGTTGAGCCCGGACTTCGAGAAGCTCACTGACGCCTTCGGTCTGCGGGGCGCGACCGTGTCACGGCGTCAGGACGTGGAGCCGGCCATCGCCATGGCCCAGGCGGAAGAGGGTACGGTCGTCATCAACTTCAAGGTCGAGCAGGAAGATACCGTGTATCCCATGGTGCCCGCCGGCGCCGACCTCCACGCGATGATCCGGCGACCTAGTCCCATTGTGGAAACGGCCGATGACTAGAGCCACGCCGGCGGACGCCAGCGTGGGGCGGAGCCCCATGGATATGACTACTAGACACACCTTTGTCGTGCATGTCGAGGACAAACCCGGGGTGCTGAATCGGGTGGCATCGCTGTTTCGCCGTCGTGCGTTCAACATCGAGTCGCTGACCGTGGGACACACCGAGGCCCCCGGTGTGTCGCGCATGACGATCGTCGTCGACACCGACACCAACGGGGCGCGCCGCATCGAGGCGAATCTCTACAAGCTCGTCAACGTGCTGCGCGTGAAAGACGTGACCGCCGATGCGGCCGTCGTGCGTGAGTTGACGCTCGTCAGGGTGACCGCGAACCACGAGACCCGCACGCATATCATGCAACTGGTCGACACCTTCCGAGCTCGGGTCGTCGACGTGGCTCCGGATTCGTTGATCATCGAGGCAACTGGCACAGAAGAGAAGATCGACGGCTTGATGGGTGTGCTCGAGCCCTACGGCGTGCTCGAGATGGTTCGTACCGGCCGGGTCGCCATGTCTCGCGGCCAGCAGAGTAAGACTCCGGGTCCGGCCGACGCGGCCGTCTCCGAGACCGACGACAACGTGTCCTATTCCGTGTGACGGTGGCGCGTCCCCGTCTCCTCATCCCGGGCTCACCGCCCGGCACCAACGCAACGAGGCAGAACCAGAATGGCACCGATTCACTACGACGACTCGGCTGATCTTTCACTCATCCAGGCCAAGAAGGTCGCGATTTTCGGATACGGCTCGCAGGGGCACGCGCACGCGTTGAATCTCAAGGACAGCGGGGTCGAGGTGCGGGTGGCATTGGCCGACGGGAGCCGGTCACGCGCCAAGGCCGAAGCCGACGGGGTCATCGTCAACAGCGGCAACGAGGCGGCGGCCTGGGCCGACGTCATCATGGTTCTGGCGCCGGATACCAAGCAGCGCGCGATCTACGCCGAGTCGATCGCGGGGAACCTGCAGTCGGGGAACATGTTGATGTTCGCGCACGGTTTCAACATTCGGTACAACACGATCGCGCCTCCCTCCGATGTCGACGTGACGCTCATCGCGCCCAAGGCGCCGGGGCACCGCGTGCGGGAGGTGTTTCTCGAAGGCGGCGGCACGCCGGCGCTCATCGCGGTCGAGCAGGACGCCACGGGGAACGCGCACGCTTTGGCGCTGTCTTATGCCAAGGGCCTTGGCGTGACCCGGGCCGGGGTCATCGAGACGACGTTCACGGAGGAGACCGAGACCGACCTGTTTGGCGAGCAATCGGTGTTGTGCGGCGGGGTCAGCGAGTTGATCAAGGCGGGTTTTCAGACATTGGTCGACGCCGGCTATCAGCCGGAGATCGCCTATTTCGAGTGCATGCATGAGCTGAAGCTGATCGTCGACCTGATCTATCGCGGCGGGCTCAACTACATGCGCTACTCTGTCAGCGACACCGCCGAACACGGCGACTACACCGGCGGTCCGCGAGTCGTGACCGACGAGACGCGCGAGGCGATGCGCGGCATCCTCAAGGACATCCAGGATGGCACCTATGCCCGGAACTGGATTGCCGAAGACCAGGCCGGCCGCGGTCAGTTCATGGCCCGGCGCAAGGCAGAGCAAGAACTCCAAATCGAAAAGGTCGGCGCCGATCTACGCGCGATGATGCCGTTCCTCGATGCGGTGACCTTGAAAGAGAGCGTGTAGAGCCGGCCTGCGCCACACCCTCGATTCGGTTCCGCCGACGATAGAGAGCGGCGTGCCGGTGGGGTTGGAACTAGCCCACGACCCGGCTCGTCCAGCGAACGATCTCGTCCATCACGCCGGCGTGGATCACGTCCTGTGGGGGGGGCGACTTGCGTCGGATATTCAGCGAGTGGTCTCCCCCCTCGATGACGTGCAGTCTGGCCTGTGGCATCCGAGCCAGCACCGGGCGTAGTTCAGCGTCGGTGCCAAACGTGTCGCGGGCGCCCTGGATCACCAGCACCGGGACGGTGATTCGCGGGAGGTGGGCGTCGCGCATTTTGTCCGGCCGGCCGGGTGGATGTAGCGGATAGCCCAGTGCGACGACCCCGCCGATATCCGCCGCGGGCAGGCCGGCCTCGTCTTCCGCCCCGGGTGCGGCCGCGATCTGGGTCGCGATCCGGCCACCCATCGATTTGCCCCCGATGAGCAATGCGCGTTCTGGGGCGCGGGTCCGCACCGAATCCACCACGGCGCGGTAGCAGGCTTCCAATTTGGGCCGGCGGTCGGGCGCTCGGCGGCCCTGCTCCGTATACAGGAAGTTAAAGGTCACCACCGGCAGTCCGCGGGCCGCGAGACCCTCGGCAAAACACACAATGAACGGGCTCGTCTGGCCCGCCCCGGCGCCGTGCGCCAGTATCAGTGTGGCACCGAGGTCCGTCGCGGCCAGATCCTCGTATAGACGAGCGCTTGTCGTGGCGGTGTCATCAATCGCAATCGAGAGCTGGTCGGGCATCGGCTGAGTCCTCGGGAAGCCACGCGTGATGCGCTACTCAGGTGGTGCACCGCCCGGTCGCCGGGCGGTTGGACGCAGACCGGTGACGCCGTCAAGAAACCGTCCGGCCGCCTGGTAGAAGTCGTCGTGCCACTCGTGTCCACCTTCGAACACCACCGTGTCGATGGGGATCGCGCGCGACTCCAGGAACTCACGATCGGCCCGCAGCTTGTCCGCGGTGTACCACGCGTCGGCTCGTCCACATCCGAGCAGAATACGAGGCCAGGCTGAGGCTGGCTGGTCGTGCAACTCCGGCGGCACGTCCCCAGCCAGCGCCAGAAGCCCGTCGCACCGGTGGCCGCCAGAGAGCGCGGCGCGATAGGCCATGGCGACCCCCTGTGAGAATCCGGCGTACACCAACGGCGTGTCAGGTGCGTCGTCCGACCTGAGCGCAGTAACCACAGCGCCCACATAGCGGAGGTTGTCTCGAATCGCCTGTTCGCGGTCCAAGCTGGTCATCCACGAGCCGACAATCCGGCCCGTGCGTCGCTCGTAGAAACGATGCAGCCCCTGGACCGATGCGATCCGCCAGCGCTCGCTTCCAGGAATGGCACACAGGGCCTCCAGGTGCAGCTCGGCGTTCTCGCCGTACCCGTGGAACCCGACCAGCAACGGAGCGGGCTCCCCACTGCGTGGAGGCGCTACGAGGTAACGGCCGAGCGTCCGCGCCTCGATGGTGTGTTCGATGGGATCCGAGCGACTAACCATGAGCCTCATTCTAGTTGGGCTGCTTCAAATAGGTGCCCCGTCTCGTGGAGGTCGCACGCGTTGGCGTCGTGGCCGCCGTCTCAACGTGATTCGAGTCCTGGTGATCCCGGGCGCGGCGCCGGTGGACGTGCGTCCGGTCGACCGTCATCGCGTGCGATAATCGCCGCATGTCATGTGTGCCATTCGAACAGTTGCCAGAAGACGCTCGGTTATGGATTTTCGCCGCCGAGCGTCAGCTCGACGCGCGTGAGCGCGAGCGCGTGCTCGCGGTTGTTGACGGCTTTATCTCGCAGTGGGCCGCCCACAACCGCCCGCTCACTACTGCCCGCGATCTGCGATATGACCAGTTCGTGTTTGTCGCGGTCGATGAAAGCGCCGCCGGCGCCTCCGGGTGCTCCGTCGATGCCCTGGTACGCCAGATGAAAGGGCTGCAGGCAGAGCTGGGGGTCGAGCTGGTCAACCATTCGCCGGTGCTCTACCGCGACGGCGAGGGTATCGCCCGGGTGGCCAGAGAGCAGTTCGCCGAGCTCGCCGAGGAGGGACGGGTCACCAAACAGACCGTGGTCTTCGACAACACCGTGACGACGGTGGGAGCGGTGCGCGGCGGGCGGTGGGAGTTGCCCGTCGACGACTCCTGGCACGCCCGCGCCTTCTTCTAGCACCATCCCGGGACCGCCGGCGACTGCATATCCGACACCGGTATCGGAAGCCCGTTGTCGTGTGGTCCGTCAGGATGACGGCGAAAGGTGGTCGGGGCGCCCGGGTTCGAACCGGGGACCTCCTGCTCCCAAAGCAGGCGCGCTACCAGGCTGCGCCACGCCCCGACGTACGATGCCAAGGGGAGGCGGGGCGCCGGCAATACATCGCCGATGCCAATGGTCCGCGCTTCCGTTGCGGTCTCCCCGAGCGGTCGATTATCCCACAGACGGTATAATCCCGCCGTCAATCGGGGTACGGCGCGTGCGACCGGCCGCCAGCATGGGCACTGATCACGACCAGGTCGGTTCAGATTTGCAGACGCGTCTCCGGGTTCTGGCAACGCGGTGGGGGCTCGCGGCTGCGGGCTGGGTTCTGTACATCCTCTCCTACGGCGGGATTCACGCCTCGCTTGGTCCCCACACCGCCCTAGCCGCGCTCGTGCCGGTCGTGGTGACCGCATGGCGTGGCGCCGTGCCGGGGAGCCTGGCCGGGGTTGCCGCCGTGCCACTCACCGCGCTGATCGCTGTCGCCCGGGGCGATTCGCTGTGGACGTCATCGAGCGCGCCCCCGCATTCCTGAGCGCCATCGCACTCGTTGTCGTGGGGTTTGCCGTCGGGCGTACGCGTGAGCTGCAGTCGCGTGTTGACACGGAGACCGCCCGGCGCCGGCGCATCGAGGACGACCTCCGAGAACGCGAGGTGCGGCTAGCGGTCAATAGCGACATCGCGCGAGCGATGCGAGACGGAGAGCCGACGGACCGCCTTATCCAGGTCGTGGTCGACGGTCTCCATACGCATTTCCCGCACCTCCGCACGACCTACTCGACCGTCGCGGCGGATGGTGAGATCACCGTCGCGCGTTCGGTGGGAGCACCCGGATTGTTCTCGCTCGCATCGACACCGGTGCTGCTGCGGGCACAAGCCATGGAGACCCTTGCGAAAGTCGATCTGCTCGCGATCGACGATACCGCCGCTGGCATCAAGAGTGGTGCCGTGTCGGCGGCCCTCGTGGCCGCTGGTGCCCAGGCGCGGTTCGACGCGCCAGTACAACACTCGGCGACGCTGGTCGGACTCCTCTCGCTCGACTCGGCCACCCCGCACCAGTGGTCGGCGCACGAACGGACGACGCTGCTCGAAGCGGCTGACTCCCTCGCGTTGGCGGTGCGTGATGCCGGAGCGACAACGAGACTCGAAGACAGTGAGCGGCGGTTCCGACGGTTGGCGGAGAGCAGCCAGGAGGTCATCGTCCTCGACCAGAAGGAAGGTGCGGTCTATCTGAACCCAGAGTGTGCGCGGCTGAGCGGCTATACCCTCGACGAACTGCAGCGAACCAGCCTGTGGGACATCATCCATCCCGACGATGTGCAGATGATTCGGGACTACCGCCGACAAGGCCTGGATGATCAGGACGCGCCCATGGGCTGCGAAACACGCATCCTGACCAAATCAGGCGAGGTTCGGTGGCTGGACGTGCGAGCGTCGACGTTCGAGCTGGCCGGGAAGCCGACGATTCTCACCACGGGGTTGGATATCACCGAACGCAAGATTTTGGAACAGGATCTGCTCGCAGGCGAGGCGCATCTGCGCACGCTGATGGAGCACCTCGCGGACGGGATCGGCCTCATGGTCGACGAGCGGTGGCTCTATGTGAATCCCGGGTTGGCCCGGCTGGTCGGGTGTACGACGGAGGATCTCGTTGGACGCAGTCCGATGGAGACTCTCGCGCCACGCGATCGGTCGCGCGCGATGGCCCGTATCGAGGCCGCGGCTACCGGCGAGCCGGGTCCGCCGTCTGAGTACGAGTTGCTTCGGCGAGACGGCACCACGATCCCGGTTCTCGCCAGCAGCCAGCGTATCGAACTAGACGGACGCCCGGCGACACTGAGCGTGGTGCGTGACCTGACCGAGGAGCGTCAACTCGAGGAGCAACTTCGTCGAGCGCAGCGTCTCGAGAGCGTCGGGCAATTCAATTGGCCGGCGGTGTCGCGCACAACTTCAACAACGCGCTGGCCGCCATCATCGGGTATTCGGATCTCATCGCCAGACAGCTCAAGCCTACCGATCCGGTGCTGCCTGATGTGGAGAAAGTGCTGGCGGTGGCTGAGCAAGCGGCATCTCTGACCCGGCAACTGTTGACCTTCAGTCGCAAGGAGCGGGTCACGCCGACGGTGTTCAGCCTCAACGAAGCGATCGAGGCCTCGAATGCGCTGCTGGAGCTGCTGATGGGCGACTACGTGCAGTTTTAGATGCGGCTCGATCCGGCCCTTGGTCGCGTGCGAGCGGACCGGTCGCAAATGGAACAGATCATCATGGATTTCGCACTCAACGCACGGGACGCGATGCCCGACGGCGGGACGCTCACGCTGGAGACGATGGGCGTCACCGTGACCGAGGCACAGGCCCGCGCGCATCCAGACGTCCGGCGCGGCGCGTATTCGAAACTGTCGGTGACCGACACCGGGACGGGGATGTCGCACGATATCGTGGCGCGCATCTTCGAGCCGTTCTTCACCACGAAGGAGCCGGGCAGGGGGTCGGGCTCTGGCTGTCGCAGGTGCACGGTGCCGTGAAGCAGTCCGGCGGCTTCGTCACTGTGGAGAGCGCGCCGGGGCACGGGACCACGTTCGGCCTCTATCTGCCGGTACACGAGGGGCCGGCAGACACGTCCGAGGTCGAGGTGCTCCCGGCCTGACCGCTGCGGATGGGCAGTCGGTTCGTCGGGGCGATCAGCCGCTCATCCGCTGGGTGACGGTGGCGAGTTGTACGCAGACCGTGAAGACGCGCATGGCCTGATCGAGATCGCCCAGACCCGGGAACGTCGGTGCCAGCCTGATGTTGGAGTCGTCCGGGTCCCGTCCATACGGAAAGGTCGCCCCGGCGGGGGTCAGCTTCACGCCAGCGTCCTCGGCGAGGCTGATGATCCGGCCGGCCAGACCCGGGAGCGCGTCGAACGATACGAAATATCCACCCCGGGGCGCGCTCCAGCGCCCCATGCCCTTCCCATCGAGCGCCTCGGACAGGCTTCGCTGGACCAAATCGAATTTCGGCCGCAGGATGGCCGCGTGCTTCTGCATGTGTGCGCGCACCCCGTCCAGATCCCGCAGGAATCGCACGTGGCGCAACTGGGTGACTTTGTCCGGGCCGATCGTCAGCGTTTGGAGCCGTGACCGAAATGTGCGGAGGTTGACGGGTGACCCCGCGACGAACGAGATGCCGGCGCCTGCTCGCGTGACCTTGGACGTCGACGCAAACAACACGAGGCTATCGTCGGTGCCGTGCGCGCGACAGGCGTCCATGATGTTCTCGAGCTGCGGCGGCGCGTCGTCGAGGTCATGCACGGCGTACGCGTTGTCGCACATGATCCGAAAGTGCGGCCCGGCGATGGTGCCCAGCCGGCCGAGCCGCTCGACGGTGGAGTCCGAGTAGGTCTGTCCGCCGGGGTTTGAGTACTTCGGCACGCACCACAACCCCTTCACGGTCGGGTCGTCGCGAACCAGCGATTCGACCTGATCCATGTCGGGCCCGTCCGGGGTCATCCGCACGTTCACCATGTCAATCCCGAGGTCTTCGAGGATTGCGAAATGGCGGTCGTATCCCGGGACGGGACACAGGAACCGTGTGGTCTGGCCGTCGCGCCACGCTGAGCCGGGTCCGGCGGGGCCATAGAGCCAGGCATTCAGCAGGTAGAGATACATCAACGTCAGGCTGCTGTTGCCCCCGGCGATGATTTCGTCCGGGCGCACGCCGAGCAATTCGGCGCCGAGGGCTCGCGCCTCAGCCAGACCGTCCACGCCTCCGTAGTTGCGGGTATCGGTGCCGTCGGCCGCGATGAAGCCACCGGCCGCGGCGTCGCCCGTGTCGAGCGTATCCGCGAGCGCCAGCTGGCTGGGGCTCGGCTTGCCTCGCGTGAGGTCGAGGGCCAGACCGGCCTCGCGAAACTGGCCGTATGTGTCATTCAGCTCACGCCCCAGCGCGTTCAACTCATCTTGGGTGAGGCGTTCCAAAGTCACAGCCACGTGATCCTCCGATCTGCCCATGGTACCGCACGGTCCGGCGTCCGCGTTGGCTCGCCGCGCGCTGCGTTGATTCGGTCTTTTCGGTTTCTGCTAAGCTGACGCCGACAAGACGTGCATTCCCCAGTGCGAGGCCGAGTTGGAGGGCGAGATGGTGTCGGTATTGATGACGGGCCGAGTGGTCGTCGTTCTCGGAGCCTGTGTAATGGTGGCGACCGCGGCCGTCGGCGGTCAGGCGCGGCCGGAGCAACGCGTTGATATCGACGCGTTGAAAGTTGCCGTCGATAGCGGGGCGACGATGCTCCTGATCGACGTGCGCGAGGATCACGAGGTCGAATCTGGCTCGATGCCAGGCTCGATTCACATTCCGCTCGGTCAGTTAGAGGAGCGGATGGACGACATCCCGAAGGATATCCGGCTGGTGTTTTTTTGAAACGGCGGTGGCCGAGCCTCCCGTGCTGCGGAGCTCTTCAACGAGAACGGATATGAGACCGCCGAATTCTGCGGACTCAACGACTGGAAAGCAAGAGGGTATGCGTTGGGCGAGACCGAGAAGCCGGCGCCGGGCGACATCACCCCGCCGGTCCGGGACTGATCGTGTGACCTATGACCTTGCTTGAAGACGTGTCTCTGGACCAACTCACGCCGGTGCGCCTCTGGTCGGAGCTGGACGGCCCCACGCGAGTACAAGCGGCCGAGGCCCTGTTCGAAGGCGATCCGTCGCTGCGCGGACAGGCCCATCAGGCGATTGCCGCCGCGCTGCGATTCCGCGTCGCCGGGGTGCGTAAATTGTCGATCGGGAAGCGTATCGACTATCTGGCGCGGGTCGTGCGGCCCGAGCACGAACTGGCGTCCTCGCTGTTGATGGCGTTGCACCTCGGTCGTCGCCAAACCTTGCTGCGCAGTTTTCTCGATCTCCTCGAGATTCCAAACGAAGACGGATTGATCGACGCCGACCATGAGCTTGGTCCGGTCGACGCGGAGGCGCTGGCGCTGGCAATAGCTGGGCTCCGCACACAGTTCGATGGCGCCGAGGTGGAGCTGTATCTGGCCAGCTTGCTCGCGCTCGATCCAGACGTGTGGGGAGCCCTGGCGCCCTTACTGCAAGCGGACGCAGACTAGCAGCGTGCAAAAAGTGACAAGGCGCGCGCAGGGCGTAGCCCCGTCTAGACAACTCATGGCTTGGGAACCCGGCGATCGGCTGACCCACCGGTTCAACCCCGACCTCGGGGCCGGGCTGGTAGAGACCGTTGAGCACCGAAAAGTCGTGGTCCGCTTTCCGGACACCGACACGGTGCTCACCCTGGCGGCCGATTCCGATGCGATCCGCCCGCTCCGGTTCCAGCCGGGCTCACGCGCCGTATTGCTCGCGAACCTGGAACATGTCGTCGTAGACGCCGAAGCTGATTCGGGACAGATCCGGCTGGTTGACGGTCGGGAGGTCGACGTGATCGACCTGTGGCCGGTCAAAATTGGTGATTCACTGGCCGAGCGGTTGGCGTTGGGTGACGTCGATCCGGTCGAGGCGTTCGTCATGCGGTTGGATGCCCTGCATCTGGCCGCCATCCGCGAGCCGGATGGTCTCGGTTCATTCCTCGGTGGTCGCATCCGGCTGTTCCCCCACCAGCTCCATGCCGCCGAGTCGGCGACCAAGGCCGATCCCACCCGGTGGCTCCTGGCCGACGAAGTGGGACTGGGCAAAACCGTCGAGGCCTGCCTCGTACTCAATCACCTGGTGCAGACAGGACGTGCGGACCGCACCCTGGTCGTCGCCCCTGACACGCTGACGGTGCAGTGGCTGGGCGAACTGTGGCGCAAGTATCACCAGGTGTTCGTGCTGCTCGACGAGAAGCGCCTGCTCGACGTCGACAAGGAATTCGGCAAGGGATTCAACCCGTTTCAAGCGCATCGGCGGGTGGTCGTCGGCATGGAGTTCTTGAAGCAGCGCCCGAAATTGACCGCACAGGCGGTCGAGGCCGGAATCGACCTGCTGATTGTCGACGAAGCTCACCATTTGCGGCGGCCGGCCGGGCACCCGGGTGATCGCGCGTACCGAGCGGTAGCACCGATCGCCGCTCTGGGTCGACACGTGTTGCTGCTCACTGCCACCCCATTGGAAGAGGACGCATTCGGCTTCTTCAGATTGCTCGAGCTGCTCCGGCCGGAGGAGTTCGCGTCGGATCCGATTGCAGAGCGCGTGGCTCAGGCTCGACCGTTGCCGCCGTGTACGAGCGCGGCCCGCCGCCAGGATATCGGCGGTCTGCCTCCGCGGCGACCCTCGCCGGTCGACTTGACCGTGGACGAGGGCTGGGACGCCCGCCGACAATTGGAGACCCAGCTACGCCGGTTGCCGGCTCGCAATGCCGTCGCACGACAGGCTAAGCTACGCAAGATCCGTAGCGCGCTCGCCTCCGGCGCGGCCCTTGATGGACTGCTGGGGAGGGAAGACGGAGCTCTGCGCGAGCTGGCGGCTGAATCGGACCGCGCGGACCCGCGCCTCGCCTGGCTCGCGCGGATGGGACCGGGGTGGAAGCGCGCGGGTCAGAAGACCCTGGTCTTCGTGGCCGAGCGGGAGACTCTCGAGGTTGTCAAGAGCGCCATGGGCCGCCTGGCGCAGGTGCGGGTCGGCGTCTTCCACGAGGATCTGTCGGCCGCCCAGCGGGACATCGAGGTTGCCCAGTTTCGGACATCAGCCGGACCGTCGATGCTGATTTCGACGGAATGCGGGGGTGAGGGGCGCAACTTCGAGTTCTGTACACGACTCGTGCTGTTCGACCTGCCCTGGAACCCGATGGCCGTCGAGCAACGCATTGGACGTCTCGACCGGATCGAACGCCGTATCCCGGTGCACATCGTCTACTTTCGCACCCCGTCTCCGATCGGGGCCTCGGTCGTGGCGTTGTACGAGTCGCTCGGCATTTTCGAGGAGCCGTTGGGGGGCCTCGACCGGGAATTGACCGCGATCCGCGCCGCCATCGAGAAAGTGGCCCTGTCGGACACCGAAGAACCCGATCCCGCGAAGTTTGCTTCGGTGCTGAAGAAGGCCCATCGGGCCAGAGACCGCGTGCGAGAGGCGGCGATGCACGAGCTGCATCGTCAGCCGTACCGACCGGAGATGGCCGCGGAGATTCTGGCGCGGGTGCCGGTCGAGCTGGAGGAACTCACCCAAGATGTCGTCCTCGCCGCCGCCGAGCAACTCGGGTTGCGGATGGATGCGCATCGCGAGGGACGGCGTCACTCGTTCGAGCTGGGGACCCGGGCGCGGGTGGAGAGCCTGCCCGGAGTGCCCGCCGGCTCGAGCTTTCTCGGTACTTTTGATCGGGAAGAGGCGGTGCGCGATGAGGGCATCGACTTCTTCAGCTCGGGGCACGCTCTGGTCGAGGGTCTGCTTGCCCATCTCGAAGAGTCAGGCGATGGCCGCGTGGCGCTGATCCACGTCCGCGGAGATGGCGAAGGTTTCGGCTTGCTGGCCATCTACAAGCAGAGCCCCGGCTTTTCGGCCGTGGCGGTCGACATGGAGGGCCGGGAACGTCTGGAGTGGGCGGAGATCTTGACGCGTCGGCCGCTCAAGAGCCGTCGGATCAAGCCCGAGAGTTGGACCGGGCAGCCGGGCTGGCCGGCCACGATTCGCCGCCTGGCCGGATACCTCGACACCCGTCGACGGCCGGTAGCACTAGCCGCCTTCCGCATCGGCTAGGTTTTCCTGGCGAGGCGTCCGCCTGGCGGCGTTGCTTCCTCGGTCACAGACTGCCTGTCTGGGCCTCTCTCAGACAGGGCTACGCCCCGGACCCCACGCTACGGCTAGACGGGGACCCCAAGTGCCCCCACTCCGCGGCCGCGGGGCGCACATTGTCGCGCGCCTCTCCTTGCCCACCGTCCCGAAGCGGCGTGCTTCAAGCTCGTCGGCGAGCCGGTTGAGTTTCAGTCAGTCGCCCGGTTCGTGGTGGCCAGGGTCGCGATGATCCCCGCGACCAACGCGACGAGGAACGACGGGGCGAGCTCCTCGGCCCGCGCGACCATCGCCCCCCAGCCCGGGACCAGCGGCACCAGGAACTTGAACACCGGGATCGCTATGAGTCCGGCCAGCATGGACGCCATGGCCCCGTGGGCGTTGTAGCGGCGCCAGCACAACGACAAGACGATCATCGGGCAGAACGTGGCGGCAATCCCTGACCATCCAAAGATGACGAACCAGAAAATCGTCCGACCTGGGACCAGGATGGCGACCGACATCGCGATGGCCAGGGCCACCGCCGCGAGGGTCAGCGTGACTCGCCGGGAGAGCCCGGTCAGTGTGTCGCCGGCGCGCTCTGGGTGCAGTGTTTGCTGATAGACGTCCCGGGTCACGGCGCTCGAGGCCACCACGAGCAGCGAGTCGATCGTCGACATGATGGCCGCGAGCACCGCGGCGACAAAGATACCGACCACGAGGGGGGGAAACAGGTGTTCCACCAGCGCCGGAAGCACCTGCTCGCCGGCCGGCCCGAGCGTCGCCGCAAAGTCGCCGTCCGCCCCGACCAGCAGCGCCCGTCCAAAGAGCCCGGAGAGGACGGCTCCCGTGTCCGTCGCCAGCGTGAATGCCACCGCGACCCACCGGCCGGCCCGAATGTCGCGCTGGCCTTTGATGGCCATCAGTCGGACAAAGACCTGCGGCGACCCGAGGTAGCCAAGGCCGATCGCCGCGTAGCTCACGGTGGTCAGGACGTTCGGGAGACTGAGGCCCCCGGCGCCCCACATGTTCAACAACGTCGGATCCAGAGAGACAGATAGTGCTCCGGGTGCCAACGCGATGAGGGCTGCGACCGGGAGCAGGACCAGTCCGACCAGCATCAGCAACCCCTGGAACAGGTCGGACCAGGCCACGGCAAGAAAACCGCCGCTGAAGGTGTAGGCGGCCACGATCCCGAAGCCCACCAGCGCGCCGACGAAATAGTTCCAGTCCAGGAAGTTGACGAAGGCCTGCCCGGTGGCGTCGATCTGCGCACTGACGTAGATGGTGACGAACAGGGCGAGGGACCCGGCCGCGACAAGTCGAAGCCGACGCGTCATCTGTGGCGCGCCATCGGAGCCGAACCGGCTGACCAGGTAGTCAGGTACGGTGATCGCGTTGGCCCGGTCCGTCGCCGCCTTGAACGGCGCCGCCATGAAGAACCAGGCGATCGACACGCCGATCACCTCGCCCACGACCACCCAGAGGGCGCTCAGCCCGACCGCCGCCCCGAGGCCGGTGAGGCCGAGATACAGCCAGGCTGATTCGCCAGTGGCGCGCGCCGAGAAGGCGGCCACCCAGTAGCCGAGCTGTTTCCCACCGAGGTAGTAGTCGCTCAGGGTGTGCACACGCCGTGACGCCACGACGCCCAGCCACAGCAGGACGGCGAAGTAGATCGCGATCGTGAAATACACCATGTGGGGTCTCTGTCAGCCTTGTTCGGACGGCGCGCCGTGGTCGACCGATCCGTCCGTCTGCGCGCTCGCACGAGCCGGGAATCGGCCGGCCTGCGTGAGCGCACGCCGCAGAATGTAATCGATCTGTCCGTTGACGCTGCGCAACTCGTCAGCGGCCCAGCGGTTCAGCGCCGCGAGAACCGCCGGGTCGGTACGCAGCAGAAACGGCTTTCGTGCAGTCATGACCGATAGAATTGGCGCGCCGCGTCAGTGATGGAGCGTGCCGGTGTTCAGGACCGGTTGTGTGCTCTTGTCGCCGCACAGGACCACGAGCAGGTTGCTCACCATCGCGGCCTTTCGTTCTTCGTCGAGTTCCACGATCTGCTGCGCGGCGAGTTTGTCGAGCGCCATCTCCACCATGCCGACCGCGCCCTCGACGATCAGGGTCCGCGCCGCGATGATGGCCCCGGCCTGCTGTCGCTGCAGCATCGCCGACGCGATCTCGGGCGCGTAGGCCAGATGGGTGATGCGCGCCTCCAGCACTTGGACGCCCACTTTGTGGAGACGGCTCTGAATCTCTGTTTGCAACCTCTCGGCGATCTTGTCGGTGTTGCCGCGCAGGGAAACCTGACCATCCTTGTGCGTGTCGTAGGGGTACTGAGTCGCCAGGTTTCGGACCGCTGATTCGCTCTGCACGTGGACGTAGTTCACGTAGTCATCGACCTCAAAGCTCGCCTCAGCCGTGTCGACCACCTTCCAGACCACGACCGACGCGGTCTCTATCGGATTCCCGTCGGTGTCGTTCACCTTCGAGTGTCCTGTCTCGAAGTTGCGGACTCGCAGCGAGATCTTTCGCTTGGTCAGGAACGGGTTGGCCCAGCGCAGACCAGGGCTCCTTCACCGTACCCACATATCGGCCGAAGAGGAGGACGACGCGGCCCTGATTCGGGTTGACGATGAACAACCCGACGAGGGTCAGCACCAAGACGGGAATCAGCAGAAAGAACATCACGCCCAACAAGACGTTGCCGCGGTCTAGCGCCGCAATGAAGGCGACGAGGTCGAGCGGGAGCAATGGCACCAACACCAGCAGGACCGGCCAGCCAGAGCTGGCCGTCATTTGTTTCTCCTTGATTATGAGGTTTCTCCTTGTGTGATGTCATTATGATATCACATTGACATCATATACGACAGCGGCAGGGAGGCCAGCCTGAGGAGACACGACGCGTCACGGGAGCACGGTGCGGATCGAGTCGGTGAGAATCTCGACGGTGCGGTCCAACTGGTCCTCGGTGATGACGGCGGGCGGCGCCAGCACGTAGGTGTCAGCCTTCACCCGGCTGAACAGCCCTCGCCGTGTGGTTTCTTGCAGGAGACGGGCGCCCACCCCGTCGGCGGCCGGGAAGCTGGCTCTGGTGGAGCGGTCGGCCACCAGCTCTACGGCGCACATCAGACCCTTACCCCGGATGTCTCCGACGTGCGGATGGTCGCCGAGCGCGGTGCGAAGCGCCGACAGGAGCCGGTCGCCCTTTGCCGCGCACTGCGCCGGCAGGTCCTCATCCTGGATGATCTGTAGGTTGCGCAGGGCCACCGCGCACCCGACCGGATGGGCCGAGTAGGTGTAGGCATGCATCCAGACCCGGTCGTCGCCCTCGAGCGTGGCCGCGATGCGGTCGTTGATCCCAATCCCGCCGAACGGCACATATCCGGACGTGACGGCCTTGGCGAATTGCACGATATCCGGCTCGATTCCCCAGTGATCCAGCGCGAACAGGGTCCCGGTTCGCCCGAATGCGGTGATCACTTCGTCGGCGACCAGCAGCACCTCATACTTGTCGCAGATCTCCCGAATACGCGGGAAATAGTCATCCTGCGGGACGATGACCCCGCCGGCGCCCTGCACCGGCTCGGCCAGAAACATGGCGACCGTGTCGGCTCCTTCCCGCACGATCGCCTGTTCCAACTCGTTGGCGGCTGCGACACCCTGGCTCTGGCCGGCCGGGGCGTCATAGCGATAGGGATAGGGCGATGGGATATGGATGAAGCCGGGGACCCGTGGCTCGAACAGCGGCCAGTACGCGCTCAGGCCGGTCGCACTCATGGCCGCCATGGTGACTCCGTGGTATCCCTCGATGCGTGAAATGACCTGGGTTTTCTCCGGTCGTCCCCGCAGCTTCCAGTACGCGCGCGACATCTTGATGCTGCTCTCCGTCGCTTCACCGCCGCCGCAGGTGAAGAAGAAGCGATTGATCGACGGGTAGGTCAGCGTGGCCAGACGCTCGGCCAACTCGATCGCCGGCATGTTCGAACTACCCGTATACCCTGAGACATACGCCAGTGTTTCGGCCTGGGCCCGGGCGGCCTCGGCGAGTTCGCGCCGTCCGTGTCCGGCCAGCACGTTCCAGAGCCCGGCCAGACCATCGATGAACTCCGTGCCGTCGGAGTCGGTCAGCGTCGCACCCTCGCCTTTCACCCAGATTCGGGCACTCTGGTGAGCCTGCGTGCTGTGGAGCGGGTGAATCAGATGTGCGGTGTCGCGTGCGATCAGTTCCTGTGTCGTCATGGTAGGCCCGGGGGCGTCGTGGAAGGTTGGGCTAATTCTGCCGGATGTAGGCCCCGTTGCCCAACCGCTGGAACGGGCCGCCGTCGACCGAGAACTGGTCGGTGACAGCGAAGGAAGTGTCCGACGTCACCTGCATCAATCGTCGGAGGACAAACAGCCGACCCTCGGCCTCCATCGGCACCGTCAGGAACGTGATGCCGATCGGGCTCGTCCAGTTGCCCAACGCGATCAGGTGTTGACCGGTCGACAACGCCTCGTGCCACACGACAGATTGGGCGTCCTCGTCGAACCCGATGGTCCAGGTTTCAGAATACGACTCACCGAACACCTCGCCGGCCACCTCGCCCTGCACGAACGGGCCGTGTGGGATGTCGGTGAACGTCACCATGCCGCTGCGTGTGCCGATGCTGAGCGGCGGGAACTCACCCCCGAGGTATTCAAAGGTCCAGCTTCCGGCGAAATATCCGATACGTTGCTCGACCTGCGGCTGCGGAATCTCGGCCCGTCGTCGCCGGGTGAGGTCGATCGTTACGTCGAAGCCATGACCACCGAGTGTGATCCGCCCGACCCCGGAAAGGGTGCGCTCGTCGAGGGTCAGGGTGTAGCTGAGCGCCAGCGGACCAAAGTCGGTGTCGGCTGCGCCCTCAACCGTCAGTTCGGTGTCAGTCGTTTCGATGTTCGACAGACGAATCTCACGACCAGGGGCGAATCCGGTGACCACGCCCGTGTAAGCGCCTGGTTCACCGATCAAGGTGAGTGTCACGCCGGTGTCCTCACCTTGCGCTGTGCGGACGGTGCCTCGCCAGCTGCCCGCCCACGGGTCTCGCTGGGCCCAGACGGGCGAGGGGAGCGCCAGCGCCGCGATCAGCGCCGCGTAGACGATCCGTCGCGTCCTCACCGTCGTGCCCCCCAGGAACATGGCTACCTTGGATGGAGTCATGAGAACGACTATACGAGCGCCTCATCCAAAGATCAAAACGGCCTCCATCAATAACGGGGCGCGGGCGCTTTGGTATGATGCAGCACATTCACACCGACCCGCCGGGAGCAGGTCGGTGCTTCGAGAGAAAGAGCAGGTGTTCGTGCCTACAGCTACGACCTCGCCGTGCCGCCTTCAGCCGGCCCTGTGCGTACCGGCGGCGGTCTTCGCCTTGACCCTCGTTGGGTGCTCCTCGGCGGACATGGCCGGCGTGGTCGGCGTGCCAGAGGTCTCCGTGGTCTCCGCTCGGGCCGACATGGTCACCGGTGGTGACGCGCTGGTGCGGATTGACCTGCCGGACGGCGAATCGCCAGACAGCGTCGCGGTACGGGTCGGCGGTCGTGATGTCACGGCCCAGTTTCGCGCCGTGTCCGATTCCGCGCTGGAAGGGCTGGTGACCAACCTGGCGGTTGGCCTGAATCGTGTGGCGGTCACCATGGGGCGCGACGCGTCTGTCGAACTCGAGGTCCAGAACCACCCGGCGACCGGACCGGTGCTGTCGGGGCCACACCAGCAACCGTTTGCGTGCGAGACCGAGCAGTTCAAGCTGGCGTCCGGCGACACCCTCGGTGACGCCATCGACGACGACTGTTCCGTGGTGCGGCGTGTCGACTACGCGTATCGCTCCGTGGATGGAGGTGCGCTCAAACCGCTCCCCGACCCCGCCGCCCGTCCGGACGATCTCGCGCATACCACGACGCTGCTTGACGCCGAGGTTCCCTACATCGTGCGGATCGAGACCGGCACCGTCAATCGGGCGATCTACCAGATTGCCCTGCTCCACGACCCGGTGACCGACTCCGACCCGGACCCGTGGCAGATGCCGGCCGGTTGGAACGGGCGACTGATCTATACCTTCGGCGGCGGGTGCGTGAATGGGTGGTATCGGCAGGGCGCCCGGACCGGTGGAGTCACCGACGACGTCATGTTACGCCAAGGGTACGCGGTGGCGTCGTCGACGCTCAATGTCTTTGCGAACAACTGCAACGACCTGCTCGCGGCCGAGTCGATGATGATGGTCAAGGAGCGTTTCATCGAGTCCTACGGCGCGCCGGAATTCACCATCGGGTGGGGGTGTTCCGGTGGTTCGTATCAGAACCATCAGATCGCAGACAACTATCCTGGCCTGCTCGACGGCATCATTCCCGGTTGCAGTTTTCCCGACGTAATCTCCGGCACCATTCCCTACATCACGGATGCGCGGCTGCTGAACCATTATTTCAGTCAAGATCACACCCAGAGCGGCGTGTCGTTTTCCGAGGAGGAGCAGCGAGCCGTGGCTGGGTTCCTGGTGCTGAACACGATGCCCAACGTGTCGCGCAACGCGGGCCGGATCGCTCCGACCGAGTTCTGTCCGGATGTGCTGGACGAGTCGCTCCGATACGACGCGGAGACGAATCCGGAGGGGGCGAGATGTGACGTGTACGACCACACGCTCAATGTGTTCGGCCGGGATCCAGAGACCGGATTCGCCAGGCGACCGCTCGACAACGTCGGCGTGCAGTATGGGCTGGCGGCGCTGAACGCAGGCGCGATCACGCCGGCGCAGTTCCTCGACCTGAACGAACGGGTGGGTGGCTACGACAACGACGGCCAGTTCCGGGCCGAGCGAACGGTAGGAGACCCGGCCGCGCTGCGGGCGGCCTACGAGACCGGCCGGGTGACCCACGGCGGGGGAGGGCTGGCGACGATTCCGATCATCGACTATCGCGCCTATGCCGACGACGCCGAGCGCGGCGACGTGCATGTGCGGTATCACTCGTTCTCGATGCGCGAGCGACTGCTTCGTGCCAACGGGCGCGCCGACAACCATGTCATGCTCGTCGAAGACAACCGGTATGGCTTGTATTCGACCGAGAGCCCGCGAGCGCAGGAGGCGCTGGCCCAGATGGATGCGTGGCTGACCGCGCTCGTCGGGGATGACTCCTCGGATGCCGTGATCGAGAAGGTGGTGCGTGCCAAGCCGGTCGATCTGGTGGACGCCTGCTGGAGTCGTGGCGACGACCCGACCAAAATCGCCGAGACGCAGCAACAAGGTGCCGGCCGCTGCGCCGAACTCTACCCGGCGCCGCCGGCGCCGCGCGAGGTTGCGGGTGGCCCGATCGCCAGCGACATTTTGAAGTGCCAGCTCAAGCCGATCGCGCTGGACGACTACGACGTCCCGTTGACCTCGGCCGAGCAGGCGCGTCTCGCGCGGATCTTCGCGACCGGGGTCTGCGACTGGTCCCAGGTGGGCGCCGAGCAGACCGAACCGGTCAGTACCTGGCTGCGATTCGAGCCGACCTAGGTTTTCCGACGAGGCGCCCGTCTGGCGGCGTTGCTTCGTCGGTCACAGCCCACCTGGCTGCTCCCTCCTCGCGCCTGGCCGGACGAACGCCTCGTCAGAAAACCCCCTCGGACCTTATTCTAGCAACGGGAGCGGGTTCAGTCGCGGCAGCCTAGGCGCGCACCTGCGCGCCTCGCGGACGCGGAGTGGGGCTCTCGGGGTCCCTGCGTAGCGTTCGCGTGGGGTTCCCTGTAACCGTGTTTCGCAATATAAACGCTACCGGTGTATGCAGCGAATCACGGTTGCCGGACACTAGCCCCTTGGCGCCGCTGACCCCTAGTTGGCGTCCAGTCGTTCGATGATCCGGTCCGTGAGGTCGTAGGTCGGATCCGCCCAGGCGATCGGCGAGATGACGCGGTCGAAGATGAAGTGCACGCTCGTGTCGCTGGCTACGGCTGCAACCGCGGGCTCGAGTTGCGCGAGGAACACCCCGTCGAGCCGCTGCTGGAGTTCCTGGAATTCCTTCTGCGCGTCGTCCACGAGGCGTTGCAGATCCAGCGTCTCCCTCTCCAGGCGATGTTCCATGTCGAGACGCGCGCTGTCTATCAGCAGAGAACTCTGGGTCTGCAGCTGTTGTCGCTGGCCCAGCAGCGCTTGATTGCGTCGCGCGAGTTCGGCGGAGGCTTCGGTCTGGAACGTCTCGATCTCGGCGAGTGCGGCTAGACCCGTCTCGGACTCTATGGCGACCCGCTGCCCGTTGAAGAACGCGATGCGTGCGCCAGGGAAAGTCACGGCCGGTGTCTGGGCCGCCACTGGGAGCGAACTGAGGACGCACATGAAGGCCGCGGCGAGGGGGATGCGTGACATGGAGTGACTCCTCTCAGCCGGACCGCAATCAGCCCGGCTAGCCTTTTGACGCACCGGCCGGTGAGATGGTCGGGGACGCAGGCCTGGGCGGCTGCCCCGCCGGTCTGAGACCGGCGGCTACCTACGTTTTCTTAAGAGCCGAACGCTGGTATGCGAGTCAGGACAGCAGCAACACGATCAACCCACCCGCTGCGGCGACCTGCCACCACAGCTGGGTGCGTTCCGCCACAAACACGGTGCCGACACAGACCAGTCCCGCGGCCGTGGCCAGGAAGAACCAGTACAGCTCAGTGAACGTCTCCTCGCGCTGGGTCGCCTGCGCACGGCGTTGCACGTCCGTGATGATGCGCAGCGCAATGTCCTGGTCCGAATCGATCCCGAGCTCGTAGTACTCGCCTCCCCCGGCCTCGGCAATGGCGCGGAGCGACCGTCGGTCGAGTGCGGAGT
>Ga0310124_10000277_pt1 | contig 34798 bp, 22 predicted proteins | sample CB11b_AW_Bot5_MG_FD_203507 | JGI IMG/M metagenome (GOLD analysis project Ga0310124, IMG submission 203507) | Marine microbial communities from Western Arctic Ocean, Canada - CB11b_AW_Bot5 | ecosystem: Environmental > Aquatic > Marine > Oceanic | place: Canada: Western Arctic Ocean | collected...
ATGCACAAACCAGCTTCTCCACGGCAAATGATGGCCTGAACGATGTGGCCTTCACCAGAGACACAATCAATACGCTTTCAACTGACTTAGTGAGTGCGAGTGAAGAAGTGAATCGCCTTTCTGTGCACTCAGAAAAGATCAATACCGTACTAGAAGTGATTAAAGACATTGCTGAACAAACCAACCTACTCGCTTTGAACGCCGCTATTGAAGCAGCGCGTGCTGGAGAGCAAGGTCGTGGTTTTGCGGTCGTCGCCGATGAAGTGAGAACCTTGGCTGGCAGAACACAGCTTTCAACCGAAGAGATCTCAACCATTATTCAAGGGGTTCAAGATCAAACCCAAATGGTGGTTAACACGATTCAAAATTGTTGTGAAAAAGGTAACAGCAGTGTCGACTCTTGTGAGAAGGCACATTCAAGAATCACATCGGTTATCGCAGACATGGAAACCATTCTAAATAACAGTTTAGAAGTCTCCAATGCTATGAAGGAGCAAAGTGAAGTGACGTCAGAGATCATCGAAAACGTAGATGCCATTAAACAGCTGACACTGACGAATGTAACGAGCGCTTCAAAAAACGCCGCTTCTGCAACTTCAGTAGTAGAACAAACTGACTCACTTGAACGCGCTGTCATCAACCTAAAAGCCTAGCTCTTAAGCCGCGGCTTGCACGCTTATTACGCTTCAAACGACTCTCTACTCAAATTTCAGATAAAAAAACGCTCATGTTGCCTGTATCAACATGAGCGCAAGGGTAGATCTTCGACTACCGTCTCCTACCTTTCTAAACGAAAGCAGAAGTTATAATTAGAATAGTTGGGAGCAATAATCAAAATGCTTTCGCAAGCACTTCAACGATTTCTTCTTTGTCGCTAATAAGAACAACGGGTAACCATTCGAACCCTGTTCATTCCTATCAAGTTCATATCTATATAGCAGGCTATGTCACTGCCTTGCCTACTACATTTCAAACCATCTCTGGTCGAGCTCTATAACACCTAAAACAAATGCTAGCGCTCTAAAGCATTTTGGCTTTTAGCCATTTTTCCTTTCTAACCATTTAGCCTTTAAATCGCTCTTACTTATCCGCTTCGCAGCGTCAGTTCATGCAATCAACACAGCAAAGTTATGTGTTGCTACAGAAAGTTAGTAAATAATAATGTATTACAAATAAAAATGACATCTAAAGATTCAATTTTTTGCTGTAGCGCACATTTATTGATGAACAAAACCCTTAAAAACCATGACCAACAGACAAACAAAACACTAAAAATCATAAACTTACCAATACAAACCAACTTTGTAACCCTTTGTAAATAGTGGTTTTGTCCCAACAACACGATCAAATTCACAGATTATGCGCCTTCAAATCGTTAGCATATTTGTATTATTTAAATGCAAAACAAACTTGAAATGACCAAGAAATCGTTTCAACAAAAAAATGCATTGAAGACAAGAACCACTCTATTTGGCTTGTAATTATGGCCAATACTCAACCTATAAATATGGAATTAATACCATGAATAAAACTAAAATCGTGATTGCTGTGGCATCTGTACTCGCTGCTGGCTCTGTATCTGCGGCGTCTTTCGATATGAGACACGAATACAAGAGTCATACAGATCAACACGCTACTCGTGTAAAACTGGGCGATAGCATTGGCAACTTCCTTGTAGATATCGAAGCGAAATTCAAGGGAGAAGACGGTAAATTCATGGAAGATTTGAAGAATAACGGTTGGGAGCTTGGTCTAAATTACCGTCATGTGCTAAACGATAACTGGACAATGACTTACGGTATGCCAATTGAAGGTCGTGAATCTGGCATTACGTACAAACCTCAAGTTCGTGCGACATACAGCGTTGATAGCATCGACGGATTAAGCCTAAGCGCACGTTACCGTTACGATATGAGACAAAATACTAAATCTATCGCAACAGACTCTGACGGAAAACCCATTCTGGAAGACGGAAATCTTACTTATGAAAATGATAGTAACCAACGCCGCCACCGTCTAACGGCAAACGTTAACTACTCAATGGAAAACTGGCGCTTTGGTTTAGAGGGTAACTACTACAAAGCGGATGGATATGACATCTACGACAACGACGATACCAACTACGAGTTGAACGCAAGTATTCGCCACATGATGGGTCAATGGGCACCATATGTAGAGTTTGGTGATGTGAGTACTTCATCGACTAAAGCGACTCGTGAGCTACGTAGCCGTGTTGGTCTAACTTACAGCTTCTAATCGATAGCTATATAAATAATCTAAGATAATTACTGTCCTAATTTTCTAAGACCTAAACAAAAGCCAGCTTAATCGCTGGCTTTTCTTCTTTCAAATCAATTCATTCAAATAAGAGCCGAGTACTTAACGCTCCTCACCCTAGTGACTGATCCGATAGAGAAAGGCAACGGTCACGTCATCGTTAGGCACAACTCGCTTCTGCTGAGCTAAAAACAATTCCGCAGTTGATACTGCATCAGCAAGCGCATTGTGATTGTTGTATTCAGGAAGCCCGTATCTTTCACGAGTGCCTGCTAGAGTCAAATCCACTTCTTCATGATTGCTGATCGCTTTCTCCATACTCTTTTCAATACACAATGTGTCTAGCCAAAGCAGAGGAATCGCTCGTAAACCATAGCAACGAAGAAGATATTGGCTAATGAACCTCTCTTCTACCATGCAAGCGTGCGCGACAATAATCTTGCCTTTCGCTGCTTCGAAGAACGTCAGCATCGCATCATGAATAGAAGCGCCCTCTTCTAACATTTGCGGCGTAATATGGTTGATCACGGCGGTTTCTGCGTTGATCTGCGAATCGTTATCCAGATAAATATGCTTGGCGGACGCTAAGTCTATTCGCCCCTTGACCACATCGACCCAACCCATGGACAAAATCAGATCTTGTTCGCTGTCTAGACCCGTGGTCTCAAGATCCAACACGATGTAGTCACTGTCTTTGGCCAAGTCCGTCATTTCAGGGCAAGGCTGATCTACGAGATCATGTAACGCTTCTGGCAACTTAACCGTTCCCAGATATTGCTTACGTTTACGTTTAATTCGCTCAAGCGGATGAAAGTAATTTAAAAACGATTTCATTAGCGTGCTCCGAAACGAATTTTCGCCGCTTCTTGAAGGTCAGCAATGATCCTAAAGGCATCTTTCAAGTGTTTACGTTCAAAGCTACCAAAGCTATCTGGATTGATATTGTTGTCGGGCACATCTCCGTTCTTCAACGCTTCAAGTTGATGACCGAATCGGAAAGAGAGAATGAACTGGTAAGCACCTAGAATGTTTTTGAATGCGTCGTCACTCAGCATGCCTTTTTCATTGGCTGCCGCAAAGCGTTCATCAGTGGCCGACAAGTCACACTCCACTGCGAGACCATAAATACGCGCTAAATCAATAATCAAGTTGATGGCGTATTTCTTCACGTTCAAGGTTTTCTTGTTCTCACCCGATTTTTCTAACACCAAGCTGTTGAAGATACCCAAAGGTGGATTGGTATTGACCGCATCTTTCACGAGCGTACTTAGGAACTCACGGTTGCCGCGAATATTGGTATGCAGCTCATCACGAAGAATGCCTTCGAACTCACTGTTGCCATAAATAGTACGGATCTCTAGGAACACACTGATGTTGAGTAGGCGTTCATACTCAGGGTTGGCAACCCACTTTTTATAGTAGTGCTTCCAAACCTTGAGTGGCTGACACCATTTTGGCGTCGCTGCCATGAATTTACCTGGGCATAACGGATAATCGCAGCTTGCCAACCCGTTGGTCACCATCATCGCTAAGTGTTTGAAGTAAATACGGTCACTGTCTGACGCATCATCAGCCAGTACAATAGCGCTGTCTTGATCCGACAACATGTGCACTTCATTACGCGCGTGCGATCCGGCTACGATCCAAGAGAAATCACACGGTGGTGGGCCTAATTTATCTATCGCTATTTGAATCAATCGACGAGTGTAGGCATCCATAATCATGGTCATTACCTTACCGACGGTTTCCGGTGCAACCTTGCCTTCCACCAGCGCTTCAAAAATAGCTTGTCGCTCTGGGGTAAACGAAGACATGGTTTTCACACTGCCCGCGTATTTGATTTTCTCGATTAAGAAGATCGCTTGGACACGGTGGTTTTGAACTAAGTGAGACGTGGTGAGGAGACCAACGACCTTATTCTCTTTCACAACGGGCAAGTTACGGATATTGAATTGCATCATGATAGATGCAGCATGCAGCACTAAATCATCGGGTTTCACTGTGAGTGGAGAGTGTGTCATTACCTCTGAGATCAGGCTATCAGTACTGACACCGTGAGCGATCACTCGCTTAGTCATGTCACGGTCGGTAATCAAACCAACAATGGTTTCACCCTCATAGATCACCGCACATGGCGAGCGTTGGTGAAGCATTTCCACCGCTACCGATTGGATGGTTTGCTCAGACTTAACAATGGCGACCTGCCCGCTTGCCACTTCCTCAACTTTACGAATGAATAGGCCTTTCTCTTTATTTGACCACACCACATCCAATGCCGACTTCAAGCGAACCTGCGCCTGTGAAGCAAAGTGTTCTGCGCAACTTGGAAAGGCTTTGAAAAGCGTTTGAAGTGCCGAGTGTGGAATCACATAAAGCAAGGTGTTCTCAATTGCGATGGCTCTATAGCCTTTCTCGTCGTTGACTTCAGAATCTAAGAATGTAAAACCGAACAAGTCTTCGCTACCTAGACGTGCGCGAAGCACACCGTCCGATTTTCGTTGCTCCATAGAGCCAGTTCGAATGATATAGAGCGACTTTTCCTTACCCGATTCACACAGATCAACCACATCACCTTTGCCGAGGTAAGTGATCTGAACATTAGAGGCAAGTTCACGCAGCGCTTCTTTAGGGATCTTATCGAATGGGTCTATCTGACCGATAAACTGAAGAATATTTGGTAATAAAGACTGAGGCATAATCACACTCGCAATAATTTAATTAGTATTATTATATAACTAACAAGGCTGGTTGCTAGTGGTTTTAACAAAACAGCAAAGAATAGGTCAAATATTGGACATCAGTCAGGTTTCCATCAAATTTAGATACAAAAAAAGCACGTATTAAACGTGCTTTCCTGGTGTACCTTTGAGTTCCAATGAACCAGTTCCCACAAAGATTCAAAGTAAAAATCTTTTTAAAACAATTAACTAGCGATTGGTAACCTGTGGTTCGTTTCTAGCAAGTGACTCGCTGACGCTTGACGCGCTTTATCACTGTTCCCCGCCATGATTGCTTCATAAATTTGGCGGTGTTCTTCAATGCAGGTACTTCCCTCTTCAGAAGAGTGAGAAATAAAGTTAACAAACATAGTCGTTAAGATATTGCCGAATGGTAGGTAAAAGTCGTTCCCTGTCGCGTTGAATATTAGGCTATGGAACTTCATATCAATATCTAGCCAACGCTCTTTATCAAGAATCTCTTCGCTAGATATCTCCACCATTTTTTGGAAAATTTCTGATAATTCAATTCGTTGATCCGCAGTCGCAAATTTAGCGGCCAACGCACAAGCTTCAGGTTCGATGGCACGGCGCAAGCCTAAAAACTGATGGCAGAATTGGTCAGTGTCAGCTAAACCGTCCATCCATTCGATCAATTGTGGATCTAAGAAGTTCCAGAACGCGCGGTCAACAACACGAGTACCAATCTTAGGGCGAGATTCTAATAGGCCTTTTGAAGTAAGAAGCTTAACCGCTTCTCTTAATGCTGTTCTACTGATACCAAATTGCTCACACAGAGCCATTTCACCAGGGATAATAGAACCTTGAGGCAAATTGCCCGACAAAATACCACGAGCGATTTCACGTGCAACTTGCACATGAAGGCTTCGCTTAGAGCCTGAAATAGAATTGAAATGACCAGCCATGTGTCTACTTACTTATTAGATATGTATTATTTAATTCGTACTATAACACTGATTTATATCTCTACCAACTCAGTATAAGAATAACGTGAGGTCACTACCAATATAGGCTAGAGCATTATTTTGACAATCTTGTAAGTATTAAGCTCATCAAACCAAACATACCAATTTATTCATACAAATAGTTCTTATTTACACATTTTTTGTATGCGTGAACTCACAAAACCACTCTTACTCTCACTATTTATGTCGGTAATGATCAGTTTTTAGATGAACACTCTTGAATATAGCAAGTGTTATTGTATGATTTATTAACGCAAATAATCTACAATATAGGCGACTCTGATGTTTAACGATTTAAAAGGCAAACGCATTTTAATTACTGGCTCTACTGCTGGTATGGGCTTAGCTACTGCACGCATTTTTGCAAAGTACGGCGCAAAGATTGGCATCAATAGTCGTGCTTTCAGCCCAAAAGTTGATGACGTTCTCACCGAACTCACCGCATTGGGTGGCGATGTTGCGTTTTTTCCTGCAAACCTAATGGACACATTAGAGTGCGAAAGGTTAGTCAAAGAGTTCACCGACCATTTTGGCGGCATGGATGTGTTGATTAACAACGCAGGTGGCCTTGGTGGGCGTGCAAGTCTAGAAAATATCGATGACGAGTTTTATGAGCGTGTGATGAACCTAAATGTTCGATCCGCGCTGATGACAACTAAGTTCTCTATCCCACACTTGCGTGCATCTGCTGCTCTATCCGGGCAAACATCGTGTGTGATTAGCACGGGCTCTATTGCCGCTCGCGAAGGCGGTGGTGTGGGTGCTGGCGTATATGCCGCATCTAAAGCGTGGTTACACGACATTCACCGCAATTGGGTGAAAGAGTTCGCGCAAGACAATATCCGTTTCAACATTGTTTCACCGGGCACTATCGACACCGCATTTCACGATGGCAAAAGCGACGATCTGAAAGCGACCATTGCTAACAACATTCCAATGGGGCGCTTTGGCAATATTGATGAAGTTGCCCCTTCATTTGCTTTTTTTGCATCGCACGCTTGTAGCGGGTACATCACAGGACAAATCCTAGATGTGAATGGCGGACAAATAACGCCCTAGCTAGCTGCCTAATATAAGCTCACTAAGTTATATAGAATCGTTAAGTTATATAAAGTCGTTAAGACCGTCACACTAAATAAGGTCATCAGACCCAAATAGATGAGGGAAAACCTCACACTATATTAGACGTATACACTGACACTAAGCGCCAGATTCGTCTGGTTTTTTTTGTTTTCAAAGTTTCAATTTCAGGTGGTTTAAATGTCAATATTTACATTGGTGGAAGATTCAAGCCGCCGAATTCATGTTCAAGTCGCGAGACAAATTGCTCGCAAAATCTTGTCTGGCGAGTTGAAAGAAAATCAGAAGTTACCTAGCGAAATGGAGTTGTGCGAGATCTTTGGAGTCAGCAGAACTGCCCTTCGAGAATCCACTAAGCTGCTTTCAGCAAAAGGGTTGATTGAATCAAAGCCTAAAGTGGGCACTCGTATCAAACCAAGAACGCAATGGCACTTTTTAGATCCTCAATTACTGTATTGGATCCAAGATTTAGAAGACACCAAACCCTTCTTATCTCAATTCTTGGGCTTAAGAAAAGCGATTGACCCAGAAGCATGTGCGCTTGCAGCATCCAACGCTACGGTAGAGCAACGCAAAGAGCTTTCGATCCTTTTCCAAAAGATGACCATCGCGGCAAACGGCTTTGATTATCAAGAGTGGACAACCAACGATCATCTGTTTCACCAAACGATTTTCTTATCGACGGGTAACCAGTTTTACATTCCGTTCGCGAACATTCTTTCGACAATTTTCAAACAGTTTATCGACCACTCTGCCGAAGGCGGTCGCTTCTGTTTAGAAGAGCACAAAGCGATATACGATGCGATTATGTCAGGCAATGCGAATCAGGCTCGAATAGCCTCTCAAGCTTTACTTGATGATGAAAACCAAAAGCTGTCTAGGGTTGAATTAGCCATCGCATAACCAAGATTGACCAGACTGACTCGTGTATCCCAATACACGAGTCAGTCTGTTTTAGCGCCCATTTTTAACCATCCATTACCGTAGTGTTTCATCTTTAAATGTTGAACTCGGATCCTCTCAGAGAAAACTTACGGTTACACACATAAGGTGTTGTTTGTGTCTACACAATCGTATGTAAGGAAAAATTTCTCTCTCGCCTGGCCCTTAGCCCTAAACGGTATATTGATGCAGTCGATGTTGATGATCGATACGCTGCTGGTTTCTCCTCTTGGTGAAATACCTTTGGCTGCCATGGGAATTGCGACCACTATGGTTGCCTTTGTACTCGGTATTCAAATGGCGCTAGCAAACGGCACTCAGTTAGTATTGAGCCGCGCCGTGGGTTCTGGCATTACCGCTTCATTATCCAAAGCGTTTTGGGCAGGTCTGTTCATCAACTTAGGTATCGCGACAATATTTTGGTTTCTGCTCACCTTTTTAGAACAGCCTTTAATTCAAGCCTTAACCGACGATAAAGCCCTTTACTTAGAAATCAGCCACTACCTTGATATCTCAAAGTATCTCGTCATTTTCACAGCATTAACGCAAGTAATTATCGCCCTATTTAATGCATTAGGAAGAACCAAGATACCGTTTAAAGGGTATTTGATTGAATTGCCGATCAACGCTGTACTTTCTTATGGACTCATTCACGGCTTTTCAAATTTCGAAGGTATTGGTGTTCAAGGTGCCGCGCTAGGCAGTGTTATTGCTATCACCCTTCGCCTTGTGTATTTGGTTCTTTGCGTGTATTTGAGCTCGGCAATTTCACTCAAATTAGACGCCCAGCGATCTGAATTCATGACAAACGTTCGCCGCCACTTTATCGAGATATTCCCTGTCGCAGCAAATGTAACCATGCTATTGATTGGCGCAACGATTTATCAGTTACTGTATTCGCAACTTAACATCAACGCGTATGTTGCGATTACTTTGGTGATGCCTTGGATTAGGGCTGTCTCTCAATTTATTACTGCTTGGGCTCACTCTTCCGCGATTACTATCAGCCAAGCAATTGGCTCTAAAAAGATGGATGACCTAGTCAAAAACGTCGATACCAGTATCGATATCGCAGTAGTCATTTCTTTTGTGTGTGCAATCTTGTTCTCAGGATTAAGTCTCGTCATTGGTGACATTTACCCGAACTTGGATGAGTCTACCTATCAAGCATTGGCCGTTATCGCCCCACTCTACATCTTCTTGCCGATTGTCCGTGGCTACAACACGGTTCATGGGAATGTATTAAGAGCACTAGGAAAAACGACCGCAGTCTTCAAAATCAACTTTACTGGTCAATGGGTAATTTCAATTCCATTGTGTGCATTGATCATCTTTGGATTAGACGGTTCTATCTTTTGGGCATTTGCCATCCAACCATTCGAAGAAGTCGTGAAAGCTTTCCCATTCCGTCACTTGGCTCGAAAGTCTCTTAAAGAGTTTGATGCCGACAAAGCCAAAGAGTTGATGTATGACTAAACTCCGTATCGAGTTGTCGTCCTAAAATCTTCCTACGCTTTCTGAATGCAACCTTGTCTTTTGACAAGGTTGTATTGTTTTAGCTGTACCTTTCATTGGTAGGCTTCACGTACACCCTCATTGATACCAAGGTCACATTAATACCAAGTTCATCTTAAAACTCATATAAAACAAAAAGACCACTCAACATTCGGTTAAGTGGTCTTCGAAAATATTCCTTAAGGACTGCGTCTAGCTAGACTATTGGTTATGCTATGTGCTATTTACCGTTCAACTTAAGCGCAGAGAAAGTCACACTGTTGTAATCGCCATTCTTTTTATCGACAGCGAAATCGCCAGTACCGCCACAACCAGGCCCCCATACAGGGTGAGAATCGCTCACGCTACATTGGCCGTATGCGCCCGCTTTGTAGTAAAAATCATCTTCAGCATAGCCCGTTGGTGAGTCAAGTTCATCGATGCCCTTACTCAGGTCGATTTCATACTTAACGGTATCGTGACGCTCGGTTTCAAACGTTAGGTACATCATGGTGCCTTTCACTTCCACTTTGTAGCTAAACTCTTCACCAAGAGCAATACCGGCTTCACCCGGCTCTGCAGGGTTTTCCCACGTGTTACCCCACACTGGATAAGCGATATCGGCACGGTTAGGATCTTTTTTCTCTAGGTTACGTTCATAGTTCCAGAATACTGAACCCATTTCTTGGTCAGGAAACTTCTTATAGAAGATCTTTAGTGGTTCATTACCATGCCCATAACCGGTTCCAGCTTTGATTAGCTCGTTGTGTTTTTTAGCATGAATCTGACCAACCACAACAGAATGAGCTGGGTATTTTTCTGGGAACTTAGCGTTAACTGAGACGTGATTCACTTTTAATGTCGCTTCTAATGTTCCGCCCACAGCACTGTATTCACTAGCCGCTGGGTGACTCGACAGTGCCCACTGGTTTCCTTTATCAGCCGTATCGATAGAGAAATCTGCGCCTCTTGGCATCTGGCGTAACTCAGAACGCGCATTCTTCGAGTTTTTCGTCGTAATCGCTTGGTTCTGCACTTCAAATACAAGGTTGCCGTCTTTATCAAGATGGAAGAAATCACTATGTGAGTAGCTCATCATAGCGACCCCTTCTATTTCATCAACGCGACCATCTTCATTAATATCTGAAGGTATGGTTATTTTCCAATTATGCATATCGAATTTATCGGCAGGTACGGGGTAAGAAACACCGTTATTTGCGAAAGTAACCATTGGCACAGTCGCTAATAACGCCACTGCTAATATGTTTTTCTTAAACATGACTCATCCTTTATTGTTAACAGATACTGAGTACACTCTCAGCACAGAAACTACTTTTGAACACGAATTAGTACTAAATATTTTCTCTTCGACTTAAATAAACCAACCAATAAATAGAATTTACATTTCGCCATCTTTTAACTTTTACCAAACATTTGGCGGTGGTTTATATCTATATCCCTCAACATGCCCCGTTATGTTTAAACCACAACAACTAGAACATCGATATGAAAGTGTGGGAATATTCTTATATTTGTATTATTTTAACACATACAACCAACTGAGCTTACAAGGTTTGTTAATATGAGAACTGAGTCATGATTGATTTGATTGGTAAGCCTTAAATTGAGATATTCATAACATTTAGCTATATAAATAGGCCATTAGTCGGAACTTTTGATAGATCTCACAGAAATCTACCCTAGGAATAAATACCATATTTGTCATACATTAATTTAATACCATGTAAGGTGTTGGTTTGTGAGTCAGGGGTACATTGGATGTATCCAAAATAAAAAAATAATAGTGAGACAAAGGTATGAATTCTGTTACAAAAATTGCTGCAGCTGTTGCATGTACTCTTTTAGCGGGCACAGCTGCTGGTGCATCTCTTGATTATCGTTACGAGTATCGTGCTGCGACGGATTATACAAAGACTAATGGTGATACGGCTCACGTAGACGCTCGCCATCAACACCGAGTTAAGCTAGGTGAAAGCTTTAAGCTGTCAGACAAGTGGAAGCACTCTACTGGTCTAGAACTTAAGTTCCACGGTGATGACTCTTACTATGATGAAGATTCAGGTTCTGTTAAATCAGCAAACAGCCAGAGTTTTTACGATGGCAATTGGTACATCTATGGTATGGAGATCGATAACACTGCGACATACAAAATAGACAATAATTGGTATCTACAAATGGGTATGCCTATTGCTTGGGATTGGGATGAGCCTAATGCTAACGATGGCGACTGGAAGATGAAAAAGGTTACGTTTAAACCTCAGTTCCGCGTTGGTTATAAAGCAGACATGGGTTTAACGACCGCAATTCGTTACCGTCATGAATATGCTGATTTCCGCAACCACACACAATTTGGTGACAAAGATTCTGAAACTGGCGAACGTTTAGAATCAGCTCAAAAGTCTAAAGTTACACTGACGGGTTCTTACAAAATTGAATCTCTACCTAAGCTTGGCCTTTCTTACGAAGCAAACTATGTAAAATCTTTGGATAACGTACTTCTTTATAATAGTGATGACTGGGAATGGGATGCTGGCTTAAAAGTAAACTACAAGTTCGGTTCTTGGAAACCTTTTGCTGAAATCTGGTCTTCTGATATCAGTTCATCTTCAAAAGATCGTGAAGCTAAATACCGTGTTGGTATTGCTTACTCATTCTAATAATAAAATAGTCAGAATATAAAATAGCCCTCTCCTCTTGTAATTTATTTGGGCATATTTTAATTACTTTATTTTAAATAATAGGATGTTCTAATCAGAATTAGCTTCATCCTAATAAATATTTAACGACTATTCATTATCTATTTCTTATGTGATTTACATATGGATTTAATATCATAAAGAGAATATTTTATGCAGATTTCTAAAGTCGCTACAGCTGTCGCTCTTTCGACAGGTTTATTATTCGGTTGTAACAGTGATGGTTTACCTATTCCGACGGATTCAGGTGCAGGCAGCCAAGAATCAGTACTAACAACGGGTTACTGGCAAATTAGTGATGGTAACTCCGCTTCAATATCCGCGTCATCTAACGCAGATCTACCAAACGTGTATGTTTTCCAAGAAGACGGTAATCATAAATACTATGACGACGACGATGACTTAGGTACATACACCATTAAAGATGCAAGTGCTTCTGCCAATAATTACGATGATGAAGCTGGCACCGTTTCTTTTACTTACTATGAAACTGGCTCGTCAACTCTTGAAATTTTAGATGGTGCGTTTACCTTTGATGATTCAGGCGCTCTCACCATTTCAGATAACTCAACTGGTATTGCATATTCAGGTTCAGATCAGACAGAAACTGACGCCGTACAAGAAGCTATAAGTGAAGCCAATGAAGCAAGTGGCATTAATGGTTATGTTCAAATTTTAGATACCAACAATGGTGGCGTAAAAAATGATGTTGGTGAGTTGCGTTTAAAACTGTCTGACAGCAGCACAGGTGCAACGGTAGACACTATTGCATCAGGAAAAGTGACCGTTGATTTAATCTACCAAGTCGATGAAGACACGGCACAGCCAGAAAACGGCTCAGGTAACAACGCTTATATTAGTCTCTACGCTTCAGGTACATCTAATACGAACCTGCACGGCGAAGTCATTTTTAACTCTGGAGAAATTTTCTACCGCTCTACGGTTACCGATAGTAGTGGTAAGCCTCAAATTCCTGATGAGCCTGTAGGCACTTACACTTTAGGTGAAGATCTCGCGGTTGAAATCAACTGGGCTAACGGTTATTACACATTCAAGGTCAATGACACCGTATACGACAATAGCGGCAACGGATTTGAGGCTTTTGACAAAGCTGCCGTTACTATCGTGTCATTAAAGCTTGGTGATACTTCTAACACCACACATTACGAATTGAACGCTGACAACTTTAAAGTTTATTCGAATGACACAACGACTGATGAGCTGGTGTTTGAAGATAACTTTAACAATTACCCGAATGGCCAAGCGCTATCAGGTAATCCGTACAACAACAACACAGCGGAAGCGACTGTTATTGTTGACGGTGGCAGTACTGAGCCTGAGCCACCAGTAGATGGTGACTTCCCGGTTGCGTTAAATGAGTACACCTTTGACAGCTCTGACTACACAATTGACAGCGGTAGTGCTGACAATGATTTGACCAGTAAGTCAGGTTCTCCTTTGATCACAACGACCAATGGCGTTGCAGGTACTGGAGCTATGCATATTGACCAAGATTCAGCTACAGGTGGAGGCTATGGTTACATTCACTACAACGCAACTTCGGCAACTACTACTGGAGCTCAAGCCATTGAGGATTCATTTTCTGTAGAGACCGTTATTAAAGCAGATCGTTTTGGGTACTCTTCTGACGTTTCACTTGTTGATTTTGCAGAAACTAGTGATTACTTAGGGTTTAAACTCTACCTCGAGTCATCAGACAACTCCATCAAGTTTAAGGTTTACGGCGGTCTTGATGCAGACGACAAGGGCTTAAGTACAGAAGCGAAATCTAGTGAAGGCGACGTTTATCTTATTGAAGATAATTGGTATCACATCTTAGCGACTTACAACCACTTAGATTCGACTGCTAACTTATATATCGATGGTACTCTTGCTCACTCGAAAAGCGTCGATTTTTCTGTTATTGAAAATACAACAGATGACAAATTTATTCTTTTAGGTGGCTCTTCTAGTAGCGATAAAAACTTCGATGGTTCAGTTGATAATATAGCGGTTTGGAATGATGTACTTACTGACGACCAAATCCAAGAACGCGTAGCTCAGTTTACTGCCGAGTAAAACCTATTTAGTTATGCCACAAGCCTCTGGTTCTGCTAGAGGCTTTTTTGCAACCTACGTTCTATTTTATGTATGCTTCTTACTCATCGTGCTCAAATACTAAGTCTAAACTCTGTACAGCCCTAAAAATACACTCTAACTACGACCCACTGTTGAATACTTGCCACTGTTCTGAAGTCACCTTAACTCTCAAAATAGTAACCTTCTCTTTTTATGTTCACTTTTAGAAATCTATCGAAAAACGATAGCTAGACTAAATTTCAGTCGACTGACCATAACCCCCGATGTTTATTCCACAACTAGTTTATAGCCACAAGCCTAGGTTATAAATTGGGCCTCAAAGTCTAAAGGGCCAATAGAAGAATTATCGGATGTATGATTCTGAACTTGAATAAGCAGTATTTAGGTTTAAAAGAAGGTTGATAGCAGCACCTCGAACTTTGTAGCTTAAATCAGAGTAGATAAACTAAGAGTAACTAGAGGGAATCGAAGGCTGGTGTTTGAAAGCAAAATTAAGTCCATCTAACAGGCTTTCAGAAATGAACTAGCTTTATATTTTTGGGGTAACTGATGCTTGTCACCCAAACAGCAGGCACAAAAAAGCCTCCGAACCCTAAGGCTGGAGGCTATTGCGATAGCTTTAATATTAAGTGTTATTCGGTTAGATTACTTTTTGTATTGATCGTGCGATACATCTAGCTGGTAGAAAGTCGCTTGTGAGTAATCGTCTAGGTCGCCGCTGATGTTTTGGTTGTAAACACCGGCCTTGAAGTACATGTACTTGCCGCCTGCGTCGTAGCCGCTGTTGCTCATATCAACCACTTGTACAACATCGTCTTTGCCTTCACGCATTAGCGTTACAGTCATCGTGTTGCCTTTAACGTCAATGCGGTAGCTGAACACTTCGCCAAGTGCGATACCATCTTCACCTACTTCTGCCGTCATATCGCCCACGAGAGGGTAGAAGTCCTCTTTAGTTGCGTCTTGGCTTTCGTGTGCAAAGTAAACTGCGCCCGTAGCTTGGTTTGGCAATTTACGGTAGTACAAACGAATCGGCTCATCATTTTGATCATGAATCTGACCAATGATAAAGCGGCCTACTTCGTTCGCATTACCTGTCGTTGTTGCGTGATCGATTTTCAACGTTGCTTCTAAAACACCATCAATGCCAGCAGCAGCTTCTAAGTCAGATTCAGGTGCGCTTGAGAATACCCAGTTGTTCTTGTTAACACCTTTAGTGCTAATAGACTGATCACCACGACGCATCATTTCACGAAGCTCTGTACGCGCGTACTTAGTGTTTTTAGATGTACGTACACCTTTCACGTAAGCTTTGAATACTAGGCCGCCGTCATCAGCTGTGTAGAAGATTTCAGGGTGTTGGTAACCGTTTGCAAGGTTCCACTCAGAAACGTCATCAGGCTTGCCGTTTTTGTCATGGTCAAATGGTTGAGATAGGTACCAATGCGTCATGTCAAAGTTTTCGCTCGGTGCGTTACCAGCAACTGGTGTCGCTGGCAGGCCTGTCGGAACTGGCAGTGCACTGCGTGTGTCGCATTCAACGGTCGTCTCACAAGGGTAAACCGCTGCTACACCGAAGTTACCAGAGCGTAGATCTTTCCGCGCATCTTTACGTGCTTTTTCTGCCGCTTTCATTTCCGCGATAATCACGGCTTCTGCTGCTACCACGTCTGAAGTGATGATATGGCTAGCAGGACATGCGTTGATGCTACAGTTAACCGCCGCTAATCCAGTCACACTGTTCCAACCGTTTTTGGTGTTACCGTGACCAACGTATCTTACGTAGCGTGCTTGCACTGCTGGCTCAAATTGGAAACGCTCTAGGCCGATCGCTTTACCTGAGCTTAGTTGGTTTTCTAGTACCGTTGTCCAGCTTTCGCCATCAACACTCACTTGGATATCAAATTTAGATTGGCGCTGATTACCTTTACTGAAAGATGCCTGAACCGCGTCAAACTCCTGTACTGAACCATAGTCTAGCGTTGCCCACTCGCCGTCACCCGCAGATGACCAACGTGTAGTTAGGTCTTGGTCAACGAGACGATCAGGTCCGTTACCATCATGGCTACTAGCGGAAACAGCAACTGGCGTCAGAAGCGCTTCACCAGTTTCTTTGTTATTTGGAAAATCAGCAGTAGGCGTGCTCGTGCTCGCACAACCAACCGCAAGTAGAATAGAAGAAGCGAGTAAAGTTTTTAGAGTAATTTGTTTCATATTTAATCCATTATTATAATACAAAGACAGCGTTCGTAAGTGAAAGCTAAATCAGCAAACACGAGCTATAAGGCGATTCGCCTATCAGTATTTGCGATAACACGAAAATATTACGTAATCTTATAATACAAATAAAACACTTCATTGGATAAATGAGACTAGGAACACTTTCCGATTTTTCCATACTTTAACTGGATCACATTTCCTATTGATAAAAGACAATATATAAGAATTTGGAATGCGAAATGAGCTAGCAAGGGCAGAACAAGCGAGCTGTAATCGTGTGTACTTGCATGATTCGAGCAGAACATTTGTCCTTCAAAACACATCACTGTAAGTGTCCAAAAACAAAAAAAGACCACATTGTTAGGAATCAATATGGTCTTTAAAGCAGTCATTGTTGTTACTCAAACGTTAGCTAATTCAATAATGTTCAGCTCTAAGAGAACTAAAGCTCACATCAAACACCTCGCCGATGTAGTCGCTGTCCGGCTTAAACTGTGGATAGATGCCTGCTTTGAAATAGAAAGCGATGTCTGTCGATGTCCAATCTGATGTTAACGAAACCGTGTCCCCATTTTTATCTGGGTAATCCTTTCCCCACGGGATCAGGTGAGAGACTGTATTAGTTCCATCTAAATCATGAGTCGCTAAGTAGATACCGTCTTGATTGGCTCGAATCGTATATCGCCACTCTTCACTTGCCGAATAAGTACCTAACTCGACACTGAACGGGTCACAATGGTTACAGTCTTGGTTGTTGCGCTCAAAATCAGAGTTCAGTATCACTCTTACTGGCTTACTCTCGCCTTCCCATAACAACTTCACCAATGCTTGATTGATCTTCCAACCGTGTATTTGCCCAAGCACCACTTTCGGGTCTTGGTTATTAATGTTCGGGTAGTCTTCAATTCGTAAGCTTGCGGTTAACTCGTGACTGGTAGCGTTCGTTCTAGTGTCGTCCAAATACCAACTTGTATCTTCATCGCTGGTGCTACAATCCGGTTGAACACTGCTTTGATACAACTCCCTGAGCTCAGAGCGAATATAGCTAGAATTTTCGGTAGAGGTGCCATATCCCATATCCGCTCTAAAGTGCACTCTCCCTTCATCGGTATTGAAATAAGAAAGGTCAATATCGCTATGATAGACATCGCTATCATTAGCGAGAAGGTCTTTACTCGATTCGCAGCGCTCAGGTTCTAGTTCAGCCGCACTGTCACCCCCACTTCCATACCAAGTGTCTTTACTCGCAGGAATCGTCAACTTCCAATCATTAATATCCCAATCGTTTGAGCCGTTGACCTGTGTGGTGGTGTATCGCAGTGCCTGAAAGTGAGCCGTGGCTTCACCATTTTCAAATTGATTGTAGATACCCGCTTTAAAGTAACTCAGTAGGTGCTGCCAGTAGGTGATGTCTTCGTCGACTTTAACTTCATCGTTCACTTTGATCGAAAGGGTATTTTCATAAACAGAAAGATCAAACTTGGTGAAGTTATCGAGATCCGCCTCTCCCAAATCGTAGCGATTATATGAAGTGGCATAACAATCCGAAGAGTCAGCGGCACTGCTACAGTCAATGGCATTATTTTTCATGACTGCCCAGTAGTGACCTGTGAGGCCATCTCGTTCTTGCTCCCAAACCACACGCAATAGCGGATGAGGGATATAACCCGTGCCACTCTCGTCTGTACCTTTATTGTGGATCTGTAGCACGGTCACTTCATCGTGATCTGCGGGAGAACTCGCCATTACATACTCAATATCAGGTAGGCTTATTTCCGCATGTAGACTGCGTCTTACGCCTGCTTCATTGATATCGAAGTTTTCTCCTTCACGAACTTCAGAGCGCATCTTGTAGTTCGCCATTTTGAAGATCAGATTTTCCGTCTCTTCGTCAGCATAAAAATAATCACTGACATAACCATCGAAGTTACCATCTTTGACTTCAGAGGTTTTATTGCCCTCCTCTCCATTAGGATCAGACACCTGAAGATCTGAGCTGGAAAGGATGTTTTGATACTTGGCAATATCATAGGGAGCAACAACACCATAAGATGCTCCTGGGTTATTGGTATCAGAAGGGTCACTAGAGTCACTGGAGCTGCTTCCACCGCAGCCATACGTAAGCGAAGCGAGTACGACGACAAAGATTGGCTTATTCACATTTATCTCACTTATCCATAAGAGTAGAGTGATAATGTATATTTGTACTATTTTATGTCAATTGTCTGTTTGTCAGAATGTGAGATGCGGCAAATGAAGTGAAATGAACGGATATTGCGTAGAGTTAGACTCAAGAAAAACGTATAAAGGCCACTCTAAACTCGCAAGTTATTGAGTGGCTCTCAGATCAACAACTAAACTTAGTATGTTGATTTTTAAATATAAATATTAGAAAAGTTAAACCTTAAAGCTGCTCATCAAGTCACTAACGCTGCCGTTAAGTGTTTTGATTTCTGCTGATTCAATCAGCTGATCTTGGCTTAGCTTATTAAGCTCCTCAACAAAGCTTTCAATCTTATGCATGTTCTTAGCAATGCTCTGAATAAGGGCGTTTTGCTCAACAGACGAACCCGAAATGTCATTATTAAAACGACTTACTGTTTCCATCTGCTCGGTTAGCTTCGCCAACATGTTTACAGCTTGAACAACTTGAGCGCGAGTCAGTTCACAGTTACTTTTGGTTAACTCAATCGATTTAACCAAGCCATCCGATTTAGACTGCAACCCAGATAGCGCCTCTTCTATTTCAGAGGTACTGATTTGAGTTCGGTTTGCTAGCGCACGGACTTCGTCAGCCACCACAGCAAAACCTCGACCATGCTCGCCTGCTCTCGCCGCCTCTATAGACGCATTCAACGCAAGCAAGTTGGTTTGTTCAGCAATGCCGCCAATCACAGACACTATTGACTGGATGCTCTGCGTTTCATTGGCCATTGAGCGAATATCATCAGAGGTGGTGCAGACTTGCTTCTCAAGATCACTGATATAGGTTTCCGTCACTGTGTTAATTTGTTTCGTCTCATCACTGAATACAGCCGCTTCTCTTGCTGCTTCTGCCGCCGACTGAGAACTCTTCTCTACTTCGTTTGATGCTTCAGACAAGCCGTTAATCGCAGAGACCACTTGAACCGTTTCATCAGTGTGAACTTTCAGTACATCGCTGGTTTCTTTACAACCTTCGCGAATACTCAGTACCTTGGTATCGAGATCCGAGTTCTTGTATTTCACATCCTTAACCATCTCTTGTAAGCCGATAATGAACAAGTTGATGTCTTTGGCGATATGTCCTAAGTCGTCATTCCCCTTCTCAGCAAGCCTTTGAGTGAGGTCTCCGTTACCTTGAGATAGATCGTGGACGATTTTGCGCAGTGACACGATTGGGCGGTAGAAACGATTCAGAAGTAAAATCATCAATATCACCGAGCCAAGTACACAAGCGACGATAAGGATGCGCGCACTCGACATCACGCCATTCAGCTGATTGAGCGCGAGTTCAGGGTCAATACTGGAGATCATGAACCACTCTTTCTGGCTGCCAATATCCACTTTCTTGGCCATCAAGATTCTCTGGTTACCATCAATCACCCCCTCAATGAATTGATCAGGCTGTTCAATGGCACGGTTGAGTTTCATTTGAGTATCTGCAGAAGATATATTGGTTTGCGGAAGTACGTTTTCGATTGTTGAAGCGACCACCATCCCCTTCTCGTCGATGATAATGCCTTTGGCTTCGTAGATGCTGTCCAGCTGTTCAAGCTGCGTTTCCAAATCGTCAAAACGTATGTCGGCCATGATGACGCGATCTTGGTATGAGTACGTCACACCGATCATAGGCACTTGCGTACTCTTAGTGAAAAACAGATCACTAAAAGATAAGCCTGATTTCAATTTCGCTTGTTGATACCAAGGTCGAGTGGTTGGATTGTATTTTTCTTTTATCCCAACACCGTTAGGGAAAGATTCTGAAGGGCGAGAGGTATAAGAGCGGCCGTCGTCAAAACCCACTACAATCTTGTCAATGCCTCCTAACTTTGCAGCATAATGCATAAGTGCTTCATTCGGCACTTGGTATGGGGATTTCATGAACTCTTGTGCAACAGAGTTAACGGTATCGATGGTGCGCTGAACGGTACTTTCTATTTGATTGATTTCTATCGTAAGCGAGTGATCAATCTCGTTATAAATCGTTTGGTTTACCTGTTCAGTGGCCAAGTTAAGCGTAAACCAGTTCGTAAATGCCAAAGCACTGGAACTGACGATCGCTACCATTAAAATCAATTTTCCTTTAAACCCTAGAGACAATTTTGAATTCATAAAACTCATCATCCATATCAACCTATGTCTATTATTTTCATCCGAATGAAATGGTCATTTTTTACATTTTCGAAGATACGGAAAGCGAAACTTGTTCATGCCGATCCATCGTCACAACCATCAATTTAATTAATATTGTATGTTTAATTAACCAAGCATTCTGTGAGCGATCTTGATATATTAAAACTGGCTAAAACCGCCCTGTGACATAGGTATCATTTATGAGTTTGGATTTTGTTCGAAGTTAAACATTGACGCATAACACACTAAAATAGATCGATTTTTAGATAATCAGCTCATCATTTCTCCGATAACATCTTTTCGAAAACTCTTCTTCTTTACCTCACCCAGCTGAGTGAGAAAATGAGTCTTAACTCACATTTCTACCAACTAACCATTCACTAAAGGCATTCAATTTTAAAATTTATTTGTAATACAATAAGCCTTAAGTTATGGTGTATTTGAATCATAACTTAAGTTCTTTCTGGATGCTTTTGTTCAATTCAAAGTGATAATTGAAGCAGCCGCTTTAAGGTCATTGAACGCGTTTAACGTAGAAACTGTCGGGGGATCTCGTTATTCGTTTTTTCACTTACTATTGCTCATTTGTTTGTCCAGACGGCTCGTCCGAACATGCCCATACAGTCACCAGCTGTGTGGGCTTTTTTTTACTTTCTTTTCAGACCCGATACTCGAGCAGTGTTAGGCCATCACCAACAATCATGTAAGTGTGCTGGTTTTAAGTTTACGAAGAAAAGTAAATGAACAAGTGGGTGCTAGAAGGTTTTGAATTTACCGTTAGAAATAGATATAGAAAAAAATAGGAATTGAGGCAGTAACAGAGTTAAACAGAGTTTTGATTAGGTGTAGCTGAGGAAATTGAAGTAGAAGTAGAAGTAGAAGTAGAAGTAGAAGTAGAAGATTTTAACGAGGGAACAAAGGTTGGATATGGCAGATAAAAACGAACCTCGCTGAGGTATCGCCGCCTAAAAGACAGGCAATACCCTAGCGAGGTCGTACGTCGATTACTTCTCTAGTTTAGCGAAGTAGTCGAAGATTACTGGTACGTCGTTGTTACCCATGCCAGCATCTACAGCAGCTTGTAGGCTTGTTGCAGTACCTTGAGCGATTAGAGACTCAGTACCTAGCTCTTCACAAAGAGCAAGGAAGTAACCAAGGTCTTTGTTAGCGTTAGCAACAGAGAAACCTAGCTTCTCTTCGCCGTCTACTGCGTAGAACTTACAGAATTGCATGAACGGAGAGTTAGATGGACCTGCAGACATGATGTCAAACAGTTGTTGGCCATCAACACCAGCGCGTTGAGCAACAGCGAAAGCTTGAGACATAGTTGCAACAGTCGTCATGCCCATAAAGTTGTTTACAAGCTTAGTTACGTGACCAGAACCTAGAGCGCCTAGGTGGAATACGTTTTCGCCTTGCTCTTCAAGAACAGGTTTAACTTTGTTGAAAGTTTCCATGTCGCCAGCAGCCATGATGTTCAGAAGACCATCTTTAGCGTGTGCAGGAGTACGACCTAGAGGTGCGTCGATCATGCCCGCGCCTTTTTCAGCAAGAGCTGCGCCGATTTTCTTAGTAGAAGCAGGGATAGAAGTACCGAAGTCTACTAGTACTGCGCCTTCTTTGATGCCCGCTAGAACGCCGTCTTCGCCGTAAACGATTTTTTCAACAACAGCTGAAGTTGTAAGACAAAACTGAACGATGTCACTTGCAGCAGCTAATTCTTTAGCAGAAGTGAATGCAGTCGCATTGCCGCGATCTGTAACGCGAGCAACAGCTTCAGCGCTTAGATCCATTACGTTTACGTGGTAGCCGCGCTTTTGTAGGTTTTCAACCATGTTGCCGCCCATAAGACCTAGGCCAATGAAACCGATTACAGGTTTAGTCATGTTCAAACTCCAAATATAGTATTGTATGATTATATGCTCATTATAATAACTACGTCTTTCTCGTTACGCAATAGTTTTAGGGCATTGATTTGATGGTTCGATGCAAGTTGTGACGGGGGTTCACTTTACGAGAAAATATGGGTCACGCTTTGTACTTACAGGAACTATTTACCACTTAAAAAACCGTCTATTGATGAAATAACGTACGTTAAATGTCATACGATTAGTAAGAACAAGCTACGCCTTTACCTATGTATAGTTCACTCCTCCCTTACTCAGCCAGTGATTAGGCTGTTCACGGAAAAGTAAGTCATAACAATTTATAGGAAACAGGCGTTGGCGCCCTATTCTTCTAACAGAGCGATACATGCGAGTCTCTTATACGACTCCTGCACATTTCATTCAGCAAGTGGTTAAGTACATATCCGGCCTTTGTGTGTATCAGTGTCCAGATTCAGCCCTTGAGCCACTGACTTAGCATCAAGAAGCTATTTATCTCTGGCCAATTAAGTTTTCTTGCAACCTGATGGGTTTACCAACTTATCCAACTCTTCCAACCAAATAGCTAGACAAACAAAAAAACTCCGAGCTTTCACTCGGAGTTTTTAGTATCTAGCTTCTGTTACTTCAGCGGATTACAGTTCGATTGAAACCGTTTCACCGTCAACATTGAGCAGTAGCGTGTTGCCTTCAAGCTTATGAGACACTTCAACTTGCTCGCCTTCGTTCTTATTAGGAACAAGAAGCGTCAGGATGTTGTGCTCTTTCGATGGCTTGAATTCCACTTCAACGTGACGGTGGATCTCAAGATCTTTAAACTCGTATGGGTCAACTTCGCCAAAGCCTTCAACGTTCTTAACTGCAGTGATGTTATCAGCAGACTCATTGATGAAGTTTACGTCTAGGTGTGCAACTTCGCCACGGATAGTGAAAGACTTGTCTGCCACTTCGTTTGCGAAAGTTGTGTGCATTAGCCAAGTCATGTCTTTCTCTTCAGAAAGCGTTGCCTTGTCTTGCATTACGAAGACTTTACCTTGAACGAACCAAACCTTACGCTTGTAAGATTCAATTTCAGGAACGAAGTACTTGTAAGATGCTGTTGCATCACCTTCAACCATCTTCACATCAGATTCTGTGTCAAAGTCAGAGATAGTGCCGCCCGCTTCGATACAGAAGCGATCTTGGTGGTTTTCGTAGCCTGTGTTCTTGTTCTCGCCGTACTGACCTTTACCGCCAAATAGTGGAAGGTTTTTAGAGAACGTTTGACGACGCCATTTCGTGTGCATATCAACACCGAAACCACCGTAGTAACCTGTTACTGACGCTAGCGTTTCACCAAATGCGTGAAGCGTAAATGCGTTTTGGTCACCATGAGAGTGGCTGATTGAGCCAAACGGAGAACATTTGAATACCATGTGAATATGGTTATCACGCTCAGTCATCTTGTTGTGGAATGCAGCCCAACCCGTGATTGGGAATACTTTCAACAGTGGATCGTTCGATGGGGCTTTCTCTTCAGGTGCATCCCAAAGGAAGTTAAAGCGAAGATCGTCATAACCGAAGTCCCACCAACCGAAGTTGTAGAATTTGGTGTGTGCTTCAGTATCACGGCCTTTCAGTTGGTTGTAGTACCAAACGTACTCAGGCTTCTGGTTAACACCTGCGTAGTGTTTAATGTTGTAAGCCAGTTTTAAACCTGGGAAATCACCGATTGAAGACTGGTCACAAAAGCTTGCGCGCTTAGAGTGAACAGGCATACAGTAAAGCGGGAAATCACCTGTGTTTTCGTAGAATGTTTTGTTAAACATGTCTACACCACAGTATGCTTTCAATAGGTCGAATGCTTCGCCTAGGAATGCAGTTTGCGTGTTCCAGTAATCAGGACCTTCAGCCCAACCGCCGTCTACACCACCCCATGGTGGGTAATGTACTGCGTAATATTCTAGCGCGTATGCAATGTACTCGCCTGCTTTCGGGTGATCGTGGTAAAGCGCGATACACGTTGGGATGATAGCAGAAGAGATAGAACGAACACCGTGGCTATTTAGTGGGTTGTTCAATAGATCAACCGTCACTTTCAGGTGGTGCATGATTTCGTCTAGACGCTCAATCAAAGCATCTTGAACTTGCTGGCGTTCTTCATCTGTGAAGTAGCCGTGTAGCCAGTCGTAACCCCAAGCCATAGCAGCGATAACACGGAAAGCCGCTTCATCGTTATAGCCACGAGAAGTCACGCCTTCTGGATCGTACGTAGACAGTTTTAAAGTCCAAGCTTTTGCTTTCGCAATGAGCGCTTCGTCTTCTTTTACAACACCAGCAATCGCTAGGTTACGCGTCGCGTTCAATGCCATTTGGCAATCAACGTACATTTGACGCCAATAAGGACGCCATAGAGAAGCTTTACCTACCGTCTCAGCAGGGTACGCTTGAGGCTCTTCGAAAGGAGCAGTCTCAAGGAACTTAACTGTCGAGTTGTTGTAGAAATCATCAAACATGCAGTGAGCTTGATCAGCTTTCACTTTCGTTTTGAATTCTTCAAGCTGATCAGCTTGAACGAGAAGACGCGGACGTGCTTCGCTCAAGGTGTCTAGGAATGATAGGTCGAAGTCACGTGTTTGAACTTCGATAGGGAGTAGGTCTACAAGATTACCTGCTGAAGTATCGTTTTCCAGCTTCATCTTCCTGATTGCATCAAGAGATTTTTGGTCGCTCATTCTAACTCACTTATTTTTCAAGTTGATTGAAAGGAATTAGCAATAATATACGTCTTATTGTAGGACAATTGAATATATTTCGATTCGATTGAACCACTTTGTACAGTTTTCGTGATTTAGGTCAGATATCTTTCACCTGACGGTTTTCCAGTTCCGCAGAATAAAAAAATGCGACGCCCTTTCGAGTCGTCGCATTCTATTATAAACGTTTTCTATGTATTAGCTTTCAGTTACTGCTTTCGCTTGCTTGCCGCCGTCATCGACCGCTTTCACAAGTAGAATACCGACACCACCAACTATCACACCACATAAGATGAAGACTAGGCGTCCCCACATTGGGTTAGTCAGAAGAGCCATCAGCATAATACCAACACCCGCTACCGCAATCAGTTTACCAAGCATTTGACGTTGTTTGTTATCCAACACTTTTTGCTCTGCCGATTCTGCTACTAATGGTGTATCTAAGTTGCCAAAGAACTTATCAACATCCGCTTGACGTTCTTTTGATAGAGGCTTGTAGAACATCGTAGATAGTACGAAGAAGCCACCGGTTAGCGTGATGTGAGCAATGAGACCAATCGCAACTTTAACATCAGACCATTCACGTCCTGTTAGAGTATCAAGACCAAACGCCGCTGCTACCATCTCCGCGTTGATAACAAAACCAACCACATAAGATACGATACCACCAACAACTAGCGTACCCCAACCAGCCCAGTCCGGAGTCTTCTTGATGAAGAAACCAAGGAATGCAGGAATCGTCATAGGGAAGCCGATTAACGCACCTACGTACATCATCGTATCAAACAGGCTTAAGCCTTTTAATGAGTTGATGAACTGTGCAATTAGGATAATAGCGAAACCAAATACCGCTGAAGTAATTTTAGATACGGTTACTAGCTCTTTCTCTGATGCTTGACCTTTACGAACGATTGTTTCGTAGAAGTTCTTAACAAAAATACCTGAGTTACGGTTTAGACCTGAGTCCATTGAAGACATTGTCGCTGCAAACATCGCGGCAACTAGAAGACCAACCATACCTGCTGGCATGTACTCTTGTACGAAGTATAGGTAAGCAAAGTCACCCGCTTTTTTACCTGCATTCGGGTAAGCCGCTGATAAATCAACACCTTGGCCAGCAATGAACCAAGAAGGCATGAACCAAATAAACACACCACACAACATCAACACACAAGCAAGCAATGCGGCTTTCTTTGCATTCTTTGAATCTTTTGCTGCTAGGTAACGGTATGAGTTAAGCATGTTGTTCGTGATTGAGAACTGCTTAACGAAGATGAAGAATGCCCAAATCGTAAAGATGCTTAGGTAGTTGATGTTGTTGCCCCAAAGGAACGAACCACCATCTTGTACTGGGAAGTTGTTAACAATCTCACCAACACCGCCACCTTGAACAACCGCTACAACCGCACAAGTCACCGTTACCGCCATGATGATAACCATCTGCATGAAATCAGATGCGATTACCGCCCATGAACCACCTGTTACCGACATTGCCAATACCACTAGGCCAGTCACCCAGATAGTCATGTTCATGTCGAAACCGAAGATACCCGAAGCGATTATTGCCAATGCGTTTAACCACACACCCGCAGATACCACTGAGTTCGGCATTGAAGACCAAGTGAATACTTGTTCGTTGGTCGCACCAAAACGCATACGAATCGCTTCGATTACCGTAACAACGCGAAGTTGACGGAATTTCGGCGCGAAGTACGCGTAGTTCATGAAGTAACCAAATGCGTTGGCTACGAAGATGACCGCTACAGCGAAACCATCATTATACGCTTTACCTGCTGCACCGGTGAATGTCCATGCACTAAACTGGGTCATAAAGGCGGTTGCACCAACCATCCACCACAACATGTTACCGCCCCCGCGGAAGTAGTCGCTAGTAGTACTTGTAAATGTTCTAAACATCCAACCTATCGCAATCAAGAATAGGAAATAAATGCCGACAATAATCGTGTTGAGTTCCATCGTGTATCCTTTGTCCGTTTTAATTTGTTACGAGGACTATAGGAAATTCGACCCTTTATTTGTAGTACAATAATCCAAATAAGTGATGGTGGTCTTATTTTGATTGATTAAGTTAATTATATATATGACATAGGATGGAATATGGCTAATCCATTAAGGAAATTGTTAGGGTTTTAGGTAAAAACTCAAAAGATCAAACACTAAAAATAAACTTCACCTTAAAAACAACAACTTAAAACAAAAGTGAGACTTTGCACACTTATTAACAAATACAACCAAACACATATAAACATAAAGATCTCAAAAATAATAAAAGAGAATCCTTGACCAAACCCACATCATTCATCACACAATAAACCAGTGTTTTTTACGAAATCGAGCGGGTAATATCATTAGAATTCAATTTAAATTTGTGTAGTGCTCTTATCTTTAGATCTAAATATAAATGGATGAGAAATCACCTCAATCGAATGACTATTTCAACAATTTCCTGATGAGTTAAGAGAGGAAATTTAAGCTGCTGTCTCTGGGAGTGATAAAGAGAACGTGCAAAGATTAGAGGGTATTGAGCAACCCGAATAGCTAAAGAAAGATGGAAAAATGATTGAACCAAAACAGTGCAACACGCTTCCTAAAAACAAAAAGATTAGCTCGCTAACATGTTCGTAAGTATCCCATTGTTTTACAGGGTGCTCGATTATCACGCCAAAATTTTCGCCCATATGAATAAACAGAACGGTGACCATATGATGGTGAACTCATATCTAAAAAATCAACCAAAATAAAACTGGGTCTTTGTGCATTTATATCCAGCTTAAAAAAAGACCAGAATCACACTATTTCCGAAACAATATGGTTAAAACAAGATCGAAGTCTAGTTAGAAGACTTCCGGTTGTGATCGCTCCGCGCTTCCAAGCTTTCGTTAATTGAAGAATTATTGTCATACAATATTCTATATACCTAACCAGACATAAGGACATGTGGCATGCGCTCAATGAAAGATATCACTCAAGACGCTATCGATATCGTTAAACCCTCTATCGACAAACTGTTTGAAAGAACCAATAGAAAAGAACTGCATATTGTCGTTATGAATCCACACCTCAAGCCTTGGGAAGCCTCTTTCGAAGACGCCATTCTTTATGAAGAGTCTTTAGGAACCCCTGATAACTGGACTATCAAGTTTGATCACCTTGCTCGTAAGAAAGCTCAGCAAGCATGGCGAGAATCGACAAGCAATCTAACACTTCACTCCCAACACCCATCTTCATTACGTGACGAAGACTTACTGTTTTATGGTTCGTTTGTTTACGGAAACGTGGTTGTTGCCTGCAGTGGCGTACAACAATGGTATGACATGCTGATCAGTGGCTGGATAGCGGTAGCTATTGAACAGCTAGCAATGCACGAATACCAAACAGAAAAAGCAGAAAACCCTACAAAAACATATCGCTAATAATTAGAAACAGAAGGAACTTACTATGAGTAAATTATTAAAATCCATCATGCTGGCAGCTGGCATACTTGTTTCGGCAACGTCGATTGCAGCAGACTACCCGAGCAAAAACATTCGCTTAGTTGTCCCATTTGGCGCGGGCGGCGGTACAGATGCAGTTGGCCGCACCCTTGCAAATAGTGCGAAAGACATTCTAGGACAAAACATTTCAATCATGAACCGTACGGGTGGTGCGGGCGCCGTTGGAATGAGCTTTGGTGCCCAGCAGCGTGCGGATGGTTACACATTAACAGTAGTAACGCGTGAAATCGCTTCGCTTCCTCAAATGGGTTTGATGCGCCATACCGCAGACGATTTTAGACTCATTCGCTTAGTAAACCTCGACCCAGCGGTCGTATTAGTTGCAGCCGATAGCCCATACAACACCATTAATGATTTGATTAAAGAAGCCAAAGAAAACCCTGGTAGCGTGAAATTTGCTTCAACCGCTGCACCAAACTTCTACTTAATGTCTCTTGAAAAAGACCAAGATATTAAACTCAACGCTATCCCTTATAACGGTGCATCTGAAGCGATTCCTGCAGTACTGGGCCACCACACAGATGTAACCATGGTGACACCGGGTGAAGCTATCGCTCAACTTCGTTCAGGCCAACTAAAAGCATTAGGTGTCATGTCAGAAGAACGTATTCAGTACATTCCCGATGTTCCTACTTTGAAAGAGCAAGGTATTGATGTAGTAACAGGAACATGGCGTGGTATCGGCGCTCCAAAAGATACGCCGGATGCAGTAATCGAGAAACTAGGTGCGGCATTTGATGAAGCAATGGCAAGTGAAGAGTTCAAGTCTTTCATGGCAAAAGGCGCAATGACTATCCACAATCTTGACGATAAAGCCTTCACTACGTTCGTTTCCGAAGATACAAAATCGCTTACTGAACTAATTCAATAACATTCATCCAGAGGCACAACGATCAGTTGTGCCTTTTTTATCGGTATGTACCTTTCCCTTGCTTTACTTTTTAGGGGTAAATTCTATGTCTAACGCCAACTTAAATCGGAATGTCGTTTTCCCTTCCATAATCATCATATTAAGCGCAATAGCACTCGCGTTGATTACTCAGTTTGATCGTCCGATGTATCAAGATGCAAGTGTTGATGCAAAATTCTTCCCAATGATGATTGTGATTGCTCAAATTGCTATCTGTATTGTTCTCATCGTTCAGCACAAACTCAAAGGCGTCCCAGAACAACAAGAAGCGATGATAAGCAAGATGTCTATCTTCGGCGTGGCCTTTCTTATTGGGTACGCATTACTCATCAGTGTGGTTGGCTACCTTTACGCGAGTTTGATTGCATTTATGTTCTACCTCGTTTACTTCAAAGTTAAGAAGCCAATCTACTACGTTGTCGCCGTTGTCTTTGTGTTTGCGGTTTACTATTTGTTTGGCGAGGTGTTCTACATCGCGCTTCCTGAAGCAACCTGGTCATAGGAGGTCATAATGTTTGAATATCTAATCGATGGTCTCGCAACCGCTGTGAGTTTTGCAGTGCTACCTGTCCTTGTTTTTGGTGTACTGGGCGGCGTAATTTTAGGCGCACTACCCGGTCTAACGGCGACGATGGGCGTTGCGATTCTCCTTCCGTTTACCTTTGGCATGGAACCGACGTCAGCCCTCGTGATGTTAATTGGTGTATACATTGGTGGCATTTACGGTGGTTCTATTGCCGCAATACTGCTTAAAACACCAGGGACACCAGCGTCTGCAGCAAGTGTACTCGACGGCCACACCATGGCTGTGAGAGGACAAGCAGCAAGAGCATTAAGTATTTCGGCTGTTGCTTCATTCATTGGCGGGTTACTCAGTACTATCGTCCTTATTGCCATTGCGCCTAAATTAGCGACCTTTGCACTTCGTTTTAATGCTCCAGAGTACTTCGCACTTGCTCTGTTTGGTTTAACTATCATTGCGAGCGTTTCTTCGAACAACATCTTTAAAGGGCTACTTGCGGGTACGATTGGACTACTGGTTTCTACCGTTGGGCTCGACCCAATCAGCAGTGTGCCAAGGTTTACTTTTGACATCATGGATCTCTACAGCGGAATCAATGTCATCCCTGTTTTGATTGGTTTGTTCGCTCTATCTGAAGCATTAAACCAACTAGAGAAACTGTTCTCTGAAAAGAAAGTCGTCGCGCCGAAGTTTGACCACAAATTATTGAGCAAAGGCGACCTTAAAGAAATGCTACCAACCGCAATAAAAAGTGGTTTGATGGGAACAACCATCGGTTCTGTACCGGGTGCTGGTGCTGATATTTCGGCATTCGTTTGTTACAACGAAGCAAAACGTTCATCGAAAAATCCCGAAGAGTTTGGTAAAGGATCAGTACGAGGTCTAGCAGCAGCCGAATCTGGAAACAACGGTGTAACGGGTGGTTCGTTAGTTCCATTGTTAACACTTGGCGTTCCGGGGGATGCTGTGGCAGCGGTTCTTTTAGGCGCACTCATTGTTCAAGGTTTAACACCGGGGCCTCTGTTGTTTGCCCAAAACCCCGAAGTGGTTTATGGCGTATTCAGCTCGATGTTGGTTGCTAACCTTGTGATGCTAGTGATTGGTTTACTGGGTATTCGTTTCTTCTGCCGTATCATTGAAGTACCCAAGATCATCATGATCCCAATTATTGTCTTCTTGTCGATCGTTGGTGCTTACGCGATTAACAACTCGATGTTTGATGTGGGTATTGCGATCGGTTTCGGTCTGTTGGGCTTTATCTTAACTAAACTGGATATTCCGTCTTCGCCAATTCTGCTTGCAATCATTTTAGGTCCAATGGCAGAAACAAATCTGAGGAAATCACTGTTGATGTACGATGGCAGTTGGTCTTTCCTTTATGAGCGCCCTATTGCACTCGCGTTTATCGTGTTGGCTGTATTCTCTGTTTATTCAACGTTAAAAATGAAGAAGAAACAGAAACAAAAGGAAACTGAACAATGTCCATAGTTGACGGCTTGTTCAACGGATAGCGGTTAAGGCATCGCAGTTAGCTTATTAGCTATAACCTGTAACCTGTAACCTGTAACCTGTAACCTTAAAAAACAAAGCCAGAGACCTAAGTCTCTGGCTTTATCGTACACAATAAACAATCAATTTTTGTAAAAACAGACAATAAAAAAGGCATGCACTTGGCATACCTTTTTAAGTCGCTTATCTGCATATGAGGCTATTCATCTCAATGTGAGATGGCTCAGATGCACTTTAAATCGTTTCTATTACGCAGTAGCCAAACGGTGGTTGGCATCTTGCAAGTGAACAGCAGAAGCAATTCTAGCCTTGTCACAATCACCGGCCATGATAGCTTCATAGATTCTACGGTGTTCATTGATGCATGTGCTTCCCTCTTCAGAAGAATGCACGATGAAGTTAACGAACATAGTAGTCAGAATATTACCGAACGGTAGATAGAAGTCGTTACCGGTCGCATTGAAGATCAAGCTATGGAAACGAGTATCAATGTCTGTCCAACGTTCTTGGTCAAACACTTCAGCTTCATCCACTTCGACCATCTTTTGGAAGATCTCTGAAAGCTCGATACGTTGTTCAGCAGTCGCAAATTTTGCCGCCAGTGCACACGCTTCAGGCTCGATCGCACGGCGAAGGCCTAAAAACTGAGAACAGAATTGGTCTACGTCGGTTAGGCCGTCCATCCATTCAATCAGTTGTGGATCAAGGAAGTTCCAGTATGCGCGGTCTACTACACGAGTACCGATTTTCGGGCGGGACTCTAATAGACCTTTAGAGGTCAATAGTTTAACTGCTTCGCGAAGTGCCGTTCGGCTGATACCAAACTGTTCACACAACGCCATTTCACCAGGAATAATAGAACCTTGCGGCAGATCACCAGACAAAATTCCACGAGCGATTTCGCGTGCTACTTGCACGTGCAGGCTACGCTTCGAGCCCGAAATTGAATTAAAAGTGCTAGCCATAAGTTCGCTTATTTATATGTTATGTTTATGTATTATTTAAGGAGCACTATAACAGTATTTCAACCTACAGCCAATTGAGTAAAATCAAAGCGGATAGTACCTATTAATTTATGCAATTAATCAAACACTTAGAAAGCATCTAATTTCTCTTAGCTAGAAACACTGTGTTACACCACTAACAAAACCCTCGCCGAGCATGTAGGTTCGTCATTCTCGTTTTCTCTGCTCGCTTCCAAAAACATCACTCAATTGGGCTAAAATAATGGAACCGAAAAACGGTTAGTTTATTCACTACACAAGTTAACCTAGTTCAAATTAATAGGTTCAAGTCGTCTACGTACTGCAAATTCAGACATAAGCTCTGTAGCTCCCAACGCTAATTCAATTCCATCAGAACCGCACTTCGTTGACCACAGTCCCTACCCCTTCAATCGTGACACTCACTTGGTCCTTGTCGGACAAAGCATAGGTTCTTCCCGGTGTTCCCATGAAAACAAGATCGCCCGGTTTGAGGGTAAAATAATGGCTCAAATAGCTCACGACTTTTCTTGGCTTGTGGATCATGAACGAAGTATTTTCTTGTTGAACCACTTTACCGTTAACACGAGTGGTTAACTCAACATTGTTGTAATCAATGCCGCGCACAATTGTGTTGCCAACTGGGCCAAAACCATCGGAAGCTTTCGCTCGGAGCCATTGTAAATCTGCGCCTTGCCAACTTCTTTCAGTAATATCGTTGCCCACCGTGACGCCAAAGATCGCTTGTTCGGCTTCTTCTTCACTGGCTTGACTGAGCTCTCTACCAATCACAACCACCAGCTCGCCTTCAAAATGAACATTTCTTGCTTTTGGTGGCACTTGAATCACTTCGCCCGTGAGAATCAAAGAAGAAGGAAGTTTAAGAAACATCGGCGGTGGTGCATCGGCAGGTGAGGCTAAGTGGCTAGCGAAGTTCATCCCGACGGCGAAGACTTTCTCTGATTTTGTCGGTAGTAACACCTCAACCGACTCTAACGGGATCGAATTTTTTGCTACCGAATATTCGCCAAAGAGATCGCCACTAATTGGCAGCACTGCGCCTTTATCTAACTTTCCATAACTGATCTTGTCTTGGTATTGATAACGGACGAAATGCTCACTGCTCACCTCAACACTGTTATTTTCTGCCGCCAATGCGACACCAGACATCGCAACTATTGCCAATAACCACTTCATCCTTGAATCCCTTTATTTTTAAATCCTAAATTATACTTTAGCCCACTCTGTAAGATTCGAAGGAAAAGGGAAGCTCCGTTGCCCCATCCTCTTTCCCCCTTCTTATAAAAGCAGCACACATAAAAAAACCGAGCAACTCGCAGTGAGTTACTCGGTTTGACTTATTCCCGATGTTTTCAGTCGTTGTTGGTATCAACGAACGATTTTTCAATCACGACTGAATTTCAATGTGATGCTTCGTTCCCGCAAAGCACCACATCAATACACGCCATCGTTAAACGGCATGTATGTTAATCATTTACAGTTGAGCAAATGATCCTTCCCACGAGTATGTCTCACCCGCGAACTCAACAGTGTGAGTTGCTTGCTGCGTGTCTTCAGCTTGGTTTGAGATACCGTAGTGGTAAGTGTTGCCAGAAGTAGTCTGAATGCGAACAACAGTCCCGACACTGTTATGGCCCACAACAGATACTGATTTAACTAGACCACGAGCGCCTACAGAGGCTTCGATAGACTCGTTAAAGTAACCATGCGTTTCTAGTACAGAAGCAAACACGTGGTTTTGACCAGACTGACGTAAGATGAACGCAGGCTCACTCTTAAGGTTGAAGTCTGGATCGTTAGCACCAGTGCGAGCAAAAATCACTTCGCTGCCCGCATTCGCGCTAGTTA
>Ga0310124_10000278_pt1 | contig 34681 bp, 38 predicted proteins | sample CB11b_AW_Bot5_MG_FD_203507 | JGI IMG/M metagenome (GOLD analysis project Ga0310124, IMG submission 203507) | Marine microbial communities from Western Arctic Ocean, Canada - CB11b_AW_Bot5 | ecosystem: Environmental > Aquatic > Marine > Oceanic | place: Canada: Western Arctic Ocean | collected...
TAGAGCCCTTGTTACGCAAGGGTTCGCGGTTAATTGATATCGTAGTAAACCCTATGGCCGATCTATAGGTGGATGAGTATCACTCGTTTTGTTTGGCTTTGACTCCACTTTTTACATCGATGTAAATGATGTTCAGTTCTTCGAAAGTGGTGTGTACTGCTGCACACCGATACACACCGATGTACACCAATACTCAAAGAGCATTTTTTCTGCGATGTAAGTTTCATGACCGATCTATGAGCTGACGCTTAGAGCCCTTGTCACGTAAGGGTTCTCGGTGAATTGATATCGCAGTAAACTCCATGGCCGATCTATAGGAGGGTGAGTATCACTCGTTTTGTTTGGCTTTGACTCCACTTTTTACATCGATGTAAATTCAAAGCCAATCTATGGGCGGATGCTTAGAGCCCTTGTCACGCATGGGTTCTCGGTGAACTGATATCGCAGTAAACTCCATGGCCGATCTATACTCTGACTTTCTCTATCGCTCGTAACTATAGACTCTGATATTGAGCACTTCGAAGGCGGTGTGTACTCGTTAGAATCCATACTCTAGCGTGCTTTTGTCCAGATCCTTGCTGGCGGGGCGACTTAACTCAGATTTACCCCGAAACATGCTAGCAACATATAAGGAATCCTTACCTGTTGACTCATCTTTGCCCCTTTATGGTTTAGAGTAAAAAGTCATTCACATCCTGTTTATATGCGTTTGGCCTACCATAACTTATCTAAAAAGGGCATGCAGTCAGCATGGCTATAAATTACACTCAATTTACCAGTCTAATATCCCCCCTATTGTCGCTAACCTATTGATTATCAATTGACGTATTAAATAAAAGGCGGAATCATAAGTGAAGATAAGTCGGCTTCTAACCGTCTAAGTTTCGCTAGGCATTTTAGGTAATCGAAACCTTCAAACTTTTTTTATTACAGTTACGGTTCAGAACGTTGTTCTTTTGTAACCTACTTACTCGAACTTAAAACCGAGAGAATACGATGGAATATACAATTACTTGTGAAAGCCAACTACGCCGCTTACAGCAAAATCTAGTCGACAACAACATTAGGCCTCGTGATGTTGAGCTAATCGACCACTTGCTCTCTAGAAGGGTTGAGCTCAGAGGATTTTACAAAGAGCTATCTGCTCAACTTGATACTCAACAAATCTTCTTTGTTCTTGAATCTGTAATTGACGTAGCAATCAATTGGAATCCTGTTGAAATGAAGCAAGCTCGAAGAGATAAAAAAGAGCTAGAAACCGTTAATGAACAAATAGCTGAATTAAGTGAGCAATTAGCAGCATTGCTAGATAAGCGATCTGAACTAAAAACAAACACTGACTTTACCTGTGATTCAATTGTGCGCTTGACTGATCTCATTCAAATTGCGGCAAACGGCAACTCTCTATTTTCGAGTTATCTTAAAGACGATATAACCCGTATGGGTAATCAATTTGAGTACTATAGGTATTGGCCTTCAATCGCTGATACTGTGAGAACAATTGGAAACGATGCTGAAGACCTAAATGTATATAGTAGATTCACGCTTACCGAAGTAGCAACTGAATCAAAGCGTTCGTCAAATCGTGATTTTCTACGTGCTTTATTAGTGGCTTTCGAAGAAGATCAATCTGATCCAGCCAAGAACATCTCTAGTTCATTTGGGTTAACTGATGCAGCTATTGCAGCTGTAGCTACTTGCGCTTTGAGGTTAGATGATGATGTCGTAACGGAAGACAACGTTAAAACAATGCGTCATAGTCGAAAAAAAAATGCTTAACATATATGACTCAAATGGGTATCGAGGGAAGAATGTATATTTATAGACAAAACTCTAACCAAAAATTTCATACGCCTGAACATCTCAACTATCTAATTTGGGCTTACTCCGCAATTTGCGCTGCATGTTTTGCGTTCTTTCTAGCTCTACTCAGTGCAAGTTCCAATACCATATTATTTCAGTCTTATTGGATTAAAGTATCAATATTCTCGTACGCTCTATCATTTACATCGTCGTTGTTTACGCTGCTAACGATAGTCAACTACAAAGAGGCTCCCAAGACACTCCATCGAGTATTGTTCCAATCACCTTTGCAGTTTATTGCTGGCTTTAGTGTTTGGATCTCTGTGATAGCAACATTCTGCCTAATATCCTACTTTTCACTAGCTGGGGCTACTGTAGGGACAATCGTACTGTGGGGCAGCATGATTCTCTTAAAGAGTATTTTTAAGCATGCTGACTTTGACGAAAAGGAAGTTGAAGAACGTCTACCTAAAATTGATTCATAACAAGAATTTAAGGTTTCACGATACTTTTATTAATCTCACTTCGTCGAGCTAGCGCCGAACTCCTAGCTCGCTTTTGTCCAAAAATGAGGTTAGTGGTTAGTGGTTAGTGGTTAGTGGTTAGTGTTAGTGGTTAGTGTATGATTGTGTGAACAGGTGAAATCGAACCACGATTTTGTCAGACTGAGTATGAACCAGTACATATAAAGTTAGATAAAAATATAGTAGAGACCACCAATTTTTGGTGATCTAATTTTTTCATTTAGCACCTGAACTCTTACAGAAAAATTAGATCTACACGTAAAAGTTAGATAAATGGCTTCTAGCCCTCGTTGTGTAAGGGGGGGCTAACTTTTAAGTCTAACTTTAAGTTAAGTGTGTCTTTTTTGTATAACAAGCAGAGCTCAATGAATTAATACAATAAATCGAATAAAGGAAAGTAAAGTGGCTGAATTTAAATACAAAGATCTTTCTCAAGAAGAACAAGATAAGCTGGATGCAGCAACCTTTCGTCGCCTGTTAGCACACCTAGACAACAATAAGGATGTTCAGAACATCGACCTTATGATCTTGGCTGGCTTCTGCCGTAACTGTTTCAGCAAGTGGTATAAAGCGGAAGCTGAGCAACAAGGCCTAGACTTGGATATCGATGACGCTCGTGAGCGCGTATACGGCATGACTTACGATGAGTGGAAACAAAACCATCAGCCAAAAGCGACACCTGAGCAACTAGCGGCGTTTGAAGCGAAGCAGAAGCCAGAATAATTTGTTCTCGCTAGAAATTGATGAATAGAACAAACCAAAAAAGAGCCCATCAGGGCTCTTTTTATTTTTGCGTCGGTGTTTGTTCTGTGGTTAAGCCAACTCACCCGTTTGCGAGAAAGCTTCTAGCTTCGCTGTATAAGGTTGTAGGTCACCGATATTCAGATTTACCCACTCGTCATTGAAGTAAGTGTCTAGGTAACGCTCACCGCTGTCACATAGCAAAGTCACAATAGAACCTGTTTCGCCACGTGCTTTCATCTCACTGGCTAGCTGAAGCACACCGTACATGTTAGTACCGGTTGATGCGCCAACCTTGCGCCCAAGAATGTCAGATAACCAATGTGTCGTTGCGATACTTGCTGCGTCTGGGATTTTTCGCATTTCGTCAACCACACCAGGAATGAAGCTTGGCTCTGCTCGTGGGCGACCAATACCTTCAATCTTGCTGAATGTACTGCCTTTCACATTCACATTGCCTGTTTGGAAGTATTCGTGGAATACAGAGTTTTCAGGGTCGACAACACAAAGCTTAGTTTCATGCTGTTGGTAGCGAATGAAGCGGCCGATAGTTGCAGAAGTACCGCCAGTACCTGGGCTCATTACAACCCAAGCTGGAACTGGGTGATCTTCCATCTGCATTTGATTGAAAATTGAGTTCGCGATGTTGTTGTTACCACGCCAGTCGGTTGCGCGCTCAGCGTAAGTAAATTGGTCCATGTAATGACCATTCAGCTCTTCTGCTAAACGACGTGACTCATCGTAAATTTCATCTGAGCGGTCAACAAGATGTGCTTGGCCGCCGTAGAATTCAATCTGCTCAATTTTCTTCTTCGCTGTGCATTTTGGCATTACCGCAATAAACGGGAGACCTAGTAGGCGAGCAAAGTAAGCCTCAGACACGGCTGTGCTACCTGATGAAGATTCAATGATCGTCGTTTCTGGACCAACCCAACCGTTACAGATAGCGTATAAGAACAGAGAACGCGCTAAGCGGTGCTTCAAAGAACCCGTTGGGTGTGTGCTTTCATCTTTAAGGTAAACATCAATGCCTTCGATACTTGGTAGTTCGAGCTTGATAAGGTGCGTATCCGCTGAGCGTTGGTAATCGGCTTCAATTTTACGAATCGCGTTATTAATCCATTGATGGTCAGTGCACATAAGCGTTCTCCTGATCGAGTGTAGGAATTCTTTGTAATTGGTATGGTTCTAATTTAGCTACAATTGGAGAGAAAAACTTTGCCATATTTGCTTTGTTTTGCTTAAATTGTAGAAAATAATTCTCTTTAAATGCGATTTGGTGAAAGTGTGATAGATGCCGTAGATAAAAAAATATTAGGATTACTGCAAGAAGACAGCACTCTGTCATTGAATGACATTTCTGAAGCAGTCAATCTCACCACAACGCCTTGCTGGAAAAGACTTAAGCGCCTCGAAGAGAACGGCATTATTGAGAAAAGAGTGGCGTTACTGAATCCCGAAAAGCTCGATCTTTCTTTTACCGCGTTCGTATTGATTAAAACCAGTGATCATTCTCACGAGTGGTATGGTCGTTTTGTGAATACTGTGTCGGAGTTTCCAGAAGTGATGGAGTTCTATCGCATGGCTGGCGAATATGACTATATGATGAAGGTTCAGGTGAAAGACATGAAGTGCTTTGATGATTTCTACAAGCGCTTGGTGAATAGCATTGATGGTATCTCTAATGTGACCTCTACGTTTGCGATGGAACCATTGAAGTACACGACAGCACTGCCGCTTTAAGCTCAAACTAATCTTAGGCTACCTATCGTTTCAGTTTAACTATCTTCTCAGTTTAGATCTCGCCTCTGCGATAAAAGAAAAGGATTATTCATGTTTGCAAAAGTATCTACCGCTATCCAGCTGGTATTGGCGGTCGCCATTTTTTACTTGGGTTACACCATCTACTCGTTTACTAATAAAGTAGGGGAGATCGTCGATACTTATCCGCAGGTTATCGAAGATTTGTCCGGTCTCACGAAAGGGCTAAAAGTGGAAGAGCTGCTAGCGTTTGCTGAACATGTCAGCGAGCTTGCTCCTCAAGTTTTGAACACAGTCGAAGAGGTCAGAAAGACGATCGATGACGTGAATCAAACCGTTTCATCGGTCGACAACAAAATCCCTGCGATATTAGATGAAGTGAAAAATGTCCGAACGGAAGTCGAGCAGGTCAGAACCGATGTCATCCCACCAGCATTGACTGAGCTGAAACGATACCGTGTGGATGTCATGCCACCGATGCTCGCTGAAAGTAAATCGTACCGCGAGCAAACTATCCCCGCTGTTGTTACTGAATCTGAAATGCTAAGAGCGGAAGTGCCGAATATTTTAGTGCAAGCTAATTTGCTGGCAGATAAGAGTCAAGCTTTGGCTCAGGACGCTGCAGAAGGCGCTGTGAAAGGTGTGGTGCTATCACCATTTAACCTTCTGCGAGATGCCGGAGATGGCATCAAAACGCGAGTGCAAAGCGAGTTTGAGCCTACGCTAGAATCAGAATAGATTTTAGTCACTCTTAAGTGACGGCTTTTCGTTAGTGTTATAAAAAAGAGAGGCTAGGTATTAAACCTAGCCTCTCTTTTTGTTTTCTCGTACATATTTGGGGCTTTTAAAACAGCGTTTATTCGCTATTTATTTGAGCGCTATTTAGTAAAGCGCATCACTCCTTCTTGTACTGCTGTCGCTACGAGCTCACCTTTCTGATTGAAAATTTCACCACGAACTAGGCCGCGAGTATTAGCTGCCGTCGGGCTTTCAATCGCATAAAGCAGCCATTCATCCATTTTGAACGGGCGGTGGAACCAGATAGAGTGGTCAATTGTCGCCACTTGGAAATTTGGCGTCATGATAGAGACTTCATGGGGGTGAAGCGCCGTCACCAAGAATCCCCAATCGGACGCGTAAGCTAGTAGGTATTGGTGAATCAATTGGTTGTCTGGCATTGCGCCATTTGCTCTTACCCAAAGGTACTGCTTCGCTTCCGCCTTCTTAGGATTGAGCGGATTCACGACAGTCACAGGGCGCATCTCAATCGGCTTTTCACCACAGAAGGTTTTACGCAGTTTCTCTGGTAGGAACTCCGCAATGTGGCTCGCTAACTCGGTTTCAGATGCAAAGTTCTCTGGCCCAGGAATATCAGGCATTGAAATCTGGTGCTCAAAGCCTGGAGCATCACCGTGATAAGAAGCCGTGAGATAGAAAATAGGGCGGCCATTTTGAATCGCTTTAACACGACGTGTGCTGAAGCTGCGTCCATCTCTTAGGTTCTCAACATCGTAGATAATTGGCTTTTCAGGATCGCCAGGAAATAGAAAGTAACTATGAAACGAGTGCACACTACGGTCGTCTTGAACGGTATAACGAGCAGCAGAAAGCGCTTGCCCTAATACTTGACCACCATAAACCTGTGGTAGACCTAGGTTCTCACTTTGCCCGCGGAACAGACCTTCTTCCAGCTTCTCTAGCTGAAGTAAACTTAATAATTCTTGTAAAGGTTGACTCATCGCCAGCATGCCTCTTGGTAAAATGGATGTCAGATTATTGTGTTAATCATTTAGCTTAGTCAGATATCTGTCAATAAATCATAGGGTTTCAAGACAGAATATGAAAGCTCTCTTATAATTGGTGGGTAGATTTGCCGAGTCCGGCAAACATGTTGAGAGAAATTGAATATGAAAAAGGCTCTAATTCTTATTACGTCTTTAGTATCGTTTGGCCTACTTGTTGGTTGCCAAGCAACATCAGAAACGAACGCTTCTCAGGAAGTGGTTGCAGAGAACACTCAAGTGATTTCAGGAACAGTAAGCTACCGTGAAAGAATTGCATTGCCAGAGAATGCCGTGGTGACTGTTACGCTAGAAGACATCTCACGGGCTGACGCACCATCGACAGTTATCGCAACTCAAGAGTTCACCACTGACGGTAAGCAAGTGCCGTTCGCATTCGAGCTGAGCTACGACAATAACAAGATTAAAGCTAACCACCGTTACAACATGCGCGCAACGATTCACGTTGACGGTAAACTGCGCTTCACTACTGACACTATTAAGTCAGTAATTACTGATGTAGAAAATACACAGCAAGCAGACCTACGTTTAGTTGGTGTTCGTTAACAAGAAATCGATGCCACTGTTAAGGCATCTTGATTGGCTTAACTTAGCCAATTGAATTAGCGATTAGTGGCAGCTCTAGGGCTGCCATTTGTATATTCTGAGTTTGATCTTTCCTGCATCACTCACCTCAACCCCTTCTTTAACCAAATGCTGCTTTTGTCGGTCGAACGAATCACCCTTTAAAGATATTTCACCCTTGCTGTTGATTACCCGATACCAAGGCAGTTTGCTACCTTCTGGCAGGTTACCTAGCGCTTTACCAACATGGCGCGCATAGCCCGGAAATCCTGAAAAACGTGCGATGTCTCCATAAGTTGTTACTTTCCCATATGGAATTTGGTGAATCACAGCAAAGATTTGAGGCAAAAATTGGTCCATACTAAATGTTCCTAGTTCATTAATACCACGGATCGGTAGAAGGAGAGGGCTATGGTATTTACAACGTTTCAGTTCTTGATAACCACATTATTAGCGGTTGTCTGCGCGAGAGCAATCAGTTTAAGTGAGGGAGATATCCCAGTACTTGCAATGGTCATTCCTGCTTTATGGATTTTGCCGCAAGGAGGCATCGCAGGATTAGCTTTGCTTGTCTCCATGACCACTTATGGATTAACGCTACCGCTACAACCCATCACGCTATCAGTCAGTGTATGGGTATTATTCCCACTATTGATGGTGGTCTTTTCAAAACGCAGCAGTTTGTCGGTCGTGATTATTTCTGGCTTGATCGTCGCAACGCTACAAGTCGGGATTATGGTCACGCAATCTGCAGGTAAGCTTGAAGGCGTTCCTTGGGTTACCACACTACAAACCTTGTCAATCATCGTTATTTGGTGGGCGGCAAATCATCTTAAGCCAGCCAGCCGACACAGCTGGTGGTCATTAGGCTTGATACTTCCATTATGGATGGCCGATTTACCTTATGCCGCTTTGGTTGCTTTGTGTGTAACGGGCATCATGGCATCGATGGAAACACTGACGCGCTTGAAAACCTTCCGCTGGAATAAATTATTGTGTTGGACATTGCCGACGGTTGGTTTTGCGGCACTGGTGATTACCCCAAGCATCGAAGTGCCTAGTCCAGTCTTTGTGGTGTGGTTATGTCTATTAGGCACCGCGTGGATGACAGACTACATCATTCGTACAGAAGATAACGAAGACATCGATATCTAGTACGTAGATAACCCGAACCTTACAAATGCAGGTAAATGGTGAATTTACCTGCGATTTTCTAGTGGTTTGAATAAAGGATAAGCACTTAGACAGCAATTGTTCAAAAATAGGGTGGAAGGGCTTGCAATGGTTGCTGTGATGCTTAATAATCCAATCACTCTTTGAGGCAAGCCTCTTAGAAAACGAATCTATGGGGGCCTGGTCCTCCCGCAACAATAACTCGTGAACTCGGTCAGGCCTGGAAGGGAGCAGCCGCAGCGAGTGACTTGTGTGCCGGGATGTGGCTGGGTTCCCACCCCTTAAAAAAGCCGCTCTTTATGAGCGGCTTTTTGCTATCTAAACTTTCAAAAAGTGAACAACAGTTCGTGATTGGTGGTGTTCACTTTGTACATCAGCCTATTCTTAAATGCTGTATGAAAAGTATTTACTTGCGATTTTTTGATGTTGACCATTGTCGATCAGTCTTTGTATTCCACTATCGATAAGATCTTTTAATTCGTCATCTTGTTTTCTAACAGCGACTCCAATACCACGACCAAACCACTTCTCTTCTGTAAATTTAGGGCCTGTAAAGTGATAGTCCTTACCCTGATCCGTTTCAAGAAAGCCTGCGTTGAGCCCCATTGAACCACCAAACACGCTATCTAAGCGGCCGTTGAGTAAATCGGTAAAGGCTTCATCGAATGAGCCGTAACGTTTGATATCTACATCTGGATAGATCTCAGAAAGGTACTTGTCACCAATAGTTGCTCGTTGAACCCCAATTGTTAGTTCATTTAAGCTGCCGTCATCCATATTGATTTCACGCCCCTTTTCCATGACAAAACGAGTGGGAACTTTAGCGTAAGGCATAGTGAAATTAACTTTCTTTTCACGTTCTTCGGTAATGGTCATAGCCGCTATAATTGCATCGTTTTTACGGCTTAAAAGTGATGGGATAATACCGTCCCAATCAGTCTTTGAGATGATACATTTTACTTCTAATTCGATACACAAAGCGTTGGCTAAATCGACTTCAAACCCCTCTAATTCACCATCTTGCGTTGTCCAACTGAACGGTGGGTAGGCCCCTTCAACAGTAAAGCGAATTTGTTTCCAATCTTTTGCGTATGTGAACACAGAGAAAACACTGACGAATGCAACAAGTATCCATTTCATTGGTTATTTCCTTATAGTAATAATGGATATGGATAATTAACCAATTGTTAACATTTATCAATGCAAATGCATATTGATGTGAGCAAAGGCATGCAGATCAATTAGTTTGCTCCAGTTTTATTGCCAGAAGTACTGTTAGCGTATTTAAGGACGTTAACAATACTTATCCGATTAATCCGCAGGTAGCGTTACAGCAGACGATTTTTCCCCTCGAATGAAACTCAATTTATTGTTTTTTCCTTTACTGGCTCGACTATAGGTTGGAGCTGTGACTTGTTACTGCGAGTGCGATGGCTGCAGTTAAAAGCGCTGAGCCACCGATTTTATTCAGGTACGTTGGGTGATCTTGCATAAACCCAAGAAGCTTCTTGGCAGAGATGGCGTAAATCATCACCCACGTAAAATCCAACACTGCCATTGTGGGGCACATCACCAACATTTGTGATAACAGGGGCTTGGTTGGGTCTATGAACTGGGGAAAGAATGCAGTGAAAAAGACAATCGCTTTGGGGTTACCCGCTGCAACGAAGAAACCACTTAAATAGAGTCTGTGGCCTGAAATCGCGGTGGGTGAATTGGTGGTTATTTGTGCATCACACTCAGGTTTATCACGCAACATCTTGATACCCATATACAGCAATGTTGTGACCCCAAGCCACTTGATAACGGCGAACGCTAGTTCAGACGTTGACATTATGATGCCAAGTCCAACTGCAACAATGATCATCTGTATGAAGTTTGCTGAGATATCGCCTAGTGCCGTAAAAATAGCTTTATTAACGCCATATTTCATTGAATGAATGACGCCCAACAAAATGCTGGGACCTGGCGTCATGGTTAAGATAAGTGAAGCGAGGCAGAAGGTTAGCCATGTTTCTATAGTCATTTGTTTTCTCCGGGTGACTAGTATCTATTTTTCGGAAAAAGTAGTCTGCTAGCATAGAGATAGATATCAAAATAACCTGAGGTTATATAAATGGTTGAAGACTTGGAAAGCATCCCATCATTAGTTCCCAAATTACTTCTGCAGCTACTAGCGCTCGGAAGTATCACTGATGCCGCTCTGGTATTAGGAGTCAGCCAACCCGCTGCGAGCAAAGCTCTTCGACGTGCTGAAGATGTATTAGGTTTCGCTTTAGTTCGAAGAGACAGTCGTCCCTTATTGTTAACAGAGGAAGGGAGGTTGATTGCTGAGTTCGCTAAACAGCATGAATTGCAGGGAGAGGTGTTATTGAGACAGCTTCGACTTATTCAAAAAGATGGCGCTGGACAGGTGAAAGTGGCTTCTTTTGGAGCATCCGCTTCCACACATATTTTACCCAGCCTAATTCATGCGATCAGCCAACACTTACCTCAAGTTAAAATTGAAATAAGCGAGTTTACTGACGAAGGAGCATTATTAGCATTGCGAGAGGGGCGCGTAGATTTTGCAATCGCGGTTGATAAAGAGTATTTGGATCTAGATATCATCCCAGTTTTTACTGACCGTATGGTGGCTTTAGTTCATGAAGATGACCCTTTATCCCAGTTGCCAGTTTTGTCGGCTGTGGATATCGAAGATCGAGATTTTATATTGAGTAAAGGGGGCAGTGAGGCGCTCATTAGAGAATGGTTTAAGCTATCAAAATCTCGCCTTAGAGAAAAACACACCATTGTTCAATTGACCTCGATACTTGCTTTGATTAGAGCGGGCTTAGGTGTTTCTATTGTTGCAGAGCTTGCCGTTCCAGAATCTCATCCCGGCGTAAATGTTATTCCTCTTGCGCCCGAGTACCCTCGTAATATTTGTGTAGCGAAAAGAAGCGGTTGTTTTTCTTCGAACGCAGCCAGGTTAACTTGGGATTTTTTGAGTAAAAATAGGTCACTTAATTACCTAAGCAAGTGAGATCATTAAGTGCGAACAGACGTTTAGCTGTCATTGCCTCATTTAATTCGCAGGCAACACCACGGCAGACGCTTCTTCCTCCGAATCTTCTTTGTCTTCTACTTGGTCAGCAACCCAATCAATCGTCTTTGTTAGATAAAGCTTATTGGTTTCGGTATCACACCAATGTTTTGATAATCCTCTTCGATTAAACTCACTGCCAATTGCTGCGAGTGTCTGGTTGCTTGAGCGCCCATAATATAAGGTGTCACACAGTTGCAGGTTCGACATAGATTGAGGGTACGTATTGACCGACGAGGAGTTCATGCTCAGTGCTTTTGATTGGTTATGAGTGCACCCAGTTAGGCTCAGGAAAAAGAAAAGGATTAGCGTATTTTTCATGGTGTATCAGGTCTATTGCCGATGATTTGAAGAGAGTATTGCCATGATTGCCACACTAATTTGTCAATTTCTCGCCAACTAGTTATAGACCAAGACTTTCCTCCCAGTTAGAAAGCGTTATTAAGCCAACGATAAAAACAGTATTAACAAACAAAAGCGCAATTTTGTACAAAAGCTGAAAGAGCCTATAGAGTAGACTGATAAGTCGCTCGATAATTAACAGGCTTGGGAATTGTTATGGAGAACAAGAAACGCTCTAAAGAAAAGGCCGAATATAAGATCACAGAAGAGCTCGGTGGCCTTGAAACCCTTAATGCTGAATACGAAAAGCAGAACTTCTCGCGCCATAGCCACGAGGGCTACACACTTGGTGTTATTGAGCAGGGCGCTCAGCGTTTCTATCGAACGGGCGGGCATCATATAGCACCACAAGATGCGATTATTCTGGTCAATGCCGACGAAGTTCATAGCGGTCACTCTGCCACTGAAGGTGGTTGGGCATATCGAGCCATGTATCCTCTCCCAGAGCAACTTGCCAAGATCACTCAAGAGCTTAACCTACCGAACTACGGCGCGCCTTACTTCCCAAGAGCGGTTGTTGAAGACCCTGAACTCGCTAATCAATTGAGATTAGTCTTTAACACGATTGATGAATCTGACAATCGCTTGTTAAGAGAAACCTTGATGTACGGGATGTTGGTTAAACTGATTAGTCGACACGGAAAATCGCCGCTTAACCCTCAACTCGATGGGAAAACTCAACGCCAACTTGTCTTAGTGAAAGAGTTCTTAGATGATTTTCCACAAGCCGATGTGTCCCTAGAGGAGCTATCTAAGCTAGCGGCATTGAGCCCGTTTCACTTAGTGCGTTCTTTTCAGAAAGAATTTGGTCTTCCGCCGCATGCGTATCAAATCCAATCTCGGTTAAGGCTTTCGCGTAAGTTATTGAAACAAGGGCATACCATTTCTGATACCGCGCAAGAGTGTGGCTTTCATGATCAAAGCCATTTTCATCGACACTTCAAAAAGGCCAATGGATACACGCCAGGGCAATACATCAAAATGCTCTAAACTTGCGTGGCTAAGGCATGGCTAACTTGTGTTAAGTGCGGCAAACAGAGGGGCATGAAATCGAGCAAGTTTGTACAATCGAACCGACTCAACTCCTCTTACATTGAATAGCTAATGTGAAGAGAGAAAAGAACTATATGGATAGTGAAAGAATGGATAGACGAACACAGTTATGGAAGGGCGTTTTAGCGGGAATGCCCTTGAGCATTGCGGTAATCCCTTGGGGAATTCTAGCGGGTTCATATGCGATAGATGCAGGATTGAGTCAGCTTCAAGCGCAAGCGATGTCGGCTATTCTATTTGCTGGCTCAGCACAACTTGTCGCTGCGGGTATGTTCAAAGCGGGTATTGGTCTAGGCACCATGTTGTTGACTACCTTATTCATCACGTCTAGACACTTTCTGTATAGCGTATCGATGCGTGACAAAATCAGCCATCTTCCTGCGCGTTGGCGTCTATTACTCGGATTTTGGCTCACCGATGAGCTGTTCGCGATCTGTAGTGGGCAGTCTCAGCATGAGTTTAATCGTTGGTACGCTGCAGGTGTAGGTGGTGGTTTTTACCTCGTTTGGAATATCGCGAGCTTCGTTGGCATTGTCGCGGGAAGCCAAATTCCTTCACTCAATGAAATTGGGCTCGATTTCGCGGTCGCAGCAACCTTTATCGCCTTGGTGTTCCCATTAATCCGAACTCTACCCGTCGTCGTGTGTGTGGTGGTTTCATTGGTCACTTCGGTTGCGATGTCGGTTAACAATATTGAGGGCGGGCTAATGATTGCAGCGATTGCCGGTATGTTAGCGGGTTTTATCAGCGAATCGTTCCAAGAGCGAAACAACGGCAACAAGACAATTGTGGAGGGGAAATAGAGATGATTTGGTTAACGATATTCCTTATGACAGCGATTGTTTTCTTTAGTCGGTATCTGTTTCTAGAGCCTGCAATCCCGCTTCGATTAAATCAAACCACGCGTCGCCTGTTACGCTATTCAAGCCCAGCTGTGCTTACTGCAATTTGGGGGCCGATTGTATTTGCACCAGAGCAGACATTTTGGCCAAGCCTTGAAAACCCATACTTGATAGGCGCGCTGGTCACAGGTCTGTTGATTTGGAAAACAGGCAATGTGCTACTGACTATCGGCGTCAGCATGGCGGTGTTTCTGTTCTATAACCTTGTCGCAGTTGATTACCTTTTTAACTGATTGACCTTGCAACGTATAGCGTGGTGGCATCTAATGTATTGATTCACTGTTTGTGTGTTTAGGTTTTGGTAAGGAGTTAGTTTGGCTAAGAAATATTATGTGGTTTGGAAAGGTCGCACACCGGGTATTTTTACCACTTGGAACGAGTGTAAATCCCAAGTCGATGGCTTTGCAGGGGCGAGATATAAATCGTTTCCAACACTAGGTGAGGCTGAGTCTGCTTTCGGTGGTAAAACGTCGCCTGCGTCAGGTTCTTCGGCGACAAAGCCAAGCTCTGCGGGTAAGGTGACGAAAGCGAAGGTTCCGCCTCTTTCGGAGCAGCAAATCACAGATATGCCTTTTGATATCAAGATCTTTACCGATGGTGCTTGTGAGCCAAACCCTGGTGAAGCAGGGACGGGTTTAGCGGTCTACCAAAATAACCAGTTAACAGAACTGTGGTATGGCTTGTATCAGCCTGTTGGTACCAACAATACCGCCGAGTTACATGGGCTTAAGCAAGCGTTTGTTCTCGCGAAAGAGAAGTTAAACGCAGGCCTCTCTGTTGGGATTTATTGTGACTCTAAGTACTCGATAGATTGTATTACTAAGTGGGCAACGGGTTGGGAGAAAAAGGGCTGGACCAAGTCGGGCGGCGAGATCAAAAACCTCGATATTATTAAGCCTGCGTATGCTCTCTACCAAGAACTGGCTTCAAAAATCACCATCTACCATGTGAACGGACACGTTGGTATTGAAGGTAACGAATTGGCCGATAGAATGTCGATTGTGGCTATTTCATCGAAAGAGCAGGAGCTAGCTCAATATCGTGACATCGAAGATATTGAGTCTATTTTGGCACTTCGAGCCGGCTAGCTAGGCTTCTTAATGAAAAGCTAATGAAAGTTACTGAAAGCATAAGTTGCTATCATTAAGCAGTGCTAAGTTGAGCGCTACATTTCAAATTGATGTAGCGCTCTTTTGATCTTGTGGTGCTCAGTCGTTTTTGTGAGGCATATCTGTCTGTGTTAATCCTTATTGAGCTGGGTTCTCTATCCAACGAGATAATTGCTGAGCTTGTTTGATTGAATTAAAACTGTCTTTCACTCTCTCACGTGCCTTTAACCCCATCGATGCTTTATCGTTACTGCTTAGTTGTGCGAAACGCTCAATCGCTTCTCTTAATTCTTCCACGTTCTTTTCGCTAACCACAAAACCTGTCTCTGGTGAGACGATCTCTTTGCATCCCATGATGTTGGTTGTAATGACTGGTGTGCCCACGGCCATCGCTTCTTTTAAAACCAGTGGACCTGTATCCACACATCCAGTTTCTGAAAAACAGAAGGGCGCGATTAGGCTGTCATAATTCGATAGTTTTTCTTTGACCCACTCGTGAGGTTTAGCGCCAAGAAATGTCACGTTTCGAGTGAGCCCTTGCTCTTTGACCTGCAATTTTAACTGTTGCTCTAAATCGCCAGTACCGATGATATCGAGATGAATATCGAGAGGTTCGGCAATCGGCGCTAATGCATCAATAAGATGGTGGATGCCTTTTTGCTCCACTAATCGGCCAAGAAAAACGAGACGAAGTTGCTTAGCTTCGGTTTTTGGGTTGAGTTGGAATTGTTTGGTATTGACTCCGCAGTGCAGGAGCTTAATGTTTCCTTTTGCCATGGTGTTGAAGTCAGCGAGCATGTCTTTACATACTGCAACCACAAAATCACTCGACGAAATCTTATGTTCAATATCATAAGCGAACTCGTAAACATCATGACCGTGAGCCACGAATGAACAAGTGATGTTCAACAGTTTTGCCGCGACGATGGCGTGAGCTGTGGTGTGCTGACAGAAATGCGCATGAACGTGTTCGACGTCATTTTCCGTGAGTTGCAGCGCCAGTTTGAATCCATAAGCGAACAGTGACTTTTTGGGCATGCTGGTTTGCTTAGAAATAAATGAGACAGCCTTGATGAACCCTATCCAGTTGATGCTGGCGACTTTACCCATCCGAGCATTATTGCCTATTTCGACAATGTCGTAGTCGAACTGTTTTTCGCTGTTTTCAATTTCGAACGTCATTACACAAACATCGTGCCCACACGCTTTCACTGAGTCGACTTCTGTTTGGATGAAGGTCTCACTGAGTACAGGATAAGTTGGTGCTATAAATGCTACTTTCTTCATTTTTTGCTCCTTTGACTAATGCTATTAAAGTCAAATAAGCAAAATACGAACCAAGATAAAATCGTAGTTTTGGAGGGCTTTTCGATGGTTTTCCGAAGGTTATCCCCCAAGAAGTCGCTCATTTTCTCAAATTGATAATCAAATTGGAGTTTTGACGCTCATGTCTGATCACCCTGTTCGTCATTTTGAGAGTGTCTGCGTAGGCGACTGATCTAAAAGTGATTTCATAGCAATACACTCTCGGCATAGAACATGCAACGTCAGCCATATAACGTATAAATCTGAGGGCGTCATTATGGCTAAAGTAAGTGTTGTTATTCCTACCTACAATTGTTTGGATTACCTGCCGAAGGCAATTGGCAGCGTACTGAAGCAGACTCATCAAGATGTTGAGCTCATTGTCATTGACGATAACAGCAACGATGGAACGTCGACGTATCTCGCTTCGATAGACGATGAACGCATTATTACCTTATCCACATTGGGTGTCGGGGCGCCTCAAGCGAGAAACCTAGGGATTGAAAAAGCGACCGGAGAATACATCGCTTTTTTAGACGCAGACGACTTCTGGTTTCCAGAAAAAATCGAACGACAACTCGAGTTCCATCAGCGCTACCCAGATCTTGCGATGAGCTTTACTAACTACGAGCACCTCACTGAAGACTACCAAGTGATAGTCGACTGTTTTAGTTACTGGTCGCAGTTTCAAGACCAAGACGAGTTGTTCATTAATATTGAGAGCCCGCTAGAGTTCATTATCGAAAATAACGTTATTGGTACCTCAACCGTCATGGTGAAAGCGGATGTGTTCTCTCAAACAGACAGTTTCAATGCTGACATTAAGTATGGGGAAGATTGGGAACTGTGGCTTCGAATGAGTGAAAGCCATCAGATCGGTGTGTTGAACTCCGTGCAGGTTGGTTACTTGATGAGAGCGAGTTCCGTTACCCAAACTGAAAGTCTTAAATTGAGAAATTTGCAGTCTATCGAAACCATTCTTCAACGTTACCAAGATGACAGTCTGAGATGGAACTTACGGACGTCCAGTTTCAAAATTGCAAAGGCAAGAATACTAGAAGGTTACGCCGACTATTACAGAGGCTTACAACAGAACCGACGGGCCATGTCTTATAGCATCCGCTCGTTAGCGTTGGCTCCTCAAAAAAGAACCTTACGACATCTTCTTGGGGACTGTAAAAGTTTCCTAATGCCTGCATTGTAAGGAATAGGTGACTTCTATGGGTTCATTAAAACAGTCGGCCTATTACGCCATCGGCATCGTGATGATGAAAGGGATCTCGCTCGTGATGATCCCCTATATCACCCATAAGATGACGTTGGCTGAATACGGTTCTTTAGAAGCCATCGTCTTGTTGGCTGACATCGGGACGATCTTATTTAGCTTTGGGATTGTTGAGGCAATGTACCGGTATGTGGGCGTCGCTGAGGGTGAAGAAAAGAGAAAGCTTGTCTCGAACTGTTTCACGTTGAGTGTCTTGGTCTGTGTGCTAGGTGGGGCTTTAATTGCTCTTAGTATGCCGTTGTTGTTACTGATGTTGCCCGTCGAGTTTCAACCTTATCAAATCCTACTTTTGCTAATACCGACCATGTTAGATGGTGCGATTTCTATCCCGCTAACATTGATGCGAATGAATGCGATGGCTAAGCGCTTTTGTATGCTCAATGTAATGAAGGCGAGTGTGCAAGCTGCTATGACGTTTGCATTGCTTGAAGCAGGTTATGGCATTGATGGTGTACTAATATCTGCCGCTGTTTCGAGTGTGTTGTTGATGCTGTGTTTACTGCGTTATCAATGGCAGGAGATGGGCTCATTTGGCAGCCTCAAGTACTCCGCTAAGATCCTAAAATTTGGATTACCTACTTTAGTTGGTGGTGCTTCTATTTACATGATTACAGGCCTAGACCGTTGGGTGATGGCAAGCTTTGTTGGTGTTGAAGAACTTGCAATCTATGCGGTCAGTGGCAAGTTTGCATTGCTGCTTGGCTTGCTACTGCAGCCTTATGCTCTGTGGTGGTTTCCAAATCGGGTGGCCATGCTGCAACAACCTGATGGTAAGAAAGAGTGTGCGGACAGAGCGCTAGTCGGCGTTAATCTGGCCATTGTGTTGGGTTGTTTGATGATCCTCACTGTACCCGGTTTTATTACTTTGATTTTGCCAAGCAGTTATCAATATGCAGGCACGATTGTCGTGGCACTCTTGGCGATTGGTGTGATTAAGAACGCTGGGGATTACCTTAACCTTGGCTGTTTCAGCGGTCACTCAAGCCAATCGCAAATGTGGATACAGGGTGGTTGTGCGATCTTAGCAACCATTGGCTATCTTGTTGTGACACCGATTTATGGCGTGTGGGCCGTGGTGGTGGTGCTTTGTGGTACTTATGCCGTGAGGTTGTCACTGCTCTATATCGTGAGCCAAAAAATGGAATATTTACCTTATGATCACCGTAAATGGATGGCAGCGTTGAGTATCGCCATACTTGCGATTACCAGTGACAGGCTTCTTGGTTGGGTGTTGATTGATGTTCATGACTTTGTTTTAGGCAGTTTTGTGGCAATAGTGACGTTAGTCGTCTTTGTTCGATACTCTGTTATTCCTGTTCCGCAAGCGCTGCTTGATAAGTTTACGCTAGGTAAGCAGTCACATGTAAGTTGAACTCACTTCATCTAGAGTGCGGGGTATCCTGATAAGCGTTTAGAAATATATGAATTATTGATAATAAAACACTGTTCATAATTATTTTAATTAGATAGTATTTATAAATATAACGAATGCTAACGATGGAAAGATATATGAATAAGTGGATGCTGCTCCTTTCTCTGTTTTCAGCTGTCTCATACAGCGCCTCTAATTTTTCAAGCGAGGGTATTACTGCTCCCGACTTCAATTCACCAGATTTCAAGCCGCCAGAAGTTTCTCAGCAGGAACAACACAATATCGTTTGTGAAAGCGTGGTCTGCAAATCAACGTCTGCACGCCCGTCGGTTCCTGTTGTTGGTGAAGTGCCCGATAGAGAGCTTAATCAAACCATCGAAACCCTTGCGAGTGCTATCTATATTGTCGGTGAAATTGGCGTCGCGGAAAATTTGTCTACGCCAGAATATGAGAAATTTTTTGAGAACTAATTAGCACGGTGCGTCAGAGAATGGTTACTGCTTTCAAATGTTGCTACCAAAGATATTAAATGCTGTTATAAAAGGTAAAGTCTCGTTCAACGATTCAATCACCGCGGCATCTGGCAATTAGGAAGCACCAATGGAAATCTGGAAGTTACTGCTGTTCATCCCCGCTTGTTTTGCGCTCAACATGACACCGGGCCCAAACAATTTGTTATCAATGAACAACGCCCGTTGTTATGGGTTTCAGGCCGCCTTTGTAGCGGGCCTGGGACGAATCCTCGCTTTTTCTGGCATGATTGCTTTGGCTGCATCTGGCTTAGCAGTTGTGCTTTACACCTCTGAAACGTTGTTTTTCCTTATTAAGCTATTTGGCGCGATGTATCTATTATGGATTGCGTTCAACCTATGGCGCTCACAAGCTAGCCCAATCGGGGACGTCGAGCAAAATAAGAATTGGTTTGCTCTTGTTAAACAAGAGTTTGCGCTCGCGGCGGGCAATCCAAAAGCGATACTTATCTTCACGGCATTCCTTCCTCAATTCGTTGATGTCACCGCTAATGTAAACACGCAATTCTTCATCCTCGGAAGCACATTCTTAGTATTAGAAATGCTCGCGATTTCTATCTATGCGGCCTTTGGTTTATATCTACGAAATTGGTTTTCAAAACCTCAAATGGCCAAGCGCTTTAATAAAGCATGTTCTGTGTTTCTTGCCTTGTCTGGTGCGAATTTATTAGTGAGTCGTCAGTAGGGTTCGTTCTGCTGTTTATACGGATAGAAGGAATGCGATGAGTAATCAAGACCTTTCACAAATGGGCGCTGCGCAGGTTTCTTTAACTCAGCGTAATGGCGCTCCTTGTATACATAAACAAGGGGCTGGCGAGGTTGAAGTCGCTTTTTACCAAAACGCAGCGCAGTATCTTGATGGAGTGAATACGCCTCAACTTTTTGCGGCCGATGGTTGTGATCTTTTTCTCGAATACATTCCTAATTCGGTTTGTCTTACTGAGCTACAAACGACAAGTGACGTATTTCAGCAGCTCGCGAGTATTCATCGTTCTCAATATCGACCAACATTCGGAGTTAAGCGCCATCAATGGAGTTTAGATGACACCACATCGGCTTTATCTTCCCTACAGTTGCCTCTAGTTACGCAAGACAGTCTTAAGTACATTCAATCGCAGAGTGATGCTCTTTTTAATCATGACACATTAATTTCGGGTGACTCCAATGAAGGAAATTGGGGAAGAAGAGATAACGGTCAGTTGGTGCTGTTTGATTGGGAGAGGTTTGGCTTTGGTAGCCCCGCGATAGACTTGGCGCCACTCGTTTCTCAAATGGGTACTCTGAAAGATTATGAGCTGATTGTTGAACAGTATCTTTGCCATAACACCTTGATTCCGCGTGAAGAATTAATAAAGCAATTGATCATCGCTAAAAGCTGGATCGTAATAGAAGTCACGAATATATTAGTCGGTCGTAACAACCCACAAGCTTCCAAGTACATCAATTGGTTTAGAGAGCAATTACCAACTTGGCTGGCTTCAGTTGAAGATCAGTTGTAGCTGAATCGCGGTAGCAGTTAATCTATTTAAGGTCGATGTATGAATGTTGTTTGTGCGGAAAAACAAGAACTGGCTGATATCTACCAGCTTGAACATGCTTTATTTGGCGATCACGCCTATCCGTTGTTTTTCTTTCGTCAGGCATTTGATTGCTGGGGGAAGGGCTTGTTGGTGGCGAAACAGGATTCGCAGGTTGCAGGCTACGTGTTAATGACGCCAACCGACAAACAACAAGAGTATTGGGTTTTGTCACTGGCTGTGGATACTGCCTACCGAGGCATGGGGATTGGCCGTTCATTGATGCAGCAGGCCATAGAAACATTGCCACAAGATTCCAAACTGTTGCTTACTGTTGATCCAAATAACAACTCGGCTTGTGAGCTGTACTTGTCGATGGGGTTCGTGACCATCAAGGAAGAGAGCAATTATTTCGGTGACGATGAGCCTCGTCTGGTCATGCAGCTCATCGTCTAGTTCCCGTTTCATTGTGTCTATTTAGATGCAGGCATCACGCGCTTAGGTCAACATCACGATACCGTGCATCAACACCACGCTAGAGGTCAGTCGGGTTCGCATATCAAAATAGCCATCGGGGCCTTCACTTTGGTTCTCTTCTTTCATGGACCTTTCCGCTCGCCAAACCGCAATGTAGCCTAAGATCAGAATCAGTGTGGTGAGGAACTCTTGCTGCTCACCGAGTTGCACCGCTAGCCACGCTGCCAACACAATAACATTGCTTAGAATCAGAGCCTTGTTGCTGGATTGGCTTTCGAAGTTCTCTATCCCATTGCCCCACAAAATGCCCGACAAAAAGCTCAAGATAACCACGCTGTAGGTGATGAAGAGTGTTTCGCCGCTCAAGCTAAAAACTTGGCTGTCGGTGAGTGATAACAGTAGACCGAACAAAAATGGGATTAAACCCATATAACCGAGCTTGGCCATGGTGTTGCGTGTTTGAGTTGCCTCCAAGTAATCTGACCTCATAACTGCTGCTCTATTGCATTTTTGAGGGTACTACTGGTTGGCGATGTAGAACTCGGGAAGGTTGCTATCACTTTGCCTTCTTTGCTGACCAAGAACTTGTAGAAATTCCATTTCGGTTTGATACCGGCTTGTTGTTGGATTTCGGCAAAGACTGGGTTTGCGTCTGGCCCAGAGAGTGAAGCGCGCGCCATCATCGGAAAAGTCACACCATAATCTAGGTAGCAGATTTTAGCGGATTGCTTCTCACTTCCTCTGTCTTGGCGAAAATCATTGCTTGGGAAACCAACAACCGTGAACCCTTCATCTTTATACGTTTGGTGAAGCTGCTCAAGTTGCTCGAACTGAGGCGTGAAACCGCATTGGCTTGCCGTATTTACGATCAATAAAGTTTTACCTTGAAACTCTTCACACAGCTCAATCTCTTCGTTTGAATTTAACAACCTTTGTTTACCGTTGAGTATCTCAGGGCAGCTTGCTGAAAAAGCGAATGAACTCGTTAGACTCGCGATTAGGGTGGTGGAGCACAGCAGTGAATGTTTCATAAGTCTGACTCATTTTAGTTGGCGTAACTGTTATTACTGTTCAGCGACTTGAAATGATCACTTTAAAGACCAGAATCGCTTCAGTATCAGTATCAGTATCAGTATCAGTATCAGCTATCGCTTAAGTGTCAATTGTCGCTTAGCAAATAGGGCTCCACCAAGCGCCTGATGTTTACCTTGGCTCCAAGGCGAGATGCCAGTAGGTACATGCCTCCAATCTTTCGGTGGAGGAATAGGGCATCGGCTGGTGGCGTGTGCCAGTACTCTTGCTCCATGCTGAGTATGGTTCCTGCTTCACGAAGCTTTTGGGCTAAACCACTGGCTTTGAAGTCGTAATCTTCATCGACAAGCATGGGTTCACACGCCATTTTCACTAAGTTGAGAATCGCTTGGCGTTGGTCTGGGAGGATGGTCTCGCTAAAAAATCCAATCTGCTCTAACGCCTTGTTGAGTCCTTGTTCATCGTGAGTAATCACAGAGGTAAAAGCCAAACGATAGCCATCACTCAAGCGGCCGCTGTATTCTCGGGTTGCTCCAAAGTCTAAAAGCCCAATCTGTCGCGTGTTTTCAACGTAAAGATAGTTGGCGAAGTTGGGATCGGTTTGCACCATCTTGAAGTCGAATAACTCTCTGAACAGAAGCTCGAGCAAGCTGTGCATCACAAAGTCACGGGTGCTTTGATCGTAACCTTCTATTTGCTCTATCGAGACGCCTTCAATGAAGTCCATTGCGAGCACTGATTCTGAAGACATTTGAGGGTGAATTTTAGGTACAACGAAGTGAGAGTGTTCTTTTAATACATTGTGATAACGAGTCGCATAGTCAGCCTCGCGAGCATAATCCGCTTCGTCGTGGAGTTGTTTTTTTGCCTCTTCTAATAAGCCTTTGTAATCGACAGACTTGGGAATCAAACCAACGATATTGAGCAATGTACCTACGTTGTCTACATCACTGTCGATGCTTTTTCGAATGCCTGGGTATTGGACTTTTATGGCAAGTTTGTCTCCAGAGTCGCTATACGCTTGGTGAACCTGACCGATGGACGCACTGGCGATGGGCTTAAAGTTGAAGGAGATAAACTCCGCCTTCCAGTTCATTCCGAGTGAATTTTCTAACACTTGGCTGAGCTGTTTGGCTGGCAGTGGGTCAGCGTCTGAACGCAGGCGAGCGAGAATGTTGGCTAACTCGGGTTCAAGAATATCACCCGCATCCATCGACAGCATTTGACCGAGCTTCATCGCCGCCCCGCGTAAATGGGCCAGTTGATCGGTGAGCCGAGCAATGTTTTGAGGTGTTAATACCAAGTCTTTTGCTTTGGGTCTGTTTCCCTGCGCGAGCTGTTTCGTGCCTTCAGTGATGACACTTCCGGCTACTCGAGTGGCGAGAGACGCGAACTTACTGAATCTTGAAATACGATGGGTAGGTAGATTTCTTTCTTTTGCCGACATAAAGGTTCTCACTTAGTTATCAAGACTCACTACAAAGTTCTATAAATCATTACCCAACCGAATGTTTTGTTGTGGTAACTTGTCTCGCGAAACAGTAAACAGAATTTAAAGGACAAAACATGAAGTTTATTTGGTTAAAAGTCGCGGTTACCGTTTTAGTTTTTGCTGCGCTGTTTGGTGTGGTGTATTACAAAGTCGCGAGTGGTATGTCTTAACCAAGCGCTATTTTGTGCAGCTGTTACCATCGCAGCGCGACTTTCCGGTTAACCAGAAAGAGACTTTGTATCGGTTCTTGGCAAACCGAAGATAACACCAGTCGGCCACTGGCTTGAATATCGCCCAACGTAAAGGGGCGTATAGCCAACCTTTTCCTACTAAGCGCCACGCTTGGTAGGTCACGTCTAAACCTAGCAGCAGTTTTCCATTCTCATCCAGTGCATGCAAAACGGTGTTGGCTGCGTCGGCATCAATCTGAGGGTAGTCTGAAAAGGCTTCACTGTAGATATCGATGGTTTGAATCTTATTCTCGACATCATGCTTTGCAAGTGCCGCCATCTCCTTTGCGCACAACGGGCATGTCCCATCGTAAAATATCGTAAGTTGTGTCATCGTCTGTTCGCCTATCATGTCACGACCTGAACCTTCAGTTACCCGTTAAGTCGGCACCCGTCAATTCAATCGCTTGTTATTCAATAATCGAGCAATGGCTACGTGATTGTACCTTTTAAAGATCACTCTCCTCGTATCAAAGCTAAAAAAATGTCTGACGTAGACACTTTGTTCATCTTTTCAAGTCCTTGATTGTTTGGTCAAATCTCGGGTTTATGGACAAAGGATAACAAAGCGTCCAATAAAGGTTTGCCTTCAATATATAAACATCAATCAATTCAACAAGTTGAACTTGGCTTGGAATATGCTCTATCGAACCTACGAATTGCTAAAGGATTTTCTCTAATTTGGGCATGGCAGAAAACCCTAAAAGCATAAGTATGGATAAATGGAGAGAGAACATGAAGGTTATAAATTATTTACTTAGTGTGCTTTTGTTGTTTAGTAGCCCTCAGTTGGCGTGGGCTACTGTTGATGTGATGGAACTTGATGGTAACGCGACCAGTGATAATAGTGGTATTGATTGGGATGACGTAAATGATCCTAACAGCATGGTTGGGATTGCAGAATTTTTCGAAAAAGACCGTAATGGTATCGACCAAATCTTTTGGAAGGGTGGATCAAAAGATGATTCCGACATTACAGATTGGGCGTTCCGTACCGCGTCACCACAACCAAAAGATGACTTTACCAATGCGTATGCCGCTGCCTTTGAAAGCGAAGGTGACTTGCTGATTTACTTTGGTGCTGACCGATATGCGAACAATGGTGATATGTACATTGGGTTTTGGTTTTTACAAGACCAAGTAGGGTTACCGGATGGGAAAACTAAGGGCGACTTTGTTGGGCAACATGTCAATGGAGACATCCTTGTGCTGATTTCATTCCCACAAGCGAGTGGCGGTAATCCGTATATAGAAGTGTTGCAGTGGGATTTAAATAATGGTGATGTCACCGACAACATGACGAGAATTTTCCAAACGGACGGTGACCCTAAATCGAATGACTTCGTGGGAGCAAGATGTGACAGTGGCGCAGTCGGCGTCGAGAAGATTTGTGCGATTTCAAATGATGATTCTATTGGGGCAATTGATCTACCCAATGTACAAGGTTGGGACTATCTAGCTAAAACGGGTGAAACAACAACGATTCCAACCGAAAGCTTTGTGGAAGGTCGATTAAACTTATCAGCTTTGTTGAATGATGAGTTTGGTATTGAGGATATTCCTTGTTTCAGTAGCTTCTTAGTGGAGTCACGAGCTTCTCGTTCGATTGATGCATCTTTGGCTGACTTCGTTGTCGGTTCATTCAGTTTATGTAGCATCAATATAGCGGCGACTTGTAACACAACCAGCTTTACGGTTGATGGTATGTTCAACATAGATTACACCGTGACGGTCACCAACACTGGCCCTGGTTCGTTAGGCACCAATGGTGACTACGAAGTGGCCTTTTTATCTGAGTCACCAATCTTAGGTGCGCTTCCAGTGGTTGGTAACGGCGATGAAGTGTGGAGTGTCGGTGAGTCATTCGCAATCATGGGGAATTATCTGTCTGTAAATAACGGTGCCGTCGGCGTGATAGATGGTGCGGTGGATCTTGATGGGCTTATCGTGAATGCTCAAGCGCCAGTGGCCTACAATTGTCCACCAATAGACTTGAGTCCAATGGTTGAGATTTCTAAGGTGTGTAATAGCTTCTTAGAGGTTGATGGCGGTCAAGTTGTGCTTAAGAAAACCTATGATGTTGAAATATGTAATACCGGTGATATCCCATTGGCCATTGAATCGCTGGTGGATTCTAAGGATGACTCTCTGAGCCGTTCTGATTTACCTACTGAAGTAGTCAACAGCAGTTATTACCTCGACTTTGCTTTACCTTGTGATGATCTTGAGGATGTGACCACATGTGGTGCTGGTAATATGTGTAGTGCATTAAGTGCCGACCCTGAGCTGTTTGCTTGTAAAACGGGTGAAGGAGAGTGGATACCGAACTTTGGTGATGCGATTGGTCAAGTGTGTACACAAGTAAGTAAAACTTATGCGCCAAATGTGTTACCAACCGGAACTGCAGGAATGCTATCTAATCAAGTGACAGCAACGTTTGACTCACTGTTCTTGCAACAAGCATTTATGGAAACATCGAACATTGCAACCTGTGATGTTTGTCCATTTACTGTTCCTGAGCCATAAGTACTTTCATTAATTGAGTACAACTAAACTCTAAAGCAGCCTAATTCGTTAGGCTGCTTTATTAGTTATTAGTTATTAGTTATTAGTTATTAGTTATTAGTTATTAGTTATTAGTTATTTAGTTATTTAGTTATTTAGTTATTTAGTTATTTAGTTATCTAGTTAGCTAGCTAGTTAGGCGACTTAAATTACTATCTGATGTTTCTTGATCAGCTTGTATAAGGTTGTCCGAGAAATAGACAACGCTTTAGCAGATTGGGAAATATTGTAGTGGTGTTGCTGAATCACACGACGAACATTTTTTGACGAAAGTCGAGTATCATTTTCTACGTCGGGCGACGCGTCTTTTAATTGAATTCCCATATGACGAGTAGAGAGGGCGCTTGAGTTAGAAAGAACAATCGCTCTTTTTATGCAGTTGAATAATTCTCTGACATTGCCTGGCCAATGGTACTGTTTCATTTGCTCAAGGGTGTCACTAGGCAGTTTTGTTTTGGATGCGTAATTGCGCTTCAGTTCAAATCGAACCAAATCTTCAATGTCTTCTTTGTGGTCATTGAGTGGTATCAGGTCCAATGGAAGTACATTGATGCGATGAAAGAGATCCTTTCGAAATTTACCCGCAGCAACGGCTTGCTCGATATTGACGTTGGTGGCGAAAATCACACGGCAATCTACGGGCAATTGATTATTACTGCCGAGTCTTTCTATCGAACTATTTTCAAGAAAGTGGAGCAGGTAAGTTTGCAGCGACAGTTCAAGGTCGCCGATCTCATCCAAAAATAGTGTGCCACCATTCGCTCTTTCCACGTGTCCGACGTAGCGTTTGTTTGCACCCGTGAACGAGCCTTTTTCAAAGCCAAATAACTCTGAGTGAATCAGGGATTGTGGAATTGCGCCACAATTTACAGCGATGAAAGGTTTTTGACTGCGGGCTGAGGCCTCATGTATTAAACGCGCACATAGGCTTTTTCCTGTTCCGGTTTCCCCTTGAATCAGCACTGGAAAATCGTTGTTAGCGATCTTTGCTATCTTCTTTTTAAGTTGTTGGATGGTTCTGGATTGCCCTACCAATTGACATTCATGCCACGAGGCAGACTTAGGTTTAGTTTGCTTGGTGTCGACCATGCCATACGCATGGCCTAAATTTCGACAAAGCCATTCTGTATCAATAGGGAGGTGGTAATAATCCCAAAAGGTTTGTTTAATGAGCGATAAGTTGCGGCTTGGTGGTTGGTTGCAGATAGCGATTGCTTTTAAACTTGGAGAGTGAACCTTTAACGCTGATATTTGCTCACATTGTTTGTCGATTGAGGATGATGTTAGACAAGAAACCACAATTGGTGCGTAGCTTTCGCTGCGTGTATCGAGTAAGTGAATGGCCTGTTCGGTTGTTTCTGCAACTTGAGCTTCCCAGTTTTGGAGACGCAGTTCTCCAACCCACTGACTATGGTGCAGGCATGCGGTGTTGCATAACAAAATCACAGAACGAGTTATTGGCTCAGGTGATACTCTTTTTGATGGCATTGTGCTCACTCTTCATGTTTCGATATCCATGATGAAACCTTCAGTAAGCCCCCTAAATATCCCATAAGCTTAGAAGCAAAATTCAATTAATTCGAGCACACAAATCTGATGGCGTTTGGCTGACAAGTGTCATTATCTCAAGCGGGAAAGCCAATCTGGTGCTTTACTTACTGATATTTATGCTTATTAATTAAAGGTATTCACGAATATCGTGTTTTTACTGTTTTGTTTATTGATGATCACACAGTAAACTCCGCGCTAATCACTAACGATAAAGAGCTGATATTGATGATAATTAACGTAGCAAAAAAGTTCATTTTGGCAGCTTCTGCACTGATGCTAGGCGGTTGTGTTAGCTACAGCGTGACTGAGCAAGAAATGACGAACTACCTTCAAGATTCGGTGATGTTAGAGCAAGAAGTGGGTGTACAAAACGTTATGTATGCGCAAGTCGCTGTCGATGACTTAGCGGTGCAAATTGGCCGAGCTGATGCCGAGCGCGTGTCTGTTCTGGCGAATACCAATGCACAAGTTCAGGTGTTTAACGTGCCGAATATGAGGTTGGATCTTGATATCGAGTTCAGTGCGATTCCTGAATATGACAAAGAGAGTGGCGAGATTTATTTGAAATCACTGCGTTTAGAGCGCTTTGAAGAAAAAGATAAACAGCTTTCGCCTGAGGTCGCCAAACTACTTAAGCCTGCCGTTTCTATGATTGGCTTTGCTTTGTCCCAGTCGCCAGTTTACAAACTCGACAGCAACAAGGTTCAAGAGTCATTGATCAAGTCATCGGAACCTAATCTAGTGATTAAAGACAACAAGCTGGTCATCGAGTTATTCGATTAACCTTTCACGTTTAGCTTAGACTCAGATTTAAAACACAATGGCTGCCGATTTGGTGGCCATTTTTGTTTGTGTTGAATCAGCAAGATTTCTGTTTTTAGGCTGTCTATCCAGCTTGTTTTCTCTGGCTCATTTATTGAATTAGCCGCGTATCTCACCTTTACTTTACTCTTGTGAGCAAGTCATCGCTTCAGTCATCAAATCATAAGAAAGAAAAGGTGAGCGAACTATGAAGAATCCAGTGATAGCGGATACCAAGCCAGTCAAAGTGGAGCTAACAGAAGGGGAGGAGTATTACTTCTGTACCTGTGGGAAATCGAAAAACCAACCGTTTTGTGATGGTTCTCATGCAGGAACGGGCTTCAAACCGAAGAGTTTCGTGGCCGAGGAAACCGGCGACGCTTACCTGTGCCGCTGTAAGTATTCGAACAATCTCCCTTTCTGTGATGGCACCCATAAACAGTTTACGGCTGAGCAAGTGGGCCAAGAAGGCCCCGATGTTCACATCCAAGCGGCAACGCCCGATCTCTCACCTGCAGCTTCTGCAACCAAAGAAGAGCCCACGGTCGAATTCATTCATCAATTAGCACGAGATGGCTTATCCAAAATGGGTCACCATGGGCCAATGATTTCAATGGGTGTTCCAAGATATCTATTACCTCACTGGGATGATATTCAAGTGATGGTTGCTCAAATGGCGACCAAACCTCTGTTGGAACATGTGCCAGTCGGTACTGAGCTTATTATTGGGCCAAAAGCGAAAAAGCCGCTTAAATTGAACATCTCTTTATTTGTGTCTGATATGAGTTTTGGTTCGTTATCTGAAGAAGCGAAAATTTCTTTAGCGACAGGCGCGGAGCTGGCGGGAACGGGAATTTGCTCGGGTGAGGGCGGCATGTTGCCCGAAGAGCAAGCGGCGAACTCACGTTACTTTTATGAATTAGCCAGCGCACAATTTGGCTACGATGAATCTAAGCTCAAAAATGTCCAAGCCTTCCATTTTAAGGGTGGGCAGGGTGCTAAAACCGGAACAGGTGGTCACCTACCGGGTGCGAAGAACATTGGCAAGATAGCTGAGGTGCGTGGTATTGAAGCAGGTACCGCCGCGATTTCTCCACCCACCTTTGTTGATCTAAAAACCGTCGAGGATTTCAAAAAGTTCGCCGACCGAGTTCGAGAAGTGACTGGCGGGATCCCAATTGGCTTCAAGTTGAGTGCCAATCATATTGAAGAGGATATTCAGTTCGCATTGGATGCCAGTGCCGATTACATCATCTTGGATGGTCGAGGCGGTGGCACAGGTGCGGCGCCAGAAATGTTCCGTGACCATATTAGCGTGCCAACTATTCCAGCGCTTGCTCGTGCCAGAGCCTATCTAGACAAGCAAGGCGTCAGTGACAGAGTAACCTTAATCATTACTGGTGGGCTTCGTGTTCCGATGGACTTCGTAAAAGCGATGGCGCTTGGTGCAGATGGTGTCGCTATCTCAAACAGTGCCATGCAGTCGATAGGGTGTGTTGCCGCCCGAATGTGCAACACCAATAATTGCCCGGCGGGCATCGCGACTCAAAAAGCCGATTTACGCCAACGGTTAAATGTCGAGAAGTCATCGAATCAATTGAAGAACTTCTTCGAAGCCTCGACAGAGTTAATGCAAGTGATGGCGAGAGCATGTGGTCACGACCATTTGAATCAATTTAATCCTCACGATTTGGCAACATGGAATCGCGAAATGGCCGAACTATCTGGAGTCGCTTACTCTGGTGTCAGTCCATTAAATCAACTTAAGTAAATAGTATTTCGATAAAGCACACTCACTGTATTTTGGGTGTGCTTATTTTTGTCTGTGTAATGCCAACCTATGTTTAACCTTTCGTAATTAACTGCTTTATAAGTTTTTTAAGTTATTTCCTATTTTTTGAAAATATCGCTTTACCTCAAGTTAACTTGAGGTTTTATTATCATCCCCAATCTAAAAACACAATCTATCACCTTGTCGCCTAGTGCAGGTTTTGATGTTATCAAACAGACGTTACGAATCTTCAGTTATGAACTTTGAGCTCCGTAATTGAAGTCATGAGTGCAAAAAGGTGAGAAAAATGAACAAGGATCAACAATGAAAGTATTAGCGATTGGCGCGACCAACAGTAAAGCATCGATTAACCAACAATTGGCAGCGTACACCGCAAGCTTAGTTGAGGGCGCGCAAGTAGAGGTGCTCGATCTTAATGATTTCGAGATGCCTATTTATAGTGAAGACAGAGAAAAAGAGTCTGGCGTTCATCAACACGCGCAGCGCTTTTTCAGCAAGATTGGCGAAGCTGATGCTGTGGTCATCTCTTTTGCAGAGTATAACGGTTCATACACTGCAGCCTTTAAGAATGTGTTTGATTGGACATCACGAATCGACATGAAAGTGTACCAAGGCAAACCTGTTGTGATGCTCTCCACATCACCAGGCCCAGGTGGCGCAAGCTCTGTGTTGTCGTCTGCGGTACATTCTGCACCTTACTTTGATGCTGATGTGAAGGGCTCGATGTCGGTACCAAGTTTCTACGACAACTTTAATGTAGAAACGGGTGAGATCATCAATGCCGAAATAGCAGAGAACTTGAAATCGATCATGAGTCAGATCTAACTGCTTCAGTAAGTGAGATAATTAATAAATCGGTGCGCAGATAAATAGATAAATAAATAGATACATAAATGGCCATCCAGCGATGGCCATTTAATTGCGGTGATTGTCTATTGTGATAGCTCTGCTGCGGTGTCTACGAAGATGCCTTGAATATCCTTTGCTTCACGCTCGGTTTGACCGCCGTGTTTTAGAAACGCACCGATTATTGCCGCTGTTTTCTGCTCTTTTGCGCGTTCTAAGAAGTAACGCAGTTCTAGCTCGGCACCCGCTTGCTCATCTTTGATTGAGGCTGCGATGATCTCTTTGTACATCACGATATCGCGTACTTCTAATTGGCTGATCACACCGAGTGTCGCTGTTAAGAAACCCTCTAGCTCTGCCTTCGGTACGAACTGCGTGATGATGTTACGGTCTTCTGCTTGCTGAGCAGTAAAGTCGTTGCCAAGCAACAAAGCTTGCAGCGCCTTGTTTTTGCCCATGCGTCTTGCAAACTGAACTGCGCCTTGGCCACCCGTTGGGATGTTTACATGAATTTCAGGTTGTGCGAACGCTGAGTTTTCAGTGCCGTAAGCAAGGTCACACGCCATCACAAATTCATTACCGCCCCCACGAGCTACGCCATCAACCACCGCGACAGAGACTTGTTTCATCGCTTTAATGTTCTCAATCATGTGGTTGAATTCAATCGAACCGGCTTGTCCACCTTGTGTACCGTTGATCACATTGAGATCTAGGTGAGCCAGAAAAAAGCTCTCATGTAGTGATTTAAAGACCACAACCTTAGTATCACGATCATCTTTCAATGAAAGTACAAAGGCATTGATCTCGTTGATCAAGTCGAAAGTCAGCACGTTCACTGGTGGGTTGTTGATTGATACTGTTGCGATGCCATTTTGGTTAGTCACAGATAGTAGTGTCATGGGGTGTTCCTCTATTAGGTCGGGACTGGATGTTGTCTCCGTTATGTGCAGCTACTATAGATTTGTAATAAGATGAGAAAAATAGTCATATTGGCACTTTATTGGTGCTTTAAATGCAACAAAGGGCGTTATGGATATATCGAGTCGTTTATTATTGTTACTTGAAGTGGTTGAGCTGGGTTCGTTTGTCAAAGTGGCGGAGCAAAGAAACGTCGACCGTTCCGTTATCTCTAAACAGATCAGCCGTCTTGAAGAAGAGCTGGATGTTCGATTACTCAATCGCACCACTCGTTCGTTATCTCTGACAGCTGCAGGCAATGAGATGGTCAATCAAGCGCATCAGCTTCGTGCACTGTTGAACGATACTCGACGCTTGGCGCAAAATTATCATGCAGAGCCTCGAGGGTTATTAAGAATCACCAGCTCGACCATGTTCGGTCGACAATATGTTCAGCAGGCGATTGCGGTTTTCCAGAAGCAGTATCCAGATGTTGATTTTGAATTGAGACTCGAAGATCGAATCGTCGATATGGTTAAAGAAGGGTTTGATATTGGTTTCCGTATCGGTAAACCCAAAAACTCCAGCCTAATCTGCCGTAAGATAGCCAGAAGTCGATTGTTGATTGTCGCTTCACCTGAGTTCATTGCTCAGCATGGCGAGATCAACACCATCGAAAAGTTAGAGTCATTACCTGCGACTATCTATGCCGCTCCGGGTTTGTTGATTGATAAGTTTTCTTATGTCGATCAAGAGGGGCAAGCGCAGCATTTTCAGCTTAATGCCGCTTATAAAGTGAATGACGTTGAGATGATTTCCAAGAGCGCGCTAACTGGCAGTACTCTCGCGGTTGTCACGGCGCAGATGATTGAAGATGAAGTGCTCAGTGGAGAGTTGGTGCCTATTATGACTCACTTAAACTTGGATGACTTTGGCACTTTCTATGCGGTGTACCCACATCGAGATGCACCCATAAAAACCAAGCTCTTCATTGATACATTGAAAACCATTGTCGGTGAAGATAAACCTGTGTGGGAGCAAGGCATTCCCGGGTTTGACGACATGTATGGTAATCATCGAACAAAATCATAGCTCAAAAAATCAATACGTTAGGTTGCTTTGTTGCGCGTATTTTGTAATCTAGCCCAAACCTAAGTTTGAACCAAAACTTCAAGTTAAAGTGAACTCTATTATACTGGTTATTATCAGGAAGAAACGGCTATTCAAACAGGAAGTGAAAGATCATGAGAAACATCGTATACCTCACCATAGGCCAGTTGGCTGAGCGCAGTGGCGTGGCTCCTTCGGCCTTACGTTTTTACGAAACCAAAGGGTTGATTGCTTCGATTCGTACTAACGGAAATCAGCGTCGTTATCAGTCGGCGATGTTGAGACGAATTGCGTTGATCCAAGTCGCGCAGTCGATAGGCTTCACGCTGGAAGAGATCACCGAAGAGTTATCGACACTGCCGATGAACCATACCGCGACTAAGCGAGATTGGGAGCGCGTTGCTAAGAAGTGGCAGGGGCAACTCGACAGTAAAATGGCGCAGATTAAATCGCTACAAGAGAACTTAACAGGCTGTATCGGCTGTGGGTGTTTGAGTATGCAGAAATGCCACTTGTTGAACCCTGAAGATATTCTGCATGACCAAGGGCAGGGCGCACAACGGATCGTTGAGTAGCCCTGAATTAAAAAAACTATCTGAGATCGTTGAATCCAATGCACTCAATCTGATGCTCAGCCAACCACTGTTTTAGTGCAGGGCTAGTGAGAAGCTGATGCTCTTCGACGCGTTTACCACTGTAGCTTGATAGGGACTTAAGCTGTTCACTTGCCACTGATGAAGGGTGGCACATTAACTCAAGCACACCGTCAGGCATTATAGCTTGGTAGCTCAGCAATAAATCTTGCAGGCCATTCAGTGATACGCCTTCGTCAAAGAAACGCATATCGAAAGCGTCTGGCGTTGGCACTCGCAGTGCATCTTGGCCACTTAGGATGTTATCGATTCTTCTAACTGGCAGACCAATGCGATTCACTGTGCGGGTAAACGCTGCTTTTAGAGG
>Ga0310124_10000279_pt1 | contig 34670 bp, 38 predicted proteins | sample CB11b_AW_Bot5_MG_FD_203507 | JGI IMG/M metagenome (GOLD analysis project Ga0310124, IMG submission 203507) | Marine microbial communities from Western Arctic Ocean, Canada - CB11b_AW_Bot5 | ecosystem: Environmental > Aquatic > Marine > Oceanic | place: Canada: Western Arctic Ocean | collected...
AGCCTATGTTCAGGTGATATCGTTCAGGTGACAATGAGCCGCGCTTCCGACGCCCAAGACCGCGGCCCGTCGTACTTCGTCAACAGCCTTCTAGGAGGACACCTGATGGCGCTCGGCCGGAACCGCTCCATGGGACGATCCCCCAGGTCGACCGGCGGCGCGCTCGCCTTCGCGGCCTTCGTGGTCTCCCTTTCGGCTCCGTCGCACGCCGTGGCGATGCAGGCCGCGGCGGCCGGAGTGGTCCAAGGAAGGGTGGAAGTCCAGCGTGCGCCACCGCGATGCCGCGCTCAACGATACCCGACCGGGCAAGCTCAAGCTGCGAGGACGTTACAGGAGCTTCCCGCCATGGTCTATTTGCGGGGCGGGCCGCCACTCATTGCGCCACCCGCCTCCTCCGTGACCATCTCCCAGTAGGACACGGCGTTCGTTCCGGCGGTGCTCGCGGTCCCAAGGGGAGCGACCGTCGACTTCTTGAATGCGGACCCCTTCTTTCACAACGTCTTCTCCTATTCCCAAACGAAGCGTTTCGACCTCGGACGCTATCCGGACGGGCAGTCGAAGTCCGTGACTTTAGAGGAAGCCGGAGTCGTGAAGGTGTACTGTGAGGTACACGACTTCATGAGCGCGACCGTTCTGGTGCTGGACAACCCTCACCACTCGCCCGTCTCCGAAGACGGGTCGTTCACGATTCGAGGCGTACCGCCGGGCACATACGAAATGGTCGCTTGGCACACCGACTTCGACGAGCAGGTCATCCCGGTCACGGTAGCCGACGGCGAGATCGCAACGGTCGAGGTCACGCTTCGATGAACCGCCCACCCGCGTCCCGGCGGGTACGTTGGAGAGAAAGCTTTGGAGCCAAGGTCGCGGCGGCGGTCCTCAGGACGGTGGCCCTCTTGCTGGGCACAGCACTACTAATTGTGCGCTTCGAGACGTAACAACAGGTGGTCGAGGTCGTTGGCGACGCCATCGAGCGATCCCGCGCCGCTTTCGCCGACATTCGTGGCTTCACAGCACTTACCGAGGGATTGCCGCCTCAGGCCGTGATCACCTTGATCAACGCTTGCATGGAGAAGATGAGCGAGGCAGTCGAGGCTGAGGGCGGCGTGGTCGACAAGTACGTGGGCGACGAACTCATGGCCATCTTCAGTGCTCCCGTGTCCCGCGGTGACGACGCCGGCCGCACGGTGCGCGCGGCGATACGCATCCAGGAGGAACTCGCTGAACTCAACGACCAGCGCCGAGCGGAGGGCGCCGATCCTCTCAGTGTCGGCGTGGGCATCAATTCAGGAAGAGCGGTGGCCGGTAACATGGGATCCTCCAACCGGCTGAACTATAACCGTGCTCGGCGAGGTGGTGAATCTCGCGTCCAGGCTCTGTGGCTTGGCCCCCGCCGGAGAAATCTACTTGTCGGAGGCTACCGCCGGTGAGGTGAGCAGCACCCTCCCGGTCGAACCGGCCGGCACGCACCGACTGAAATGATTTTCCAAGGACTGCGACGTATTTCGTGTGAATCAGGGCTGATCAGGACCCTCGATCTGGTGTAAGCGCTCTGGTTCCAGTTGGAACGTGACATGCCCGATGCCGCGCGACTTCATGCGATCGCGGATTTCATCGAGAACCCGCTGGTGATGGGTCGGGTCGTCCAAAACGCCGTGTCCGCTCAGGGCCACGAAACCGCTCGTGAGCGTCCACACGTGCAGATCGTGGACGTTGTGTACGTTGGGGATCGACTGCAGGTCCCCGAGTACGCCCTCCATGTCCACGTGCGGCGGCACCATCTCGAGAAGCACGCCGGTCGCTTCCTTCATCAGCCGCCAGGCACCCAGAAGGATCAGACCGGCGATGACGACCGAGACGATCGCGTCGATTGGGGTCCAGCCCGTCAGCAGGATCAGCGCGCCCGCCGCAATGGCGCCTACGGACCCGAGTAGATCGCCCAACACATGCAGATAGGCGCCACGCACGTTGAGGTTCTCGTCGGCGTGCGTGTGGAGCAGTCCGGCACCCACCACGTTGACGATCAAGCCCACCCCCGCCACCCCCATCATGAGTGGCCCATCGACCTCCTGCGCGACCGTGAGCCGCTTCCAGGCCTCCCACACGATCCACCCGCTGATGAAAAGAAGCGTCGCCCCATTTACGAGCGCCGCCAGAATCTCCATGCGGACGTATCCGAACGTACGCTCGGCGCTGGGCGGACGGAGCGCCAACCGCATCGCCATCAAGGAAAGCGCCAAAGCCCCCACATCGGCAAGCATATGCCCGGAGTCGGCCAGAAGCGCCAGCGAGTTCGCGAGCACGCCACCCACCGCCTCCGCCACCATGAACGCCGCTGTCAGGCCCAGTACGATCCACAGGCGCTTGGACTGGGGGCCGCGGTCTAACGGAGCATCCGCATTCCCCTGTCCAGGTGTGAGGGCGGAGCCCTGACCGAGTAGTGATCTCTGGATGTGCGGCATGGGTCAGGCGTCCCCGGCCCAATCGTCCGGGGACGGATAGCGAGGACGTGTGGGTTGCTCGACCGCCGCATCGGACTCCACCGGCCCGTGGGACTCCAGCTGCCTATCGGCCTCCACCAGCCTGGGGGACTCCGGCTCCGACTCGGCCTCCGGCTCCGGGATCACCGGGACGGTAATCGCCCGCTTCAGCAATATGGGTCCTCCGAGTATGCTGCCGATGAGCACGGCCACGTCGGCTCCCGGAAACGCGGGATCTCTGGCCAACATAGCGACGTATGCGATCCCGAACAGGAGGATCAAAGTCAGGATGAGGCTGATGATTCTCAAACCGTGGCTACCACCGTATCGTGCTTTCGAGGGGTACCCCGTGCGAGGGGTTGCGCATGGCCGCGACTGCCGCTCTCGTGTCGGTCAACTTATCCAGGAAGCAACGCGAGTGCAGCCATCACACCCATGACGCCCTTCACTCGATCGGTTTATGCCGTGGTTTCGGCGATTCCGTCGGGCTCGGTTGCATCCTACGGGATGGTAGCCGCGATTGTGGAACGCCCGCGCGCCGTGGGCGGTGCCCTTTCCACCCTCCCTGAGGAACTCAACGTCCCCTGGTGCAGGGTTATAAGTAGCTCGGGCCGGATCTCCACACCTTCGATCCACCATACGGCGCAAATTCAGCGGGCCCTGCTCGAAGACGAGGGTGTGCGCCTCACCGAGGGCGGACGCATCGACTGGGAGCGGTACGAGTGGAAGCCGACCGAAGCCGACCTCGAGCGGGTGCTCGGAACAGTGGACACGGAAGTCGCGCGTCTCAGAGACGTGGACGCATGAACCACCGCGCCACCACTCTGGGGCTGATCCTGGGACTCGCGCTCGGGCTCCTCGCCAGCGCCACCGACATCGGTCTGCTCGACCGCTTGGCCGACGGCGTGGCTCCTCTGGGCACACTGTTCATCAACGCGATCCGCATGGTGGTCATCCCGCTCGTGGTGACGACCATCTTCGTCGGCGTCGCCCGCATCGGGAATCCGAAAGCGGTGGGCAAGCTCGGGGGATCCGCATTCGGCTTCTTCTGGGGAACGACCGTCCCCGCCATCGTCATCGGTCTGGCCTTCATGACCATCGCGATGGCCATCTGGCCGGTCGCCATCGAGGTGCCGACCATCGTAGAAGACATCGAGGAGCTCCCGGGGCTCCTCGACCTCCTTTTGCGCTTGATCCCGGCCAACCCGTTCGCCGCCGCGGCGGAGGGAGCCCTGCTTCCGCTGATCGTGTTCACACTCTTGATGGCGGCCGCAACGGTCGCCGTAGAGGAGGCGCGTCGCCTCCGGCTGATCACTCTCGCCGAGGACTTCAGCGCGGTATTCGTCCGGCTCGTCCACTGGATCTTGTGGACCGCGCCCGTGGGCGTGTTCGGACTCGCCGCGCCCGCGGTCGCCCGCATGGGGCTCGGATTACTCACCGGCCTGGCCGTGTTCGTGGGGACCGTGGTCGTGGGGCTGTTCGTGTTCATGGCGCTCATCTACCTGCCGGCCGTTCGAATACTGGGGAAGAAGGGGGTAGGTGATTTCGTCCGGGGAGTGACGGGCAGCTATGTGATCGGTTTCTCGACGACCAGCTCGGTGGCCTCCCTCCCAGTCATGCTGGAGGAAGCCGACGCACTCGGCGCGTCGCCCGCCGTGTCTTCGCTCGTCCTGTCTTTAGGGGCGGCCATCAATCGGGCAGGAAGCGCCCTCTTTCAGGCCGGGGCACTGGTGTTTCTCGCGGCCGTCTACGGCGTGCCGCTCCCGTTCACCACCCTCGTGAGTGCCGGATTCGTGGGCTTCGTGGTAGCCATGTCAGTGGCTCCAGTGCCCTCGGCCAGCGTCGTGACGCTGGCCCCGATCCTCGAAGCCGCCGGCGTACCGTTGGCCGGCCTCGGGCTCCTCCTCGGAATCGACCGAATTCCGGACATGTTTCGGAGCGCGACGAACGTCACCGGACACGTGGCCGCGGCCGTGACGGTGGAGGGGCTGGTAGGGGGCGGCGCCTCCGCCGATGACGGAGCTGTGTCGGGGTCAGTCTAGCCCTTCAGTTTTTCAAGCACGGCCAGCGGCGACAACGCCGGAATCGGAGAGCGACGAGCGGCAGCCAGGTCTCCAGCCTTACCTCTCAAAAGGCGATCGTGGTCCGGACGCTCAACACCAGAGCGTTGTCGAGATTCGGGTCCGTACCCGGATTGATGATGTACTGCACGTCCGGCTGAACGGTGAGCCAGTCCGTCAGCGGAGCGGAGTAGGCCAACTCGATCGCGGTCTCTGCCTTGTCGTTCGAGCGGCCTTGCGAAGACTCGGAGTCGATGAAGACCGACCCGTTGCGTGCGTGCCCCACGGCAAGACCGAGCTGGTCCGGCTCCCCGGACCGGAAGGGGCCCGTGTAGACCAATCCGGCGCCGAGGTAGGTCCCGATCTGATTGAGGTCCGTGTCCGCGACCCCTGCCCGGAAGAATCCGGACAAGCCCCCGCCCTCCCCCGTGCGATAGAGGGGCCGCTCACCCAGAACGTACATCCCGTGGTTCCTCGACGTTGGCGTCGCCCCAGCGGCCGGAGCCGCCTGGAGGTGATCGGTTTTCGATGTGTAGAAGTACCCGCCCAGGGCGATCTTTCCGCCGCCCTCCTCTCCGTCCGGCATCGTGTAGAACGCGAACTCGCTGGTGATCAGCAGTCCCTCTTCTCTCGTCCAGCTCACATGGGTTCCGCCCGGGTCGTCCACGGCACCCGGGACCGCGTCGAGCGCGGCAACGCTGAACTGAACGAACTCGCCAAGCGAGGCACGGACCCGCATCGCCAAGGAGGTCGTGGGAAAGATGGACGGCCCGTTCTCCCCGGTTTGGGAAAAGTCCGGCCCGATGCCGTGTGAGCTGTTCATGAAGACGCTGCCCGTCTCGATGACGTCGAACTCGGAATTCAGATCGTACAGCCCCGCCTTCAACGACAATCTTCCGGAAGCGAGCTCCTGCTCGATCCAACCCTCGTAGAGTTTCCAGGTGTCGGGGGCGTCGAGGTTCGACAGGGTCTGGAGGTCACCCGCCAGTTCGCTCGGAGAGGACCCGTTGTTCCCGAGCACGTAGAAGAACGCCGTGGCACCCTTCCATCTGAGCAACGTCTCCAGCTCGAGGCTCGCCGTGAGATCGACGTTGTCCAAGTACGAGGACCCGCGCTCCGCTCCCCCCGCCACGATGTTGGCAAAGTCAGCCGTGTAGGCGACTCCGGCCGTGATGCCCTCATACAGATTCAGCTGAGCGGACGCGGGAGCTACGTAGCCAGCCGCCACAAGGGCGGCCAGCCCGGCTTGGACGACGGGATGAGGCTTCATTCCTGGGCTTGGATTTTTCGCTTCTCCCTCAGCCGCAGCGAAGTGGCGGTGGCTCAGTTCGTCGGAGAAATTGGTGCGCCCTTGGTCACGGCCATGGCGCCGCTACGTGTGAGCGTCTCCATTTCGGCGAGATCGGCCACCTCTTCCAGAAAGCGGTCGATCTCCGACCCTCCACTGGTCAACTCGACCGTGAAGTGCCCGCCGGAGTCATCCAGAACCCGGCCGCCGAACGCCTCGACCACGCTCGCGAGCCGCTCCTCCTCGGGTCCGCCTTTCGGGAGTCGCAGCTTGAACAGAGCCAGCTCCCGCTCGATGTGATCCGTACCGGTCATGTCCACGATTTTGACGACATCCACCAGCTTGCTGAGATGTTTCGAGATCTGATCGATAACGGCGTCCGAGCCCGTCGACACGACCGTGAGCCGGGAGACGGTCTCGTCAGCGGTGGGTGCTACGTTGAGGCTCTCGATGTTGAAGCCCCGTGTAGAGAACAGGTTGGTGACGCGGGAGAGCGCTCCCGCCTCGTTCTGCAACAAGACTGATATGACATGCCGCATCTGAAGACGCCTGGGGCAATCCAAGTCGAAAGGTGTTTCGTGGGTCAGGCAACTTTCGCTGCGAACGGCGCCTCTTGCAATACACGCCGTGTTATCCACCTTCCTAGGGCGACAAGGTAAACCTCCGAATCTCCAGTTGCAAAGATGGACGTGGAAACTCAAACCAAGCCGGCACACGCTCTAGCGGGCACGATCATGAGCGGCGCTGAGATCATCATGCAGGTGATCGCCGACGAAGGCCTGCGCACGATCTTCGGCTACAGCGGGGGAGCGATCCTACCGACGTATGACGCTGTGTTCCGGTACAACGAGGCGCACGCCGAGGACGGGAAGGATCCGATACCGCTCATCGTCCCGGCCAATGAACAGGGCGCCGGTTTCATGGCGGCCGGATACGCCCGCGCGAGCGGAAACGTCGGTGTCGCCATCGTCACCTCCGGCCCAGGCGCCACGAACTGCGTGACGCCGGTGCGGGACTGCATGGCCGACTCCATCCCGATCGTGGTCATCTGTGGGCAGGTACCGAGGGCGGCCATCGGCACGGACGCGTTTCAAGAAGCGCCCGTCACTGCGATCATGGGGTCGGTGGCGAAGCACGTCTTCCTGGTCACGGACTCTGAGAGCCTGGAATCCACGATCCGCACCGCGTTCGAGATCGCCCGAACCGGTAGGCCCGGGCCGGTCGTGGTGGACATCCCCAAGGACGTACAGAATTGGGAGGGGCCGTTCGAGGGTGAGGGAGTTCTACCCATCCCCGGTTATCGCCACCGGCTGAGCGAGGTCGAGTCCAACAAGCTGGACGAAGACCAATGTGCGGAGGTCTTCTCCATGCTGGCCGAGAGCGAACGCCCACTGATCTATGCCGGCGGGGGGGTGATCAACGGCAACGCTGCGGAGGAGCTACGGGCGTTCGCGCGAGCCTTCGGCATTCCCGGCGTGACCACGCTCATGGGACTGGGAGGCCTCGATACCACACATCCGTTGTGCCTTCACATGTTGGGAATGCACGGTACGGCGCAGGCGAATTACGCGGTCGACGACTGTGACCTGCTCATCGCCGTCGGCGCGCGGTTCGACGATCGCGTCGCGGGAGATCCGCCGAAATTCGCCGCCAACGCACGCCGCGTGCTTCACTTCGACATCGACCCTGCAGAGATCCATAAGGTCAAAAAGGCCGACTGGCACCACGTCGGCATTCTCACTGACGCCCTGGAAACGCTGACTGAGTACGGGCGCAGGACCGATTTCAAGGAGGATTATTCGACTTGGCACGCCGAAGTCCAGGAGCTCAAGACCACGTACGCTCTGAACTATGACCGAGACAGCGACCTCATCCAGCCGCACTACATCATCGAGACGATGAACAACATCACCCAGGGCGAGGCGATCATCTCGACGGGAGTCGGCCAGCACCAGATGTGGGCCGCCCAGTACTGCGACTTCCGGGAACCGCGCCTTTGGCTCACCTCCGGGAGCATGGGCACGATGGGGTTCGGTCTACCGGCCGCCATCGGCGCGCAGTTCGCTCGTCCCGACAAGCTGGTCATCGACGTAGACGGCGACGCGAGCATCCGCATGAACCTCGGTGAGTTCGAGACCGTCACCACCTACGACCTGCCGATCAAGATCATCGTGTTGAACAACTTCGGTGACGGAATGGTCATGCAGTGGCAGCGACTCTTCTTCAAAGGCCGGCTGTCGGCGAGCGACAAATCGCTCAGGAAGAAGAACTTTGTGAAGTCGGCTCAGGCCGACGGTTTCGGGTTTGCGAAGCGCCTCGACCGCAAAGAGGACGTGCCCGCAGTGCTGGAAGAATTCCTGAGCTTCGAGGGCCCGGCCTTCCTTGAGGTCATCATCGATCCTGAAGCCCACGTCTATCCCATGGTGGGCCCCGGCCTCTCTTACCGGGACATGATCACCGGCGAGTTCATCCCGAACCGCTACGACACGGACACTGAGAACGAGCCGGATTCGTCGGAGATGTTCTAGGAAGGGAACCTGCCAGCACGCCCCTGGCATCCATCAGGAACCCCCTTCCACCTTGTCGGCGATCCGGCGTATGGAAGGCCACGCGACTAGGTACTCGCGTGGGGCGACAAAGTGGGGGCGACAACCGCACACCATCAGCCAAAAGCTCTCACGCCCATCATGAGATGAGCGATGTCGACGTGGTTGAGCCAGGACCCGACCGACAGCTCTGCGGCGTATACCGCAGCCGTGATGATCAAGATTGAAAGGCCACCCGCGATCCAACCAGAGCCGGGGTGTCCTCGATGAAACGCCCTGGCCTCCATACCGATCACCGGCAACAGGCCGACCGCGGTGTTCACGAGGAGGAACAGAAGCTGGGGGCCCAGCACGACGTTTACGGCCAGGAACAGAAAGAGCTGAGCCTTGATCAGCGCATCGACGCGACGCTCGAGGTGCCCGGACGCATGAAAGACCAGGGACGCCCGTTGCGCGAAGTATGTCGAGACGACACCACCGAGGTTCGAGGCCCAAAGCACCAGAAGTAGACCCGGTTCAGACAGCTCGTGCTGGAACCCGTGCTTGAAGACCCCCGCGAAAATCGCGATCGCCATCATCGAGAAGAAGCCACTCCAGCGCCTCGAACGCGCCTCCGGCTCTGCTCTGAGGCGGCGGAAACAGAGGACGCTGAACCGCGAGGGCGAGGTTCGTGCCCGCCGTGACCGGCGCCCGGAGCGTGAACTCACCGATTTCGATCCACATCGTTTCCATGGGTCAGGCCTCCGGGGAGTGCGAGGATGAGCGTGCGGACTTCCAGAACTTGGGGAAAGGCCCTTTCGGGGGCGTCCCGGGAGACTGCAGAGTCCTTCCTGACCGCAGCTGCCAGGTTGGAGTCGGAGGTTCCAGACCATCACTACGAGCTCGGCCTCCTCTACCTGGATACGGATCGTCCCGCGTTGGCACTCGCGGCATTCGAGGGCGTCTTGGCATGCCCACGGGCCAACCCCAGCCGACCGTGTGGTGCAAGCGAGAGCCGGCGAGAACGCTGAGCGCTTGCGTCGGGAGCTCGCTGGGTAGGCGCCCCCGCCCGGCTCCGGCGTGGGGACCTTTCCCTCCCCGAGGTCCTTCCGCTCCCTGGCAAGCTGACCCGCCCAGTAGTACCGTGGGGCGTCCCGTCGCCACCGCCTGCGTCGATGGCGGGTGGCAAGCCATGACCAGACAAACTCGCTGGGGCCATGATGACAATGAACTTGGGACGACTCGATATCGCCGCCATCCTGACCGTGATATGGGCTCAGGCGATCTCAGGTCAGACCGCGGGCGGCACGCTCTTGGGCGCAGCGCAGGCGGTGGCCGCGTTGCCGGGAGCCCCCTCGATCGTTGTGGCGGCCGGGCTCACGAGGGCTAACGAGCGCCTCCTCACCCTCGAGGAAGTCGGGGGTATCCAAGATCCTGCCCGGCGTCTGGTGATCGTGGGCGGACTCGACGGGAGGGCCGAAAGCGCCGAGGCAGTGCTCGAAGCTCTCCGATGGTTCAAGACGGACGCCCCTGCCATGTTCCGGCGCACCTGGGCGATCACCGCGCTGCCCTGCGCCAACCCCCGATCGTGTGGAACCGCGTCCCCGGCCACCGGTCGTTCGGCGGGAGGCGCACAGGTCTTCCCCCCAGAGGACGGCTTCTACAACGACGAGACGTCTCCCGAGTCGCGCTACTTATGGCGTTGGGTGGCATTTCAGGCGCCCGATCTGGTCCTGGAGGTTCGCTCGGGCCAGACGGTCTCGTGGGAGGTCTCGCAGCGTTCCGGCGCCCTTCGACTCGATGGCCCGAGGCCCCCGAGCGGAACGCTCGCGGCGGCGATGTCCACGGGTGCACCCTCAGGCTTGGCTTCGGTCGCGGCGGTCCGTGCATCGACGAGCGTCGACGATGCGCCCCGGATGCTCCGCTCCGTGCTCGAGGCCGCAACGTCGCTCGGCCCGTCGCCGCTACACGACGCGCTGCTCGCCAGGGTCGGACGAACGCCGGTTGAAATCGCGACGCTCCTCGCCCATCGGTATCCGGCGTCGCCAGCCGTCAGCTACATCCCGGCGGTCGCGTGGTCCAACACCCTGCGGTTGGCGGCCCGACTCGGCGATGCCGGACTCGTCGAAAACGTGCGGAATCAGATGGCCCCCTTTCTTTCCGGAGAGACACCGACGGTGACCGAGCCGTACCGACTCACCAGCCTGGCCGGTCTTTTCGCATTCGTGGACTTCTCAGAGCCGGGACAGAGCGAGAGGGCTCTGAGCCTCGCCATCGCCGGCGCGCAGTTCATGTTCTCCCCATCGACCGATGCGATCCTTCGGTCCCCGACGGGTTGGACCGACGACATGTTCATGGCGAGCAGCTTGCTGTCTCGTGTCGGAGCCCGTACAGGGGACGCCCGTTACGGCGCCACGGTCGGGCGTCTCCTGACGTCCTACACCGAAAATCTCCAGCGGCCGGATGGCCTGTTCATCCATTCCGCCGGGGGGCCTCACGCGTGGGGCCGCGCGAACGGATTCGCCCTACTCAGCCTGACGGAGGCGCTAACATTTCTTCCGGACAATTGGGCTGAGCGGCCGGGTGTACTCGACATCTACCGTCGTCACATCGAGGCACTCGTACGTCATCAGGCACCGGATGGCATGTGGCACCAGGTCGTGGACGAATCCGGCAGCTATCGGGAGCTGACGGTGACGTCGATGACGCTCGTGGCCCTGGCGCGCGGCGTGCGGCTCGGCTGGCTCGACGATTCCTACCGATCGGTGATCGATCGCGCTTGGCGTAGCATCGCGACGCATATCGCGGAAGATGGCACCGTGGTCGATGCTTCCACCTCGACGGGAGCGGGCGAAACGAAGCAGTATTACCTTGATCGGACCGCCATGTTCGGTGCCGACGAGCGCGGTGGGGCGATGGCGCTGTGGGCGGCCGTGGAGATGGATGAGCTGAGCCGCCAATGAGACCGTCCGTCCTGGGCTCGCTGGCGTTCGCCCTTTTGTTGGGCACCCCCTTGGGCAGCGTCCGATGAGGCCGCCCCGTAAACGGGAACGCAGGGGCGGCGCACAAGGTACACTTCTGGAGGACCACACTGAGATCGTTTTCCTCGGCACCAACACACTGAGGGACTCATGGGCCAAGCTCGCACAATCGTCGCAACCGGACTGCTCGCCTCTGTTCTGACGGCTTGCGGTGAAAGTCCCAGGGCTTGGGGCGAGGTGAACAGCATTATCGTGGGGGCGTCTGATGAGCAATGGGCGGCCATCGGCACGATGGTGGAATCCGCGCTCGAGACCAGGTTCCTCACGGTGCGGCCCGAGAAGACCTTCCGCGTCACACACCAGGCGCCTGAAGGCCGGAATTGGGGCCGGCTTCAGCGCTTCCGCCAGCTCCTCCTCGTCGGCACGCCCGAATCTCCGTGGATGGCCGAAGCGCTGGCGCTCACCGACCGTGAGGGCTTCAACCCACCGGAAATGCTCCAAGTCGGGGACGTTTGGGCCCGGGGACAGAACGTGACCATCCTTCTCTTGCCCTCCGAGGGAGCAGACGGTGCGGAGGAGCTCATGGAGCCCCTCCACGAGCTTCTGGACGACCAGTACCGCCAATGGGTACACAGCCAGCAGTTCCAGAGTGGACCCGATTCCGTACTCGCCGACACGCTCTGGAACGAGGTGGGGTTCAGCATGCTCCTCCCGGAGGTGTACCAACGCAGGACCGTGGACTCAGTGTACATCTTCAGGAACGACAACCCGAACCCGACTGAGTTGATCCGCCAGATCGCCGTCACTTGGCGAACTCCGATTCCTGAGGACGTGGGCCAAGAAGAGGCGCTGGCGTGGCGGACGGCGCTCACCGATCAGTACTACATCTATCCACAGATAGTCGACACGGATCTGGCCCAAACGCGCCGGCTCCAAATGGGCGACCTGATCCTCGAGGAGTTCCGTGCGACGTGGGCCAACCCACCGGAGGACCAATTTCCGGCCGGTGGACCCCTGATCGTGTGGTCAGTCCCCTGCCCCGCGCAGGATCGACACTACCTGATCGACGCCTGGCTGTATGCCCCGGGGCGGGACAAGTACCGCTACGTGCTGCAACTCGAGAACATCCTCAACAGCTTTCGGTGCCGCACGGAGTAACGGGGACCGCGTCCACTGCGTGGACAAGGATGACCGGCATCTAGGCGCCAGCGATCGGCTCGCACCCGAGCGCGAGCCTCCCACCGAAGAATCCCGGTCGCCCCATACGTACTTCCTCTGTCTCGGTGGGCTACGTCATTCGACGTAGCCCACCGAGACCCGTTCAAAGCGCATCCTTCCCATCGACATTCACGCCCATCGGCATTCGCGTCGTCACAGGAGGGATCCATGGTGTCCTCACGAGTCCGCGGTCTTGGGATGGCGAGCTACGGTCGCCACGTTCGTATCGTTCTCCTCACTCTGATTGCCGGTACTGCCTCGTGCGCACCGTCCGTGCGGGTGCGGCTGGCGGTACCGCTCCCGACGGTCGGCGGAAGTCGGCCGGCAACCCCACACGGTCTACTGTTGATTGGCGCGTTCGGGGACGGCGTGGAGCTTGGGTCAATAGGTGTGTAAACGTATCAGGCGACGTTCTTCCGCTGTTGGTCTGAGACAGGCTTTCCGTCTTCGAACTTCCTTCCTTCAAACACGTCCTTGAGGAGGTGAGGAGCGTCGAGCCTGCGGAACCGCTTCTCAGCCACCAAGAGGCAACTTCCAGATCAGCGCCGTAGCGCTCTCGACCCGCTTGAGCCGCTTCGCCGCGCTGGTCCTGAGCCGTACCGCGGCGAAGGGACTCTCGACCACGTTCGTCGTGCGCAGATGCTTCCAGTGGTCCTCGGGGAAGTCGTAGAACGCCACCATCCGCTGCCAATCGTCCTCGAGTACGTCCACCGCCTTCGGATACCACGGCCTGTAGCGTCTGGCGAACGCCTCACGGGCCTTCGCGGCCTCGGCCCCGCCTCAGTGCATAGACCACAGCCCTGAGTAGATCCTTCGCTTCGCCCTGCTCCCGCTGAGGTAATCGGTCCAGCACATTCCTCATCTTGTGGTTCCAGCACCGTTGCTCGCCCGCCTCAGGCCACACCTGCCTCACCGCGCCCCAGATCGCCGCGTTGCCGTCCGCCATCAGAAGCCGGGGCGCTTCGATGCCCCTCGCCTTCAGGTCCCGCAACACCTCAGACCATGATGCGACCGACTCACGGTAGCCCGATCCCAAAGCCAAAATTTCCTTGGTCCCATCTCGCATGGCACCCAGCAGTGCCGCTTTGTCCCGCTCCAGCCCTGCCTTCACGTAGATTCCGTCCGCCAACCTCCCGGTCGGGAACTGGCCAGTCGGCCCGATCCTCAGCCCCGGGGTTGCTGGGGCGCCGCTAATATTGTATCCTTTAATCCGGATTTATGGATAAAATAACCGAACCCAGGGTCTTCGACCGCATGAGCGCTTTGGGCGACCTCGCCCGGGTCCGCCTTCTCCTTCTATTGGAGCAGGGTGAGTTCACGGTCTCTGAGCTCGTTCAGATCTCCCAGCTGCCGCAGTCGACGGCGAGCCGCCATCTGAAGATTCTCGCGGACGACGGATGGGTGACGTCACGTGCGAGCGGGACCAGTCGGTTTTACCGGATGGCCGCGTCTCTCGATCCGGCGGCACTCGAGCTTTGGAGCTTGGTCCGTCCCGATGTGGCTGCGGCGGGGTTGGGGGGGGAGGACGGCGAACGAGCCCGTGCGGTCCTCCGCGGACGCCGAGGGCGCTCGCGCGAGTTCTTTTCGGGCGTGGCACGCCGTTGGGACAGCGTCCGGGAGGAGTTGTTCGGAAGCGAGTCGGAGATGTTTCCTCTTTTCGGGCTCCTCGATCCGACCGCCACCCTGGGCGACCTCGGCGCGGGCACCGGGCACTTCGCGGCCCGCGTGGCTCCCTTCGTGGGCCGGGTCATCGGGGTGGACGCTTCCGAAGATATGCTCGAAGCGGCGCGGGACCGCCTGGACGGTGCCCCCAACGTCGACCTGCGTTGCGGTGACCTCGAACACCTTCCGATCGACGACGGTCAGTTGGACGTGGCCGTACTCCTCCTGGTGCTCCACTACGTGGTGGAGCACCAGGCAGTGCTGAAGGAGGTTCATCGAACGCTCAAACCAGGCGGTCGCATCGTGATCGTGGACATGAGGCGCCACTCGAGGGAGGGGTACCAGGAAGAGATGGGGCATGTATGGCCTGGCTTCCATGAAGCGGAGCTGGCAGACTGGCACTGCGAGGTGGGGCTCCTGGACTTTGCCTACCGCCCGCTCCCCGCCCGTCCCGAGGCATCGGGGCCCCTACTCTTCGTCACGTCGGCGACCCGGGTGTGCTGAATTCACCAGAGATCGTTACTTGGTCCTTTTCATAGTTGAGGTTTTGAACCCATGGACACCGCAGTCATGAACGAGAAGGGTGGCTCAGCCACCGATGAAGCCCGCCCCGCCTACAAGGTCGCCGACCTTTCGCTCGCCCAGTGGGGACGCAAGGAGATTCGCCTCGCCGAGCAGGAAATGCCCGGCCTCATGGCGGCCCGCGCGGAGTACGGCCCCGAGCAGGCCCTCGCCGGTCTCAAGATCATGGGTTCACTCCATATGACGGTGCAGACCGCCGTGCTGATCGAGACCCTCGTCGACCTGGGCGCCGACGTGCGTTGGGTCTCGTGCAATATCTTTTCGACGCAGGATCACGCGGCGGCGGCGGCGGCGGTGGGCCGCGAAGGCACACCGGACGATCTCAAGGGCATCCCTGTCTTCGCCTGGAAGGGTGAGACGCTGGAGGAATACTGGTGGTGCACCGACCAGGCGCTCGAGTGGCCCGATGGCAGCGGCCCGGACCTGATCGTGGACGACGGCGGTGACGCCACACTCCTGCTCCACCGAGGCGTCGAATATGAAGACGCGGGCGAGATCCCCGATTTCGACCCTGAGACGGAGCCCCAGGAGTGGAGGATCATTCTCGAACTCCTGCGTGACTCGCTGGCCCAGGATTCCCAGAAGTGGCACCGCATCTCAGCGAACGTCCTGGGCGTCTCTGAGGAGACCACCACGGGTGTACATCGCCTCTACGAGATGGAGAGAGACGGCACGCTTCTCTTCCCCGCCATCAACGTAAACGACTCCGTGACGAAGTCGAAATTCGACAACCTGTACGGATGCCGTCACTCAGTAATCGATGGGCTGAATCGGGCCACGGACGTGATGATTTCTGGCAAAATGGCCGTTGTTTGCGGCTACGGTGATGTCGGCAAGGGCTGTGCCCAGGCGCTCAAGAGTCAGGGCGCCCGGGTGGTGATCACCGAGATCGACCCGATCTGCGCGCTCCAGGCATGCATGGAGGGCTTCACGGTGCGCCGTATCGAGGACGTACTCGGCGAAGCCGACATCTTCGTGACGACCACGGGGAACAAGGACATCATTACGGCCGAGCACATGGCGGGCATGAAGGACAAGGCCATCGTCGGCAACATCGGCCACTTCGACAACGAGATCGATATGGCCGGTCTGGAAAAAACGTCCGGCGTTCGACGGGAGAACATCAAGCCGCAGTACGACGAGTGGATCTTCCCGGACGGGCACAGCGTGTTGATCCTAGCCGAGGGGCGTCTGCTCAACTTGGGGTGCGCCACGGGTCATCCGAGCTTCGTCATGTCGGCCAGCTTCACCAACCAGGTGATCGCGCAAATCGAACTCGCCAGGAACCGGGACTCGTACGAAAAGCGAGTCTATGTACTCCCGAAGATTCTGGACGAGAAAGTCGCGCGCCTCCACCTCGATAAATTGGGCGCCCGGCTTACTGAGCTTTCGGACGAGCAGGCAGGCTACATCGGCGTGGACAAGGAGGGACCGTATAAGCCCGAGGCGTACCGCTACTAGGGGCGTCGCCATTCGGCCTACGTACTTTATTAGTTCGTCTCCATTCGGGCGGCGTCCTCCATCATCCGCACGATCTCGCGCCGGTCCTCCTCAGACGGTAGACCCCAACCCACACGGTACCCGAAGAGCTCGTGTAGCGTGGCGGATCCGAAACGTCCGTCCAGAATCTCGATCGCGTCCCCCGACAGGAGCCCCGGATGGGCCGCGCCGCTCGCGCGACACAGCTGCAGGATCTCCTTTCGGAGCGTGACGATATAGTTGGCCAAGCGGGCGGCTTTCGAGGTCGGATCCAATCCACGAACCAACCAACGATTCTGGGTCGCCACTCCGGTGGGACAGTGTCCCGTATGGCACCGCTGGGCTTGGATACATCCGATGGCCAGCATCGCCTCGCGTCCCACGTTGATGGTGTCGCATCCGAGCGCAAAAGCGACCATCGCGTTGGCCGGCAGACCCAGCTTGCCCGATCCCATGAGGACCACGTTCTCGTGGATGCCCGCCTCAGCGAGAATTCGATAGACACGGCTGAATCCGACTTTGAAGGGCAACGCCACGTGATCTGAGAACGCGAGGGGGGCGGCACCGGTTCCGCCCTCACCCCCGTCGACGGAAATGAAGTCGACCCCCCTGTCCCCTCTCGACATGAGGTTCGCCAGCTCCTCCCAGAAGTGGTGCTCGCCGACCGCGGACTTGATGCCGACGGGTAGCCCGGTCGCGTCGGCCAACATTTCCACGAAATCCAGCATTTCATCGACGCTGGCGAACGCGGAGTGCGCCGACGGACTGAACACGTCCTCGCCTACGGGAACCCCCCTAATCCCCGCAACCTCCCTCGTGACCTTGGCACCCGGAAGCAATCCCCCGAGGCCGGGCTTGGCCCCTTGGCTGAGCTTTATTTCCACCGCTCTCACGGGGCTCATGTCGATCTGATCCAAGAACAAGTTCATGTCGAAGCCACCGGTCTTGGAGCGGCAACCGAAATAGCCCGTTCCCAACTGCCAGATCAGGTCACCGCCCTGCCGATGATAGGGGGAGATGCCCCCCTCGCCCGTGTTCTGGAGGCACCCCGCGATCCTGGCGCCCTGGTTCATCGCGCTCACGGCGGCGCTCGACAGCGAACCGTAGCTCATGGCAGAAAGGTTCACGGCCGAGTCGGGACGGAAGGAGTGTGCCCGTCCTCGGGCGCCCCCCAGCACCTTCGCGCACGGAAGGGGATATTCCCCTTCGGCCCCGGCCTTCCCGTAGGCCTCGCCCATGGCAACCGGCGAGACGCTCATCACCTGATGCTTGATGATGACGAAGTTGGAGGCGGTTTCGAGGTCGTTGTCCGTGCCGAAGCCGAAGTAGTTGTTCTCCTTCTTACTCGACGCGTAGACCCACCTCCGTTGGTCGCGCGTGAAGGGACGCTCCTCGTTGTTGTCCGTGACGATGTACTGCCTCAACTCAGGGCCGATCGCCTCCAGGATGTATCGGAAGTGGCCAATGATGGGAAAACTTCGAAGAATGGCGTGACGCTTCTGGAGGAGGTCGTAGAGTACGACCGCCACCAACGCGAGTCCTAGACCCCATAGCCACATGGCCTGATTCCTGTCGTAGTCGAAGAGATGAACATGTACTTCATACCGTCCTGAGAGATCACCTACAAGGTCCCTGCGAACAAGACTGTTGGGGTCCCGGGGCCTCGCAGTGCATATTGCGTGATGACGGAAAAAATAGAAGTGCATTCAATTTTTTGAGCCGTTCTGCCATCGGTGCCCGATAAGTACAAAGACCCGCCCAAGCCGATTAACTGGCCGGGTTCCAGTGAGTATGGGGATGCCCTAACGGACATCCTGAAAGACTAGGCGCGTCGAACCGAGCTTCGGGGCGCCGCAGGGCAGAAGTCCGGACGGCTCCGTCTGCACCCCTCCGTCCCGCCCGTTCTTGCGCTTGTGTCGATTTGGCTGTGGGTCTTCCCGCCGGCGACGCTCATTCCGGAGGTGCCGTCTATTCCGTTCCGTCCGCCAATCAGGAGGCCGGCCTCCGCATCGAAATGTCCATACAAGTGAACAACATACTTCGGTTTGCGGCGGACAACGGACGCCTTTCTAACGACCTTGGGGAACTGGGTGACAATCCCGCTGCCTTGCAGTACGTGCCGCTGGGCGAAAATGCTTTTCAACTGAGCGGCCAGGCTGGAGACATCAAGGTGTATTTCAACTCCAATGACCCGGTATCGGACCTCCTCAGCGATGCGATAGCGATCGTTTCCGGGGGCGTGTCGCCGACTCCCGCAGGGAGCCCGGCGATATGATCGAGTGCCCGATCCAAGGCCGTAAGGGTGTGACCCTGATAGAGGTCCTTATCGTACTGCTGATCATCAGCATCGTTGCGGCTATCGCGCAACCCCAACTCACCTCCATCGTCGTCAAAGCCCGGGCGGCGGATGCCATCAGCGACATGCAGATCGTTCGCTTGGCCGCCTTCAACTACCAGACCGATCAGCAGGCTTGGCCGTCTGGCGTGAGTAGCGGCATCGTCCCGCCGGGGCTCGACACGTACCCTCCGGACGGCTTCGACCTCGTGCAGAACGGCTACACTCTGGACTACGACTATTGGGGCGGATCGCCCTTCCTGCTCGGGGTCACCCTGATCACCTCGGACTCAGTGCTCGGACGCACGGCATTGGAAATGCTGTCTTCACCCAAATGGAACGCCGGGGATAAATGCACGTGGGTGATCGAGTAGGGCGGTAGGACACCCCACCAATACCCGGGGATTCCTCCCCAATGGCGGAGTCCTTCCACCCCAAACCGCCCGGTTACGCCATCCGCACCTCGTCCCTTTTGTCGGTCGTCGCCCGGATGTGTAGTATGTGGACGCTGGACCTTTTTCGATCCCACCAGGGGCCGAATCTTCATCTACACACGCGTCTAAGACCGGGCACACGTGAGCTTCGTCCACCTCCACACGCACTCTGAATACTCGCTCCTCGACGGAGCCAACCGCCTCACCGACCTCGTCCACCGGGCCAAGGAATACGAGATGCCCGGCCTCGCCCTCACCGACCACGGGTGTCTCTTCGGCGCCTGGGCCTTCCACAAACTGGCCATGAAGGACGGGATCAAACCGATCATCGGCATGGAGGCGTACGTGGCGCCGGGCGATCGACGGGACCGCTCCAAGGCCGGTCAGGGAGAGCGAGCCTATTACCACCTCGTGCTCCTGGCTCGCGACATGGCGGGCTACAAGAACTTGGTGAAGCTGTCGTCCATCGGATACACGGAGGGCTTCTACCACAAGCCGAGGGTGGATAGGGAGGTTCTGGCGGCCCACGCAGAGGGACTGGTGGTCAGTTCGGCGTGTCTGGCGGGAGAGGTCGCGCGTCATCTTACGGCGGACAACTGGGAGGGCGCCCGCGAGGCTGCCACTTGGTACGCGAACCTCTTCCAGGACCGGTACTACCTGGAGGTTCAGGCGCACGACTCCGAGGGGCAGGCGGGGCTCAACGAAAAAATCTTCAAGCTCTCCGAGGAGATGGGGCTTCCGGTGATCGCCACCAACGACGCTCACTTTCTTCGTGCGGAGGATCACGAAGCGCACGACGTCCTACTCTGCATCGGCCTCGGAAAGGATCGAAGCGATACCGGGCGAATGCGATACGACAACGGCCTCTACTTCAAGAGCGCGCCGGAGATCGCCGAACGATTTCCGGATCGGCCGGACGTCCTCGAGAACACCCTGAAAATCGCCGACGACGTGAACCTGGGATTTGAAAAGACCTACCACTTGCCCGCATTCCCGCTTCCCGAAGACCACACGGACGAGAACGACTACCTCGTTTTTCTGGCCACTGAGGGTGCCAAGCGGCGCTATGGAGATCCCCTCCCCGAAGCGGTCCAGGAGCGCCTCGACTACGAGTTGGGCGTCATCATCGAGATGGGGTATGCCGGCTATTTCTTGATCACGTGGGACTTCATCGACTGGGCCCTGCGTCACGGCATTCCGGTAGGACCGGGCCGGGGTTCGTCCGCGGGGTCGATCGTCGCTTATTGCCTCCGGATCACCAAGCTCGATCCCTTGGCCTTCGACCTCCTTTTCGAGCGTTTTCTGCATCCCGGGCGGATCTCGATGCCGGACATCGACGTCGATTTCTGCTATGAACGGCGGGCCGAAGTCATCGAGTACGTGAAGGAGAAATATGGCAGGCGCGCCGTCGGGCAGATCATCACGTTCGGGACCATGAAGTCCCGCGCGGTGATCCGCGACGTCGGCCGAACGCTCGGGATCGAGCCGTCTGAGACGGACCGGATCGCCAAAATGATCCCCAATACGCCGGGACAGGCCTTCACCGTCAAGGAGGCGATCACGAAGCTCAAGGAGGTGAAGGACCTGTACGAGGAGGGGGGCCGATACAAGGAGCTCTTTGACTACTCGATGACGCTCGAGGGTCTTTCCCGGCACTCGTCGGTGCACGCCGCGGGCGTCGTGATCGCGCCAGGCCCGCTCGACAACTACGTACCGGTCTGCATCCAAACGGGAAAGAACGGGTCGAACGGAGACGCCTCCGAGGCGATGCATGTCACGCAATACGACATGAACTGTCTCGAAGACGCAGGCATGCTCAAAATGGATTTCCTGGGCCTCAAGACGCTCACGGTCATCCACGACGCCGTGGAGGCGGTCAAGGCCAGAATCGGAGAGTTGAGGCACCCGGAGACCGGCGCTGTCTTCGAGTCCATGGACGACGTTCCCCTCGACGACCCCCCCGTGTACAAGATGCTCGCGAGGGGTGGGACGTCAGGCATCTTCCAATTTGAGTCGAAGTTAGCGGTCGAAAAGCTCAGAGCCATGCGCTGTGACCGCTTCAACGACTTGGTGGCCACCAGCGCGCTGATCCGCCCCGGTCCGCTCGACTCAGGCATGACAGACGCCTATATCCGGCGTAAAACAGGCCAAGAAGAGGTTCGCTACGACCATCCCGACCTCCAGCCGATCCTCGAGCCCACGTACGGCGTCATCGTCTACCAAGAACAGGTGATGCGCATCGCCAACGTCCTGGCGGGCTACAATCTTGCCGAGGCGGATGTGCTCCGGAAGGCGATGGGCAAGAAAATCGCCTCGCTCATCCGGGCGGAGCTCCAGCAGTTCATCGCGAAGACCATCGCCCGGGGCGTGGAAAAGCGCACGGCAGAGAGCCTCGCCGAGCAGATTGAGACCTTCGGACGGTACGGCTTCGTCCTCTCGCACTCCGCCGCGTACTCAGTCATCTCCTACCACACCGCCTGGCTGAAGGCGCACTACCCCGCTGAGTTCATGGCCGCCATGCTCTCAGCGGTCGTCTCCAATACCGATGACGTGGTCAAGTACATCGGAGATTGCCGGGAACTCCCCCGCTATCTACCGAAGTTGGACGACGGCATCCAGGTCCTCCCGCCTGACGTGAACGAGTCGGGTTGGAAGTTCACGGCCGTCGGTGAGACGCACATCCGATTCGGCCTGGGTGCCATTCGAGGCGTGGGGTCGAGCGCGGTCAAATCGATTCTCAACGCGCGTGAAGCGGACGGACCCTTCACTGCGATTTTCGAGTTCCTGGAGCGCGTCAATCTCCGCGCTCTTAACAAGCGTGCCGTCGAAGCCCTCATCGCCGCGGGGGCCTTGGACTCATTCGGGTACCGTGCGCAGCTCCTCGCGGGGCTGGATACAGCCTACTCAGAAATCAGCGCCCGAAAATCCGAAGAGGAAGCGGGCCAGGCATCTCTCTTCGGCACCGGAGAGGCGAGCCTCGAGCGCAAGGACCCCGGCCTGCCCAACGTCCCGGAGTGGCCCGAACAGGAACGGTTGAAAAGAGAGAAGGAGGCCCTGGGCTTCTTCATCTCCGGACACCCACTCGATCGCTTCGCTGAAGTCGTGCGGGCCTTCGACGGAGTGAACACAGCCAATTTGAAGGAATATCTCGGACGGCCGCTCGAACTGGCCTGCGTCGTGGCCAAAGTCCAAAGGCAGATCTCACGCCGTGACAACTCTGAGTGGGGCAAGATCACGGTGGAAGACTTTTTCGGGACGGCCACGGTCCTGGCCTTCAAAGACAACTGGCAGAAGTACAAGGAGACGCTTCAGCAGGACGCTGTCGTCCTCATCTCCGGAAGGGTGAGCGGACGGGAACGCGACGAGGAAGACCCACCGATCTTCCTCAACGAGGCCGTTCTACTCGAGGGCGTGCCCAACAGCGGCCAGTTGGCCCTTCAGATCGAGTTACCGATTGGCGCGGAGCTGGACGACGACGTCTTCGCTCAAGCCAAGGAGGTTCTGGCGGCCCACCCGGGAACCGCTCCCGTCGAACTCGTCCTCGGAAGCGGCAATGGGGTTTCGGCGCCAGTTCTGCGGTCACGAACGCTCAGAGCCGACCCCAGCCGCGACACCATCGAGGCGCTACAGGAGATGTTCGGGAAGGCTCGGGTACGCCTGGTGAGGGTCGCGGATGGAAGGAGCGGTCCGGACGAGATGGCGTACTAGTATCGTGCCCACTTGTGGGACAGGACACTAGGTAGGTCCGGGCTTCACCGCTCGAAAATTTACGCCCCTCGTCCCGAAGGCCTCCGCATCAGTGGAGGGACGGGCCGCGCCCTCGAACACGTTCTTCCTCCAAGTGATTTCAAACTCCTCGAAGTTGGCAGCCGCGGCCTCGAGGTCTGCTTCGAGCAGAGCACCCGTGATTCAGTGGGTCCACAGGTCGATGTCCTGCTTCGCCTCCTCCGGAACCGCCTTCAGCACCGTCACGTCCGCCACCTGTAACCGGCCACCAGGGTGCAGGACCCGAAATATCTCGCCCAGAACCAGTGACTTGTCGGGCACCAGATTGATACACCCGTTGGAGATCACGACATCGGCCCATCCGTCTGGCACAGGCAACGACTCCATGTACCCCTCTCAGAACTCGATTTGATCGACGCCCATCGCGTCGGCCGCGGCTCGCGCCTTCTCGATCATGGCGGCCGTCATCTCCACGCCGATCACGTGACCGTCGACACCCACCATCTACCCCGCGATCAAGCTGTCCAGGCCGGCTCCCGAGCCCACGTCCAGCACGTGCTCGCCGGGCTGAATCGTACCGAGGCTGAACGGGTTTCCCAGGCCAGCAAAAGACTCCACGACATCGCTCAGTATGGGCGCGATCCACTCCGGCTCGTATTCGTTGATCTCCGCGGCTCGCTGGCCCGTGTTGAAGTGGAATCCCTTCGCCGGATCGGAGGGCACATCCGTGTATTCCCGTTGGAGTTCGTCCCGTAGGATTCTCACCGCCACGTTGGAATCCGAAAAGGATTCTCAGATCGCCTCTTCGTTGAACTCTACGGAATACTTGGGGCGGAAGAGAAACGTCTTGAACGTTCCCACATCGCATTGCTCTCTCCCCTCGACTATCCCTTTTTGATCAGGAAAAGGAAGGTCCCGGTGCGCCGCCTCCGTCATCAAAACGTACTCGTCCAGTTAGACTGAATTCTTGAGCAAGCGGTGGACTACGATGGTGTCGACCCCCGAAAGGACCGGAAACCCACCCACCTCGTTCAGAAGTCCCTCCCCCGAGTGCACGACGATCTTGAGCTTGAGCTCAGTGATGTTGGAGCACGCTGGACGCCGGCAAACGCTATAGGATCCGATTTCGACGATGCTGCGGCCAAACGCGGTGAACATCTGTAGGATGCGCTTCACAATGCGCTGGCCGCGGCGCCCCCAGGCACTCAGATCAACGGTCTTGGGCGCGTAAATGAAAAGCGCATCGCCCTCCAGGTCGACCAGTTGGAGAGGCACGTCGATCTGACGGATGAGCGCCTCGATCAGCTCCCGGATGATCATCTTACTATGAGCCAGAGCCTTCTTGTGGGAGATCATGAAATCCCTGTTGCCGCTAATATCAGAGACCAGCAGCACCACCGGTGTGGGCTGCTGTTCCAAGGGCGAACTCATCTTTCGGTCTTCACGTTACGGGCCTCACGCGGGCGTGCTCCCACCTCTGGATCTGCCCATAAGGACCTCCGGCGGGACGGGACTATTTACCGTTCCGCCTTTCGCCGGAGTGGATTTCAGCGAGGGGAAAAGAAGCGGCATGCGGGCCTCCTGCGAAAGCCCGCATGCGTTATCTTTCGCCGTTCGAAGACTGGATCCAGTCAGGATGAATCCCCTGCAGGAAGGCCCTTCGACGGGTCGCCCATCTCATGATCACGATCACCCCGGTCCGCCGCGCCCTCATCCCCGTCGATTCGGCCGCGGCCGCGCGCATCAGCGCACCCAACTACGACGAGTTCCAGGGCGATCGCGAAATTTGGGACGTCCTTCAGGACCATCCCATGAGTGTGCTGCGTGTGACCATGGCTCATTGCCACGCGGACTCGCCCGATGAGATTTGCCATGGCGATTCGCGAAATGCGCTGGCCAAAGCGCACACCAACATGGCGGAGCTCGAGGCGAGTGAACTGACGGAGGAAGTGCGGGACATCCTCTGGGTCTACGAGATCGACGACGACGCCCGCCCGGATGTGCGCCAGATCGGTCTGGGCGGCATGGCTCGGACCGACGAGATCCGGACCGACACGACCCCCCAAGGGACCATCATCCGGAACGAGGGAGTGCGTGAGCCGAAGGCGCGCGGCCGGGCCGACTTGATCGAGGCCACCAAGGCGATCATCGGCATGGTGAATAACGGAGTCGATGACGCGTCGGGCGAGCTCCAGAGGCAATTAGAGGCACACGCTTCAGGCGCTCCACCGGACCTCGAAGTGGTCGATCAACACGCGAACTGGCACCGCATGTGGATCGTCCGCGATGGGGGAGCCATACAGCGATTCCAGGAGCTCCTCGCGCAGGAGCCACACGCTTATGTGGCCGACGGGAATCACCGGAGCGCAGCCGCGGCTATGCTCGGAAACGAACATTTCCTGAGCGTCTTCTTTCCGGCGCGCACGATGGGTATCCGGCCGTACAACCGGCTCGTGCGGGCCTCAGCGCTCCCGTCGGATGGGCTCGAGGCTGCAATCGGGGAGAAGTTCACACTCGATACACCCGCCGAGGCGGGCCCCTACCAACCCACCGAGACCCATAACATCGGGCTTTACACCCCCGACGGTGGCTGGCTGCGTCTACGGCCGCTTCCGGGGACATTCGATCCGGACGACGCGGCCGAAGCCATCGACTACGGCATCGTCCAGAAGAACCTCTTCGCACACGTCTTCGGGATCGCCGACGCCGGCGACGACCGGCTCACGTTTGTCGGCAGCAACAAGGACGCGGCATGGCTGCAACGGGAGGTGGACGAAGGGAGGGCGACCCACGCGGTAACGATTGCCGCAGTCACCATGGACGAATTCATCGAAGTGTGCCGTCAGAACCGGCTGATGCCGCCCAAATCGACCTGGTTCGAGCCGAAGGTCCGGAGCGGGCTGATGATGGCGTTGCTGGACGCATGAGTCCGGCTGAAGAAGTCAACGTATTTCTAGGAAACCTCTGGGACGAGTAGGGGCTCCAGGCCGCCACGTATCGGCACGGACAGGAAGGCGCTGAGGTAGGCCAAGATGGCGATCAGCGTCAGTGCCTTGAGGCCCACCGACATCGAGAAGAACTCAAGAAGGACCCCAATGGATTCCACCCGAAGGCGATGTCCGTTTCTGGACGCACGCGGAAGCACAGCGCGAAGCACACGGAGGCGAAGAAGATCGGGCCTCCGACCATGAGAACGGACAGCATCAGGCGAACGACCGCGGAGCGTCCCACCAAGGCCTCCGTCGGAACCAGATAGCTGGCGATCAGCGTAAGAACGAGCCCGGTAGCGGCCCACGTCCAAGGCAGCGGGCGCAACTTCATGAGCACCGTTCCGACCAAAATCATGGCCAGAATGGCCCCGAATACCACCGCGCTCGTGAGCCATGTGGCCCCACACACGAGATTCATCGTGGTCACGAACTTGGTCTCGATCAGGAGAAAAGCGATCACGGTATGAGATCCGGGAAATACGCGATGACCCGGACCTGAGCCGGGAGCCAACGAATGAGCGCCAACTCCTGGAACAAGACCACTTAGGAGGCCGCTGCGATCTCGATGCCGGCGCGACGCGAGGATGTGGAGGAATCCTTCATGTCTCTTGAATATTCCCCACGCCGGAGCAGGCCATCAAGCTATTTCTGACAAAGCCTGCCGCATCCCGGCCCTATAGCGATTTAGCTGGGCGGGCTCTCGGGTCGGTCGCTGCCATCCCCCAGATCCGTCGAGATGTCCGGCTCCGAGGGTTCGTTCTCAGTTACGCTCGCGATATCGCCCATCGGATACTTGATGGCGGCATAGAGCCGCTTCTCCTCCGACGCCTCGCGAGCTCAGCTACGATCACGGACCTTCATCACGTGGACCGTGGACGAAAAGGCCACCAACACCGCCGTAACGATCCCTACCGCGGAGGCCGTCGCCAAGGATCCCGCCCTGAGGAGGGTGGAAAGCATCAAAGCGATCCCAGAAATCCCCTCCAGCACCGTGAGGGAAACGCCCAGGAGAGTCGTCATGCCGGCGCGGCTCTTCAAAACCGCGGACAAAACGGCAAATCCTCCGAAAAAGAAGGGGAGATCGAGCGGCAGAAGATCTCTCGTGGTAGCTCGCGGGCCGATGACGACACAGGATTCACATAACGGCTCTACTACGACCAAGCGTAAGTTCGGGTTCCGCTTCTTCAGGACTCGATAGCAAACGATGACGCGGCCATCCAGAAGGAGTTGTCATGGAGCCCGGCCTTGCCACACCGCGGTCATGAGGCCCAAACTACCCCGCCATGGCACACAATCCTGATCGCCCCGCCGTATCCAGCGAGAACTACTGGCGCCGAAATCTCACGTATGTGGGCATTCTTCTGGTCATCTGGTTCGGCATTTCGTATGGCGCGGGAATTCTGTTCGTTGAACCGTTGAACCGTATTCGACTGCCGGGAACCGGATTCCCACTTGGGTTCTGGTTCGCGCAGCAGGGCTCCATCTACGTGTTCGTGGTTTTGATCTTCGTGTACGTGTATCTCATGAACCGCCTCGACCGCGAGTTCGGAGTCAGCGAGGAAGACGAATGAGGGGCCAGCCGTGACCGTCACCGCCTGGACCTTCGTGTTGGTAGGGCTTTCCTTCGCGCTGTACATCGGCGTCGCCGTCTGGTCGCGGGCGCACTCCACGAGCGAGTTCTACGTAGCGGGCACCGGCGTGTCACCTCTGGCGAACGGCATGGCCACCGCGGCAGACTGGATGTCCGCGGCTTCGTTCATCTCCATGGCGGGGATCATCTCCTTTTCGGGTTATGACGGGTCGGTCTATCTCATGGGGTGGACCGGCGGGTATGTGCTCCTGGCGCTGCTCCTCGCACCATACCTCAGGAAGTTCGGTGCGTACACGGTGCCTGACTTCGTGGGGGATCGGTACTACTCACAGACCGCACGAATCGTGGCCGTGGTGTGCGCCATATTCGTATCCTTCACCTACGTGTCCGGTCAGATGCGCGGCGTAGGGATCGTCTTCAGTCGTTTCCTCCAAGTCGACATCAACACCGGCATAGTCATCGGTATGGGCATCGTGTTCTTTTACGCTGTCCTCGGCGGCATGAAAGGCATCACCTATACACAGGTCGCGCAGTACTGTGTGTTGATCTTTGCCTACCTGGTCCCCGCGATTTTTCTGTCGATCCTGATCACGGGTAACCCCATCCCGCAACTCGGGTTCGGAGGGGTCGATCAGGAGACTGGGACTTTCCTGCTGGATCGGCTCAACGGCCTAAACGCGGAACTGGGCTTCACGGCATACACGTCGGGAGTGAAATCCACGATCGACGTCTTCTTCATCACAGCCGCGCTCATGGTCGGTACGGCCGGTCTGCCGCATGTGATCATCCGCTTCTATACCGTCCCGAGAGTGAAAGACGCCCGAATCAGCGTTGGCTGGGCGCTCGTGTTCATCGCCCTACTGTACACTGCGGCACCTGCCGTGGCAGTCTTCGCGAGGGCGAACCTGCTGAACACCGTGTCGGAACAACCGTACGCCGAGATGCCGGAGTGGTTCTCCACTTGGGAAGACACCGGCTTGATCACCTTCGATGACCGCAATGGAGACGGCATCATTCAGTACGTCGGCCCCGAGGCTCAGACCGCTACGGGAGTTCCGATCGAAAACGAGCTCACCATCGATCGGGATATCATGGTGCTGGCCAACCCGGAAATCGCGAATCTTCCCAACTGGGTCATCGGCCTCGTCGCAGCAGGCGGGTTGGCCGCCGCTCTGTCCACAGCCGCCGGCCTTCTCCTGGTGATTTCAGCGGCCGTGAGTCACGACCTTCTCAAGCGCGCCTTCAAACCCGATATCACCGAACGCGGCGAACTCATAGCCGCCCGTGTCGCCGCGGGGTTCGCGGTAGTCGTGGCCGGTGCTCTGGGAATAAGAAATTTCGGATTTGTCGCGGAGGTGGTCGCCTTCGCGTTCGGTCTCGCCGCGGCTTCATTCTTCCCTGCGATCATCATGGGAATCTTCTCGAAACGAATGAACCGCGAAGGGGCGATCCTAGGGATGATCACCGGAATTACGTTCACGGCGGGGTACATCGTCTACTTCAAGTTCATCAATCCGGCTGCGAATACCGCCGAGAACTGGTGGTTCGGTGTCTCACCCGAAGGTATTGGTGCCGTCGGTATGCTGTTGAACTTCGCGGTCGCGATCACGGTGGCTCGGTTCACGCCTGCTCCCCCGCCCGAGATCGGGCGCATGGTCGAACGCATCCGGGTGCCGAAGGGTGCCGGGGAAGCCCACGAGATCAGCGGCTAGACCCGATCCCCGGCCTCTCAGCCAAGCATCGACCAAATCAGATCCACGTTCGTCTCGATGGAGCCCGAGGTGTCGAGACTCAGGTGCTCAGACGGCTCGAGTTCGTCAACGGACTCCCAAGCGGCAACGAAATCGTCGAGAAGTGCTGCCCGGGCGTCGCTCACGGTGGGCTCCCGATCGCGCTGATGGAGTCGTTCTCGAACCACGTCGGAGGCAACCTGGCATTCGACGAACAAGAACGGCACGCCAGCCCCGTGTGCCAACTGCCGAACCACTTCACGGTGGGCCTTTGAACGGAACGAGGCATCGATCACCACAGGTCGTTTCGACTCGAGGACCGAGCGCGCTCGTCGGAAGACCTCGTCGTAGACTCGCGCGGTCATTTCGGGCGAATACGCAGCCGTCCAAGGCGCCGCACTCCCGGTTGGGCTAACCGAGGTCGTGGGCTCGACACCGAGTAGCCACTTCCGTGTTCGATCAGAGCTCACCACTGGAGTCCTCATCTCGCGCCCGACCCGATCGGCAAGGGTACTCTTCCCCGAGGCCACGATCCCGCCGACAGCCAGGACCATGGGAGGGACAACTGAGCGAGCCTCTGGGTCCGAGTCCAAGGCCTGACGGTAGAAACGGCGGGCAGCACCCGCTGAGCGCTCCCGCACGGACGCGGACGCACCTTCATCCTCAACCCGGATCGCGTTGACCATACCCCTCACATACGCGCGATAGCTCTCGTAAAATCCGACGAGCGGGTACAGATCGTAATCGTTCGACACCTGCGCGTATCGGGAAAGGAACAGTTCAGCCAGGTCTCCCCGGCCGTGGTAGACGAGATCCATCGAAAGAAACGCCACGTCGGAACAGACGTCCACGAACCGGAACCGATCATTGAACTCAATACAGTCGAGGATTCTGATCCCATCGTCATCGCCCAGATAGACGTGCTCGAGGCGTAAGTCCCCATGGCCTTCCCTGATGTGTCCGGCCCGTATCCGGTCCTCGAAGAGGGTCGCTTGATCCGAGAGAAAACCCAGCTGTTCCGCCTCGATGGCTTGTGCGTCCGCTTCGCCCAACAGGTCGCACGCCGCCGCCCGGCCCACCTCCAGATTGTCTCGAATGACGCGCGTGATCGCCTCCACGGCTCCGAAACGTGCGCTCTGGTCATCCGACCGGGCACGGGCATGAAAGGCAGCGATGTGCTTCGCAACTCCAGTCACGTGCGCGATTGAGAGCCGGCCCTCCCTGAGACGCACGTCCGCCCGGTCCGCGTCGGCAAGCCTGTCCATGTGAACGGCCCAGTCCACCGGAACTCCAGACCCACCGAAGCGGTGGCGCCCGAGGGAATCGACCGTGATGGGAAGCACGCCTCGGTACACATAGGGGGCCAGACGTCGATTGAGGCGAACCTCAGCCTCACAAGCGGCCTTTCTTTTTTCGGCGGTGCTGAAATCGAGAAAGCCGAGCGAGACCGGCTTCTTCACCTTCCATACGTCGCGCTCGGTGAGAAAGACCCAGGAGATATGCGTCTCCAGCACCTCGATTCCAGGCCCACCCAGGTCGTCTCTCAGGCTTCCCATGGTTCGTCACAACCCCGCCTTCGGGTGTAGGTATCCTTTCGTTCTACCCCTCGAGGGGGCAATGCGGTCATCCCCCTTTGAACTCCCCCGGCCTCTCTGTATTATGGACCCCCCATCTTCGAGCCCCACCCGTAACCGGCTGAGCTTAGGTCTTCCTGGGTAGATCGCTGACACCGGCGGGCTCACACTACTCACGGGATCCAAGATTGGCCAAGCCTACCAAAGTCACCGGAAACAGCCTCCGGCACGCGTTTCACGAAATCATTTGGCCCCGTCGCAAGCTCATTGCGGTGGGCCTGTTTCTGATCCTTCTCAATCGACTCAGCGGGCTGGTGCTTCCGGCCTCGACCAAGTACCTGGTCGACGGAGTGCTCGGCCAGGGTCAGTTCGACCTGCTCTTCAGGCTCCTGGGACTCTTGGTGTTGGCCGTGATCGTCCAATCGGCTTCCGCCTACCTCCTGACGCTCCTCCTCAGCGTGGAAGCGCAACACTTGATCGCCCAACTCCGCTCCCAAGTCCAGCGGCATGTCCTGACCCTGCCCGTGCGTTTCTTCGACAGCATGAAATCTGGAGAGTTGGTCTCCCGCATCATGAACGACGTGGAAGGTGTCCGTAATCTGGTGGGCACCGGCCTGGTTCAACTGGTCGGGGGCACGATCACGGCGATCGTCGCGTTCACCTTCCTCGCACGAATCGATTTCGTCATGACGCTGCTCGTCCTGGTCCCTCTGGGGCTCTTCAGCGTCGTGTCGACCCGGGCGTTCCAGACCCTGCGCCCGGCGTTCCGTGACCGCGGTGAGATCCGTGCGGAAGTCACCGGTCGTCTTACCGAAGCGCTCGGGGGTATTCGCGTCATCAAGGGCTTCCACGCGATCGAAAAAGAGGGCGATATCTTCGAGAGCGGGGTTCTCCGCATCTTCGAGAACGTCAAGCAGACGCTCACGACCTCGAGCACCGTCACGAGTCTCGGCACGTTCTTCATCGGCACGGCGAGCGTGCTCATCATGGGCTACGGTGGCCGGCAGATCCTTCAGGGGTCCCTGACATTGGGGGATCTCGTTTCCTTCACACTGTTCATGGCGTTTCTCATTGGGCCGATCGTCCAGATGGCTAATATCGGCACCCAGATGACGGAGGCGTTCGCCGGCCTCGATCGGACCGCGGAGATCCTCTCGTGGCCCTCGGAGGACGACGATCCGAAACGTACCGTGGCCATGCCGAAGATTCATGGACATGTCGTGTTCGAGGACGTCTCCTTCGCGTATGAAGAGGACAAGCCCGTGCTGCGCGGCATCACCTTCGAGGCCGATCCGGGAACGGTCATCGCCCTCGTTGGGAGTTCGGGCTCCGGAAAGTCGACGCTGGCCGGACTGGCGGCGACCTTCCTGACGCCTGATTCAGGCCGGGTCCTGATGGACGGCGTCGACTTGGCCACCGTAAAGCTGTCGAGCTACCGGTCGCAGCTCGGCCTGGTGCTCCAGGACGACTTCCTGTTCGACGGCACGATCCGCGAGAATCTGCTCTTCGCACGAACCGGCGCCAGCGACATTGAGCTGCAGGACGCGGCAGATCAGGCCTACGTCACGGAGTTCACGGATCGCTTTCCGGAGGGATTGGACACGGTCATCGGCGAGCGTGGCGTCAAGCTCTCCGGAGGCCAGCGCCAGCGGGTCACCATCGCGCGGGCGCTGCTGTCCGATCCACGCGTGCTGCTGCTCGACGAGGCCACGTCGAGCCTCGACACGGAGAGCGAGGCGTTGATTCAGCAGAGCCTGGGAGGACTCCTCCAGGATCGTACTACATTCGTCATCGCACACCGTCTCTCGACTATCCAGCGAGCCGATCTCATCTTGGTCATCGAAGACGGAGAGATCGTCGAGCGCGGACGACATGATGACTTGATCGAGATCGACGGGCGCTACCACCAACTCTACACGGTGCAGGCGAGGATCTAGTGCAGGCGAGCATGGAGCATACAAATGACTGACGGGAAGGACGAGCAGAGAATTCGTGTACTGGAAGGCGGTCCCTACCGGGTCGAGAGCGGAGGGTCGATCCTTAGACCATGAGGGCAACGGGATCGAGGCTCCCCTGGGGTATTCCCTCTGCCGGTGCGGAGGCTCTAGCAACAAACCGTTTTGCGATGGCACTCACAAGACCAACAACTTCAACGGCCAGGAGTTCGCCAGCAAAGACACCGCCTCGGACCGGGCGGAGCGTTGCGTGGGCGAGGAAGCCACGATTCACGACGATCGCAGCCGCTGCGCTCACGCGGGCGTATGCACGGACAATCTGAGCTCAGTGTTCAAATTGGATGTCGAGCCGTGGATCGATCCCAACGGTGCACAGGCAGACGAGATCATCCGGGTGGTGAGTGCGTGCCCGTCGGGCGCCCTGAGCTACTTGATGGGGGACTCTGCGGATCCGGTCGAGAGCCCGGAGGGACGCAGCATCACGGTGGCGAGGGACGCCCCCTACGCCATACGCGGTCTCAATGTGGTAGCCGGCGATGGCGAGGCGTACGACGCGCGGGAGCGCCAGACGCTTTGCCGCTGCGGCGGATCACGCAACAAGCCGTTCTGCGACGGGTCGCACTGGTACATGGGATTCAAGCACGAGATGGGCGACGAAAACAGCGTCTCGCACAGCGACCCGGACTAGGCCCGGTCACTTCGGGCTAAGCTTCACTGGGTGGGATGTGACGAACGTGACCGTCATCAATTCTTCAGATTATGAGCGAACTCCTTCCTGAGCTTCGCCACTTTAGGGTCGATCACGAACTGGCAGTACGGCTGGTTCCCATTTCGTCGGAAGTACTCCTGATGCTCCGGTTTGGCCGGATAGAACACCTCGAACGGTGTGACTTCCGTGACGATCGGATCCTTCCACACGCCCTCTGACGTCAACTCTGCGATCATCGCCTCCGCGGTCTCCCTTTGCTCCGGAGAGTGGCAGAAGATCGCTGAGCGGTACTGAGGCCCGGCGTCGCCGCCCTGACGATTCAGCGTCGTGGGGTCGTGCATAGCGAAGAAGACCTCGAGGATCTCCCTGAAGCTCGTGACCGACGGGTCCACCCGAAGTTGGACGACCTCTGCGTGCCCGGTGCGCCCTGAGCAAAGTTGCTCGTAGGTCGGATGCGGCTCTGGACCGCCGGAGGCACCCGACACCACGCTCCCGACGCCCTCGAGCAACTCGAAGACCGCCTCCAAGCACCAGTAGCAGCCCCCGCCGAGGGTCACGACCTCCAGCGATCCCTCGTTCACGAGTCCCCGGGCGTCAGGGTGCGCGCTCCAGCAACTTCATCGGCCTGAGGGGCGATCCGACTTCACGCCGCAGCTATACATTCGATTTCCACCCGAGCGGTTCCCGACATTCCAGCTCCGACAGCGGTCCGGGCCGGTTTGTTCTGCGGGAAGAATTCAGCGTAGATCTCGTTCATGGCGCCCCACTCGGCCATATCTGCCAGGAAGACCGTACACTTCAAGACTCGGTCCATGGAGGATCCGAAGCGTTCGAGCGCATCTTGAATGGACTCCAGAGCAATGCGAGTCTCAGGCTGAATTCCGCGCTCCCCGCCCCCTCCGAGCTTTCCGGACAAGAACAGCAGGCCCCCGTATCGGACTCCTTCGGAGTACGGTGCGCGAGGGTTGGCATTCAGATACTCAGGAGAGGCGTCCTGCTGAACCGCAGGCTGGGCGGCGTCCGCCTCCGATACGGGCGGCTGGCAGGCGACGAAGGACAGGGCGAGGGACAGGGCGAGGGACAGGGCGAGGGCGGTTGCTCCTCGAAACATGGCGATCCTCCTGAAGAAGATGACAGGCTGGTGGAACCCATCCCCACAGCCCACGGGTGCGCACGGGGCGCCTAATCTGGCATCCCGGAAGGTCGCGAGCCACCCTGAAGCGCCGAGGCCGCCACTACAGCGGGGTTGCTCTCCCCGCCTTGCGGCAGAGGCGCCGACCCACCCAATTGGTCGCTTGTTCGGATCTCGCTCGCCACGACGAACGGGGGTGGATTGATGCACGTGACCCGG
>Ga0310124_10000281_pt1 | contig 34550 bp, 24 predicted proteins | sample CB11b_AW_Bot5_MG_FD_203507 | JGI IMG/M metagenome (GOLD analysis project Ga0310124, IMG submission 203507) | Marine microbial communities from Western Arctic Ocean, Canada - CB11b_AW_Bot5 | ecosystem: Environmental > Aquatic > Marine > Oceanic | place: Canada: Western Arctic Ocean | collected...
AGGGCTTGTCCCCGGCGTTCTTCCAGTCCCCCCCTGGAAAGAGATCCTTCGATTTATGCGTAAAGTTGAGGTCGAGCTTCCTGCTCGCCATGAGCCCGGTATGATAGCCGGCCTTCTGAAGCAGGAGGGGAAAGGGAATGACATGGGAGGGCAGCGGCTTCTTGTTTGCCGTTCGATGCTGGTTGGCTCCGATGGCGTCCTGGTACATGCCGGTCATCATCGCGCTGCGGCTGGTGGAGCAGACCGGTGAGGTCGTGAAAGCCCGTGTATAGCGCACACCCTCTGCGGCCAGGCGGTCGAGGTGGGGAGTCTTGACCCCCTTCGTTCCATAGCATCCAAGGTCAGGGCAAATATCCTCTCCAAGGATCCAGACGATATGGGTCACCTCGGCCGAGGCCGAGGGGAAAAAGCCCCCGGAAAATACGCCAAAGGCGATTACCAGGACGAACTGTCTGAACAGGTACATGTCTTTCATCTTTCTGTCTCGGGGACGGGGGAGCTTACGCATCGAGACTCCAGGGGGCTCTCATGGAACGCGAACGCAGCTCGTTTGCCTCCTTGTCTCCGATAAAGGTCTCCGTCTTCGGATCCCATTTGAGCTTTCGCTTGAGCAACATCGAGATATTCCCGATGTGCTGAACACTGGCGCAGCGATGTCCCGTCTCGGCGGGAAAGTAGGGCAACTCCCTGGACTTGACGCAGTCGAGGAAATCCCTGTGCTCGCCGCCGGCGCAGGTGCGCAGCTTGAGATCGCCCTTGCCCGGCCGCCATTTGACCAGCTCCTTGGAGCTCGCCTCCATGGGACGGTTGAATGAAGAGTTGCTGACCCAGCCATCGGTACCCTCGAAACGCATCCCGGTGCCGCCGGACTTGACATGAAGATGGACCCCATCGTCATAGCGGTAGTTGATGTCGTAGTCCATGAAGGTGTTGTAGACGCTTCCCTCGTTGATGGTTCCGACACCATGTACCTCGCTCGGGCCGCTCGATTCACGGTCGAGAGCCCACTGCACAGTATCGAGCTGGTGCATTCCCCAGTCGGTGAGCTTACCGCCTGAGTGGTCGAAACAATTCCGCCAGTGCTCGCGCTCGGGACGGTCGGGGCTGTAGGCGATCTTCGGAGCCGGACCGATCCACATGTCCCAGTCGAGATCCTTTGGCGGCGCGACCGGCTTCATGGTCGGGAACCTGTTGCCGGTGGGCAGCTGGACCTCCACCTTGCGGACCTTGCCGATCAGGCCGTTGCGGATGACCTGGGCCATCTGCAGGTAGCAGGCCAGGCTCCTGTCCTCCGTCGAGGTCTGGAACACCTTCTTGTGCTTCTTGACCGTGTCGCTGAGGATGCGGCCCTGCTCGATGGTCAGGGTCGGCTTCTCGCAGATCACGTCCTTGCCGGCCCGGATCGCCAGCACCGACAGGAGCACGTGCCAGTGATCCGGGGTGGAGATCATGATGCCGTCGATATCCTTGCGATCAAGCACCCTGCGGAAATCCGTGACGGCGGAGCAGCCATCGGATTTGTAGTGCGAATGAACCAGTTTTTGCGCCGACTCGCTGCGGCTCTTGTAGACATCGCAGACTGCAACCGCCCGCGCATCCGGTTGCCGCAGGAACATCCGCAGGTTCCTGTTGACCCCGTGCCCACCCATACCAATGAAGCCCATGTTGATCTTCTCGCTCGGAAGGAGCTTCCCGGCCCACCCCGCCGGAGCGCTGGAAGCCAGCCCCAGCGCTGTCATCCCGGCTGCGGAGCCGCCAAGAAAGCCTCTCCTGGTGAGCTTTTTTCCCGCCGACATCGTATCCATAGAACGTCTTTTCATAATGTCTCCAGGTCTTGTCTTCTTGCGATACTCCCGGTTTTCTCCGGAGAGAAGATCATAGCCCGAGCAGGCTCGCAGCTTCCAGAAACTAACCCGGAGGGAGGAAGCTTCAGGAGCTACACCCTGGCCGGCAGGCACTCGCGGATCGGCTCGCCGAAAGGCAGGATCGGCATCGGACGGCCCTGGTAATCATCGAAAGTGCGCTCGGGGTCGATGCCGAGATGGTTGTAGATCGTCGCCCAGACATCGTTGGGCGTCATCGTTCTCTCCACCGGGTGTTCGCCCTTCTTATTGGTCGCGCCGATGACCTGGCCGGTGCGCATCCCCCCGCCCGCCAGCAGCATCGACATCGCCGAGGGCCAGTGATCACGGCCGGGTTGACTCACCTTGGTCTGGCTGCCCGCCTGGCTGGTGATCCTGGGCGTGCGGCCAAACTCCCCGGTAACCACCAGCAGCACCTTCCTGTCGAGACCCCGGTCGTAGAGATCCTCCACCATGGCGGTGATCACCCGGTCGTAGATCGGAAGCCTCACCCGGGCATCGTCAAAGATGTGGCAATTCACGGCGTGCGAATCCCAATTGTAGGTTCCATTCTTGAGCCACTTCACGCCGGAAACATAGGGGTTCTCCATCACGACGGTCACGAAGCTGGCACCGGCCTCGACCAGTCGACGGGCGAGAATCGCCCTCTGCCCCCAGGAGTGGCGGCCATAGCGCTCTCTCAGGCGGTCATCCTCCCTGGAGAGGTCAAAGGCATCGCGAACCTCCGATGAGCTTATCATCTCGAGGGCCCTGGCGTTGAACCTGTCGATGGAGGAGAAGACGCCTCCTGAATCGATATCGCGCCGCAGCCGGTCAACGCCGTTGAGCAGGCTCACCCGGTCGCTGAGACGATCGGTAACCTTCGAGTCGACGGCCAGGCTCTCGATCTTGAAGCCATCCTCGTTGGGATCCGCATGAACGATGAAAGGATGCGTATTGACCCCGAGGTAGGCCGAGCCGAAGCTGTAGACATCCACGTGGTGGCGGCCTTTTTTCACCAGGGCTACGTAGCCCGGCAAGGCGCCTTTTTTTCGCTTTCCTTCCAGCGATTTGCTGGCAAGCGATCCAGCCATCGGAGCATCGTTGACGAAGCCGGTAGGCTCGGCCGGTTTCCTTCCAGTCAGGAAGCGCTTGTGTCCGCCTCCGTGGTCGGCGAAGGAATGCCGGACGGAGCGCACGATGTTGTACTTGTCGGCGCAGCGGGTGTGCATCGGCATCAGCTCGCAGACATCGAGCCCGCTCACGTTGGTGCGAATGGGCCGGAACTCTCCGCGGTAGTCGCTGGGAGCATCGGGCTTCATATCGTACATCTCCATATGAGGCGGACCGCCGGGGAGCCATACGAAAATGACAGAGGTGTCGCTGGGAGACGTTCCGGGAACGGCCGACTCGGCACGAAGACGCTCGAGCTCGCCAAGGCCCATCCCGCAGGCGGACAGGCCGCCAATCTCCAGAAAGGAACGACGAGACAGCGGGCCCGGACAGTTTTCTTTTCGCCTCATGACCCCACTTCAACACACGGACTTTTTCCCGGCAAGCGACAGAAAGGTGTTTTCTTCGACGAAGGCGATGTAGGCTCGTGACCCGGGGTAAAAACGACGAAAACCAGCGGGATCTCATGCCGATGCGCATACTCTGCCAAGCCACCCTCATGCTCTGCCTTCTGCTTCCGATCCCGCTCGTCTCTCAAACGCAGCGCCTGGGTTCTCATCAATTCACCCTCCCCCCGGGCTTCACCATCGAACCGGCCTGCGTATCAGGCCTCTGCAGCCGCCCGATCACGGCCGCCCTTGACGAACAGGGAAACCTCTACGTCAGTGACTCATCCGGCAGCAACGAAAAGGTCGAGGAGCAGCTCAAAAAGAGGCCGCATCGAATTCTCCGGCTGCAGGACCTTGATCAAGACGGAACCTACGAACGCAGGACCGTCTTCGCCGACCGAATGATGTTTCCCGAAGGTACGATGTGGCACGATGGTTCCCTCTATGTCTCGGCGCCGCCGAGTATCTGGAAGCTGACGGACACCGATGGGGATGGAATCTGCGACCAGCGTGAGGAGTGGTTCAAGGGGACCCTGACCGGCTGCGCCAATGACCTGCATGGCCCCTACCTCGGACTTGACGGCTGGATCTACTGGTGCAAGGGAGCCTTCGCCGAGCAGACCCACGCCCGTCCCGGGGGAAAACCCCTTGTGACCCGCGCCGCCCATATCTTCAGGCGCCGACCCGGATCGCCCTGGATCGAGGCCATCATGACAGGGGGGATGGACAACCCCGTCGATGTCGAGTTCCTGCCAGGCGGGGAGCGCTTCTTCACCACCACCTTCCTGCAGCATCCGGCAGGAGGGAGACGAGATGGAATCATCCACGCAGTCTACGGCGGCATCTACGGAAAGAAACACGGGGTCATCGACGGGCACAAGCACACAGGCGGACTGATGCCTCCTCTCGTCCATCTGGGACCTGCGGCCCCATGCGGACTCACACGCTACCGCTCGGAGATATTCGGCAGGAGCTATCGCGACAACCTCTTCGCCTGCTGCTTCAACCTGCACAAGATTACCCGTCACGAGCTCACCCCCCGGGGCGCCACCTTCACCAGCCGCAACAGCGATTTCCTGGTCTCGGACAACGTCGACTTTCACCCCACCGACATTCTCGAAGATGCCGATGGCAGCCTCCTGGTGATCGACACGGGGGGCTGGTACAAGCTCTGCTGCCCCACCTCGCAACTGCACAAACCGGACATCCTCGGAATGATCTACCGGATCCGTAAGAAAGGAGCCGCCCTGCCTCGCGACCCCCTCGGCCTGAAGCTCGACTGGCAGGCGGGGGCCGGCAAGCTCACCGGCTATCTCGATGACGAGCGCCCGGCGGTGAGGGAGAGAGCCAGGGCCGAACTTGGACGCCGCGGCGCCGCCTCCATCCATGAGTTGAAGAAAACACTCGATCACTCGCGGTCAGCCCGCGCACGGCGTAACGCAGCCTGGAGCCTGTCCAGGATCCATAGCAAGGGAGCCCGGGCCGCGGTTCGCGGAGGACTCGATGACAGCCACGGAGGCGTCCGCCAGGCGTCAGCGCACATAGCGGGGCTCTGGCGGGACCTGGACGCGCGAGAAATGCTGGAACGACTCCTCGAAGATGAGTCGGCCCAGATACGAAGAAGCGCGGCCGAGGCTCTGGGAAGGTTGAGATCTCCCGAATCGGTAGAAAAGCTGTTGGCGGCCTCGGACGGCGTAGCCGACCGGTTCCTGGAGCACTCGCTGATCTACGCCCTGGTCGAGATCGCCCACCCCGCCTCGACCCGAAAGGGACTCGAATCAGCCAGCGCGGAGACCCAGCGGGCCGCCCTCATAGCCCTCGACCAAATGGATGGCGGTGGGCTGGAGCCGGCAACGGTGGTCGCCTTCCTGCGGTCAGATAACGCGGCCAACAGGGAAAGCGCTAGCCGGGTCCTGTCCCGGCGGCCAGGATGGCGCGAGGTCGCAGGCGAAGCTCTTCGGGGAGAGCTTGAAAGCGCGCTGAAGAAACCGGCCAAGGTGGAGCTGCTGTTCAGGCACCTCCACGGAAATCCTGCCCTCCAGGACCTGCTGGATACGGCCATCAGCTCCGATGGGCTCTCGGGCCCATCCCGCGATATCCTTCTCAGCACGCTTGCTTCGAACCCATTGCCCTCCCCCCCGGCAGCCTGGGGAGACCGGTTGGCGCGGCTGCTGACCTCGGAAGCCGAGCCGTTGAGGAAGAGGACGCTCGCCGCGCTCTCAAACCTCGGGCTCCGCCCCGAGGGAGAGCTGCTGAGCGCCCTTCTGAAAATATCAGGCGATCAAAAGCTCTCCGTGCGGGAACGCCTGCAGGCGGTCTCATCTTCACCCGGCCTGCTTTCTGAAGCGGGGCCCGGGGTCTTCGACTTCGTGCTCGCTCAGCTCTCCCCGGAAAAATCCGTCGCGTTCCGGGAGGCGGCCATCCGAACGCTATCCTCCGCCACCCTCGACCGCGGCAGAAAGCTGGCCCTGATCGGGAGGATCAGGACCTGTGGGCCGCTGGAGGTAAACCGTCTCTTCCAGGTTTTCGAGAAAGAGACGGACGAAGCTCTCTGCGGCGCGCTGCTCAAATCGCTGGCCAGCTCCGCAGGCAGGGATGGACTCAGGACGGAGAGCGTGGAGCTGTGGTTGGAGAAAAAATCCGCGAAGCTTCACGAGCTCGCCTCAGCGCTCCTGCGGCAATCGCGCGGCGACACGCTCAAGCAGCGAGAACACCTCCAGGCCCTCAGCCAGTCACTTCCCGAAGGCGACATCCGCCGCGGCCAGGCCGTCTTCAACAGTTCGAAAACCGCCTGCGCATCCTGCCATGCGATCGGCTACCTGGGTGGGCGCGTCGGCCCCGACCTTACCCGTATCGGCCAGATCCGCTCCGAGATGGACCTGCTCGAAGCTCTCGTTTATCCGAGCCTCAGTATCGTACGAAGCTACGAGCCCGTAGAGGTGATCACCAATACAGCGAAGGTACTCAGCGGAATCCTGCGGGAAGAGGGTGGAGGAAAGCTGACGGTCATCACCGGCCCGACCACCAGGACGACCATTCCCAGGGGGGACATCGCCGAGCTGCGCCCGGGGAAGACCTCGATCATGCCGGCTGGTCTTGACAAGCAGATCTCCAGGCAGGAGCTGGCAGACCTGCTCGCCTTCCTCAAGGCGACCAGGTGGAAGTAGGAATAAACTGCTGGAACAGATGGGCTGATTCGTCTGTACTGGAAGTCTTCCTTTTTGAAAGCAAACGATGGAAAAAGCATTCCGATACCACCAGACAGACGGAGACACCATGCTGAAAACTTCAGTCCTCTTCACGGCGCTTCTGACCCTCACCTGCCAGCTGACCTTTGCCGGACACCCCCACCGCGTGGTGTGGGAGGGTGACTCCGGACCTGGAAAGGGAAAGCATATCGTGCTGATCGCCGGTGACCACGAGTACCGCGGCGAGGAGACCCTCCCCGCGCTCGGCAGGATCCTGGCGAAACACTACGGCTTCAAATGCAGCGTCTTCTTCACCACCGACAAGAAGACCGGCTTCATCCAGCCCGGCAGTTCCTATCTCTCGGGTCTCGCGGACCTGAAAACGGCCGACCTCATGATCGTCTTCCTGCGTTTCCAGAACTTCCCGCACGAAGAGATGCAGCACTTCGTCGACTACCTCGATGCCGGCAAGCCCGTCATGGGCCTCAGAACCTCGACGCACGCCTTCAATGGAACCCGGGACGCCTACGCGAAATACTCCAATGGCTATAACGGCAAGGACTACAAGGGAGGCTTCGGGGAGCAGGTGCTCGGCGAGAACTGGGTCGGCCACTACGGCAGGAACCACCGCCAGAGCTCGATCCTGCTCCTTGAGAAGGACCAGCTGAGCCACCCGATCCTGCGCGGGGTCAAGAATGTCCACACCCAATGCGGCGGCTACAAGGCCTTCCCCCTCAAAGGCAGCGTGACACTCGCTCGCGGCCGGATTCTCAACGGCATGACGGCCGATGCGGAGCCCGACAAGACCAAGGAAGAGATGCCCGTAGTGTGGACAAGAAGCTACAAGGGCAGCAAGTCGGGCAAGGAGGGCAGGGTCTTCACAACGACGCACGGCGCCTCCGAAGACATCATCAACGATGGCTTCCGCCGCATGATGGTCAACGGTGCGCTCTGGTGTCTCAGCATGGATGACAGCATCAAGGCCGATGGAAAGATCGACTTTGTCGGCCCCTACAAGCCGGTGACCTTCAACTTCGGCGGCTTCCGGAAAAACGTGAAGCCATCCTACATCGAAGGATGGGATACACCGATCCTCAACAGCGGACCGGCTGAAAAGAAGAAATAAGCTGACAGGGTAAGCTGGAGATCCGGAGCGGGCTAGTTTTTCTTGACGCCGGAGGCCCCCAGGAGGGCCTTGGCCATCGCCTCGCCAATGAGACAATAGGTCTCGGCGTTGCCGTTCCAATGATAGCCCTGCCCGGAGGGAGACTCCCCGCGCGGGCGGAAGAAATCCCGCGTCTCGACCGACACGACCCTTCCCTTGAGCTCGGGGCGACGGGCGACCGCGTGCTGGGCAGCGATAATCCCCAGGCGGCGGTCAACCTTCTGCCCCCGACCGCCGAAGCCGCTCACGCCGATGCTCACCGGCAGGCCGGGTGCCTTCCACTCCTTGCGAAGATCCTTCACCAGGTTGGCAAGGTTCTCTTCATAAACCTCCACCCAGGGTTTCTTGAGGCCATCGTTCCAGCCCTGGTGCCAGAAGAAACCTGCGAGCTCATAGCCATTGCCATCGTAGGAGGGGAAGAGCTTCTTGAGGTTCGCGAGCACCTCACGAACATGCCCGAGCATCTCGGTGTAATAAGGCCCCACCTCTCCACCGGAGCTCGGCGGGCGGAAATCCTTTACCAGCGTCTTGCCGCCCCAGGCGATCTTGATCAGAAGCACCTGCTCCTTGAAGGCCTCTCCCAGCACGTGGCCGATCTGGAACTCGGGCCCGATCATCCGGGGCTTCGCCCCGTAGCCGACGCTGAGGCCGCCCTTGCGGCCAAGGTACCAGATCCAGACGTCATCCCGCACCCGCCAGCTGCCATCCCTGTTCACGGTATGGGCATACTTCTTCGCTGTCTTCGCATCCTTCACGAGATATTCAAGCGAGCCCTTGCCCCCGTTTTTGCTTCCTGGATTGATCTGGATCTGTCCGGCGCCCTCCATATTGGACTGGCCGGCAAGAACAAAGACCTTGAGCTTGCCCTGGGCCCGAACTGAGCCGGGGAAAAACAGGGCCAGGCACGAGATGAAGAAGATGAGACGCATCGGTAACTCCGGGATGAAGAAGATCAGAAGCGCCGGGAAGCGGATCAGGCTTTGCGACCCAGCATACGGTCGAGAGAATCCGAGGTCTGGTAGACCAGGGCTTCCGGGTAGTGCAGGTATGGGTGGAAATATTCGAAGGTCAGGTAGCCATCGTAGCCCGTCTCCTCGAAGGCTTCCATGACCGCGGGCCAGTCCGTCGTTCCATCGAGCAGCGGCCGGAAGGTCTCGAGTGAATAGTCCGTCCCCTTCTTGGTGAATTCCTTGAGATGGACATTCCGGATGCGCTTGCCGAGAATCCGGATCCAGTGCTCCGGAAACTGGAAGAGCATGATGTTGCCGGTGTCGAAATGAACATTCAGAAATTCACTGTCGAAGCTGTCGACAAAGCCGATCATTTCCTGCGGGGAGAGCAGGTAGCCGTTGAAAAAGATGTTCTCAATGTTGAGATTCACCTTCAACTTTTCGGCGCCGGGAAGCAGCTTGCCGATCGCCTCAAGGGCTCTCTTGTCGCAGATGTCGTTGGCGGTGGGGTCATGATCAGCCCGCCACGGCATGTGCACAGCGCCCGGCACCACCAGCAGGTTCTCGGTGCCGAGGTCGTGCGCGGCCCGGGTCATCAGTGTCGCAAGCTCCATACCCCGAGCGCGCTCGGCCGGATCGTTGCTGGTCAGCGGATAGGGCCAGAACAGGAACGAGCAGACACCGCTGATGGCGATCCCGATCTCCTCGGCCATCTTGCGGATCGCGGTATAGTGCTTCGTACCGTGTTTCGGTGAGAGATCATCTTCAAGGTTGTAGTTAAGCTCGATCCCATCAAAACCGGCATCCTTCGCCAGCTGCAGGCACTCCCGCAGGTTCATCCGGTCCGGGTAGGGAAAGGCCCAGAGGTTGATGGATTTCTTCATCTTGAAGCGTTGAGGAGAAGCCCTTCGCGCATCAGCTTTTTTTTCTTCCGCGCCCAGGCTCCCCCCGGCGGCGGACGCTCCTGCCATCGCCGCCGCGAGCTTGATGGCGCTGCGACGGGAGATTCCATCGCTCGAAGGCTCCGGGGTTCCCCATGGTGGTGTCAGGCTGCTCATTCCCTCTTTATACATCCTGCCCGCCGCCACGAAAAGCCCCACATCGCGATGGATCCATCATTGTCAATGAAAGCACCCGCCCGCTCCGGAACGGAGCAAGCGGGTACTCACAGAAATTTCAGCTGTCGCTATTGGCGGCTTTAATAGTTCCCGCAATCCGGCTGCCTGACGGAATCCTGGAAAACCGGCGGGAGGAATTTCAAGTGGCTCTCATCGCCCCCTGGCTACAGCGAGCTTAGCCGCCGACCAACTCAGCGCCCGGCAACTTCACTCGAAACCCTCAGGTCATCGAGAACGGAGAAGATCTTCTCCTGGACATCCTTCTTGTAGAGATTGCCCATGTGCCCGCCTCCAACGAAAACCTCCAGGCGCTCGCTGAAGGTTGCTCCGAGCCAGGCCTGGTCGTCGTCAGAGAGCAGGAAATCGTTGTCGGAAGTGAAGACAAAGGCCGCCTTATTCTCTCGCAGCGAGCTCTCCAGGGAACGCAGATCCCCCCGATCGAAAAATTCTTTGTCTTCCCTCAGGCCAGGCTCCTTCGACCGGATGCTGGGAAGAACAAATGCGTAGAAATATTCCATCCAGGAATAATCGCTGATCTCGCGATAGGAGGCCGTCGGCTCCCAGGCACTCATTTCAGTCAGCAGGACTCCGGTGGGGTTTCTCCGCTGGCTCTCGTGAATGACCGAACGCAGCACCAACCTGTACTCCAGCCCGATGAGAAAACGTGACTCCTCGAGATCGAATGGAAGCCCTGTGCCGGGCTCAACCTTCAAGGTCTCGTCCGCCAGCGCCGCGGCCTTCCGCAGGGTTCGCAGCATGCGCTGCTCTCTCTCCGCTTCGGGCCAGGCGTTGACGGCCTGGTACATATTGTCAAGCCGGCCGGCGCCGTAGCGGAGGCTCACAGGCGGATTGATCGCGACATAGCGGTCGAAGGCCTCGACTTCCGAACTTGTCTCCGAAGCCAGGTAGAGAACGTGGTAGGCTCCCATCGACACCCCCATCAGGGCCTTCTTGCCGGTAAAGCGGGCGGGGTAGGCGCCCGTCAGATCGGAGTGGACCAGGCCGAGAGCCTTCCTGATCTCCGGAATATCTTCCGGCGGATAGCCGGGAACCTGCTGGGTAGAGGCCGCCTCCATGAACTCCGGATGAAATGAGCTGCTGAGGACCACCACCGAGAAGCCCCGCTCGTAGCCCATCTCCGCCAGGGCTATCGTTCTCTCGTTCTCCCGATGGGATCCGAGGCCGGGCAGGATATAGAGCAGCGGGGCGGCTCCCGGCTGCAGCCAGTAGCTGTAGGGAAGCCATTTTCCCGTCGCCGGAACGAACACCTCGCCCGCCTCACCGGCCCGCGCGAAACCACGGTCGGAAAGCGCCAGGTAGAGAGTCATCAGGGTATCCTCGGTCGGAGACTCCGTCCTCGCGAGCTCCACTCCGGCAACCCGGGCATTTCTCTGGATGGACCAGAAAAAACGGGAGGCCTCGTAGGGATCGGACGAGGCCCGCACCAGCCTCAAGATGTCCTCAATCCCATCACAGCGGGAGTTGATACCGAGAACGATAAATCCCCCCGGAATCCAGTTGGTAGGAGTCAGGGCGAAATTAAAGATCTCGCCGGTCCCATCGCGAACCGAGCTCGGACCGAAGTAGGGCAGGTTCAGAAAGATGCTCGAATCCCACCCCCAGTGGGCCAGGGCGAGACCAATATCCTCCGGAGCCGGACTCTCGATTCCCAGGTCAGTCGCCGGGTCAAAGATGCCCGCCAAGCCAATGGTTCCATTCACCAGGAAGCGGGAGGTCTCTATCCCCGCAGTCAGGAAATCGCCCTCCATGGCATTCGCCACGAAACGCTTGGGATAGGCCATCGTGTAGGTGAAGTTACTGATTCGCCTTCGAACCCGGGGAGGAAAGAGAAAGCGATGGGCCGTACTCATGGGAGCCACGAAGTAGTTCAGGAAAACAAAATTCGCTGCTCCTACAGCGCGGTTGAAGGGCTCGAGGGGATCACCCAGGACCTCGACCATCCTGGGCTCCTCCAAGTGGAAATAGACATAGCCCGCCCCCCTGTAGTCACTCCAGTCCCGTCTCTCCGTCTCGATCGTGCTGCATGCGCTAATGCATACAAGAAGAGACAGGCAAGTCGATATGTTGAAGATTCTACCCATCATCGAGACACGCGACCTCAAGGGGAACAGAACATGCTCTCAAACGCGATCCCCGGTCAACCCTGCCGGGAATTCAGCCCTGTCCGAATTCACCGGACAGCCAACCTGAATTATAAAAGACGAACAGGATCCTACCAAGCAGTCACTCAAGAAAGCCGTAAACAGTGACAGCAGGAGCATTCGAGGGCCTGTGGAAAAAGAAAAAATGGCGGAGAGACTGGGATTCGAACCCAGGGACCCCTTGCGAGGTCAATGGTTTTCAAAACCATCCCGTTCGGCCGCTCCGGCATCTCTCCGCTGAGTACTTTCCGACGGCTCGTTCAATGCGGATTGTGCGAAACTGCCCGCCTCATTGCAAGAGCGGCTGGCAAAGAGAGATAAAAAGGACCGGCCGGAGAGCCGGAGGTTCACCTGCCAGAAATCAACCGCAGGCCCCGTTGGGCGAGCCGGGATCGCCCTTCTTCCCTCCCCCCCCCCGCCTCGCCCTGAAGAAGCTCTGCAGCAGCTCGGCGCTCTCATCAGCCAGGAGCCCACCCTGGACCCGGGGGAAATGATTGTTGGCGCTATTGGCCAGAACCTCGAAAACCGAGCAATGGGCGCCGGCCTTCGGATCCACCGCTCCATAGACGACCTCGGGAATCCTCGCCTGGACAATCGCCCCCGCGCACATGAGGCAGGGCTCGAGAGTTACATAGAGAACACATCCCGTCAGGCGCCAGGACTTGTAATAATCCGCCGCCTGCGTAATCGCGAGAATCTCCGCGTGAGCGGTCGGATCCTTCAGAAGCTCGCGCTGGTTATGAGCACGGGCAACGAGCCGGCCGCTGGCAACATCCAGGATCACCGCCCCAACGGGAACCTCCTCACCCTCGTAGGCCCGGCGGGCCTCCTTGAGAGCCTCTCCCATAAAATGCTCGGGACTCAGGTCTTCCATGAAGGCGGAACTCTCATCGCTCATGCGGTATTCTCCGTTGCGGGTGTCCGGGAGTATATCAGCCACACTCACAACGACGCAATCTGCACTCTGAAACCCTTCTCCAATGCCCTGGGTGCGGATTAAATTATCTTGATAGACTTCCGCTCCGTTCCTAATATCCTACAACTTGAAGCGAGACGATTAGGTGCGCCCATAGCTCAATTGGATAGAGTACCGGTCTACGAAACCGGGGGTTCCAGGTTCGAGCCCTGGTGGGCGCGCCATTTATTCCGCAGGGGCCTCGTGGTGGAAATCATGAGACCCCTGTTTTTTTCGCCTGAGCGGCGAACCGGAAGTGATCCAGAGGACGAATGTATGCAACTTACCCGAAAACCTGACACCGGCACTCCGGCGCTGAACTTCCTCCCTGCTGACTTCACCCCCTCTGATACAGACCGCCTGCGGGAGCTGGTCGACACGCTGCTCGCGAAACCGGTGGACACCCCGGACGACCTTGAGAATTTCCTTCGAGACTGGAGCGAGCTCACATCTGTGGTCGAGGCTGAAAAGGCCCGGCGCTATATCGCCAAGACCTGCGATACGGCAGATGAGACGATCAGGGATGACTATCTCTTCTACGAGCGCGAGGTGGTGCCCCTCTACAGCCAGCTGGACGACAGCCTCGACCGGAAATACCTGGCCAGCCCCGCCCGCGCGAGCCTCCCGGGCCGCTACAGCATCTTTGACCGGAGGCGGAAGACGAAGGCCGAGCTCTTCCGGAAAGAAAATACCCGGCTCGAGACAGAGGACACCGAGCTCCACGCGAAATACATGGAAATCCAGGGAGCCATCACGGTCGAGATCGATGGCGAGACCCTCACGCCCCAGCAATGCTCCGCGCTGCTTGAAAAACCTGACCGGAAGCTTCGAGAGAAAGCCTTCAGAAAGCTGGCGGAACGCCGCCTGCAGGACAGCAACAAGATCGAGGAGCTCTTCGACCAGCAGCTCGCCATCCGCCACGAGGTGGCCCTGAACGCCGGCTTTGAAAATTACCGTGACTACAGGTTCCAGGAGCTATGCCGTTTCGACTACGATCCCGAGCATTGCGCGGCCTTCCACACCGCAGTGGAAGAGGTTGTCGTACCCGCGGTCGGTGAGCTCACCCGCAAGAGGATCGAGAAGCTCGGTATCGACTCCCTCCGTCCCTGGGACCGGGTGGTCAGTCCTTTCGGACGGCCTCCCTGCACTCCCTTCACTACGGAGCGGGAGTACATCGAGAAAACGCAGGCTCTCTTCCGTGCAGTCGACCCCAGCTTTGAAAAAGAATTCGATATCCTGGACCGCAACGGCCTGCTTGACCTCATGAGCAGGCCTGGGAAGGCGCCGGGCGGCTATATGTACTCCATCGAGGACATGCGGCTGCCGTTCATCTTCTTCAACGCGGTCGGAACCCACTCCGACATCCAGACCCTGCTCCATGAAGGCGGCCATGCCTTCCACACTATAGCCACCAGGGATGAATCGCTCGGCGACTACCGCTCAGCGCCCATGGAATTCTGCGAGGTCGCCAGCATGAGCATGGAGCTCTTCGGCCTCGAACGAATCGACGAGATCTATGACGCCGAAGATGCCCGAGAGGTCAGGTACCTGCAGCTCGAGAGTATCGTCGACCTCTTCGGCTGGGTCGCGACCATCGACGCGTTCCAGCACTGGCTCTACACCCATCCCGGCCACTCCTCCGGAGAGCGCCGGGAAAAATGGACCGAGCTGGCCGCCCGCTTCTCGCCGCACATCGACTGGAGAGGAATGGAGGAAAACTTCGCCTGTCTCTGGCACAGGCAGGGGCACCTCTTCTCAGCGCCCTTCTACTATATCGAATACGCCATCGCCCAGATCGGCGCGCTACAGGCCTGGCTGGCCGAGAGCAGGGATCACGCCGGAACGGTGAGGAAATACCAGGAAGCTCTCGCCCTCGGAGGCAGCAGGAGCCTGCCGGAGCTCTTCGAGACGGCCGGCCTGCGCTTCGCGATGGGGTCGAACATCCTGAACGAGATCATCCCGGCTGTCATGAAACGCATAGGCGAGCTCGACGCGGGTGCAGACCCGGAAAAGAAAACAGGCTAGGACATCGCGTCGCTCAGCTCTCCCCACCCTGACCTCGGCCCCCAGGCCAGCCAACTCCGGCAATCCCCCCGGCGCAGGGGCCTCGCCTATTTACCTTCGCGAAGCTGCACGACACTGCCATTTTTGAGTGACAGGTAGAGCTTGCCGCCTGCGACGGCAAAGCCATCAAAGACCGGCGGCGAGGGAAGCTTCAGCTGGGAGAGCTTCTTTCCATCGCTTCGCCGGGCGCTGTAGAGCACCCCTCCTCCGGCTCCCTGCCAGGCTGCCAGCGCCTTCTCCGCGTCCTTGAGAACCAGCGCCTGCTGTCCGGTCTTGCCAGCGGCCTTGAACACGTCGGGAGGTCCCGCTATAAACACCGCGTTCCTGGTCACTGCCAGCGAGGTCGCCAGCAACGGCACCTCGGAGGTCCATTGGTAGGTCAACGGCTTCAGGGCGGACGCCTTCTTCCTGGGTTGCTTCCTGCGCTTCCCCTTTCGGTCAACGGAAGGCTTCGCTGGCTTCTTCACCCTGGCCGGAGATGCCGGGAGGGGACTGCTGCGGTCATAGGCGTAGAGCTGGTATTTCTCTCCGCCGCGCCACTGGCCGGTATTTCCCCCAGCGTAGCGGTCGCGGGCGAAACCGTAGATCGCCTTGTCGTCGTAGGAGAGGATTCTCCCCGAGGGCACCCGGTTGCCGACCTTCCACCAGCCGCTCCAATGAGACTGGAACTCGTTGTGCAGGACCCAATAGGCTCGATGCCACCAGGTGTCGTCGAGGAAGCCCAGGGGCGAGAAGAGGTGCACTCCACCCTCGCTCTCGGAGCCGTTCTGGAAATCAAGCTTGCAGTGACGAATGTAGACGTCCTTTCCATCTGCCAGGAGGATATCGTTCAGCAGCCCTCTCACGTCGCGCCCTTTCTCATCGGGCTGCTTACCGTCAGGCCCGGGAGAATAGACAGTGGCCTCCGAGATCAGGGCTCCTGTGGCTGCGTCGAGCCGACAGAGTCGAAGTCCCCCATCTACATAAGATGAACGACCGGCGGCGAACATCACCTTGCCGGCGCTCACCAGCACGCTTCCATGCACCGGCCAGGCCGATTCGAGCTGGCCGCGCACGAAGATCCTGCGATCAGCCGGAGCTCCGAGGAAGCGCCAGGCAAGCTCTCCATCTTCAGCGCGCAGCGCGTAGACCCAGCCATCGGCCGAACCGAAATAGACCCCGCCGCGGTAGATCGTCGGGGGCGTGTCGATCCGCCCGCCGGCGGTGTATTTCCAGAGAGGTTTGCCCGTCTGCGCATCGAGGCAATAGACCGTGTGCCGATCCACCGCCGCTACGTAGACCCGGCCGGCGGCGGCTGAAAGGCTCGACAGCTTACCGCCGATCTCACTGCTCCAGCCCGCCTCGAGCTCCTCCGGGACAACGGAATTCACCAGTCCACTGCGGGCCGGGTTTCCTCGATAGGTCGGCCAGTCGGCCGGTTCTTTGCGAACCTTCGAGGCCTCAGGCTCCGCGCCGCCCTTCGCCAGGGACTGCCAGGCGGGACCCTTCTCCAGCAGGACTTTTCTCCCGGTGGGGCGCGGCTCCCTGACCGAGGCGAGAGCGTAGAGCCCGTTGAGCTTGGTCTTCATGTTGCAGGCGCAGGAATCCGGCGGTATGTAGAGCAGGCCGTTGGCGGGCATCACCCCGTACTGGCAGGTGCCGCGGATCCAGTCATTCATCCAGACCTCGCCCTTATTGAAGTCGACCATCTGAACACCCATGAGCCCGAGCAACAGAAAGCGCTCGGTCGCCTTGTTGCGATAGCAGCGCGCGTGCATATACCCGCCCTTGTTCGGAAGCGACTTGCGGAGCTTGCCGGTGCGCGGATCGTACGCCCGGCGACCGCCTTTTCCGCCCATCCAGAGGAGACCATCTATCAGGAAGACATCGGCCGGTGAGTTGTAGCCATTGGCGCTCTTGCCGCTCCAGAGCTCCTTGCCCGACTTGGCATCGTAGGCCCGGATTTTTTTGAAATCGGAGCTGAGAACAACCTCGTCGGTGACCACCAGGGTCGGCGCCTCCCATTGCATCTCGTCGTTCTTCAGCTTGTTGCCGGGGATCGGCAGCTCCGCCTGGAAATTCGCCGACCACTGATCCTTGCCCGTCTCCTGCTCCAGCGCGATCACCCGGGTCGGGGACTGCAGCAGGACCTGGTTGTTCTTCAGCGCCATGCAGGGGAATAGCAGCTCCTCGATATCTCTCTTCCAGACTGTCTTGCCGGTCGTCACGTCAACCTTCATCACATGGCAATGGTGCTTGAGAAATTTACCGCGGCGGCGGGCGGCATCGATCTTCTCCATCTGGTTCACCTCATCATCGCTCAGAAGCAGGAGATAGCCCTCACGGTAGATGATCTGCTTGGTCTTCTCGCTGCCCTTGATGATCTGCTGTGTTTTTCCGCTGACGGCATCGAGAACATGAACCGGGCCCTCAAAATCAAAGGTCACGAAGACCCTGTCGTCCCCGGCGACCAGCCGGAACGGCAGGCTTGCCGGTCCCGACCGGAAGCGGCGCAGCTGGTTCACCCAGCGCTGCATGGGCCTCTTCCAGAGCACCATGCCGTTGAAGGCATCACGAGCGACCAGTGACCACCGCGCCTTGAGCCTGATGTCCACCGGCGGAGTCTCATCGATGATGTAGAACATGCGGCCCCGATAGGTCACCGCGGCGCTGAAGCTGGCCGTCTGCTCGTGCGCTCGCGAGAACCGGGGATCTCCGATCCACTGGATGTGGCGCGGAGGCCCGACGAGCTTGTCCCTGGAGACCGCGTTATTGTCCGGCCCGTGCAGGAAATGAGTCCAGTCATCGATCTCATCCGGCCACGGCTTGACCTTCCGTTCCCACTTCCCGCTGTTTTCAACGAGCAGGACCCCGTGGGGCACCAGCACCCTCATCACCTCGGCGAGGTCCAGCCCAGCCGCTTCGCGGCTGATGACCAGGTTGACAAGGTTGTCCGCGTAGGGAAGCTCCTTCCCGGCCCAGGACTCTACGGAGACGCGTCCGTAGCGCCCGAGCGCCTCGATCTTCCTGCGAGCCGCGGCGACAAGCTTTCGGTCCTTCTCGAGCCCGTGAACCACCCAGGCGCCGGATTCGCCAAGCGCCGCTGCCAGGCTGCCATCCCCACAGCCCGCATGAACCACCAGGCCGCCCCTGACTCCGCTCTCGGCGATAATTTCTTCAACCAGGGAACGAGCGGGTTCGCCTTCGGCGGCGGGTAAACGAACGGCCAGAAACAAGAGAACGGCTGTTTTCAATAGGTACTCGGTATTCATAATGAACGATTATTCACACAATCGAGGGGCCTGCGTATCGAATACCGCTAAAATTGTCAGGCAACGGTCCCGGGGGGCTATGAGGCGGACGGGCAGGAGGTTATCCTGAGGGGCGTCCTCGAGCTCCGGAAACGAGAAATGTAATGAGCGCAAAGAAAGACAACCCCGGCTGGCCGCTGTTCCTCCTCCTGGCGCTTCTTCTGTCGGCCACGTTGGCCCCCGGCTGCAGGCAGCCCGCGCCGGAGCCCGCCGAGGAGCGCCAGCGGAAAACGGCGCCCACCGCCAAAGCCGAGCCGGCCCGGGAGGACCTCGACGCCGCGAAGCAATGGGCCAGCTGGCGCGGCCCTCTCGGAACGGGGGCGGCGCCCGACAGCTCCCCTCCTGCGGAGTGGAGCGAGAAAAAAAACATCCGCTGGAAAACAACTCTTCCGGGGAAGGGACACTCGACACCCGTCATCTGGGGAGAGCGCATCTTCCTGACCGCGGCATCGGCCTTCGGGAAAGCGACGAAGGAAGAACACGAACACTCTGACGGCGACCACGACAACATGGCCCCCGAGTTCCACCAGCGCTCGGTAATCCTGGCGGTCAACCGAGCCGATGGCTCCATTCTCTGGGAGAAAACCGTCAACGAGGAGAGACCGCATGAGAGCGCCCATGTAACGGGAAGCTGGGCTTCCAACTCCCCGGTTACCGACGGAGAGTATGTCATAGCCTCCTTCGGCTCTCGAGGGATCTACTGTCTCGACATCGATGGCGAGCTCGCCTGGAAAAAAGACCTTGGCGACATGAAGGTCAAGCACGGCCATGGCGAAGGAAGCTCTCCCGCGCTTCACGGCGACACCGTGGTGATCAACTGGGACCATGAGGGTGATTCCTTCGCCGTCGCTCTCGACAGGCACACCGGGAAAGAAATCTGGAGGGCGGCTCGCGACGAGGTCTCATCCTGGTCCACGCCGCTGATCATCGAAGAGGCAGGCCGGCCCCAGGCCGTGATCGCGGCGACGACCCGCATTCGAAGCTATGATCTTGCCACCGGCAAGGTCATCTGGGAATGCGGCGGCCTCTCCAACAACGTCGTGGCCTCCCCCGTGGCCGCGGATGGCTTTCTCTACGCCGCCAGCAGCTACGAGTTCCAGTCCATGTTCGCCATCAGGCTCAAGGGCGCCAGCGGCGATCTCACCGGCACCAAGGCGGTCACCTGGAAAATTGACCGCCACACCCCCTATGTCCCATCGCCTCTCCTCTACCAGGGAAAGCTCTTCTTCATTCGGCACCTGCAGGCCTTCCTCAGCTGCCTGGAAGCCAAGACCGGAACGCAGCTCTTCGGCCCCAGGCGTCTTCCCGGTTTCCAGATGATCTACTCATCGCCGGTAGGAGCGGGCGGCAAGGTCTACGTCATGAGCCGCAACGGCGTGATGATTGTGATCGAGAGTGACGGAGATTACGCCCTGGTAGCGGCCAACCAGCTGGAGGATTCTTTTTCCGCATCTCCTGCCATCATCGGCGATGAGCTCTTCCTGCGCGGCGAACACCATCTCTACTGCGTCTCGGAAAAAAAAGACCGGTAGACCGCTGAGGCCGAAGCTCAGCTCTCGAGGTCACCCGGCTCCTGTTCCTGCTCGGCGCCAGGACCGGTTTCGGCCTCATCCCCAGGCGGCGAGTCGTGACCGGCCGCCTCGAACGGAGCAGCCTCCTCCCGGACCGCATCTTCCTCCGCTGCCTCCGTTGCAGGCTTGGAAGTAGCAGGCTCTTCCTCATTTTCTACCTCGAGTCCCTCTCGCTCTTCTCTCGAGGGAGGAGTCTCGGGCTCTGGAAGATCCTTGAGGCTGTCGAGGCCGAAGCTCTCGAGGAACATCGGCGTCGTATGATAGAGCAGCGGCCGCCCCAGCCCGGGAGCCTTGCCGGCGACCCGGATGAGCTCGCGATCAAGAAGCGTGTTGAGAGTTGGAGCGCATTGCACTCCCCGGATCGACTCGAGCTCAGCCCTCGTAATCGGTCCCTTGTAGGCCACAATCGCCAGGGTCTCGAGAGCAGCCGGCGAGAGCCTGCTGCTGCGCCGCTTCTGGTACATGCTGCGTAGCCACGGGTCAAAGTCGGGAAGGGTTAACAATTGGATCCCGCCGGATATATCCTCTATGCGAAAGGCTCTCCCTGAGTCGATGTACTCCTCCCGAAGTCGTTCGACAGCTGACCTGACATCGTGTACGCCAAGCTCGAAAAGCTCCGCGAGTTCACGAATCGTCACCGGCTCACCGGCGCAGAAAAGCACCGCCTCGATGGCCCGGGGTAGATCTTCTTCCGTAAGGGCGCTGAGCTCCTCCTCCGTCTCGGCTCGACCCTTCTGCTCCCCGGCCCCGGGTTCCTGCGCGGCGGCCGATGCCTCGGTCACCTCAGGATCCTGGTTTCCGGTCGCGCTCACTTCAGCTTCTTCCATGGCCTGCTTCCATCTCTCTCCTGGCCAAGGCCCCGGTGCCTACGGCCGAAAAACCTTCTCTCAGGTGACCGTTTTATCCTTCCAGGCCCACCATTTCAATTTTTCAGCATCGGGATTAGGCGTCTTTGCGAAATAAACGGCGCAGCGAAAAACGTAGAGGACGCAGCGATCTATAGGGGCCTGGAGCAAATCAACCAGCTCCCGGTAGAGCGTCTCCGGGGAGCGTCCCGCCAGGTCATCCAGCCCCTGGACTCCGAGCTCAACCAGCTTGGCGGCGAGCTTCGGTCCAACTCCCGGAATCCGCTGAAATTCCTTCCGCGCGGACCCTGCCACCCTCATCGGTTTCCCTTCATCTCCCGGAAGGCCAGTCGATCCGGGCCTGTTCACGCAACCGGTAGAATGCCTCACGAATCTCCTCCATGTCCGGCTCACGCTTGAGATAGTTCTTCCTGACCTCCTCTGCAACCTCATCGTATTTCTTCGAAGGCTCGATTTTCGTAACCTGGAAGATATGGTACCCGCCCCGGGGATTCTCAACCGGCTCGCTCACCTGCCCTGGTGCGAGGGAAAAGATCACCTTCTTGAGAGCTTCGGCCATCGGCGTTTCCGCCGTGATGGGCCCGAGGCTTCCTCCCAGGGGCCGGGTGACCTGGTCGTCAGACTCAGCCCGTGCCACGGCGACAAAATCGAGCTCGCCGGAAACGATCTTGGCCCTGGCCCCCTCAGCCTTCGCCCTGGAATCCTTCTTCTTCTGCAGCTGGGCGGCATCAGGCTGGGCCTCGAAAGAGGGGAAGCTGTAGGCGATGTGGCGGGTATGATACCGCCTGTTTTTCTCGTAGAGCCCGCGAAAATCGACGCCGGCTGGGTCCCGCATGGCCATGGTTACCCTCTTGATGAGAATCCGGGCGACCAGCTTCCTCCTGAGCTCCTCGCGCACGTCATTCAAGGCCAGGCCCTGTTTTTCGTAGAGGCCTGCCAACTTGATGCGCCCGGCCGCCTCGTCGCCGCGAGCAAGGGCCCTCGACATTCCGTCGAGAACCTGCTCAACCTCGCTCTCCACATCCTTCGGCTCCACGCTCATCTTCCGGCGCTCGGCCTCCTGGAGAAAGAGCTCTTCCTTGATGACCTCGGAGAGAAGGGTCTTCTCCCCGAATTGACGAAATACGGCCTCCAGGAAATCCCCCCGGGTAAGAACCCGGCCATTGATGTGTACGAGAGCCGAGTCTCGGCTTGCGAAGAATCCCTCCACTCCCTCCGCCACCGGCGACTCTACCGGTTTCTTCCGCACGGCCGCGTAATCAGCCACCGTCCTGCGCGGCCTCGTGCCACAGCCCGCGAGCAGGAGGATCAACAATGTCAGGAACACGCGTTTCTCCATAGACCTGAATATACAGCTTTACGGCTGGAAAAACTTCCTCGCGTTGAAAAATGCGTAAGCCGAAGAGGCAAATGAAGTGCAGAAAAATAATCCGCGCGGGTTTATCCTGTCTCCGACCTAAACCCAGGAGAGACAGGACAGTCATGGCAAGAGAGAGACCCGCGGACAGCCTGAGAACCATTGAAGTCAACACTCGGTTTCTCGAACAGCATCCGGCTACCGTGCTTTATTCAAGCGGCATGACCCGCGTCCTCTGCGCCGCCACCCTGGAGCAGGGCGTCCCGGCCTTCCTCGATGGGACCTCGAAGGGATGGGCCACCGCGGAGTATGACCTGCTGCCCGCCTCGACCGGCTCCAGGCGGCGGCGCGAGCGCGGCGGGAAGCTCTCGGGAAGAACACAGGAAATCCAGCGTCTCATCGGACGCTCGCTGCGAGCCGTCCTGGATCTCGAAAAGCTCACCGGGTGGACGCTGAAACTCGACTGCGATGTCCTGCAGGCCGACGGAGGAACCCGTACGGCCTCCGTCAACGGCGCCTACCTTGCCTCCTGCATCGCGCTCCGGCAGGCTCTCGATGACGGCCGCCTGGGTGAGCAGCCCCTGGTCGAGGCCATCGGCGCCGTGAGCGTAGGAATCGTCGGAGGCGAGACCCTTCTCGATCTCGACTACTCGGAGGATTCCCGGGCCGGCGTCGACCTGAACGTTGTCCAGACCGAGGGAGGCCGGTTCCTCGAGGTCCAGGGAACGGCAGAGGGAGAGCCCTTCTCCCGGGAGGAGCTGAATGAGCTCCTTGACCTGGCCGCTGCGGGAATCAGCGAGATCATCAAAAAACAGGCGGAGCTCATAACCGGTATCGACTGACCCCGGCAGCTTCTTTCGATCCGGGGCCGGAGGGGTTAAACTGGATGGAGCGCCAGGGGCCCATCCCCGCAAACACTTATGAAAACCAACCTTCTCCATACTGCCATCCTGCTCAGCGCTCTCTCGGCGGGATCCCTGCGAGCGGATATCGCCTACCTCCGCGACGGGAAGACCATCGAGGGCAAGATCACCTTGAACGAGGTGGAGAACACCTACCGAATCGAGACGACCCGCGGCGCGGTGATCAAGCCCGTCAAGGATGTACAGAGAATCGTCAAGGCGCCCCTGCCCCAGGACGTATTCATCAAGAGATTCGAGACGGTCGATCGCGCGAGCCTCGACGACCTCGCCGGCCTGGCCACCTGGGCCCGAGAGAAACACCTCGTCTCCCAGAAGCAGAAGATCTGCAGGCTCATGCTGAAGGTCGATCCCAACCATGAGATGGCCCGGCGGGAGCTGGGCTACACGGTCTTCGAAAATGAATGGATCCTTGAAAAAGAGCTGCGCAAAAAACAGCTCGACCTGGGCCTTGTTAAATACAGGGGTGAATGGGTCAGCACGGAAGAGAGAGAACGCCTCATCTTCAAGGGCGACACCGAGCAATTATCCTCTCTCTTCAAGAGCGTCCAGTCTGACAACCACATAGTGGTTGATTACGCCGTACGTAAGATCATGGCCTATACCGGCTCACGACCCTACGAGCTCTTCACTCCTTACCTCGAGTCGCCCCACGAGAGCGTTCGGCTGGTCGCAGTGAGCGCGCTCAGTAAGTTCCCGGCTGAAATACCAAAAGGCAAAACAAAACCTCCCGCGGCAGCTGTCAAGGCGGCTCGCAAGCTCTACCAGCTGGTGCTCGCCGAGCCGAGCCCCAAGGTGATCAAGGTAACCAACATCTGCCTGAGACGATTCTGTCCGGAAGAGACCTTTCGACAGGCCCTCGACACCCTGCTGCAGCCGGGAGATGAAGGATCCATCGAGCGGGCGGCAGAAATCGCCAACCAACTCCTGCTGAAAAAACGCGTCCCCCCGGTCTTTGACCTGCTGGTGACGAAAACGGCCGGCAACGGCGGGGTCGCCGAGGTGAAGGAGAATGGGAAAATACTCGAACTGCTGCGCGAATCGCTGGGAGTCGACCACGGCTACGATGCCGCCGTCTGGAAAAAATGGTGGAAGGAGAACGAGGCGAGGTTCCGCGATGTTCCCTGACAGAACGGACCGGCCGAAGAAGGAGTAGCTGATGTTGCTGGTGGGAACGGGAAACCTGCACAAGCTCGAGGAGATATCCACCGTGCTCAATGACCTCTCGGTGCGAACGGTGGGCATCGAGCACCTCCCTCCCTGCGAGGATGTCGAGGAGACCGGCGTGACCTTCAAAGAGAACGCCCTGATCAAGGCGGCCTACTTCTCCAGGATGGCGGCCGGGCTTGCTCCCTCCGAGCGTCCACGCTGGGTGATCGCTGACGATTCAGGCCTCTGTGTCGACGCGCTCGACGGAGCCCCGGGAGTCTACTCCGCGCGCTTCGCTGGAGAGAATTGCACCTTCGCTGATAACAACCGGAAGCTGCTGGACGCTCTGGAAGGAGTCGAGACGGCGAAGCGGGCCGCCCAATTCGTCTGCGTGATCTGCTGCGTACCCGTCCTGGGTGATCCGTCAGTCGATCCTGGGGCGCTTTTTTACTCCGAGGGAATCTGCCCAGGACACATTGCCCTGGCCGAAGCGGGAGCTGGAGGATTCGGCTACGACCCTGTTTTCGTAGAGGCCTCCACCGGCCAGACCTTCGCGGAGCTGGAGGCGGAACAAAAAAACCGTCTGAGCCACAGGGGGCTGGCCCTCGAGCACTTCAGGGAAAAATTTGCCTCTCTCGCAGGCTCCTGACAACGTTGCGGGGCCCCTTTTCCCATCAGCGGCGTTGAACGAAGAAAAGACGTCATGCTAATATGCAGCCATGAGCAGCAGGCGCAATCAGCCGAAACAGGCTGAGGAGATATCCGGCGAGGAGACTGAACCCGAGGCGAAGCGTTCAGGCTTCGACAGCTTCAGGGAAAATATTGAAGCGATTGTCGTGGCCGTCATTCTTGCCGTGTTCGTACGTCACTTCGCCGTCGAGGCATTTGAGATCCCCACGGGCTCCATGGCCCCAACTCTCTTCGGAATGCATGTCCAGGTGGAGAGCCCCAATACCGGTCGCACTTTCGAGGTGGGCGTCCCGAGCAATTCATCGAGCGGCCGGCTGAGAATCTCCCTGCAGAACTACGCGGTCTGCGCTGAAGAATGCCCGGCTGAAGGCTGTGGGCTGAAGCTGCACGCCAGGGCGCCCGGCAAGTCTCTCTTCGGCAGGACGACAGCCGTGCTGCCTGCGCAGGTGCGGGTCGAGTGCCAATCCTGCAGGAACCAGTGGGAGGCCCCCAGGAGCTCGTTCAAGGTGACCCTGGCCACCCTCCGGCTGATGAGGTGCCCTCTCACCGGGCATCTTTGGGAGCATGTCATCGAGGACTCGGCAAGGAGCGGAGGAAATAAAATACTCGTCAACAAGTTCGCCTACGACCTGGGCGAGCCGCAACGCTGGGACGTCATTGTCTTCGCCTTCGACCAATGGAAGAACTACATCAAGAGACTCGTCGGGCTGCCGGGCGAGAAGATCAACCTGATCAACGGGGATGTTTACGTCAACGGCAAGATCGAACGCAAACCCGAACACCCCTACATTCAGGGCATACTCTGGAAGAAGATCTCAGACAGCTCTGTCGTGGAAGGAGGACTCAGCCCGGTCAGGGCCTGGAAGGAGCCCGGGGGCAAGGGCGTTCCCGCCTGGCAGGAGCTCGCGGACGGCAGGTGGAGTCTCAACTCGTCAAAAAGCCCTGAGCCCGCCCTGCTTGAATACCAGCGGGCCCTGGACAATTACATCCCTTACAACTCCCTGGCCGCAAGGCCGCGTGGCAGGCACAGCGTCGGAGATGTAAAGCTCTCCTTCACTGCGACTCCGACAACAGCCGGGGGCTGGATCGGGGCGGAAATTCGTGACGGAGACTGGACCTTCCAATTGCGTTTACCGACCGGCGAGCCGGCCCCTGGACGCCCGGCTGTGGTAGAACGCGTGGTCAATGAGCCTCGCTCTGATGTGAAGAACCCGCGCAAGCTGCGCCATCCCGGCACTCCCGTATTCCAGGAGAAGGAAGGCATCTTCCTGGAGCTAAACACCAGGAGCCGAATCGAGATCGTAAACTGCGACGACTGCCTGGTCGTTCGCCTGGACTCGGAAGAGATCTTCAGCCTCAAGGAGGCCGAGGGCTACATCTCCATCCCGGATGTCGACAACCCGCCGCCCAAGGCCGATCACTCGCAATACTACCTGCGGCTGCTCGGCAGCCGCGTGGATGCGAACGTGGAAGCGATCGAGATCCACCAGGACAACTACTACACCAACGATGGAGCTGGCCATTCACATTCGATCGAATTGGCAGAGGACAGGTTTTTCGCACTTGGAGACAACAGCCCTTCATCTTCTGATGGTAGAGTCTGGGGGTCGGTACCGGCAAACAATATGCTGGGCAAGGCGCTCCTGGTCTTCTGGCCGGGCCTGCCGGGGAATTTCCAGCTGCGGTTTATACGCTGATGGATGAGGAGAGAGGGTCATGACAGCAGATCATCAGAATCCCGACAATGGCGCCGAGGCCGCGGAGGAGACCGCCTCCGAGACTACCGTCTCGACGATCGAGCCCTCCGGAGAGCAGGAGCCCCTGCTCAAGGTAGAGGGCCTGACCAAGAGCTACGCAGGAAGGCTCGTGGTCCACGGAGTCAACTTCAGCGTAGAGCAGGGCAAGATCATTGGTTTGCTCGGTAAAAACGGAGCGGGGAAAACCACCACCTTCCGAATGACAATCGGCATGGTGAATCCGGACGAGGGCAAGATCTCCTTCATGGGAAAGGACGTAACCCGCTTCCCTATGTACAGGCGCGCCCGTCTTGGAATGGGCTACCTCTCGCAGGAACCCAGCGTCTTCAGGGGACTGACCGTCGAGCAGAATCTCAACGCCATCCTCGAGCTCTCTCCCATGCCAACCGCGGACCGCATCAGGAAAAGGGACGAGCTGGTTGAGGAGTTCGGCCTTGCCAAGCTGCTCAATTCAAAGGCCGCGGTCCTCTCCGGCGGTGAGAAGAGGCGTCTCGAGATCGCCCGGGCTCTCATCATGGAACCTCGTCTCATTCTCCTGGACGAACCTTTCAGCGGAGTCGACCCGATCGCCGTCAGCGAGATCCAGCAGATCATCCTAAAGCTCACCGAGAAGGGAATCGGGATCCTGCTGACGGACCACAATGTCCGGGAGACCCTGAATACGACCGACAGGTCCTATATCATCCTGGATGGCAGGATCATCGCCCACGGCGACCGCGAGCAGCTGCTTGCGGATCCGAATGCCCGCAAATATTACCTCGGCGAACGATTCGAGATGTAACTCCACTGGAGCCAGGACACATGCCCTCACGCCAGGACAATCAAATCACGCTGCTTGAACACTCTACCTTCGACAGGATCCTTGCAGCCGTGCTTACCTGGCTGGTCCCGGGGGCTGGCTACTGGCTGCTTGGCTACAGGACGCGGGCTGTCCTCTTCGCCACCCTCCTGCTCGGGCTCTTCTGGACAGGAGAGCGCCTCCTCGCAGGCAATGGCGACGGACAGTTCATGGCCGTCACCTACGAGGTACATCCCGTCTTTTTTGTACTCGAATCGGGTAACGGCCTGAGCGCCTTCCTGGCCAACTTTATCTGGGGCGCCGCCGCCCATGCCGATGGACTGCGCGACATCAGGGAGATGCCAAGGCATCTGAACCTGGGAATTCTCTTCTGCGTTATCAGTGGAATGCTGAATGTCCTCCTCGTGCTGAATGTCCTCGACAAGAAGACCTGGCTGCTGGCGGGGGAAAAGGCGCTGACCCCACGGAAGAACGAAGGAGAGACTGGATGAGGCTCGAAGTCGAGGTCCTGGCCCTCCTGGCCCTGGGCTTTATTATTCCACTGGTCAGCATCATGAGCGACCTTGATGAGCCGCGGCGTGTTCTGCGCCTGAGCCTGCATTATTTCTTCCTGCTCACCGGGACAACCTTGATCCTCTGCACCGTAATTGCCTGCCTGGAGTGGATATTCATTCGTCCGCTGCTATAATCGCCGGGTCAGTAGAGGTCGAGGCCGCGGCCCGCAGTTGACGGCCTTCGGGCCGGCTCATTGAATCAGGGCCGAGGAAAGTCCGGACTCCGCAGGGCGGTGTGGTGGATAACTTCCACCGGGAGCGATCCCAGGGAAAGTGCCACAGAAAATATACCGCCGACCTCGAGAGAGAATCGGTAAGGGTGAAATGGTGAGGTAAGAGCTCACCGCGAGGGTGGCGACACTCCTCGGCAAGGTAAACCCCACACGGAGCAAGACCGAATAGGGGAGCAGAGACTGCTCGTTTCGCGCGGATTCGTCCGCATAACTCCCGGGTAGGTCGCAAAGATGAATGGTCTCGGGTTGGACCCAGGTCCGGCCAACAGAATCCGGCTTACAACCTGCTGACCGGCCGGCCTTCGGGCCGGCCGTTTTTTTTGAGACGTCTCCGCCTCAGCTGGAATCCCCACATTCGAAGGGATCGGCGCTGGTATCCAGGCCGGGGGCCGGATAGGGAGGCCGGGGCTGGACGCCGCTGCGGAAGAGGAAATCAAGCAGGAATACCGCATCCGTCAGCTCGAGCCTGCCATTGTCATCCACATCACCATGATCCTCGCAATCGAGAGCCGAAGCCCCCCTGAAAAGATGAAAGAGCAAGGTGACGGGATCGGAGATGTCGACAAGGCCATCGCGGTTAGCATCTCCCCTGACGAACGCCGGACGGCCTTCGACCCCAGTGCTGAAGGAATGAATGGTTCCCCTGTCGGTGCTGACAAAGAGCCTTCCTCCTGCAACCGCCAGACCGTAGGCGCGCCCCTCTACCGGGGCGGTCCAGAGGGTCTCCCCGGTAGAGCTGTCGAAGGCGGCAACCTCATCCTGCCCGCCGGCGAAGAGCGTCGTCCCGGAGCGAATCAGCTCGTAGGGGTAGCTCACCTCCCTGCGCCAGATCACCCGCCTGGTGCCGCGGTTCAGCGCTGTCAGGAAATCATCAGCGAGGAGATAGGATACCGTCGAGGTGACAACCATCGAGTTGCCTCCCTCAAAAATAGCGATGCTGTCACGACTGCTGGCGTTGAACTCCTCCAGGCTCGCTCCCTCCCGGGAGCTTGGACCGTTGATGAGGGAATTCCCGGCCAGCAGCGCGAAGGTGCCCATGACATCTCCCCCAAAACGCCCCTGCAGGCTTCCCGAAGAACGACTGAAGATATAGGGAGAGCTTCTTCCCGCCGGGAAATAGAGATTGCTGCCGGACAGAAGAGCGTAGCCCTGCAGGGATACGTCATTCCGGCGCAGTCGGCACCAGTGATTGGCTCCGCGATCGGAGCCGGTGAGCGCGTCAACCGCGCAAACATAGACTCCCTCCCCGGGAAAAATGCCAGCGCTGAAATAGGCCACGTTGCCGCTGACGAGAACACCGCTGCGAACCGGCCAGACCGATACATAACGTCCGTTGCTGGGCACCAGGCGGTTCTGCTCCGAACCAGAGGCCGTGTAGCTCCACCGAAGCGCGCCGTTGTCCTGGCCAAGACAGTAGACCGCCCCATCCTCGGAGCCGAAATACACGTTTCCGCCCTCAAGCGTCGGCGCGAAGCGCACAGGACCATCGGTGGTAAAGGCCCATTGCTGCCTTCCATTGGCCGTGTTCAGCCGGTAGACCGTATCATCGACCGAGGAACCGAAATAGAGCCCATCCCCTGCGACCGCCACATGAAAGGCTCGATCAAAGGCGAGCCGCGGCTTCAGGAGTACCTGGTTGGTGGCGTAATAGTTCTTCTTCGCGGGACCGGTCCAGGCGGGAGCAGGTGGGTTCGCCGAGCGATAGACCCAGGTCTGGGTCAGGGGAAGCTCCAGCTGCTCCGGAGAGACACCACTGCGCTGAAGGTCACGGCGATGAGTAGGCCAGTCATCGGCAGGCGACAACCCCGGCGCAAAGGCCGGCAGGAGCCCGAAGACAAAAAGAATCCGTCGCAGCGTTCCCTCCAGCCGCCTTCCCTGCGCCACGTGGTTTTTCCGGTTTCGGAATATCACCATGATGAATAGCCTATCGAAGTCTGTAGCGGGTAACGGCATACGCAACCTGAGCTTGCGGTAGGACTGAAGACCATACCGCCGCCCGAGATCAGACCCAGCCAGCAGCTGCCCCGCGAGCCGGCCTTCTGCACCCGCGCCCCGCTGTCGACATTCCAGAAGCCGAAGGAGCCGTTGTCGTAGTCCCAGTCGACATAAACGACGGTTCGCGCCGCGGCGCTCATCGTGCTGCAGCCGCCGCGCGAGGGCAACGAATTGAACACCACGTCGCCGCTGAAGAGATCGTAACCACGGGGCTCCACGATGACCTTGTCGCCCACCACCACAGGATGATACATGTGGCCTCCATGATGGTTGCGATTCCAGGAATGATCCTGCGACCACTGCCGGCTGCCATTGGCCGCCGAATAACAGGTGACGTGATACCTGCTGTTGGCGATGGAGGTGATCAGCCTCTCCTCTGAATAGAGCAGGAAGGCAACCACCGGAGCCGGAGAAGATGGGAGCGTAACCGGCTGACGCCAGAGCAAATCACCGCTGTCGACATCGAGGGCCACGAGAAAATTATTGCGCCATAGATCGGAGGCCCCCGTGCGACCCGCTCCCGCGTTCAATACCGAGTCCGAGCGCGACTCGATGTAATACAACCGCCCACCGCCAATCGTTATCGTTGAGTTGAGAATCGCGCCCGCAGCGCGGTCCCAGCGCGCGAGCCCGTCCTCCCTGGCGACAGCAAACAGGGAGCGGCTGATAACCTGTGAAGTACCGAAGCCTCCCGAGGTCTCGTCGTACCATTTGTCGGGCCCGCTGAATGAGCTGTAGCTCGAATCGGGCGCCACCCTGCTGCCCACCAGCTGATCACCCAGCACCGCGGCATAGCCCCAATGCGCCGTCTTGTCGGCGATCCCGTCGCCGGCGGGATAGACCATCTCGAGCTGCCCTGTCCGGCCGCCGAGACGCCAGCAGGAGTTCTTCACCGTGAGGAACAGGGCGTCTGCATCGGCGCACATATTGCCGGTATCCCTGGGTATATTGACACGCCTCATACCAGGTACATCCAGGGACCAGAGCACCGTTCCGTTGTAGGCATCAAGGGCGTAGATCCTGTCATTGCCCTGGCTGTAGAGCCTGCCATTGGCATAGAGAGGCGACTGCTGCCGGGGTTGGCGGTCAATCATTCCTCTCGGACCGGGACGGCCATACCATTGGATCCTCATTCTCGCGGGTTCAACCAGCTCATCTCGGCTGGTGGCGGAATTATCCGGTGAACCGTACATATGGCTCCACTCACCGGCTCCCTCGAGGGCGCCCCGAACCACCCCGGCCCAGGCTCCAGGCGCCTCAAGCTCCTCGGAAGCCGCAGGCACGTCAGCCAGCCAGCCTCGGAGAGTCTCCAGGGTCACAACATTGCGCGCGCCCGGGGGCTGCCCAAAAATCGCAGCCCCGCCCGAAGGCTTCAGCAGCCGGAACATCTCACCCGCCTCAGCGCGCGGAAGGACGCCCCGTACAAGCCGGTCGGAGACGATCAGGTTAAACGATTTTTCAGCATAGGGAAGATCCTGAAGCAGCCGCAGATGGAGCGTGATCCGTGAGCCGTAGAGCCCCGACTCCCGCAGAAGCACCCGCCCAGCCGTGACCTCCTCCCGGTCCGGACTCACCCCGATGATTCTCAGCTTGGAGCGCTTTGCCAACTCCACGGCAAGCCTCCCCCGGCCACAGTCGAGATCGAGGCAATAGCCCCTCTCGATGCCGGTGAGCGCAAGGATTCTCTCGGCGGCCTGCGCGTAGACGGCTGAATCCGCATCCTCGCCAAACGGCGATTCGATCCGCTCAGCGGACGGCACAGAGAAATTAAACTCGGTCGAGAATTCATAGACCTGGGTTCTCGATTCCTGCCCCCCGGCCTGGCGCCTGATCTGGTAGAAATAGGGCGTGCCGGGCTCGAGGCCATCCAGGTAGACCGCGTGATCCACAGCCGGGTTCTCATCACGAGCCGTCCTGCCAAGCGCCCTGCTTGTACCGAAGTCGACGACCGACCGCGAGGGAACCGTTGTCTTCCAGGAGACCAGGGCCGTATCAACCGAGGTAAATCTCACCGTTGGCCCCAGGAGGACCGGTTCCAGCACCGGAAACAGCTCCCGCCCTGACTCATAATCTTCCCTGAGCCGAGCCTCGCTCAAGACCTCATCGTAAAGCCTGAGATCATGCAGCGCCCCATCTAGGGGATAGAATTCGTTGTCATCTTCGTACGCTCCAGCGACGAAGGTAGCGTCCGCGTAGGCGATATCTCCGGATTGAGCAGACGAGCTGGCATCAAGCCGGCCGTTCACGTAGAGCCGCAAGGTCTCGCCGTCATAGGTTCCCGCGACATGGTACCAGGTGCCCTGCTGGAACTCCGTATCACCGGCAAGATAGGTCAGCCGTCCGGATGACAACGCCATGCTGAAGTGCGAGTCGTCATAGCCCAGGACCCAGCCTCGCTCAAAATTCCCGTTGTCCTGCATATAACCGAGGATCCCTCCCCAGGTGGTTCCCTCGTTGATCAGAACCCACGCAGCGGCGGTCAGCTCCCTGCGCGGCAAGGCCGCGGAGCCCCCCGGGAGTTCCATCCGAACGAAGGTGGATGAACCATCAAGCGCGAGGGCGGCCGGGCTGGAAAGCAGCTCATACTCGCCCTGGATTGTTCCATCGAAGCTCCCGACACGGTCACTCACAAGGCGTCCGTTTACGTGCTCATTGTCAAAAGTCCATTGAGCGACGATTCCCGCCTCCCCCGCAGGATTAGGCCCTGGAGCCAGGTCCCCGCCGAAGAGCCCACGCTTGGCAAGGTAGCGCTCCCGCGCATCCGCCTGGCTCAGGACAGTGCCGTAGATCTGCGCCTCGTGGACCTGTCCTTCAAGAGGCCAGAGCTCGTTATCATCGACATAGGCCCCCACGACCAGGCTCGCATCTGCGTAATCGATATCCCCCGATCGCGACCGCGAGGAAGCCTCGAGCTGACCGTTCACGTAGATCTTGAGCTCAGCCCCATTGTAGGTACCAACAACGTGATACCAGCTTCCCAGCTCAAAGCTCTCGGAAGCTTCCAGATAGGTGAGGGTATTGGAGGTGGCCAGGGCGATGCTGAAAGAAGAGTCGTTGTAGCCCAGCAACCAGCCCCTCTCAAAGCTGCCGTTATCCTGGATATAGCCGCAGATGCCGCCCCACCTCGTGGAAGAATCCAGTCGGACCCAGGACTCGACGGAAAGCTGACGGACGGGAAGATCCGAGGAATCGGCCACCTCGATGACCACCCGGTCGTCGTTTCCATCGAACACCAGGGCCGGAGGGGTGGACTCGATACGCGCGCCCCCGAAGATCCTCCCATCAAGACCGCCGGAGGAGGCCCGCACCGAATCGCCGACAAGACTGTCAGGAGTGAAGATCCAGCCGTGCAGCGGTTCCACAACTCCCGCCCACAGAACGCAGGGGACCAGTAACCCCGCACAGAATAAGAGAATGCATCGGACCAGTTGTTTTTTAACCGGCATAGAAAAACCTCGAAGCGCCCCTGCTGTCATCAGCAAGCTTAAGGCCTAAAAACCCCAAAAGATAGGTTTTCAATCTTCGAGATAGAGCAGGCGCGAACAGCTTTTACAGGTGAGAAGCTCCTGCGCGAGAGAGAGCTGGGTGAGTTCCTGCTTGGTAACCCGCATATAGCAACCCTGGCAGAAGAAAACACCCTCCTCTTCATCTTTTTTATGTACAGGAACAACACTGTCGGCATCGGCCTTGCCCCGGATCCTCTCGTAGATATTCAGGTGATCCTGGTCGATATCCACTGACAGTACTCCGCGCTCTTCTTTGAGTCCACCGATCCTGGATTCGAGACCCGACACCAGGTCATTGACCTCGGATGCTTTCCGCTGGTAGGCCTTCTCGATATCGGCGAGCTCCCGTTCAGCCTCCACTTTCTTGCCCTGAAGCGCATCGAGATAATCCATCAACTCGAGAACATCCTCCTCGAGGGTCCCCTGGCTCTCCTCGTGTTTCTCGATCTGGCCCTTCCAGATAGCGAACTCCTCATTGGCCTTGCAGGCATTCATCGCAATCTTCGACTTTTCGATATCGCCATCAAGCTCCTTGACCCGGAGTTCGCCCTTGTCGATATCCATCCTGCAGGTCTTGATGACCTCCTCAACCGCGCTAACGGACGCCTTGCCGGCGTTAACCTTGCGAAGATCATCACTGAGCTCCATCGGGCGACGGATCTTGGCCTCTTCAAGAAGGCTGATCTCCCGATCGAGCTTCTGAACACCCAGTAGTTTTTCTATCGAATGATGCATTCCTGTCTCTCGGCCTTTATTGAGCAGGACAACTTCTCTTTATTCGCCGCGATTGGCAATAAAAAAAGCCGGTCACTTTCGTGACCGGCCCAAATATTATCCCGCGGCGACAGGCAGGAGCGG
>Ga0310124_10000282_pt1 | contig 34486 bp, 32 predicted proteins | sample CB11b_AW_Bot5_MG_FD_203507 | JGI IMG/M metagenome (GOLD analysis project Ga0310124, IMG submission 203507) | Marine microbial communities from Western Arctic Ocean, Canada - CB11b_AW_Bot5 | ecosystem: Environmental > Aquatic > Marine > Oceanic | place: Canada: Western Arctic Ocean | collected...
TCATAAGCGTTGTTGATCATAAACGTTAACGTTAGGCTTCCACAAATTAGCTCGTGGTGAGAGATGAGCGCTAAACAGACCCAGCTTCGGCTGGGTTTTTTATTGCCTGTAATTTGGCGAAGGTGTATTTGGAAAAGTGCAATGTTGGTAAGCAGGAGCAAAAGCGAGATTCCCTATCACGTTCGTTCCTCACTTAGGGAATGACGACTATAGAGAGGTAGCCATCCATTGTTTACTTGAATCGAAGTCGTTGGTCGTCATCCCAGAATCGAGTAGAACGAGATATCAGGGATCTTTTGTGGTTTTTATATTCAACACCACGCTCATTAATCCAAGTTGAATGGAAACTTTAGCGAATGTCGCTCTATTAATTGAATCCCGATCACACTTTTCTTTGTTGTTGAAAAGAATACGAAAAAAAGCACATTTTTTATTAAAGCTTCTACTTAAGGGGCCGTTAAAGGGATTGAGAGAAATGATATGTACCAATGTAAGGTGAGAGAGACACTGGTGCATAAACAAAATTGACATGTATTTGTGTGAGGTGAGAGTCACATAAGTACATTAAAAAATGCCTAAAGGAGATCAACTATGGCGATTAATGTAAGCACTAATGTGTCTGCAATGACGGCTCAGCGCTACCTAAATAGCGCGGCTGAAGGTACTCAAAAATCAATGGAGCGTTTGTCTTCTGGCTATAAAATCAATAGCGCAAAAGATGATGCTGCAGGCCTACAAATCTCTAACCGCTTAACGTCGCAAAGCCGTGGCCTAGATATGGCTGTGAAAAACGCGAATGATGGTATCTCTATTGCACAGACAGCTGAAGGTGCAATGAATGAGTCAACTAACATTCTGCAACGTATGCGTGACCTTTCTCTTCAATCTTCAAATGGTTCAAACAGCAAATCTGAACGTGTTGCGATCCAAGAAGAAGTCTCTGCTCTAAACACAGAGCTTAACCGTATTGCTGAAACGACCTCTTTTGGTGGTAACAAGCTTCTTAACGGTACTTACGGCAGCCAATCTTTCCAAATCGGTGCAGATTCTGGTGAAGCAGTAATGCTGACTATGAATAACATGCGTACTGACACTCAAGACATGGGTGGCAAGAGCTACGGCGTTACAGAAGGCAAAGATGCTTCTTGGCGTGTAGCTGCAGGTTCTGATCTGACTATCAAATACAACGATAAGTTTGGTGAAGCACAAGAGTTGTCTATTTCTGCGAAGGAAGGCAACGATATGGAAGAGCTAGCAACTTACATCAATGGTCAGAGCCAAGACGTTAAAGCGTCAGTTGGTGAAGGCGGCAAACTGCAACTTTTCGCTTCAAGCCAAAAAGTTGAAGGTGATGTTGAGTTCGGCGGCAGCCTTGCTGGTGAACTTGGTATTGGTGCAGCTAAAGACGTTACTGTTAACGACATTGACGTAACTTCGGTTGCTGGCGCGAACGAAGCGGTATCTATCATTGATGGCGCACTTAAATCTGTAGATAGTAACCGTGCTTCTCTTGGTGCTTTCCAAAACCGTTTTGACCACGCAATCAGCAACTTAGATAACATCAACGAAAACGTTAATGCATCTAAGAGTCGTATCAAAGATACTGATTACGCGAAAGAAACGACAGCAATGACGAAGTCTCAAATCCTACAACAGGCGAGTACTTCTATCCTAGCTCAAGCAAAACAATCACCATCAGCAGCTCTAAGCTTATTGGGCTAAACTTACCTCGGTAAGTAGCGGTAAACTCTACTCTGGGTAGAGTTTTACTGTATGGCTCACAAAGGAGGGAGGGAGACTGTTATGGAAATACCATCCAACGCATCGAACATCCAGCCTTATGGCTCACCTAATGGCATTAAATTTGCAAGCGATGAAGGTAGTAGTGCGTCGAGCACTTCACGACTGAAAGAAGCAACATCTTATGGCAAGGTAGAAAAATCGAAAGAGCAAGCTACCGAAGCGGCGATTCAATTAGCTCAACATCGACAAGAGTTAAACGATGAAGAGCGAGTCAAGATGGTAGAGAAGGTAAACGAGTTTATCTCCTCTCTCAACAAGGGTGTTGCCTTTAAAGTCGATGAAGAGTCGGGGAGAGATGTGGTTACCATTTATGAGACCACAACCGGTGATATTATTCGCCAGATCCCTGACGAAGAAATGCTTGAAATTCTAAGACGCCTAGCAGCCCAAAATTCAAATAGTAGAATATTTGAGGTGAAGGTTTAAGTCGTATTATTGAGGTGGTTTAATGAGTTTTGGCCCAATGGGGATTTCGTCTGGCATGGATATCAATTCCATGGTCAGCAAAATTGTTGATTCGGAGCGTGTACCTAAACAGCAACGAATTGATAATGAACGAACGCGAATCGATACCAGCATTAGTGCCTATGGAAGACTCAGAGAATCCCTTGATTCGATGAAAAACCTGATGACAAACTTTCGTCAGGAAAAAGCTTTTGCTGTGCGAACAGTTGAAAGTACCGATGAAGGTCTGGTTTCTGCAACCGCGACTACCGAAGCGATCGCTGGCAAATATGCCATCGATGTGTTGCAGCTTGCCCAGAGTCATAAAGTGGCTTCTGATGTACTGTCAGAGGACATGAAATTTGGCCCAGGTAAGCTGCAGGTTTCGCTTGGTGATGACAGCTTTGATGTGCAAGTTGGCGACAGATCGAAACTTATCGATGTCGTTCGCAGTATAAACGGCGCAGATAGCAATCCAGGCGTTCGTGCATCTATTATCAATGATGTCGAAGGCCCACGACTTATTGTCGCCTCGAACCAGTCTGGTTCAGATCAGCAGATCAGCATTAATGTAGAGTCTGATGCTGCTAATCCTCTAAAAAAACTCGAATACAAAACTCTAGAAGAGCGTGTGAAGGCGCTTGAGAAAGCGCGCCTTGCTGCACAAGATGTTCTTGCTCTAACCCCTGCAGGAAAAGCCGTTGAACTCATCGATGAAGCGATCGCTAACGATGACCCAAATGCGAGTGAAAAACTCGATGAAAACGGCAATGTTATCCCGGCAACCCAAACCGATTCTGCCTCAGATGTTGACGGAGACTCTCAAAGTCTTAGCTACGGCGAGCAAGCTGCAGCCGATGGTCAAGCTGCACTAGACGCAGCTCAGGCGTCAAAGTCTGTGATGCCCGAAGACAATATCCCAGGTTGGACTGAAACAGCCTCAGGAACTCTTTTAGATTCTTACTACACACCAGAACTTGAGCTTGATGAAAAAGCGATAGATAAGGCGGCCGATGTGCCGGGGTGGTCAAATGCTGCCTCGGGTACTCTGACCGATTCCTACGTGACACCGAAAGAAGCTAAGCAAAAGCTGGAAGCAGAACAAGCGCGAATCGAAGATAAAATTTCACAAGAAAAAGCTGATTTGGCTGAGAAAGTTCAAAAAGGCGAATTGACCGCTGAACAAGCCAAAAAAATTGAGCGTGCGAAATTAGAACCCGAAGAGCGTGAGCTTTTAGAGAAAGTCGATAAAGTGCAAGCTGACCTCGAACAGGCACAACAGTCTTTTGATACCTATAGCGGTATGGCTGAAGTTCAGGCGGGGCAAGATTCAATGGTCGTTCTAGACGGCGTTGCACAGCTTTCGAGTAATAACAATGTGATTGAAGATGCCGTAGAAGGTATCGATATTACGGTGAAAGGCAAAACGCCAAAAGATAAGCCACCGGCCGAAATCGGTGTTGAGTACGACCGTAATAGTGTGCGCCAAGACATTGAATCTTTCGTTAACTCTTACAATCAGTTTTATCAAGTGTCTAAGAACTTGGCGGGCGTTGATCCAACGACTGGCCAAAAAGGGCCGCTTTCTGGCGACAGTACTGTACGTAATGCCGACTCGCGATTGAAAGGGGTGTTCTCATCAAGTATTGAAGGCGCGCCTGATAATCTCAAGTCATTGACTGAATTTGGTATCACGACCACAAGGCAAGGCTCGCTAGAAATTAACTACGACATGCTTGATCGTCAACTTAATAATAACTTCGATAAGTTGGGTGAGTTCTTTGGCGGCAACAATGGTTTCGCCAAAAAAGTGGAAGATGCGATTCAAGGTATCACAGGTATCACAGGTTCGATTCGTACTAGAGAAAAGAGCTTAGTCGAGCAAAACTACCGCTTGGTTGATGATCAAAGCGCACTCGATCGCCGCATGGACAGCCTAGAAAACCGCACACATTCTAAGTTTACTGCCATGCAAGATGCGACTAGCAAGATGCAATCCCAGCTGGGCAGTATGATGAATGCGTTGGGCTAATAGATGAACAGTCAGCTGCAAGAGCTTTGTGAACTCGATCAATTAATTATCTCTAAGCTTGAATTTAGTGAAATTAATGCTGAAGAAATAACGCGGCTTGTCGATAACAGAGAACAGTTATTGCAAAACGTGCTTCAAATAATCGACTCACACCCCGACGTTAAGCAAAGTTCTGAATGGTTTGAAGCCATTACCAGAACCAGAAAATTAGTCGAATTGATGCAGTCTGAGACAAGTCGAGTAGGTAAGACCCTACACAAATACCGTCACGGCGCTAAATCAGTTCAACAATACAAAAAGTTTTTATAAAAGAGGTTTACTATGCGCGGTTCTTTACAGGCATATAAAAAGGTATCAGTGGATAGTCAGCTAACAGCTGCCTCACCGCATAAGATTGTACAAATGCTAATGGCAGGTGCTATCGAGCGCTTGATTCAAGGTAAAGCGGCAATGCAAGCGGGCAACATCCCAGTGAAAGGCGAGCGACTTGGTAAGGCTCTGGATATCATTATTAGCCTACGTAGTTGCCTGTCTATGGACGATGGTGGCGATATTGCGAAAAACCTAGATCAACTTTATGAGTTCATGATCACGCAAATTTCTGCGGCAAATCACAAAAATGACCCACAGGCTATTGATGATGTTATCGATATTATCCGCGAAATTAAGAGCGCTTGGGACCAAATTCCGAACGAATATCACAACTTGACGTCTGCTGACGTAGGTATTTAAAGAAAAATTGCAGTTTTAACCAATCTCATATCCCTTAATTGGTTGGTTGCCTTATTTTTTTAATCAAATAAAATAGAAGCCATTAGATAGCCTAGTGGCTTTTTTCGTTGCTGATTTCCTAAATTTGTCCACGTAGACCATAATCATTGATACTTTTCTCTGTTTTATCGATTACGTCGCTCACCGTTTTCCGCATCGCACCAAAATAAAGGCAATAATTCCTACTTATGCAAGGTTTGGCAAAACTGCTTGTCGTCGACGATAGCGCTCAAGATCGTCACAATTTAAGCACAATATTAGAGTTTGTAGGAGAGAGCTGCGAAGTAATCAGCTCTGAACAAGCACGTAAAGTTGACTGGTCACTACAGTGGGCCGGCTGCATTATTGGTACCATTAAAGGTAAAGGCTTCAACGCATTACTGAATGAAAAGCTTGTTCACGCCAATCACATCCCTTTACTGGTGATTGGTAAAAACAATCACCCGGTTGACGAGCTAACTAACTATGTTGGCGAGCTTGAACTTCCCCTTAACTACCCGCAATTAAGTGATGCATTAAGGCACTGTAAAGATTTCTTAGGCCGCAAGGGTGTTCAAGTGGTGTCTTCGGCACGCAAGAACACACTGTTTCGCAGCCTCGTAGGGCAAAGTGCTGGCATTCAAGAAGTACGTCACTTAATTGAACAAGTTTCTTCTACGGAAGCGAACGTGCTGATTCTTGGTGAATCTGGTACCGGTAAAGAAGTCGTAGCGCGTAATATTCACTATCACTCTAAGCGCCGTTCTGGGCCTTTTGTGCCTGTGAATTGTGGTGCTATTCCACCAGACTTACTCGAAAGTGAGTTGTTTGGTCATGAGAAGGGCGCATTTACTGGTGCGATTACCGCGCGAAAAGGTCGCTTTGAATTGGCTGAAGGTGGCACACTGTTTCTTGATGAAATTGGCGATATGCCAATGGCAATGCAAGTTAAGTTGTTGCGTGTACTGCAAGAGCGCTGTTTTGAACGCGTAGGTGGCAACAGCACCATAAAAGCTGACGTTCGTGTGATTGCAGCAACACACCGCAATCTTGAAGACATGATCGACGATGACTCGTTCCGTGAAGACCTTTATTACCGCTTGAATGTATTCCCGATTGAAATGCCGGCGCTTCAAGATCGTAAAGAAGATATTCCACTGTTGCTTCAAGAGCTAATGACTCGAATGGAAGCGGAAGGCAGTATGCCTATCTGCTTCACGGCACGTGCTATCAATTCTTTGATGGAGCACTACTGGCCAGGTAACGTTCGTGAGCTAGCGAACCTCGTTGAGCGAATGGTTATCCTGTATCCGAATAGCTTGGTTGATGTAAATCATCTACCCACTAAATATAGATACAGTGATATCCCTGAGTTCCAGCCTGAATTTAATCGCTTTGTGTCGGAAGAAGAGCAAGAACGTGATGCACTTTCTGATTTGTTCTCAGAGGATTTCAGCTTTGACCAACAAGACGATCTCGCTGATAACGCCAATGCACCTCAAGAGCTGCCTCCTGAAGGTGTAAATTTGAAAGAGCTTCTCGCTGATATGGAAGTGAATATGATCAATCAAGCTTTGGAAGCTCAGGGTGGAATTGTTGCTCGTGCTGCCGACATGCTTGGAATGCGCAGAACGACTTTGGTTGAAAAAATGCGTAAATATAATCTACAGCGATAGAGCTCAGATTCGCGTTCAGCGGTATCAAACTAAGACGGGTGTTGAGTTAAAACATCGTTTTGATTGAGACAGTAGAAAGGACATAGTCGAGTTGTTGCTTGCTTAACTATGTGATAAATATAGCAAATAGCCTGACGCGTGTTTTACGTGTCAGGCTGTTTTAGTATTTGAGGCAAATTTTTGACATGCACGAATCAGAAAATCAATCACACCTAGATTCAGTTGAACAGCAGGTTGAGCGCTATAAGCAGGTGCTTGATGTGATGCCAGCAGGTGTCATCTTGTTAGATACTCATGGGGAAGTAAGAGAAGCGAACCCAGAAGCGCACCGTATTCTTGGTGTTGAGTTAGTGGGTGAGAAGTGGTTTTCGGTGATTCAAAGTGCCTTTGACCCTAAAGACGATGATGGACATGAGATTTCATTAAAGAACGGACGTAAGGTTCGCTTGGCGATTTCAGCCTCGACTACAGGTCAGCTAATCTTGATCACTGACCTGACAGAAACTCGTCTTCTACAGTCTCGCGTGAGTGATCTTCAGCGTTTGTCGTCGCTAGGCAGAATGGTAGCCTCGTTGGCACATCAGGTTCGTACGCCACTCTCTAGTGCGATGCTGTATGCATCAAACCTTGCCGCGCCGAACCTGCCGCCAGCAACAAAAACGCGCTTTCAATCTAAGCTTATGGATAGGCTCCATGACTTAGAGAAGCAAGTGAATGACATGCTGTTGTTTGCCAAAGGTGGCGACAACAAGGTTGTGAAGCCCTTTACCGTCGCTGAACTGATCACTGAATTTCACCCAATGGTGGAAGCGGCATTAAAATCGAACCAGATTGATTATTGTCAGGAAGTGGAAGGCGAAGAGACTCAGATGTTTGGTAATGCTAATGCTATTGCTTCTGCTCTGAGCAACCTAGTTTTGAACGCAGTGCAAATTGCTGGCAAGGAATCGCAGATTGATGTGTTCTTTAGGCCCGTAAACGGCGAACTTAAGATATCAGTACAAGACAGTGGCCCCGGCGTACCGAAAGAGCTTCAAGGTAAAATTATGGAACCCTTCTTTACCACTCGTTCGCAAGGTACCGGTTTGGGGTTAGCGGTTGTGCAAATGGTCTGTCGAGCACATGAAGGCCGATTGGAATTAATATCAGAAGAAGGGGACGGCGCATGCTTTACAATGTGCTTGCCGTTAGAGAGAAGCACTTCTTCTGAAAATGAATAAGTTTTAACTGAATTTACACTGGAGAATCCTATGGCTCAAAGCAAAGTGTTAATCGTCGAAGATGATGAAGGTCTACGCGAAGCCCTTGTCGATACACTCGCACTTGCTGGCTATGAATGGCTAGAAGCGGATTGTGCGGAAGATGCTCTGGTAAAATTGAAATCGAACTCCGTTGATATCGTTGTCTCTGATGTACAGATGGCAGGTATGGGCGGCTTAGCATTGCTAAGAAACATCAAGCAGCATTGGCCAAATCTTCCGGTCTTATTGATGACGGCTTACGCCAACATTGAAGACGCGGTAGCGGCAATGAAAGAAGGCGCTATTGATTACATGGCAAAGCCATTTGCGCCTGAAGTTCTGCTTAATATGGTGAGCCGTTACGCTCCCGTAAAATCGGACGATAATGGCGATGCCATTGTTGCCGATGAGAAAAGCATTAAGCTAATGATGTTGGCCGACAAGGTGGCTAAAACCGATGCTAACGTCATGGTGTTGGGGCCAAGTGGTTCTGGTAAAGAGGTCATGTCTCGCTATATTCACAACGCTTCGAGCCGTAAAGACGGTCCGTTTGTGGCGATTAACTGTGCCGCGATTCCAGATAACATGTTGGAAGCAACACTGTTTGGCTACGATAAAGGCGCATTTACTGGTGCTATTCAAGCTTGCCCTGGGAAATTCGAGCAAGCTCAAGGCGGTACTATTTTGTTGGATGAGATCAGTGAAATGGATCTTAGCCTACAAGCGAAACTACTGCGCGTGTTGCAAGAGCGCGAAGTTGAACGTCTTGGTAGCCGTAAGAGTATCAAGCTGGATGTTCGTGTTCTGGCAACCAGTAACCGCGACCTAAAGCAGTATGTTTCTGAAGGGAATTTCCGTGAAGATTTATACTACCGTTTGAATGTATTTCCAATTACTTGGCCAGCACTGTGTGAACGTAAAGGCGATATTGAGCCGCTTGCGAAGCACTTAGTTGAGCGCCATTGTACCAAACTTGGTATGCCCGTTCCTGTTCTGTCCGAGCAAGCCCTCAGTAAGCTCGTCAATTATCCGTGGCCAGGTAATGTGCGTGAACTGGATAATGTCGTGCAGCGCGCTCTAATTCTGAGTGAGCAAGAAAATATTTCAGGTGAGCACATCTTGCTTGAAGGTGTTGATTGGCAAGACGCAAGTGGCCTACAGCAAATTGTTGAAGGCAACAGTGTTGCAGCGCCAGATATCAAGCCGATTGCTGAAGCGAACCCTATTGGTAAAGTCTCGGCTGCCAGCGAAGGGCTTGGAAATGAGCTTCGAGATCAAGAGTATGCGATTATTCTTGAGACGCTGATCGCTTGTAATGGCCGACGCAAAGAAATGGCAGAAAAGTTGGGCATTAGCCCTCGCACATTGCGTTATAAGTTGGCGAAAATGCGCGATGCTGGAATAGATATCCCAAACTGAGGATAGATTAGTAGTGTCAGCTTTCTGACTAGTGTAATACGATGTCTAGTCAATTTAATGTGTGGCACGCTAATTGCTCTGTCAATAATACAGCTAAATAGATAGTCATAATTTTGACTCCTGAGGTAGTAGATGAGAATAGATGGTTTACAAGGCGAAATGCAGGCAATGATGGTTGAAGCTGCTAGCGCGCGTCCTGCTGCAACGGGGCAAGCGGTCGGTGCAGATTTTGGCAATATGCTGACGCAGGCCATTGATAACGTGAACTCATTACAAAAGACCTCAGGTGATCTTCAAGCTCGTTTTGATAGTGGTGACCAAAGCGTGTCTCTATCGGACGTGATGATTGCTCGTAATAAATCTAGTGTGGCTTTTGAGGCGACGATCCAAATTAGAAATAGATTGGTCGAATCGTACAAAGAGCTGATGAATATGCCGGTATAAGTTGGGTAATTAAATAGTGGCAGATAATAGTCAAACAACAGATTTAACCGTAAGCGACAGCAATGACCATGCACTCATTGCAGGTTCTGAGCTTGACGGAGAAGGGCAAAACCCCGATCTAGGTGAACGCAGTTCCTCTAAGTTCGATATGGCCGTTGGTGATCTCGATTTACTTCGTCAGGTCGTCTTAGTCCTATCTATTTCTATCTGTGTAGCGCTGATTGTGATGCTGTTTTTCTGGGTGAAAGAGCCAGAAATGCGTCCATTAGGGGCTTATGAAACAGAAGAGTTGATTCCCGTACTTGATTACTTGGATCTACAAAAGATCGAATACACTCTTGAAGGTAACACTATCTCGGTACCGGCTAGTGAGTACAACTCATTAAAGCTTAATATGGTACGAGCGGGTTTGAATCAAGAGCGAAACGCAGGTGATGACATTCTCATGCAAGACATGGGTTTTGGTGTATCACAACGTGTCGAGCAAGAGCGCCTTAAATTAAGTCGTGAAAGACAGCTTGCGAAAGCCATTGAGCAGATGAAACAGGTACGTAAAGCTCAGGTTTTATTAGCCTTGCCAAAGCAGAGTGTCTTTGTTCGTCACAATCAAGAAGCCTCAGCTTCCGTATTTTTGACCCTGAAAACTGGCAGTAACCTCAAGCAGCAAGAAGTTGATTCTGTTGTCGACATGGTGGCAAGTGCCGTTCCGGGAATGAAAACCTCACGTATTACGGTGACTGATCAGCATGGCCGACTGTTGAACTCAGGTTCTCAAGACCCGATGTCAGCTGCGCGTCGTAAAGAACATGAGTTAGAGCGTAATCAAGAGCAAGCGCTGCGTGAAAAAATTGACTCTATCCTAATTCCTATTCTTGGGTTTGGTAACTATACCGCTCAGGTTGATATTCAGCTTGATTTTAGTGCTGTGGAACAAACGAGAAAACGTTTTGATCCGAATACGCCAGCGACTCGAAGTGAATACACGTTAGAAGATTACAACAACGGTAACACTGTGGCTGGTATTCCTGGTGCTTTGAGTAACCAGCCCCCAGCAGATGCTTCAATTCCTCAAGATGTCGCTCAGATGAAAGACGGTGCGATGACGGGGCAAGGCTCGGTTCACAAAGAAGCGACCCGAAACTTTGAGCTAGACACAACCATCAGCCATGAACGTAAACAGAGCGGCACGGTTAACCGTCAGACGGTATCGGTAGCGATCAAAGACCGTCAATCACTGAACCCTGATACGGGCGAAGTGGTTCATACGCCAATCCCTGCCAGTGAAATTAATGCGATTCGTCAGGTACTGATTGGTACTGTCGGCTTTGATGAAAATCGTGGCGATTTACTCAATGTGTTAAGCATGCAGTTCGCACCACAAGTGACGGATGTTGTCGCTGATGTACCAATTTGGGAACATCCAAACTTCAATGATTGGGTACGTTGGTTTGCGAGCGCGTTGGTTATTATCGTCGTGGTATTGGTACTTGTTCGCCCAGCAATGAAGAAACTGCTTAACCCAGCAGCTGACGATGATGATCAAATGTACGGCCCTGATGGTATGCCAATTGGCGCCGACGGCGAAACCAGCTTAATTGGTGGTGATATTGAAGGTGGTGAGCTGTTTGAATTTGGTTCAAGCATCGACTTACCAAACCTTCATAAAGACGAAGATGTGCTGAAAGCAGTACGTGCTCTTGTAGCGAATGAACCAGAGCTAGCAGCTCAAGTAGTTAAGAATTGGATGGTAGATGGCTAACGAAATAGTTCCACAACAAACGGAAGGTGGTGAAGTACTTGATGTCTCTGGCGTGGATATCGGTTCAATCTCAGGCGATGAACGCGCTGCGATCTTGTTACTAAGTTTAAATGAAGAAGACGCTGCTGGTATTATTCGTCACCTCGAGCCAAAGCAGGTTCAGCGTGTGGGTAGTGCAATGGCGCGAGCGACTGATCTATCCCAAGAAAAAGTGGGAGCGGTTCACCGTGCTTTCTTAGATGATATTCAGAAGTACACCAACATTGGTATGGGCAGTGAAGACTTCATGCGTAATGCGCTGGTCGCTGCCTTGGGTGAAGACAAGGCGAATAACCTTGTTGATCAAATTCTTCTTGGTACTGGCTCGAAAGGTTTGGACTCACTTAAGTGGATGGATCCTCGTCAGGTGGCGAGTATCATCATCAACGAGCACCCTCAGATTCAAACCATTGTGTTGTCGTATCTCGATTCTGATCAGTCGGCTGAGATTCTATCTCAATTCCCAGAAAGAGTTCGTCTGGATCTAATGATGCGTATTGCTAACCTTGAAGAAGTTCAACCTTCGGCTCTTGCTGAATTGAATGAAATCATGGAGAAACAGTTTGCGGGTCAAGCGGGTGCTCAAGCTGCCAAAATTGGTGGCCTGAAAGCCGCGGCTGAGATCATGAACTACATGGACAATAACGTGGAAGGCGTCTTGATGGATCAAATCCGTGATCAAGATGAAGATATGGCAACGCAGATTCAAGATCTTATGTTTGTCTTTGAAAACCTTATTGAAGTTGATGACCAAGGTGTTCAACGACTGCTGCGTGATGTTCCACAAGACGTTCTACAGAAAGCGCTTAAAGGTGCTGATGACGGTCTACGTGAGAAGATCTTCAAGAACATGTCTAAACGTGCTGCCGATATGATGAGAGACGACATTGAGGCGATGCCGCCAGTAAAAGTCTCCGACGTGGAAGCGGCTCAAAAAGAGATATTAGGTATTGCGAGGAAGATGGCAGACAGTGGCGAGATTATGCTGTCTGGTGGTGCCGACGAGTTCCTTTAATACAGAAACCTCAAGAGCCCCACACTGTTGGGGCTTTTCTTTATCCAATCTCGAACCCAAGATTAACTCCGTTCAACGGCTTGAATTTACAATGCAGCTGGACGCATTCATAGATAGGTACTGATATGTCAGGTGATAGAAAACGCGGCTTCCTTCGCCCTGAAGAAGATAATACGGTTGCCCAACCTCAGAAATGGGGGTTGCCTGACTACACCTCTGATGTGAATAAACAAGCCAAAGAAACGGCCTTTAATTACGATCCTAGTTGGATGCCGACGGTTGAAGAAGCCATTGAAGACGAAGAGCTTGTTCTGACTGAAGAGCAAATCGAACTGATTAAGCAAGGTGCTTATCAGGAAGGGCTTCATCAAGGCCAAGAAGCTGGCTTTAAACAGGGTTACGATAAAGGTAAAGAAGAAGGGTTTGCTGCAGGCCACGAAGAAGGCAACCAAGCCGGCAAGCTTGAAGGCGTGACTGCTGGCCAAGAGTATATTCAGCAGCAAGTTGCCATCTTTATGGGGCTAGCGAACCAGTTTGCTCAACCGTTAGAGCTGATGAACGCTCAGGTAGAGAAGCAATTGGTGGACATGGTACTGACCATGGTCAAAGAAGTGGTTCATGTTGAAGTGCAAACCAACCCACAAATCATATTAGATACCGTTAAAGAGTCGGTCGAGTCGTTGCCGATCTCAGGTCATGCGATCACATTGAAGCTTAATCCCGAAGACGTCGCGATTATTCGTTCTGCGTATGGCGAAACTGAATTGGATTGCCGCAATTGGACGTTAGTTGCAGAGCCGGCACTCAACCGTGGTGACGTACAAATCGAAGCGGGTGAGTCGAGCGTTAACTACCGCATGGAAGACCGTGTGAAAAATGTCATTCAAAACTTCTGCGGCGCAAACCGTCATCAGGGCCATGAGTAATGCTCGAATTAGCAAATCGTCTTAGCCAATACAAAGTCGAAGGGCTAAAATCGCGACCAATTGCCTCTGGTAAGTTAGTACGCGTTGTTGGCTTAACGCTTGAAGCGACTGGCTGCAAAGCACCCATCGGCAGCCTGTGTTTAGTAGAAACCATGTCTGGTCAGATGGAGGCCGAAGTCGTCGGCTTCTCTGGCGATAACTTATTTTTGATGCCGAGTGAACAAATCACTGGGATACTACCTGGCGCTCGTGTGACCCCCGTGACCACTGAAAGCGGTATCCCTGTCGGAATGGAATTGCTTGGCCGAGTGATCGACGGGGTGGGTAATCCACTTGATGGGCTAGGTCCAATTTATACCGAACAACGCGCTTCATTTAACGCTGAGCCAATCAACCCTTTAGCTCGAAAACCGATTTCTGAACCGCTCGATGTCGGCTTGAAGGCCATAAACGGCTTGCTGACGGTAGGTAAAGGTCAGCGTATTGGTCTGTTTGCTGGTTCCGGTGTCGGTAAGTCGGTCACGCTCGGGATGATGACTCGAGGCACAACCGCGCAAGTGGTGGTGGTAGGTCTAATTGGTGAGCGTGGACGAGAAGTTAAAGAATTTATTGAAGAGATTCTTGGCGAAGATGGACGCAAACGATCTGTGGTGGTCGCTGCTCCTGCGGATTCATCGCCACTGATGCGATTGAAAGGTTGTCAAACTGCACTGGCTGTAGCTGAGTACTTCCGCGACCAAGGTGTAGATGTTCTTTTATTAATGGATTCATTGACCCGTTTTGCTCAGGCTCAGCGTGAAATTGCTTTGTCTGTGGGTGAGCCGCCAGCAACCAAAGGTTATCCGCCATCAGTCTTCGCTAAGCTTCCTGCGCTGGTGGAACGTGCGGGTAACGGCAACGATGAACAAGGTTCTATCACGGCTTTCTTTACCGTTTTAACTGAAGGTGATGACTTACAAGACCCGATTGCCGATGCGTCACGAGCGATTCTTGATGGTCACATTGTTTTATCGCGTGAGATGGCCGATGCCGGACATTATCCTGCGATTGATGTTGAGAAATCCGTCAGTCGTGTTATGCCGCAAATCACCACCGAAGAACATGTATTGATGTCGAAAGCGGTGCGCCAAGTACTGTCTATCTGTCGTAAAAACCAAGATTTGGTATCGATTGGCGCTTACAAACCGGGGACTGATCCTGCCATTGATAGTGCCTTCACCTTGAAACCGAGGTTGGACGAGTACTTACAGCAAAAAATGAAAGAAACGGTTCCCTATGACATGTGTGTCAACATGTTGAAACATGTATTGGGTGGCTAACGAGTGAATAAGGTTAGTCATGGATAACGCATTAGAATTTTTGCTCGATCAAGCCAAGGATCAAGAGAACCAAGCCGTATTGGCGCTCAACAAAGCGAATTCGGAGCTTCAAGGTTACTATGAGCAGGTCGCTCAGATTGAAAAGTATCGACTTGATTACTGTCAGCAACTTATTGACCGCGGAAAAGCTGGACTCACAGCGAGTCAGTATGGTCACTTGAACCGTTTCTTAACTCAACTAGATGAAACATTATCTAAACAGAGAGAAGCGGAGCACCATTTTAAAAACCAAGTCGACAACTGCCAAAACTACTGGATGGAGCTACGTAAAAAGCGTAAATCCTACGAGTGGTTGATGGAGAAAAAACAGAAAGAGAAGGCAAAGCTGCAAGATCAAAGAGAACAAAAGCAAATGGATGAGTTCTCGACGCTGATGTATGGCCGAAAGAAGATGTGATCCTAAGCCCTGAATGACGCAGGTGTTGCCGTTCAGATTGTGAGAACAGAACTAATAGGCATGTTTCTTGCTCCGTTTTAAATAAAATTGCGCGTTATGCCCAGCAAAGGCATGAAAAGCACCCGACTTTCTTTTTGTTGTCCGATTTATGGCAGCAAAGCTAGTAGATAGAGCTTGTATATATGAATGTTAGCCTTTCCTCAAATTCAGCGACCAACAAAACGTCATCGTTGTTGGACACCGGTTCTGCCTCTTCAAAGGTAGAAGAGACCGGCGACTCTAAAGGTTTCTTAGAGTCTTTTAAAGAAGCGCTAGGCTTTGAAGAAAGTGACAGCAAAGTGGCAGTAAAAGACACTGATGACGCCTCAAAATCAGACGGAAAACAGCTCTCTTCGGAAGACGAAGTATCGGCTGAAAAGACTAAAGGTGATTCAACTGAGTCTAAGATCGCTGATGAGGCTAGCGAAGCTCAAACCAAGCAGGCTAAAGCAGCGACGGATGCTGAAAATACGGCTACCAGCAACGCAGCTACTGAACATACGTCTGAACTAAATTCACAGTCGAGCGATAAAGCCTCGTCGAAACCGTCTGATGACGATGCCTTGGCTGCGGCTCAGCCCAATAGTGATTCTGATACACAATCCGCAGAGCTGAATGCTCAGGGGGCATCTCAAGCTAGTGCTGCGATGAGAGAAGGCAATAAATTGCTTGGTCAGTTGGGCGAGGCAAACAAAACACTGAATCAATCTGACAACGGCAAAGGCTTGCCTCAGCAAGTGAAGGCTGATGAAGCTCAAGGCAAGATTGTAGGTGCGACTGCTGTGGGCGTTCTTGCGACCGACACCGTGAGTAAATCAGCACAACAAACCAATGCAACAAATCAAGAAGACGGTCTTGAGGTCGATTCTGAAATTGCCGTGCTTACCGGAGGTAAGGGTGTTTCACAGTTGACTGATGATGAAATTCGACAGTTGATGGATAAAGGCGTCACCCCAGAACAAATTGAAGCGAGTATGAGCCGAGAGTTGCGCCAAAAGAACGCGGCCAGTGCGGTTGCTGCCGATCAGAGTCAAGCACTCTCAGCAGCGGATATGGAACTTGCAAAACAGGTTGATGCCCATACCAAAGCGTTAAACCAATTGAATGGACAAATCGAATCAGAACAGTCTGTTGTCGATGGTCTGGTTCAAAAGCAACAAAGTGGCGCTAAGTTGACGGTCGATGAGCAAGCTGCGCTGGCTCAAGCAACCTCTAACTTAGAAGTATTGAATCAACAGCTAACCAATGTTCAACAGCAAGCAACGGCTTTACTAAGCCAAGATCCGAACGTGAACAGCATACCCGGTGAACCCACCGCTATTGATTGGGACAACACTGATTCAAATGAAGCTAAAGCCTTAGCCGCGGTGGCATCAACAGCGGCAGTAGCGACGGCTGCACAACAAGTATCAGCGCAGGCCGCTTCTCAATCAGCAAACAATGCTCTTACGGATAAGGCGGCAATGCTACACGCCAATAATGCGCATGCGGCTCAACAGGCAGCGGCTCAGCAATTACAACAAGGGAATGCAGCTCCAATGCAGCAGCAAGCGGCTTTAGACCCAAGCTTAACGGCACAAAGCCTAGCGATGAATGCAACGCCAGCTACCACAAAAGCAGGTTCGACTGACGCGCTTCTTAAAGCGGGCGCTGGTGCCGCTGCATTGTCTGGTTTGGGTAAAGCGGGTGCTAAAGAAGATTCTAAAGATTCGACCTTGGCCCAGCAGATCGCTTCTGCGGCTGGCGCACAAGGTACAGCAACGGTTGGTTCAGCACCTACACGAGCTGAAATTCAAGCTGCTCAACAAGCGCCTTTACAGCTCACCAAAGAGCTAGCCAATGAGCAGGTCGCGGAAAAAGTCCAAATGATGATGTCTAAGAACCTCAAGAACTTGGACATTCGTCTCGACCCACCAGAATTGGGTCAGATGAAAATCCGCATGACCATGAATAATGATGTGGCGAACGTGCACTTTACGGTTAGTAATCAACAGGCAAGAGAGGTGATTGAACAAACCTTACCTCGCTTGAGGGAGATGCTTGCTCAACAAGGCCTACAACTAGCCGATTCGTCAGTTCAGCAACAGAGCTCTGGTCAGGGACAGGATAGATACAACAATGGTGAGCAACAATCCGGCACTAACCGCACAAATGATGGCCAAGGTGATGAAAACCTTGATAGTGGCAGCAATCTTGAATTGAATGTCGCATCAAAGCGTGATGGAATTAGTTATTATGCCTAATATCAGGCTAAGAACGCTTGGTTGGTAGATAGAACCATCAGTTAATAGAAAGTACTGTTAGTTAATAGAAAGAACCGTCAGTTAATCGAAAGAACAGGAAGTTAGAGTAAAGTATGGCAGAAGAACAAGATGCACCTAAAGGGAAGAGCAAGCTCCTTATCATCATTATAGCGGTAGTCGTTTTGCTGCTTGGCATAGGTGGTGCGCTGTTCTTTTTCTTAGGCTCCGATGATAGTGCCTCTGAATCTCAGTCTCAGCCAGCCACCGCAGTGGTCGCAGCAGAGCCAGTCATGTATGTTAATATTCCTCAGCCTTTCTTGTTTAATGTGACGGGGGATAAAAAAGATCGCCTAGTTCAGATAAAAGCACAGCTGATGGTACGTGGCAGTAAGAATGAAGACCTCGCACGTTACCACTCTCCACTCGTAGAAAGTACGCTACTGGCCACGTTCGCTTCGGCAACGGTCGATCAATTACGCTCACCCACTGGGCGAATTGAACTGCGTGACAAGGCAACTGAAGATATTAAAGCAAGTCTGGCTCAAGCTGTTGGCCAGCCTGTGATTGAAAAAGTGTTATTCACTGACTTCGTAATTCAATAGGTAATTTGTGACCGATTTATTAAGCCAAGACGAAATTGATGCGCTATTGCATGGCGTTGATGATGTTGAAGAAGTTGAAGATGTCTTAGAAACCGAGAATGACAGTGCAGTCAATTTCGACTTCTCATCTCAAGATCGAATCGTCCGTGGTCGAATGCCGACCCTTGAACTTATTAACGAGCGCTTCGCACGTCATATGCGAATCAGTTTGTTCAATATGTTACGTAAAACGGCTGAAGTGTCGATCAATGGCGTACAAATGATGAAGTTTGGTGAGTACCAAAACACATTGTATGTACCTACCAGTTTAAACATGGTTCGTTTCCGCCCGTTGAAAGGTACGGCGCTGATCACTATGGAAGCACGCCTTGTATTTATTCTTGTAGAAAACTTTTTCGGTGGTGACGGCCGTTTCCACGCCAAGATTGAAGGCCGTGAATTCACGCCAACAGAAAGACGAATTATTCAGTTACTGCTGAAAATTGTTTTTGAAGATTACAAAGAAGCTTGGTCTCCAGTGATGGGGGTTGAGTTTGAATACTTGGATTCTGAAGTGAACCCAAGCATGGCGAACATTGTGAGCCCAACCGAAGTGATTGTTGTGAGTTCATTCCACATTGAAGTGGATGGCGGTGGCGGTGATTTCCACGTCGTGATGCCTTATTCCATGGTTGAGCCGATTCGTGAATTGCTTGATGCCGGTGTTCAATCAGACAAAATGGAAACCGACGTTCGTTGGAGCACCGCGCTGCGTGATGAAATCATGGATGTGCCAGTCAATTTTCGCGTGAACTTGTTAGAGCAAGATATTTCCCTGCGTGATTTGATGGAGCTGCGCCCAGGAGATGTCATTCCCATGAACATGCCTGAACACGCGACGATGTTTGTCGAAGAACTGCCGACTTATCGTGTGAAAATGGGGCGTTCTGGTGAGAAGCTCGCGGTACAGATTTCGGAAAAAATTCAAAGACCGCATGTGGTCAAAACTGATCTCGCTTTTCTAGGCAAAGACCTAATGTCTGAGCTCGAAAACAGCGATGATGACGAATAGCAAAATAGATAAAAGTATAGGAATTGGTAATGGAACCTAGTGAAGATCAAAAGCTAGCAGACGAATGGGCTGCAGCACTTGGTGAAGACCCTTTAGCACCGTCAATTGATGTTGATGATGTGCTTGCGGCACCACTTGATGAGCTAACCGATTCATCGTCTCCGATTTCTGAAGATGAGCGTCGTAAACTGGATACCATCATGGATATCCCAGTGACTATCTCGATGGAAGTTGGCCGTTCTCAGATCAGTATCCGTAACTTACTTCAATTGAACCAAGGTTCGGTAGTAGAGCTCGATAGAATTGCTGGTGAGTCACTAGACGTGATGGTTAACGGTACTCTGATTGCTCATGGAGAAGTGGTTGTGGTGAACGACAAGTTTGGTATTCGTTTGACTGACGTAATTAGCCAAACAGAACGAATTAAGAAGCTACGTTAATGCGCTTTTCGCCAAAAAGATTGGTGGGCTCGTCTCGCGGGATAGCTGGTTTGTTTCGCGGAGTAACGGGTTTGTTTCGTGGAATGACCGGCTTGTTTCGTGAAATCACAAGCTTGTCCCGTGGAATATTGGGAATAGGGCTGTTGTCTATGCCTTCTACTGCCTTTGCTGCGCCTCCCTCTCTAGATTTAGCGACCACTTTTGGGTCGCTAATTTTCGTTATCGCCTTCATCTTATTTATTGCTTGGTTACTCAAGCGAATGCAAGTGCCTGCGATGTCGAATCAACAGGGTTTGGCTATTGTTAGGCAAATTCCTGTTGGTACTAAAGAACGCATTGCGATTGTGCAAGCAGGTGATGAACAGTTCTTAGTCGGCATTACCACACAGTCGATTCAGCTGATCTCTAAGCTCGATAAACCTCTTACTCAGGAGATGCTGGAAAAAAGTACATTTTCAAGTCAGCTTTCCCAGCTAATTAAAAAAGATGCAAACAAGTAACGGACTTTTTACCTCATCTTACTTTTGCCAAATCGGATCTTTTCGAGTGGTAAAAGCGTTGTTGGTTCAGCTCATTCTCCTCTGTTCTTTCGTGTTCAGTGTGTCGGTATTTGCACAGGCTGAAGATGGCACCGTCATTCCAGCGAATACAGCAGGCTCAGAGTCGGTTACCATCAGCACGATGGAACAAGACCAAGCTAAATCGCAAACTATGACAACTGGTAGTTTAACGGGTAATGGTGGTGGCATTCCCGCCTTTACCATGACCACCAACGCCAATGGCGGTGAAGACTACTCGATCAATTTACAAATATTGGCCCTAATGACCATGCTTGGCTTCTTGCCGGCAATGGTAATTTTGATGACGTCGTTCACCCGTATTGTAGTAGTGATGTCTATTTTGCGTCAGGCAATGGGTCTCCAACAAACGCCTTCAAACCAAGTGATTATTGGTATCGCGATATTTTTGACCTTTTTCATCATGTCACCAGTGATCAATCAAGTTAATGAGCAAGCGGTTCAGCCTTATCTCAATGAACAAATATCGGCACGACAGGCGTTCGACGTTGCCCAAGGTCCGATCAAGTCTTTCATGCTCAAACAAACCCGAATCAAAGATCTAGAAACCTTTGTTGAGATCTCGGGTGCGGAAGTGACTAACCCTGAAGATGTTTCCATGGCGGTTCTGATTCCAGCGTTTATCACATCGGAGTTGAAAACGGCTTTCCAAATCGGCTTTATGCTGTTCTTGCCTTTCTTAATCATCGACTTGGTGGTCGCCTCGGTATTGATGGCTATGGGTATGATGATGTTGTCACCGATGATTGTATCGTTACCATTTAAGTTGATGCTGTTCGTTCTTGTTGATGGTTGGAACTTGATACTCTCCACTCTCGCCGGCAGTTTTGCCTTGTAGCTGGGGGAATAATGAATCCTGAAATATTCGTAGAGTTGTTCCGAGATGCACTTTGGATGGTACTGATAATGGTATGTGCCATTATTATTCCTAGCCTATTGATTGGTTTAGTCGTAGCGGTTTTCCAAGCTGCGACGTCTATCAACGAACAAACATTGAGTTTCCTACCGCGTTTGATCGTGACGTTATTGGCGTTGATGATGTTTGCTCACTGGATGACTCAGATGATGATGGAGTTTTTTTTCGAACTCATCGAACGCTTGCCGCAAGTTCTGTATTAAACCAATATGGAATATCCAACGAGCCTTGTACTAGAGTGGTTAGCCAATTATTTTTGGCCATACACTCGCATCTCAGCCATGCTGATGGTGATGACGGTAACAGGGGCACGCTTTGTGTCGCCGCGTATCCGTCTGTATTTAGGTTTGGCGATCACCTTTGCTGTGATGCCCGCAATCCCAGCTGTTCCTAAAGAGATTGAGCTGCTGTCCTTCCAAGGGTTCTTGACGGTATTTGAACAAATCGTGATTGGTGTCGCCATGGGGTTTGTTACTCAGTTTTTGATTCAAACTTTTGTTATGCTCGGTCAGATTTTAGGTATGCAATCGAGTTTGGGTTTTGCCTCTATGGTTGACCCAGCTAACGGTCAAAATACGCCAGTACTTGGCCAACTGTTCATGCTGTTGGCGACCATGTTTTTCCTGGCGACCGATGGTCACTTGAAAATGTTGCAACTGGTGGTGTTCAGTTTTAAAACCTTGCCGATTGGCAGTGGGTCTTTAACCGCTGTCGATTTCAGAGAGCTGGCATTGTGGCTTGGAATCATGTTCAAAACAGCATTAGCGATGTCGTTATCGGGTATTATTGCGCTGCTGACGATTAACCTTTCATTTGGTGTAATGACACGTGCGGCACCTCAGCTAAACATATTTTCTTTGGGTTTTGCATTTGCGCTACTCGTGGGTCTGTTACTTTGTTGGTACATCCTTGGCGGCTTGTTTAGCCACTATGAGCTATTTTGGATACAAGGCGAGCAACAGATATGTCGTCTAATCCGGTTAGATTGCTAGGAGACTGAAATGGCAGAGTCAGACGGTCAAGAACGCACAGAAGACGCCACGCCCAAACGCTTGCAACAGGCCAAAGAGAAAGGGCAGGTTGCAAGGTCAAAAGAGCTGGCGTCAGCATCGGTATTGATAGTCGGTGCGATTTCTTTAATGTGGTTTGGCGAATCGATGGCGAAGGCTTTGTTCGAGGCCATGCAACGCCTGTTTTCTCTCAGTCGTGACGAGATTTTTGATACTAACAAGCTACTGGAAATAGCGGGTGGCGCATTAGTAAACCTATTGTTCCCACTGTTTTTGATTCTCATCACTTTGTTCGTTGCTGCTGTGATTGGCGCTGCGGGTGTTGGTGGGGTCAATTTCTCAATGCAAGCCGCTATGCCAAAGGCATCTAAACTCAATCCTTTGAGTGGTATCAAGCGTATGTTTGGCTTACAAAGCTGGGTTGAACTGCTGAAATCTATCTTGAAAGTGGCTTTGGTATCGGGCATGGCCATTTATCTGATTCAAGCTTCTCAACATGACTTGATGCAGTTGAGTATGGATGTGTACCCACAGAATATATTCCATGCCTTAGATATTTTGCTCAACTTTATCTTGTTGATCAGTTGTTCTCTACTCATCGTGGTCGCCATTGATATCCCATTCCAGATTTGGCAACACGCCGATCAGCTGAAGATGACCAAGCAAGAAGTCAAAGACGAATTCAAAGACACTGAGGGTAAGCCCGAAGTGAAAGGTCGTATTCGTATGCTGCAACGAGAAGCCGCTCAACGTCGAATGATGGCTGACGTTCCTCAAGCGGATGTGATTGTTACCAACCCAGAGCACTTTTCAGTGGCGCTGCGCTATAAGCAGAATCAAGATAAGGCACCAATTGTGGTTGCTAAAGGTGTCGATCACATGGCGATGAAGATCCGTGAAATCGCACGAGAAAATGACATCTATATTATTCCAGCACCGCCATTGGCTAGGGCGCTTTATCACACCACAGAGCTAGAACAACAAATTCCTGACGGTCTGTTTGCAGCAGTTGCACAAGTGCTTGCATATGTTTTCCAGCTTAAGCAATACCGAAAAAAAGGTGGAGAGAGGCCAAAACTGCAAGATTCTAATATGCCGATCCCACCTGATTTACGACATTAGATCAATTGCTTGAGCTCAGCTTGATGAACCCTGATAATAGCAACTTAGCTACCCCTCTTGTTTCCGAGGTGATGGCGATAATTTGACGTGAGATGTTGGTACAGTGTTTGCTATATCAATTCCGAACATATTAGCCCATAGCAACATAGCTTAGACCTAGGCCTCAATCTGCTTAGTGAGATAGCTACAACATAGCGAAACTGCCTAGATTTATGAAATTCACCCTGCCTTTTGCGGACAAGCTACCTAAAATTCCTAACCGTGCCATGCCTGCGATTGGCGCGCCTGTTATGGTGCTTGCAACGCTTGCTATGGTGGTGTTGCCCATTCCAGCTTTCTTGTTGGATATGTTCTTCACCTTCAACATTGCACTGTCTATGGTTGTGCTATTGGTTTCGGTTTATACCCGTCGGCCTTTAGACTTCGCTGCATTCCCAACCGTACTCCTGATTGCGACTCTGCTCCGCTTGGCCTTGAACGTTGCTTCGACACGTGTGGTATTGCTCCATGGCCATGAGGGGGGTGATGCTGCCGGTAACGTTATTGAAGCCTTTGGTAACGTGGTTATCGGTGGTAACTATGCGGTTGGCTTGGTGGTGTTCTTGATCCTGATGATCATCAACTTCATGGTTGTCACCAAAGGTGCGGGTCGTATCTCGGAAGTAAGTGCACGTTTTACCCTTGATGCTTTACCGGGTAAGCAGATGGCAATCGATGCCGACTTAAATGCAGGTTTGATCGACCAAGATCAGGCTCGTACTCGACGTTTTGAAGTGACCAAAGAAGCCGATTTCTACGGTTCAATGGACGGTGCATCTAAGTTTGTTAAAGGTGATGCGATTGCCGGTATCTTGATCTTGTTCATCAACATTATTGGTGGCTTGAGTATTGGTATGGTTCAGTTTGACCTTGGTTTTGGTGAAGCAATCGAAATCTATACACTACTGACTATCGGTGATGGTCTGGTTGCTCAAATTCCATCGTTATTACTTTCTATCGCTGCTGCGATGATGGTAACGCGTCAAAATACTGATGAAGATATGGGGCAACAGCTCTTCTTCCAACTGTTCGACAATCCTAAATCCTTGATGATCACCGCCGCTATCCTTGGCATCATGGGTATTGTGCCGGGTATGCCTCATTTCTCGTTCTTGAGCCTTGCTGTCGTTGCAGGTGCAGGGGCCTATTACATTGATAAAAAGAACAAGAAAAAAGCTGAACAACCCAACCTTCCAGCTACGGTTGAAGCGAGTGGGGAGACGGGTTCTCAGAAAGAACTTTCGTGGGATGATGTTCAGCCTGTTGATATTATTGGCTTAGAAGTTGGCTACCGCTTGATTCCTCTAGTTGACAGAGACCAAGGTGGCGAATTGCTTGAACGCGTTAAAGGGGTGCGTAAGAAGCTGTCTCAAGATTTTGGTTTCTTGATCCCAGCAGTACACATCCGCGATAACCTAGAATTGACGCCAAACAGTTACCGACTCACCTTAATGGGGGTTGCGGTTGGTGAGGCTGAGATTAAGCCGGATATGGAATTAGCCATTAACCCAGGCCAAGTGTATGGAATGATCGATGGTGAGCCGACGATTGACCCTGCCTTTGGTCTAGAAGCTGTGTGGATTCGTGAAGAGCAGCGTGAACATGCGCAAGCCTTAGGTTACACGGTTGTTGATTCATCAACCGTGTTGGCCACTCACCTCAGTCAACAGCTAACGAATAACGCATCACAACTGATTGGTCACGAAGAAGTACAAAACTTACTTGAGATGCTTAGCCGTTCAACGCCTAAGCTGGTGGAAGGCTTTGTACCGGACCAGTTACAGCTTGGCGTCGTTGTGAAAGTGCTACAGAACCTATTGAATGAAGCCATTCCAATTCGTGATATTCGAACAATAGTCCAAACTTTGTCGGAGTACTCAAGTAAGAGTCAAGAACCTGACATACTTACGGCGGCTGTTCGTATCTCTTTGAAACGACTAATTGTTCAAGAAATCAATGGTATAGAGCCAGAGCTACCCGTGATAACCTTGATTCCAGAGCTGGAACAAATCTTGCATCAAACCATGCAGGCATCCGGCGGAGAATCTGCTGGTATTGAACCTGGTTTAGCCGAACGTTTACAGACCTCACTCAGCCATGCCACACAAGAGCAAGAGCTGAAAGGTGAGCCAGCAGTGCTACTGACCTCTGGTGTATTGCGTTCAACTCTGGCTAAGTTCGTGAAGAACACGATCCCAAGCTTGAGAGTGTTATCTTACCAAGAGATACCGGACGAAAAGCAGATACGTATAGTACAAGCTGTTGGTAATTAAGCCGCCTAATTAGAACGGACGATCGAATTGAAAATTAAACGATTTTTTGCAAAAGATATGCGAACCGCACTGCTCCAAGTTAAAGAAGAACTTGGCTCAGAAGCGGTGATCATGTCTAACAAAAAGGTCGCAGGTGGCGTGGAAATTGTTGCCGCTATTGATGGCGAATCTAGCCCGTCGACAGCGAGCCAGAGATTAAATAAACCTCAGCAGCCTGCGCAAAGCCAATATACGCAAATGGCCGCGCCCGCAGCACCGGCAGGGCGTCGTCAATTAGACGATGACAAGGTTAGCTTGCAGACGAATGCTGAAGGTGGACGCTCAATGACCAAACGCTTTGCGAATATGCTAAAGCAATACAGTCATGGCGCCGATGATGAGCCACAACACCGTGCAGAAAACGAAGACTCGTTGTCAGCATTGCTAAATCGCCAATCCAGCACGGGTCATAAGCCGCATAGCAATCATCAGCCACATAGTAATCGTCAGTCTCTCGGCAACCAACAGTCTTCTGGTAACCAGCAATCTCACGGGAGCCTCGATTCAGCATTTGCTCGTGAAACCGGCTTATCTAAATTGATTGCCGAAGACCGCAGAGTAGAGCGTCCAGCACCTCGTTTGGATCCTACCCGTTATGATCGTGGTCGTGAAAACCCTCAGTCGAAAGGTTCAGATGCAGAAATGGAGACGATGCGTGAAGAGATGACCTCAATTCGTCGTCTATTAGAGCATCAAGTATCAGGGCTAATGTGGCAAGAAGTTGAGCGTCGTGAACCGCTCAGAGCAATGCTTATCAAACGCCTTGAGCGTATGGGGGTATCTGCCGAGCTTGCCGATCAAATGGCCTGTTATATTCCTGAAGATACCAAGCCTGCACGTGCATGGAAGGCCTTGTTAGCTCTGGTTGCTGACCAGATCTCTGTCACGCAAAAAGATATTTTAAAACGCGGTGGTATTGTGGCCTTGTTGGGCCCGACTGGCGTAGGTAAAACAACGACGGTTGCTAAGCTAGCAGCACGCGCAGCCATGGAATATGGTGCTGACAACGTCGCACTAGTGACAACGGACACATATCGTATAGGTGCACATGAGCAGTTATCGATTTATGGTCGAATTATGGGTTGTCCTGTAAGAGTTGCTAAAGATTCTAGTGAATTGGCCGATGTAATATATCAGTTACGTAATCGTCGCCTGATTCTGGTCGATACTGCAGGCATGGGACAACGAGATGTTCGCCTATCCGAGCAGTTAGACACATTGATGCAAGAGAGTGGTTCCGTTATCAATAGTTACCTTGTGTTGCCTGCAACCGCACAGCGCAAAGTACTACAAGAAACCATTGAACACTTTAGAAGAATCCCGTTGTCGGGATGTATCCTGACTAAGCTGGATGAATCCCTTAGCTTGGGTGAGTTCATCAGTGTGGTAATACAAAATGCATTACCAGTTGCTTACATAGCAAATGGTCAACGAGTTCCTGAAGATATCGTCATAGCTCAGCCAAAGTATATGATTGCTAAGGCTAATGAGTTATTAGAAAAATCTACAGAGAATGAACCTCATTACTGGAATAGCGATTCTGAAGGGCTCTAGGCGGCGGATAAATATGAATGAGAATATGATACACGATCAAGCTAGCGGCCTCCGTCGCTTAACCAAGCCTTCACTCACAAAAGTTATCGCTGTAACCGGTGGTAAGGGAGGCGTCGGTAAATCGAATGTGACGTTAGGTATGGCTATTTGTATGGCTCGCCAAGGCAAGAAAGTCATGGTACTGGACGCCGACTTAGGGCTGGCTAACGTAGACATCATGCTGGGCATTCGTTCTAAACGAAACCTGGGTCATGTGTTGGCTGGCGAATGTGAACTTAAGGATGCGATTGTCGAAGGGCCGCACGGAATTAGAATTATTCCAGCGACATCTGGCACGCAAAGCATGACTGAACTTTCACACGCTCAACACGCTGGGTTGATTCGTGCATTTGGTTCGCTTGAAGATGAGATGGATATCTTGTTGGTTGATACCGCTGCGGGTATTTCAGACATGGTAATTAGCTTCTCAAGAGCGGCGCAAGACGTGGTTGTTGTGGTCTGTGATGAGCCTACCTCAATCACAGATGCATATGCACTGATCAAACTTTTGAGCCGAGAGCACCAAGTTCAGCGATTCAAAATTGTTGCAAATATGGTCAGAAGCTACCGCGAAGGCCGAGAATTATTTGCAAAGTTGACTTTGGTCACAGAGCGCTTCTTGAATGTGAGTCTCGAACTCGTAGCATGTATTCCTTTAGATGATAAAGTACGTCAATCAGTCAAGAGACAGAAAATCGTAGTAGATGCGTACCCTCGCTCTCCAGCTGCATTGGCAATCAGCTCTTTGGCTAATAAAGCATTGACCTGGCCAATACCAAAAACGCCAAGTGGACACTTGGAGTTCTTTGTTGAAAGGCTGCTGAATCGTACTGAATTTATAGAGGAACCATTTGGTGAATAAAGCGCTTACTTACGATCAACATGCTAATCACAATAGCCAACAGGCTTTTTTTGAGAAGTATTCTGTGTTGGTTAAACGTATCGCTCATCACTTGTTGGGGCGATTACCGCCTAATGTCTTGGTTGATGACTTAATTCAAGCTGGCATGATTGGCTTGATTGAAGCGCAACAAAACTATGATGGTACCAAAGGCGCAAGCTTTGAGACGTATGCAGGTATTCGGATTCGCGGAGCTATGTTGGATGACATTCGCCGTGGTGACTGGGTGCCGAGATCGGTTCATAAAAACAATCGAGAAATCAGCAGTGCAATCGCGGAATTAGAGGGTACCCTCAATCGCGACCCAAGTGATGCCGAAGTGGCAAAGCACATGGGGCTGAGTTTAGACCAGTACCACAACGCTTTAACTGATATTAATTGCTCAAGACTTGTCGGAATCGAAGATTTAGGCGTCTCAGATGATGTAATATCTCCGAATGAAGACTCTCAAGATAACACGCCTTTTCAAGGGGTTGCTGATGAGTCATTTCGTCAAGCTTTGATCGATTCGATAAAACAACTTCCGGAAAGGGAAGGCCTCGTGCTTTCGCTTTATTACGACGAAGAACTCAATTTAAAAGAGATTGGGGAAGTACTAGGTGTCAGCGAATCTCGTGTCAGCCAAATACTGAGCCAATCTATGCAGCGTTTACGCACTAAGTTAAGTGCTTGGACACAGAACGACTAACAACACTGATTCTATTCAGTGGAGGCTAATTTGAACAAAAACATGAAAATTCTCATTGTTGATGATTTTTCAACGATGCGCCGAATTGTTAAAAACCTACTTCGCGATTTAGGTTTCAACAACACTCAAGAAGCAGACGATGGCTTAACCGCGTTACCTATGCTGAAAAAAGGCGAATTTGATTTCGTGGTAACTGACTGGAACATGCCAGGCATGCAAGGTATTGACCTGCTTAAACACATTCGCGCAGATGCAGAACTTAAGCATCTTCCAGTGCTTATGATCACTGCGGAAGCGAAGCGTGAGCAGATCATCGAAGCAGCGCAAGCGGGTGTTAATGGTTACATTGTGAAGCCTTTCACTGCTGCAACGCTGAAAGAGAAACTTGATAAGATTTTTGATCGCTTATAAGCATCAATAAGTTTTAGGCACTTCTAGGCAAACACTGACCGATAAGATCTCTGTTTATCTCGATAGCCTAAGCGCACAAAGTATGCGGAGTAAGGCCGAACTCAGGATGATTTCATTAGAACAAGCAAAAAAATTAGTAGAGCTGCTTGAGAACGATGAGCAGCAAGATGCTGATTCTCTTGTTAGAAGCATTTATGAAGACAATTTTAGTCTTCAAGACAATCCAATGCTTCAAGAAATAGGAAGTTTGACTCGCGACCTCCATGACTCTTTGACTCAATTCAATTTCGATGAGCGCATCAGCGTTATCGCAAATGATGAAATCCCTGACGCAAGGGATCGCCTTCAGTATGTCATTGATAAAACGGAAGTTGCGGCAAATAAGACGATGGACGCTGTCGATCGTTGTATGCCAATTGCAGACAACCTACACGAGTGTTTACTTCAAGTAAGGCCTCAATGGAATGAACTGATGCATGGCCGCATTGAGCTGGCACAATTTAAAGCTTTATGTCACCGCATTGATGGATTGCTTGTCCAAGTAGAAGGCGATAGTACTGAACTACGTGGACAATTGACTGAAATCTTGATGGCTCAGGATTTCCAAGATTTAACTGGGCAGATAATTAGCAAAGTTATTACCTTGGTGAATGAGGTTGAAGGACGTTTGGTCGAGATTCTCACCGTATTCGGTGCGAATCAAACAGAGCCAACTCCAGAGTCAGAGAAGAAAGCATCTATTGCGCCTGAAGGTCCCATTCTGAACCCAGAAGAGCGTGAAGATGCTGTTGCATCTCAAGATGAAGTCGACGATTTGTTATCCAGTCTTGGATTTTAAAGGTAACGTATGAGCTACGATTTAGACGAAGATATTCTTCAGGACTTTTTAGTCGAAGCAGGAGAGATCCTTGAACTCCTATCAGAACAACTGGTAGAGCTTGAGAATAACCCTGACGACAAAGACCTATTAAATGCTATTTTCCGTGGTTTCCATACAGTAAAAGGTGGTGCTGGTTTCCTAGCATTGACTGAGCTGGTGGATACTTGTCATGGTGCTGAGAATGTGTTCGACATTCTACGAAACGGCCAGCGCAGCGTAACATCAGGTTTGATGGATACCATGCTGCAGGCTCTAGATACAGTTAATGTACAGTTTCAAGCCGTGCAAGATCAGGAACCTTTAGTGCCAGCTGATCAAGCTTTATTGGATGAACTTCACCGCCTCTGTAAACCACAGTCGACCGATGAAGCTGCTCCAGTAGAAGCCCCAGCACCAGTAATCGCTGAACCCGTTTTTGAAGCGCCTGCTGAACCGATCGTCGAAAGCGCAAGTATTAGTGCATCTTCAGTGGATGATATCTCTGAAGATGAGTTTGAGCGTCTGCTTGATGAGCTTCATGGTAAAGGTGGTTCACCAACAGCATCTTCTGTACCAACACCGCCGCCAGCTCCTGTTGCTCCTCAGCAGGTTGCTGAGAGCGGTGATATTACGGATGACGAATTCGAAAAGTTATTAGATGAACTGCATGGCGCGGGCAAGAGCCCGACGGCAGTAGGTTCACCGCCTCCTCCTCCGCCAGCACCTTCTTCCGCACCCGTTTCGGCGATGTCTGAAGGTGATGACCTGATGAGCGACGAAGAGTTTGAGAAGCTACTAGACCAGTTACATGGTTCAGGTAATGGACCAACTATTGAAGAGTTGGATGCTGCGACTAAACCTGCTGCAGCGAAGCCTATTGCTCCAGTGCCGGCTCCACAAGCAGCACCTAAGCCTCAGCCATCTGCACCGGTCGCTGTTAAAGAAGCACCAGCGAAAGCTGAAGTTAAAGCGCCAGCGAAGAAACAACAAGCCGACGCTACAGTTCGTGTCGACACGTCAACACTGGATACCATCATGAATATGGTGGGTGAGCTGGTGTTGGTTCGTAATCGACTTGTGAGCCTTGGCTTAAACAGTAACGATGAAGAGATGGCAAAAGCTGTCTCGAATTTAGATGTTGTTACCGCAGACCTCCAAGGTGCGGTAATGAAGACTCGTATGCAGCCGATCAAGAAAGTTTTTGGTCGTTTCCCACGAGTTGTCCGCGACCTTGCTCGTAGTTTGAAGAAAGACATTGTTCTTGAAATGCGCGGGGAAGAAACGGATCTTGATAAGAATTTAGTTGAAGCACTTGCCGATCCACTGATTCACTTAGTGAGAAACTCTGTGGATCACGGTATTGAAATGCCTGAAGCCCGTATTGCGGCTGGCAAATCACAAACGGGTAAAGTGATTCTATCTGCCTCGCAAGAAGGTGACCATATTGAACTGGCTATCGTTGATGACGGTGGCGGTATGGACCCTGATAAGCTTCGTGCTATTGCGGTTAAACGCGGTCTGATGGATGAAGATGCAGCGTCTCGCTTATCAAACAAAGAGTGTTTCAATCTTATTTTTGCCCCTGGCTTTTCAAGCAAGGAACAGATCTCGGATATCTCTGGTCGTGGTGTAGGTATGGACGTTGTGAAAACAGCGATCAACACACTGAATGGCTCGATTGATATTGATTCAGAGATGGGACAAGGCACCAAGATCACGATCAAGGTTCCATTGACGCTGGCGATTCTACCAACCTTGATGGTCGGTGTTGCCGGACATCCATTTGCATTGCCACTGGCTTCTGTAAACGAGATCTTCCACCTAGATTTAAGCCGCACAAACGTGGTTGATGGCCAGCTGACGATTATCGTTCGCGATAAGTCTATTCCGTTGTTCTACTTGCAAAACTGGCTGGCACCTAAAGCGGGTATTGTGGAATTGCGTAAAGGACACGGCCATGTTGTTATCGTACAACTTGGTAGCCAACGTGTTGGTTTTGTTGTTGATACGCTTATTGGCCAAGAAGAAGTTGTTATCAAACCACTTGATAAACTACTACAGGGCACGCCAGGAATGGCAGGCGCGACAATTACAAGTGATGGACACATTGCATTGATTCTAGATGTGCCGGACTTGTTGAAGCAGTACGCAGCTGCGTCAAGAATTTAATTTAAGGATAAATATGGCGATTAAAGTATTAGTCGTTGATGATTCGAGTTTTTTTCGTCGTCGCGTTAGCGAGATCATCAACTCAGAGGCTCGCCTAGAAGTCATTGATGTAGCAGTAAACGGTAAAGAAGCGGTTGAGAAAGCGAAACAGCTGAGACCTGACGTAATCACGATGGACATCGAAATGCCTGTCATGGACGGCATCACCGCCGTTCGTGAAATCATGGCTGCGTCGCCAACGCCTATTTTAATGTTTTCATCGCTAACGCATGATGGTGCGAGAGCAACGTTAGATGCGTTAGACGCTGGTGCTCTAGACTTCCTACCTAAGAAGTTTGAAGACATCGCACGTAACCGTGATGATGCTGTCGCATTGCTTCAACAACGTGTGATTCAGATTGCAGCAAAGCGTGCGTTTATGCGCCGTGCTCCGATTGCGCCACGAGCTACAGCTACACCAGCAACAACTTCAACACCATTGCGCCAACCGATTTCAGCAGCAGCTTCAGCAGTGAAACCAACGGTTGCATCAACGGCGAAATTCAGAGCTTCGGGTAAAAAGTATCAATTAACTGCAATTGGTACTTCTACGGGTGGCCCTGTTGCACTACAGAAAATTTTGACGCGCATCCCTGCACACTACCCACATCCGATTGTGTTAGTTCAGCATATGCCAGCAACGTTCACCGCCGCTTTTGCTAGCCGACTGAATACCTTATGCAAGATTGAGGTTCGCGAAGCACAAGACGGAGATGTGTTGAAACCTGGAGTGGCTTATCTTGCTCCTGGTGGTAAACAGATGATGGTTGACGGCCGTGCAGGATCTGCTCGCTTAAGAATTATCGATGGCGGCGACCGAATGAATTACAAACCTTGTGTGGATGTAACCTTCGGCTCTGCAGCGAAGATCTACGGTGACAAAGTCTTGTCTATGATACTGACCGGTATGGGCGCTGATGGTCGAGAAGGTTCGCGTATGTTAAAAACTGCGGGCTCGACAATCTGGGCGCAAGACGAAGATAGCTGTGTTGTATATGGTATGCCTCAAGCTGTAGCAAAAGCTGGCATTTCTACTGAAGACCTCCCTCTAGACCGCATTGCGGAAAGGATTTTGGTTGAAGTTGGGTTAGCTTAGGTAAATCGAAATGATTGTTTGGAGTGTTGCAAACCAAAAAGGTGGTGTTGGTAAAACGACCTCGACCGTGACCCTGGCAGGTTTACTTGCGTTGAAGGGGCACCGTGTTCTGTTGGTTGATACTGACCCGCATGCATCACTAACCACCTATCTGGGTTACGACTCAGATACGGTGGAATCGAGTCTGTTTGATCTATTTCAGTTGCGTGAGTTTAACGCGCCGACAGTAAGACCTTTGATTTTACAAACGGAAGTCGAAGGTATCGATATTATTCCCGCGCACATGTCTTTGGCAACATTAGACCGTGTGATGGGAAATCGAAGCGGTATGGGGTTGATCTTGAAGCGTGCTTTGGCCGCTTTGAAAGACGACTATGACTATGTGCTTATCGATTGTCCGCCGATTTTGGGCGTGATGATGGTCAACGCATTGGCTGCCAGTGACCGTATTTTGATTCCGGTACAGACTGAGTTTTTGGCAATGAAGGGCTTAGAGCGCATGATTCGCACTTTGGCTATCATGCAGAAGTCTCGCAAAACACCGTTTAAGGTGACGATTGTCCCGACGATGTACGACAAGCGAACTAAAGCATCACTGCAAACATTAACTCAGCTAAAAGAAGATTATCCAAATCAAGTTTGGACATCCGCTGTGCCGATAGACACTAAGTTTCGAGATGCTAGCCTAAAGCGCTTACCAGCATCTCATTTTGCATCGGGTAGTCGTGGTGTATTTGCTTACAAACAGCTGCTTATCTATCTCGAAAGGCTGGCGATAAATGAGCGCGAATAAAGAATCAACAATGGCGCGATCAAGTTTATCAAGTGAACAAGCACTTGATGATTACTTTACTGCGCTGTTAGGTGATGAAATGCTGGATTCTGACGAATTTTTTGTTGACGAGACCAGCGATGAGTCATCATCTGCAGAGCCAGAGCCAGAGCCAGAGCCAGAGCCAGAGCCAGAGCCAGAGCCAGAGCCAGAGCCAGAGCCAGAGCCAGAGCCAGAGCCAGAGCCAGAGCCAGAGCCAGAGCCAGAGCCAGAGCCAGAGCC
>Ga0310124_10000283_pt1 | contig 34450 bp, 19 predicted proteins | sample CB11b_AW_Bot5_MG_FD_203507 | JGI IMG/M metagenome (GOLD analysis project Ga0310124, IMG submission 203507) | Marine microbial communities from Western Arctic Ocean, Canada - CB11b_AW_Bot5 | ecosystem: Environmental > Aquatic > Marine > Oceanic | place: Canada: Western Arctic Ocean | collected...
ATGGCGATTGGAATTACTATGCCGATGCTGGAAGTCTCACTCACATTGGTGGAAGGCCCACGACCAGAGGCTCCGCTATCGATAAGTTAGGTGAGGGTGAAACACTCACAGACACTATCACCGTTCACACAAAAGATGGAACACCACATAATATAGTCATCACTATCAATGGTACTAACGACAGGCCTTATTGCTCTTCAGAAGTTCAACTCAACGCAGGTACTGAAGATACAAGACAAACCATTACAGCTGCACAACTGTTACAAAATTCAATAGATGTCGATAAAAATGACTCTGGACTGCTTACAGTAGCAAACCTTCATCCAGATCACGGCTCGATTTTAGATAACCAAAATGGTACATACACTTTCACACCAGAAAAAGACTATAACGGTAAAGTTCATTTCACCTATGATGTCAAAGATGCACATGGCGGTGTCACTCATACTGGAGCTACCAGCAGTTTAAGTGCAGTTGCTGATAAAGCGGTTATAAGCGGTAGTGATACCGGAACGATTATTGAAGATCATAATGTGGGTCACAGTTCATTGCAGCCTGTCGTTGCATCGGGTTTGCTGAGTGTGACAGATCCTGATGCAGGGCAAGACCATTTTCAGGTCAATCTGTTATTAGGAGAACAGGCGATTCACGATCCCTTTGGTGGTTTTTTACGCATTACACCAAGTGGCGCTTGGGGATATGAAGTAGCCAATAGTCGCTTGCAAGCATTAGCTGAAGGTGAAGTAGAAAAGGTTGTATATCGTGTTTATTCTGCAGACCACACTGCTCACGATATAACAATAACGGTGACAGGCACCAATGATCAACCGAGCATTACTGCGACGACACTTGCACATGGCACTGAAGATACGCATTACCAAATGCAAGCCAGTCAGTTTGGATTCAGTGATATCGACACAGGCGATACGTTACATTCCATCGCAATCACAGATCTACCATCAGCAACACAAGGTAAGTTTGTACTTGATGGACACGATGTTACAGCGGGGCAACACATCTCTACAGCTGACATCAGTAAACTTCAGTTCGTTCCTGCGCAAGATTTTAATGGCGATGTTCAGTTTAAATTTACAGTAAATGATGGACATGAAGATTCGTTAGAAGCTACCAATACCCTGCATATTGATGCGGTTGGAGATAAAGCCGCTATATCAGGTGTGGATACTGGCGATGTTTATGAAAACAGAAACCCTGATATGTCGCCAGACTTTGCCCAGCCCGGTATGGCACATTTAACTAATAGTATGATTCATGTTGAGGGGCAACTAACAATCATCGATCCAGATACCGGCGAGAATAGTTTTGATTCTAAAGGTATTGGTTATACCTATCATGGAAAATATGGCCATTTGATTCTTAATACAGATGGTAAATGGTTTTATGGTGTTGCAACCGGCACTGCTGATGTAAATGGTGGATTAACAACAAAGGTAGGATCGACGATTGATCAACTTGGTGCAAATGAGACACTCACTGATACGATAACGATACAAAGTAAAGACGGTACTACTCATGATATTGTTATCACCATTCATGGCGACAACGACCGTCCATACTGCTCTTCAGAAGTGCAGCTCAACAGCGGTAAAGAAGACCTCGCGCAAACCATCACGGCCACCGAACTCTTAGCAAACACTATAGACGTGGATAGCAACGACCTAGGCAAACTAACCGTTGCGAATCTGCTAGTCGATCACGGCTCTGTAGTCGATAACAAAGACGGCACCTACACTTTTACTCCAACCAAAGACTATAACGGCCAAGTTCATTTTAGCTATGACGTCACAGATGCGCATGGCGGAACGACTCATACAGGGGCAAACACGTCTCTTGCTGCTGTTAATGATGCCGCCACATTTGCCGGTGACTCCAGTAGCATAAAAGAAGATACAAACATTCACCACAACGCGCATATCACGGGGTCAGCAACTATTCCAGATGCCCTTTCTTGCCATGGGCACCTGATTGTTTCTGACGCTGATGGTCATGGCGAAGCTGCATTAGATCTTAAGGGGCAACCGAAAATATCTCTGGGTGGAACCTACGGTCATTTCGACATCACTAGTACTGGGACATGGGTTTATAAAGCAGACAACAAGAGTACGCAGATTCAAGACTTAGACAATGGACAAACACTCACAGATAGCATTGAAGTCACATCAAAAGACGGTACCAAGCATTCAATTACCGTCACTATTAACGGGACTACTGACGCTCCTACTCTACACAGCCTCAGTGATTCTGGTGTTCAACATAGTGGTCCAGTTGAAGGGAATCTACTTACTGGCTCTGGGACGGATCAAGGATTGAGTGGTGCAGCAACAGACACCGATTCCAACGCACATCTGGTGTTGCAAGATATTCAAATAAAGGACCCCGTGTCAGGTTATGTCGCGGTAAGGCCTGGGCAACCACATACTATGGCCGGTATCGGTACACTCGCGATCGAAGCGAATGGTCATTATACCTTCACCCCGGAAGCTGGCTTTACAGGTAAAGTGCCAAGTATGGTTTATCGTGTCGGTGATGATGGGGGTAACCCAATAGGAGACTCTTCTCAAAACTCTCTCTCTATTGAAGTCACCCCTCCTCTACAACATGCGCCAACGGTGACAGGGCAAACCGTTTCTACAAATGAAGACATCACCAGAACCTTTACGACCAGTGAATTTGGTTACAGTGATCAAGATGGCGATGCGTTACAGTTCGTGACTATTAGCAGCATACCGAGTCATGGATTATTACTTTTAAACGGTAACGCCGTAACCGCCAACCAGCAAATCAGCAAGGCTGACTTAGACGCAGGCCATTTAACTTTCACGCCGATCAATAATGAAAACGGCGCCAACTATGCGCAATTTACATTTACTGCGAATGATGGCCATCAAGATTCGGCAAACGCAACGATGGTAGTGGATGTCAATGCAGTCAATGATGCACCTATCGTTGGATCGAGTTTTATTAGTTCTTTAGAAGATAAGCCTCATGCGTTCACCACCGCAGACTTTAAATATTCTGATATTGATGGAGATGCGTTAAACCACATCACGATTACCAATGTCGCCCATGGCGTGTTATCGCTGAATGGCACCACAGTGAATGTTGGTGATGACGTCAGTGCCTCCGACGTTTCATCACTCATCTTCACCCCAACTCACAACTACTTTAGTTCTGGTGTCAGCGGATTAGGAGGGGTGCAATTTACCGCAAACGATGGTCATCTTGATTCAAAAGAAGGGTCAATACTCATTAATATAGCGAGTGTCGCTGACCCTGCAACATTCAGTGGAGACTCCACAGGAGTGGCAAAAGAAGACATAACACTTCAAGCTTCAGGTACGTTGACGGCGAGTGACCCTGATGGAACAGCAGGGTTTACCGCGGTACAGGGTGGAGCTGGAATAGCCGGAAGCAAAGGCTATGGGCACGCTCATATCGATGTAAATGGTCACTGGACTTACGACCTTGACAACAACCATCCTATAGTTCAACAGCTTGGCGAAGGTCAGACAGACACTGAAACCATCACGGTTCAATCTGCAGATGGCACGCACCATGATATCGTGGTTACCATTACCGGCACCAATGACGCACCGATTCTCGGCGTTAACCAAACATCATCAACAGCAGGTACATTAACAGAGACAGATGTAGACGTTAATGACACTCATACCTTCTCTATTGTCAGTTCAACAGGGCAATTCGGTTCATTGTCGGTAGATCCAAACACTGGTGACTACATCTACACACCAAATACGTCTATCACAGGAATGAGTTATAACTCTGCCACCAACTCCTATCATGGTGTCGATGTATTCGAAGTAAAAGTCAGTGACGGCCATACTGAAGATTCGAAATTCATCACCTTTGATGCCTCGGGACATGTCACCATGTCACCAACGGGTAGCTTAGTCACCTCGACGACTGTTCCGCACCAACCTGTGGTAACTGCGACGCAACCAACCTTGCCTTCAGGCACTAACGTCGCGCCAACGAACACCGTTACTCTGGATCTCGCGTCAACAAGCGATTCAGGTTCATCGCAAACTGACAACCTGACCAACGACACTACCCCAACGATTACCGGACACACTGATATTCCATTCTCGAAAGTCACGATTTACGATGGTTCCACACCCGTTGGACACTCGGTATCTGATGCCTCTGGCCAATATAGTGTTGCCGTAAGCAGCTTATCGGAGGGCGATCATAATCTATCCGCCAAAGCATTGGCTCCTTCGTCAGTGTTACCGGCTACATCTTCGCTTCTTTCCGTCCATATAGATACACAAGTACACGTCGGTATTCAAACAGACCCAATTACCGCCGACAATGTGATTAATGCTCAAGAATCCAACAGCTCCATTGACATCACCGGATCCGTTTCTGGCGATTATAATGCAGGCGACATTGTGACTTTAGATGTAAATGGGACACAGCATACTGGCGTGGTCGATGCAAAAGGACACTATTCAATTGCCGTACCTGGCAGTGAACTCATTGCCGATGCTGACCAAAAAATAGAGGCATCAGTAGCGATAACAGATACCGCAGGTAATAGCGCTCATGCCACTGCAGATGTTACTTACCAAGTCGATACACAGGTTAGCGTTCCTACGATTACCTTTGAAAACGCAGGGGCAGACAACTTATACAGCAAAGCTGAAATCGCCCGAGGACAAGCAAACACGATCACAGCAACCGTTACGCCTCCTGGTGATGCCAAAATCGGTGAGCATCTTGTCGTTAATGGTCAGGATCATGTATTAGATGCTCATACTCTACAGCACGGAATACAAATTGAAGTTCATCCGGGTTCTAATGTACAAGCAACAATGACTGACGAACACGGTAATACCGCAGGTAGCCAAGGTTTTGCTGCAAGCGCTATTCCTGAGCCGATCATTGTCAGACCGCCATCGGGAAGCCACCAAGTGTCTGGCACACTTGGGGCACCACCACTGTTACCATCTTTAACTCCGGTACCAACAGCACAAAGCGGTTGGCGAATCCATTTACCTAATGGACAATATGTCACCAGCCACCATGGGCAATATGGAACATTAACCATTGATCCTCAAACCGGCCACTTACATTACCAAGAGCAAGCTCAGGTTCATACGGGCCCACATGGCAGCGCTTCAGGTATCGGTCAACACGAAGATAAATTTGAAGTAGCACTGCAAGGGTCAAATCAAGATGAAGTGGTCGCCCATGTGAACATCCAGATACTCAGTCATGGGCCAGGAAATAGTGGAAAGCTGACAGTTGGAACTGAAGTGGTTGATATGACGATCACACCCTTAGTCCATACATCGCACCCTGCTCCACCGCCACCGCCTCCTGTTCAACATGACGAGCCAGACATGGCTTCGCAAGCCGACTTTACGGTCACTCTAAGCGATGATAGTAATCTGGATTTAACCCAGCAGACCCATCAAGAACCCGATCAGAAAACCAGTCACCATGGTGCAGCCGCTTATCTGGATGCATTGGGCATTAAACCCGATGCGACATCGACAACGGTTCACGATCAACCTGCGGATATGGATATCATACTTGCACAAGTCGACCAACCAGATGCAGCAACACATGACCAAGCGCACTTGGATATGTCAGACGCGCTGGAACACCATGATGCAAACATCAACCATAACCAAGATGATGAGCACCATCATCACAACGATATCGATGGGTTACCGGACATAGATCCTAACTCATGACTTCAAGTGTAAGGTGCCTAGTACTAGTAACTTACCGCTTAAACTCTAGGCAAGCACAATCGGGAGCATTAATTGCTCCCGATTGTTTCTCTCTAAAGAACATACAAACTTGAAAAAACGACAATCAAAAAGGGAGCACATGATGTGCTCCCTTTTATACTTTTCTATTTTCTTATTCGTATACTCTCAACACTCTATATAACGATTACCTTTCACCAAATGCGACACTGACATTGGTGTAGATCGGTTTCCATAAATACTGGAAAACGGACTTCTCACCGGTTGTAATATCTACCTCGCCCGTCATACCTGGCAAGATAGAAAAGCTCTCCGGATTATCACGGAAATAGGGAACATCCACCGAGACGACGACTTCATAATAGATTTCACCGCGTTCACTTTGACTTGTGGTCGGTGAAATACTCTCCACCGCCCCTTTTAGCGCCCCAAAGCGGCTGTAATCAAACGCATCAATCTTGATACGAGTCGGCTGCCCTACACTCACAAAACCAATATCTCTTGGCGACAAACGCGCTTTAAAGTCGGCTTTCCCACCAACAGGAACAATTTCAACCACTGTCCCACCCGGCTGAATAACACCTCCGTTCTGTGTACTTGGCAGGCTTTGCACCAAACCTTGTAGCGGCGACACCAACATGGTGTTGGTCAGTTTCGCTTGGCTTGAACGAACTCTAGCATTCAATGCTGATAAGTCAGATACGGCTTTAGAACGATCATCGCTCACTTTAGCTTTCGCTTCCGCCAGAAGCTGTATGATTTTTTGGTCATTACTGTCAGCTTGTCTAATCAATACCGACTTCTTACCACGAGCTTCTTCGATTTTCTGTTCGATACTGGCCAATTTTTGTCGCATTTCAAGCACACGTAAACGTGAAATGTTACCCGCTTTGTAACCCTTCTCCAGTATGTTCAACTCTTGCTTAGTCGCATTTAACTCTTTCTCATAACTCGGCAAGGCCTTTTCTACGCTACGAAGCTGCTCTGCAATTTGCTCGCTCTCTTTCTCAAGCACCACACGCTTTTGGAAGTAGAGGGCTTTTTGCGCGTTCAGCTGCGCTTTTTGTTGGCTGACGATCTCTGGGTAATCGACCTCAAACTCAGCAAGGTTAGGCTCACGCTGCTCAAGCAGCGCATTCATACGTTCCACACTGGCTAGAAGCGTCACTTGTTGGGACTTTAGCTCTTCAAGGGCGGTACGCTGGAAAGTGGCATCAAACTCAACAAGCGGCTGGCCTTTCTCAACCAACTGCCCTTCTTTAACGAGAATTTGCTTTAACTTCCCGCCAATCGCGCTTTGTAATACTTGCTTCTCGCCTTCTGGAATCACAGCACCTTTGGCTTTGGCGATTTCATCAACTTGAGTGACTACAGACCAAGTGGCAAAAGCAATAACACATAAGGCAACCGACCATGTGGCCAGCGCCAATGTACGAGCCGTATTTTGTGATTCAACAAGTTCACCGTAGCGCTTGCCCTTCTCGATAGATTGTTTAGTCATTAGCGACTCCTTGCTTAGACTCTGATTGTTCTTGTTGGGCTGCATTTTGTTGAGCAGACGCCTCTTGAGTTGACGGCTGTAGCTCTTGAGATAACGGTTGCTCAGATAACTGCGGTTCTTGAGAAGCTTGAGGCTCTGAAGGCTGTTCCTGCTTCGAAGACTGCTCCGGCTCTAATGGACCGGCATAAACCACTGCACCTTCATTTAATACCACCACTTTATCGGCAAGCTTGATTAAATCCGGATCGTGGGACGTGTAAATCACCGTTGCTTTTCCTTTTTTCGACTGCACAAACTCACCAAATATACGTTTAGCATTTGGGTGAGCATCAGGCACAGGATTATCCATTAAGAACATTGGGTAGTCATAAACCAGCGCTTTTGCATCAATTAGGATCTGCGCGACGCTGCCAGACAACATGTCAAAAAGGCTGTCCGGTTGAATACTGCTGATGGAAGTATCGAGCCCACCTGATAATGTCTCGAACCAACGCTTTCCGCCGACCATTTCAATTGCAGAGATCATTTTCTGATCTTCGACTTTGTGACCGTCGTTTAGCCACTCTCGAATACTCAGCGTAAGCAAATCAGGATATGCGGCTCGAATGAAACACCAGTGGCGATAAAGCTGCGGGTCGTATTGAACTAGGTTAACGCCTTCAAGCTCGACCATGCCGTTTTGGATAGGCTGTAAGCCAGACAATACTTCGATCAAGGTTGATTTACCGCTTCCAGAAGGGCCAGTAATCGCAACAATTTCACCGGCTTCAATATCAAAGCTGACACCATTCAAGGCGGGGCGACTCTGTTTGGGATAACGCAGTGTCACTTGTTCTAATTTCAAGTTAGGCGCTACCACAGGCAACGGGTGATGCTGGTAACTGAATTCACGCTCGGACGGCTGAGATAAGATACGGTTCACTTGCAACTTGGATTGATTAAAGCTATTAAAACGCATCGCGCTGTTTGCCAACACCTGAGCTGGCCCCGTCACCTTAGATATCAACATCATTGAAGCAATCAAACCACCAGGGGTCATCACTTGTTCAAAAATAAGTCCTATTCCTAACCCCATCACGGCGAGTGTCGACCCCACACCAATGAAATAGTAAATCGAGGTGTACCGACTCTGGAGAACCGATTGATTAAAGGTCACTGTTGAAGCAAGAAGATTGGCCTTTTTGAAGCGTTGAATCCAGTGCTCTGAGAATCCAGCACTGCGAATAAAGGCAAGCTTGGATGACAGCTCATTAGTCATGTTTTGACGATTCGTACCTGCCACTGTCGATTGCATAGAGCGCTTGCTGCTAGAGCGTATCGAGCGTTTTGCTAGCAAGTAATAAAGGATTAAAGAGACGACTGGAACCAGTACCAACCATCCGCCTAAAACACCTATCGCAAGTACAAAAATAAGAATGAATGGCAGATCAAACAGCGCATTTCCTAATGGCCCCGATAGCACACCTGAAATACGCTCTGACAGCATCACTTGGTTTTGCTGACTAGAAGAAGCTGTTTGCTGATTTTGAGCATAGCTATTACGAAGCAGACGCTGCACGAGGGATTGAGAAATCTCACGACTTACTCGGTTGGAAACTGAAGCAAACACTCGGCTACGTAATGTTCTCAACCAACCCATCATCACAAACAACAACGCCGCGCCAATGGCGATACCTTGCAACTCATGCCCTGCGTCACCGCCAATCACATGGTCATAAATCGACATCGTGATGAAGGGAACAGCAAGCGCAAATAAGTTAGTGATAAAGCTGACCAACAACAATTTAGGAATGATGGGACGAAACGCATGTAACCTTTCGCCAACCCAATCAGGAGAGGCCTTCTCTAATGGTGGCCCTTCGATAACAATACAAAACTGAGGGACATCGGTGATGTCGTCATTGGCATTAAAGGCAACAAATTGCTTGGATTCTAAATGACCAGAGACCAGCTCATGTTCACCAAGTACCAGTAAGACCAATTTATGTTCACCAACTTCATCTAGGTTGGCAACCAAGCGATAAGGCAGTGCAAGCCTGTCGAACAAGGCAAACATATCGTCGATTGATTCAATGCCATTTTCATCGACCCACTGATGTGCGAACAACTGGATATTAGCATTAACTTCCAATTGCTTAAGAACGGAAAGGCTCTCGGTTTCTAAATGGTTCATCACCTCTTGTCGAGCGCTGGTATCTGCACGGTTGTTCGTACCTGAAGGGTTACCAATATCTAAACGATTCATACGACGGCCTCCTGATTGCTCTCGCTGTCGACCGTAATAGCTCGACTTTCCACTGTAATGATTCGATTAGCAAATTCGCGAAGCTTCGAATGGTAGCTCACCATCAGTATCGTGCGTCCTGCCGTCACTTCTTCTTCCAACACCTTAGCTAGATTCCCAAGGGCGTCTAAATCAAGTGAAGAATCCGGCCTTTCCAGCATGATTATGGGTTTATCACTTGCCAATTGAGCCGCGATATTGAGCATTTTCACGTTACCCATACTCAACAAAGAAGCACTCGTATGGCCAATTTGTGTCTCTAGTCCATCGGGTAATCGAGTAATCTCTTTGGTTAAACCCAAACGCTTTGCATAGTCACTGGCGCTTTGCGTTTTCTCAGGGTCAAAGCCACACAAGTTGTCAAGAATGGTCCCCGATACCAGTTGTCCTTTAACGCCACAGTAGGCTGCAATATTGGTTACGGATGCGATTGAAACTGCAGCTCCGTTAATGAAGCACTCACCCGCTTTCAGATCATCAATACCTGCAATCGACGACAATAAATGACTGTTGGTGTGGCGATCCTCACTCTCTAACAATATCAACTCACCTTTATTCAAGGTGATATCTGCATGAGAGAGTTCACCGTATCTTTCAACGGTCGCTTGCTTGATTTCCAACGTCTCAAAGTCAGATAAGTGGTTCTCAACTTGCTCAGAATCTGAAGATTCCGATAATGATAAGTCACTCAATTTTTCTATTGCCTGATTGGCACTGTGTATTGAATTAAGCTTGATTCTAACCCCAACCAGAGCACTCAAAGGCGCAACCGCTCTGCCAGATAAGATAGAACATGCTGCCAAGCCGCCAGTAGTTAACTGACCATCCAACACCCATAAGCTGCCCGTAATCACGAGTAAAACTGACGTGGCTAATGCAGCAAGCTGAATACATTCTTGGGCGAAGGCGTTCTGTTCTTCTTCTCTCGCTTTAGACTGAGAGCGAACATTATTGAGGGATTTAAACTGATTGAAGATTCGAGACTCAACAGCCTGGCGTTTGATTCCCTGAATGGTTTGGCTCAGTAAAATCAAGAACGCTTTTCGCTCCTGCTCATCTTGGGAAGCTTCTTCACTTAGACTTTTAACGCGAATAGAAGATAACCAAACAATTCCGAGAGTAATCAGCCAAACTGCCAAAGGTATCGCCACCAGCTCACCGCCGATGTAAGCCACCAAACCCAAGAAGATCAATGCGAAAGGCAAATCAATAAAGCCTGCAATCACACCACCGGAATACCAATCTTTGACTTTGGATACAGAACCAAGCCCCTCTTCCACGCCGCCAACACCAATGTGGCGGAGATGGCCTGATGAAGCCGTTGTTACTCTTTCAACCAAAGTTTGATAGGTCGCTTTCTCGGTATTGCTGGCCGCGGCTGACAAAAGCCAAGTACGCACAAACCGGATCAATGCTTCCATGGCCACAGCCAACGCTGCACCCGCCAACAACAAAGTGGCAGTACCGTAACTTTGGTTAGGTAAAATACGATCGTAAATTTGTAAAACCGTTAACGGAACGGCGAGAGAGAGAAGATTTATGAGTAAAGAAGGCAGTAGGACTTTTCCTACCACCCCTTTGTTTTTCATTGAACTTGCGGGCATACACAATCCTTATCCATGCTTATGAAATAAGATTGGTACACCATGTTGAGTATTGCAAGGTAACGGACTGATTTAACGTGTTTTTCAATATAAATATGACACAGATCTTTCTACACAAATCTGTGGCTATACCCGTACCTTAAAAACGCTCCTTACAAACAATTGTCGTAATCCGTTATCGCCTGCTTTAGCTTTGAAAAGTCTGAGTTACATAAATACGGTTTCAGCGCTTCAAATTTATCTGAGGGCCACTCGTATATTTTGAATGACATGAGTTCGTCAATAACGGACTCATCAAAACGGTATTTGACGACTTTAGCTGGAGAACCACCGACAAGGCTGTAGGGTGCGACGTCTTTAGTCACCACACTATTCGCTGCAACTACAGCGCCTTCGCCAATCGTCACACCGGGCATCACCATCGCTCTCATGCCTAACCAAACCCCATCTTCAATGTGAGTATCGCTTTTGCCAATGTAGGCGTCGTCGATAACATCCATAAATGGATACAGTGAAAACCAATCAACTCTGTGTGTATGGTTGCCGCCCATTAAAATCACAACCTCTGCGCCAATACAGACATAATCACCGATATAGAGTTCGTCGATTTCCCATCGAGGCTCCCACTGGCGGCTGACTTCATCGCCGTGTAAATAACGCACTACCGATTGTTCAAAACCGTTATCCCAGCAATCGCTGTAATAACTGTGTTGACCTTTTACGTGAATATTGGGGTTGGTTACGACTTCATGCAGCAACTCGAATTTGGACCAATGCTTCTTTTGCATTTTTACCTCTGAATGATCTATTTAGTTTTATTCGTTTCAATATCAAAGTGTTCGACGATGCAAATCCAAGGTGCACAAACTAACGGCCCACAAACACAGGGTTCACAGGGACGAATAGTGAGTATCACGCTTAAATCATAGCAAAGTCGCTAAAACTAAAGAGGCGTCAGTGGATTCGAGGTTGCTTAAGAAGAGGAAGTAATTTCACAGTTTGCTCAGTTTGTTATCGATAACTTGGTTGGATAATTTACAGGCGTAGTGTAACTGTTTAGTCGCGCCAATTTGACAGGAAGATGTGATTAATAAGGTTTCAAATTTCGTTTCGTGGAATACGGAATGAACAAGAGCCTGCGCGATTACACAGGCTCAAACTTAGACTCAGCTATAAACTTCGGATCTCGCTTGGAGCTGGGCTCAGCGACTACATGCGTGCAAGCTGTACTTTTCTGTCTTTATTCACCACGCAGAAGTTGCCGCGCTTAGTGCGACACTTAGAGCATCGTTCGCATTCAACAGGGCTTCTATCCCCTTCTTTCCAACGCTTAACTAAATGCGGTTCAGAAAGCAGCGGTCTTGAAAGCGCGAAGTATTCAATGCCTGTGTTGTTTGCAATCGCTTCGATAGCATCAAAATCTGTCAGGCCGCCAACTGTGATCACTGGGATATTAACGTCTTGGCTGATCGCGTGACCATACTGATGGAAATAGCCTTCAGCTTGAATGGTAAAACCATCGTGCGACTCGCCAATCATAGTGTCTGCTTTACCATGAATATTACCTGACACGACAATGCCATCCACGCCCACTTGTTCAAGCTTTTTACAGACAATACGTGTTTCCTCAAAGGTGACGCCACCTTCGAAAAACTCCGAAGCTGTAAGCTTAACTAAGATAGGGAAATCATCACCCACCAGCTTACGTGTCGCGGTATAGATCTCTAACAAAAATCTCATGCGGTTTTCTAAGTTACCGCCGTACTCATCTTCACGTTGGTTGTAGTAAGGGCTTAAGAACTGATTAATCAGGTAAGTGTGAGCAGCATGAATTTCAACGCCATCAAAGCCTGATTTTTGTGCTCTCAAAGACGCTTGAGCAAAGGCGTCAACAATGTAGTCGATCTCGTCTTTGGTCATCGCTTTGCCTAGTGTTTGAGTGCCTTTTTCTGGAACCTCACTTGGTGCGTAGATCACTCGTTCGCCAAGATCATGCGTGGTTTTCGTGCCACCATAAGCCAATTGCATCACGATTTTAGAGTCGTTGTCGTGCACCAGTTGAGTCAGCTTTTGATACTCTTCAATGAATGAGTCGTTATACATCCCCATCATGCCCGCATTTGGCTTTTCTTCTTCAACGATGTTCGCGTAACCCGTTACGATCAGGCCGACTTCACCTTGAGCCAACTCTTCATAGATAGCGTACAGTTTATCTGTCATATGCCCATCTTCGGTAGCCATATTTTCCCACGTTGCACTTCTCATGAAGCGGTTCTTTAGTGTCATCTTGCCAATGTGGGTTTCTGTAAACAAAGTGCTCAAGTGTCTTCCTCTCAAAATAGTGTTACGCAAGTTACCCATTAAGCATGGGCACTGATTCAGGCGGATACTACAGAGAATAAGGCATGTATAACTTAATCTAGATTAAGGGAGCGGCACTCTCAGATGAGAAAAAGGCAGAAAGAGACAGCAAAAGATGAGAAATTAGAGAAAACTGAGGAAGCAAACAAAAGCCGCTTAGTTTAGCTAAACGACTTCAGGGATTTATAAGCTTATAGCTTTATAGATTTATAGATTTATAGCTTGAAGGCTTTACTAAAAATCAGACTTAACAGCGTTATCCATATTGAACCGTAGGATCAACACACTGATAGATCTGCCCAATGCTCGCTTCATTGGTTAACAAGGCTTCAATAAGGCGCGCCACTTCTTGTCTGTAAATCACACCATGAACTTCGACTTGCTGGGACAGCTCACCGTTGCCAGTCTCCTCACCGTCTAACAAGCCACCCGGACGTAAGATGGTGTAATCCAGAGAACTCGAGGTTAGCCAAGCTTCGGCCAACGACTTTTCACGAACCGCTGCGCCAAACCCTTTTCGAGATCGCTCCGACAAATACTGCCAAGAGTCACCACAACCTAACGACGTTACCAACACAAATCGAGCAATACCATTGGCTTCAAGCGCATCAGTCAGATGTCGGTGTCCAATGTAATCAACGGGAATGTCAGCTCTGAAGCTGCCCATACTAGAAACGACCAGTGTCGATTTAGGTAACTGAGCGACCACAGATTCAACCTGTTCTTTATCGGTAGCATCACAACGCAGTGTGGTGATACCAAGTTCAGCCAAGCGCGTGTTCTTCTCTGGGTTTCTCGCAATCGCTATCACTTGATAATCTTGTTTGTGAAAATGCTCAACAATTGCAGCACCCAGTCCACTTCCTGCTCCCCATACAACGACCGTACTCATAAAAAACCTCATAATATTCATGTTGTAGTGATACTAACCAGACAATTTAAACCGTTCCTTTATCGAGATCAACAAATGAGAATAAGTCTCAATATTATTTTTATTTTTTTGCTGGCTCTCACTAATCCGCTCAAAAGCACGTCCACCTATCATAATTAGACATTGGTTAATTGAATTGCCCAAACATGTCTACTAAAGTAATTTTAATACAATGACTTAGTCTCGGTGGTTATGAAAAAAGAACGCATTCAATACTCTTTCGACGTGTGGTTATTTATTCCTGATGAAGACAAACTCATCATGAATGATGAAGACGTGATCATCGACAATCGCTTGTCCAAGCTACTCAACTTTTTCTGCCAAAATCCTAAGATCGTATTCTCACGAGATGAGCTGATTAATGAAGTCTGGAATGGCTCAATCTTGACGGATCAGGTGATCACGCAAGCTATTTTTGAACTGCGCAAAATACTCAAAGCGGCTGAACGACATTCAATGGGACACATCATCACTGTGCCCAAACGCGGTTATAAACTGGATGTTGATGTCCACAAAACCATCTTAGTACCTGCAAGTGTCACCACAAATACCGTGTCAGTTGCAGACATGAATCATGCACCTAATGCTTTTGGTTCCTTTCCTTCAACTCAATCAGACGCACCAGATACATCGCCAGTTTTGGATGAGGATAAAAAACAACAAGTTGAACCAAAAGCAGAATCGGTTACTGATGAGAACCTAATAAGCGATCAAGGCTCAGAGGCCAAAACCGTACTCGAAGAATCTGAAGAGAGTTCAATCGATGTAACCTCAGAAAAACCTGCTTCACAAGAGCCTATTCAGCCTGTTGATCCGCAACCTAGCGCTTCGAGACCTAGCGCTTCGAGACCTAGCGATTCGAGCTATGTCGATCCAAGCCATACCAATTCGAGTACAGCACAGTCCGTTCAACAGCCACTTGTAAATAAGACGGCTAACGACAAACAAGCGCCTATCGCAGAAAATAAACCTCAGAAAAGAACGTCTCGTGCTGTGATGTTTGGGGGCGCTATAGTTATTGCGCTTGGACTTATTTGGTGGATGTTAAAACCGACCAGCCCTACATCGGACGCCTTCGATTTGAGCAGTTTAAATACCGCCGCTAATGAATCAAACCAACCACTCGCTGACTCAAATCAATCAACGGAACAAAACCGTCTTAATCAAACAGCAGACAGCCAAAACCTAGAAGTCCACAAAGCACACGAATCTGTGCACTACTTGTCTTTAGAACCTAGATACATCTACGTAAGTATCGATGACAACTTGAAGACGGATGCCTTTAAGCGTGGGATCATCCATAAATTAATGAGCTACTTGACCACCTATCGCGATTTCCGTGTCGTAGTCGATGAAACCTTGGTGCCGAATTCAGCCAATGTGATCAGTTTCAAGAGCGAAATTGATGGCGACAGAGAATACCTTGATATCACCTACTTCAACCGAATTTCTAACTTCAGACACCTAGGTCGAGATTACCTGATTGACCCAGCTTCACTCCACACGACCATGCGTTCAATGCTTGATGACCTATTGGATTCATTTAATTTGGATATTCAAAAATCGATATTGAAGCAGCAAATCTCTGAGTTGCCCAAACAAGAAGAAGCCTTAAAACTTACCCTTGAAGCGCTCGGGCTCACCTTCATGACGTTAGACAGAACCGACACCTTGTCTAAGATCGCCCAAGCCAATGAGCTAGAACCCGACAACCACTTCGTTATGTCGAACCGTTACATGTATGAGCTTGCCGACATTTTTATAATGAGATCGAAGAATAAGAATAAGCAGGTTGAAGCGCTCAATAAGAAATTCAAAAAACAGTTACTCAATGCTCAGAACAATGCTAACTCTTATCGAGTCTATGACGCGTTAGCAGCCTACTTCCTCACTGAAGATAACCCTGACCAAGCCGAATACTATCTGAGCTTGATTCCGAGGAATGAATACAGTGTGATGTCTATGATTATCTTGGCAAAAATTGAAGAATCTCAAGGCAACCCTTCAATGGCGGAAGAGTATTACTATGAAGCGATATTAGAATCTGGCCACCCTGTGGTTTTGAAAGTCGCTCAAACACTGTTTTTCAAAAGTAACATCACCGAGATTGAATCCAAATTAGGTATCACCAATGATTAACAGCTCTTAGCTATTGGCTATTGGCTATTAACTATTAACTATTAACTATTAACTATTAACTATTAACTATAGGCTATTAGCCGTTAGCCGTTAGCCGTTAGCTATTAATATAGCAAACACACCGCTTACTCAGGCGGTGTGTTTTTGGGTTCTCACAGAAATCAGTAATCGTTAATCGTTAATCGCTCAATCGTTGATAAAAAAGCGATAACCGCTATAAGGCATTGGTTAGCAGAATACCGACACCAATTCTTTCACTGTTGTAGTCATAATCAATCAAGCTTTCTCCATAGCCTTTGTAGTACTGGACATACCCTTGTAACCGGCCATACAGAGGAAAGCTGAGTGATGTCTGTATCCCGCCATACCCGGTTTGAAAGTTATAATGACCCAATGCTGAAACCTCGAAACCATCCCATTTGTAGGCGCCAGACAATTCGTAGTGACCCAAATAGTCTTGAATATCAGGGTTGTCATCGCTACTGCTCGACTCAGGAATTCGGTACCAAGGCTGAAAATAAACCGCAAAGTCATCTTCGGTATACCCTAGCCCAACATAAGCGCGGTTCCAGCTACGACTCAGCTCTGCCGTTCGTCCGTTAGATTCATGCTCTAAACCCAAACGCGAAAACCAAACACCATCAGTCGACTCGATATTCAAAGGCGTTTCGTAAAAGATCTCTGGGCGATAGTTAGTCTCTCTAAATGGTGCCGAGATATCAGAAGAGTACGCCTGCCAAAATGATTTGAGCGTAAAACCAAAATAGATTTTGTCCGCTTGATTAAAAACACCATCATCAACCACTGGAATTTTCAAACTTAACTGCAGTTTGATCTCTTCATCGCTGAGGTCATCCGCTTTACCTCCGAATCGCTCATCCCCATAGGGCTGTGTATTCACGTTGGTCATATGAGTCACTGGCAAAATATAGTTCAAACGATAAGGCGTTATAACAAACGGGTTATCTTCAGTTGTGTACTCCATCTTCAATCGCGGGACTTTAGACTCAAGTGCACTTTCGCTGATTGAGTCTAAACCGACTTCGCTGGTTTCACCCGAGAACTTATTTTCGGGTGTTTTGTTTGATGTAACGGCTTCTTGGGATGCGCATTGCTGCTTTAACCACTCAATACTTTGTTGATTGGTTGCTTTGGCCAATGAAGACAAAATACATTGCTCATAGCTTGCTCGTTCATCAACACCGCTAGTATTGGCATACGCTGAAGCATTCACAACGAGGCCAATAGCCAGTAGAGCAAGCGTGTTTTTGTGTCCAGCTAGCCTTTCACCAACCCCAAGGCGTTTACTAGCGCTGTTCTGTTTACGAGCTCGCATCACTCTACCCTTGGTCTTTATCTTGGTAAGTCACTTCAAACGCAAAGTCGACCGCTTGCTGAGTAATTTGCTCAACGTTTTTATCAAGCATCTCGATGGTGATTTCTGATTTGTCGTTCTCAAGTACGCCATTATCGTTCACGACGAAAATACGGCGACCAATGAGCTGAGATGAATCATGATCTTTCAGATCCACACTTGCTAATATACGAATAGAGCGATCACGAGTACCTGCTGCGTATTTTACAGCGCCGATAACCGAACCTACTGGGATAAACTCAGTCACACGCATGTCTTCAGGAATGTCATTGATATCATATAACTTCACGCTAATATCAAGCTCCTTGTTCTCCAAAACTACGTTCTTGTAGCCCTGTAATTTATCAGCCAACTTTTCATCCATTTTCTTATGGATCTGTGCTTTAAATTGAGACTGAACCTCCTTTGATACATGCTGATCAACACCCGAGCTTTTCATGCTAACGGTTGTAAATTCAAATTGATTAAAGTGAAGAGACGCGCTGTCTTTCGCTATCCAAGAAACGCCTTTCCTATCATCATCAAACTGGCTATCAATAAAATAATGGTTTGAGTCGACGCTCTGGATTTCTTGTTTATCTGGCATGTTGCTTGAACAGCCAGCAGTGAATAAAACGAACAATGGGAATAGGTAATGTAGTTTCATGTGAACCTCTAGTTTTCTAAATTTTGAGTGCACGAATCCCTGAGCGATAAGGCTCATAAAATGGGACTCGTGTTGATTAAACTTCTATGTGTATTGGCCGCGTAACGCTAGCAGCCAGATAACGGACTAAACTTCTTGCTCTTGCCCGCGGTGATCCGCAGCCAAGTAGGTATATATCGTTGGCACAACGAACAGGGTGAATAATGTGCCCACCGACATACCAACCGTGATGACCAAACCAATCGAGAAACGGCTTTGAGCACCGGCTCCGCTTGCAATGAGCAGCGGTACGACACCGACAACCATCGCAGCTGTGGTCATCAATACTGGTCTCATTCGAACAGTCGCTGAACGAATAGCGGCCTCGCGTCGGCTGCATTTCAATTCTTGTTGCATTTGGTTAGCAAACTCCACAATCAGAATACCGTGCTTACTGATTAAGCCTATCAAGGTCACCAGCCCCACTTCGGTGTATATATTGAGCGTATCAATGCCCAAATACAGTGGCATCAGAGCGCCAAAGATAGACAATGGCACACTGGTTAATACCACTAGTGGGTCTCGCAAACTTTCAAATTGAGCTGCCAGCACCAAGTAAATAATCACAAGAGCAAGGAAGAACGTCGTAACCAGTGAAGAGCCTTCTTGTAGGAACTGTCTCAATTGGCCTGAAGTGTCCGTCGTATAAGACTTAGGCAATATCTTCGCCGCCCCTTCTTCCATCACTTTATAGGCTTCCCCGATACTGATTCCCGGCATCATTTTCGCTTCAATCATGGCGCTGTTAAGCTGTTGAAACTGATCCACTTTCGATGGCTGCACTGATTGGCTAATTTCAATCAATGATGCCAGCGGTACCATCTCATTGGTGTTAGAGCGTACGTGGTAGTTCTTCAAATCATCCCAAGAGTTACGGTTCTCGTTAGGTACCTGAGTGATAACTTGGTAGCTGCGCTGATCCATCGAGAAGTAATTCACGAAGCCTTCACTGATAAAGCGAGACAACACGGTACCGATGTCTTGTGCGTTCACGTTCATCTGAGCAGCTTTATCGCGGTCGATGCGAATCTCTACCTGTGGTTTATTAAAATTCAGGTCGTTTTGTACATAGATGAATTTGCCACTCTTCTGTGCGTACTCTTTCAGTTTTTCAGCGTACTGATAGAGATCCTGATAAGAACCCGTTGGCGTTTTCAGAACCATCTGGAATGGCAAGCCTTGCGGTGTGCCTGGCAAGTCAGGTGGAGAGAAGGTGTACACCTGCAAACCCGGTAATACAGAACTCTCTTTTTCGAAACGTTGCATTACTTCTTTTGCTGTTGCTTCGCGCGAATCCCAATCTTTCAAAACACCCAAGCCAAAGAACGCATTGTTGTTCATGTAACCGTTGTCTAGCATGGTCATTTCGACTTCATCGTTCTTGCTGATAGAGTCAATAAGAGCCGGAGTAAAGTGGCGAATGTAATCGGTATTCGCTTGTGCAGGACCTTGCCCCATCACAATCATCACGCCCTGATCTTCTTCAGGTGCTAGCTCAGATGAAGTATTCATAAACATGAACACCAGACTGATCATTAACGTTCCTACCACTGGCCAAATATAAACACGGTTGTTCAACACATGTTCGAGCACTTTTCGGTAGCGCTCTGTTACGCCTTCAATCACTGCATCGATCTTCTTAACCAATTTTCCGTCGAGAACCGATTTATTAAGCAGTTTTGAACACATCATCGGCGTTAGCGTTAAGGCGATGAAACCCGAAATGAGTACTGAACCTGCCAAAGTGAATGCGAACTCAGTAAACAGCTTTCCGGTGAGTCCCCCCATGAAACCAATCGGCGCATACACTGCGGCCAATGTAATGGTCATCGCAATAACCGAGCCTGCAATTTCACGAGCACTGTCTATTGCAGCCTTAATTGGGCTAGTGCCATCTTCTAAGTGGCGAAAGGTGTTTTCTACAACAACGATGGCATCATCAACCACCAGTGATATTGCTAATACCATGGCAAGCAGCGTCAACAGGTTAATACTGAAGCCCATGCTCAACATGAAGAACATAGAGCCAATCAATGACAAAGGAATCGTTACAAGTGGTATCAACATCGCTCGCATTGAGCCCAAAAAGGCGAAGATAACGATGACTACGATCAGTGCGGCTTCGATTAAGGTTTTCGCTACTTCGTCAATTGAGGTTTCGATAAACTTAGTCGAGTCATAGATTACATCCGCTTTAATACCTTCAGGTAAGCCTGCTTGGATCTGTGGAAGCAATTCGTAAATGCCTTCAACAACGGTCAATGGGTTCGATGTTGCCGTATTGCTGATCGCCGTTGATACGGTAGTCACACCATTGAATTCAACGTCTGAGTCATAGTTTGCTGCGCCTAGTTCAACCGTCGCCACATCTTTTAAGTGCACAAGTTGCCCGTCATGCGCTTTCAAAGCCATGTTCTTGAAATCGTCTACCGAACTTGAATCGGTATGAGCGTTAATATCAACTTCGATATAAGGGTTTTGCAACTTGCCCGCCGCACTCACAATGTTATTTGCACGAAGCGCGTTTTGAACATCTTCAGCCGTCAGACCATATGAAGCCAGTCGTTGAGGGTTCAGCCAGATTCGCATTGCAAAATCTTCTTGCCCCAATATGTCGACCTTTGAAACCCCCTCAACAGTAGAGAAAGTTGGTTTAACTACGCGGCTCACATAGTCCGAGACTTGCTCCGTCTTCAATGTGTCACTCGAAAATGAAACATATAAGATCGGAGATTGAGACGTCGATTTAAGAATACTCGGGTCCAATACACCCGACGGCAGCTTATATTTCACTTGCTGCACGAGAGACAAAATCTCAGTCAAAGCACTATCAGACGGATACCCTAGCTTCAAATAAACCGTGATAACCGACTTACCCAGAGCACTATCCGATGTCATGTAATCAATGCCCGCTGTTTGAGCAATTTCTGCCTGCAGTGGCTGCGTCACATACCCTTGAACGCTGGATGCACTGGCACCTGGATAACTCGTTGTAATGGTAATAACGCCCGTTTCAATTTCTGGATATTGGCGCACTTGCAGTGAGGTAAAGGCTTTAAGACCTAACACCAACAGTACAAGGCTTAATACCGTAGCCAAAACTGGACGTTTGATAAATACATCAGTAAATGTCATGGGAGTTTCCTAGTTACTTTGCTTAGTACTTTTGTCAGTAATCAACGGATGTTGGTTATTAACCAGAACCCATCCACTATTCTTGAGTTGGTGTTGGTTTGAAGTCACAACCACATCCCCCTCTTTCAAGCCCGAAACCACACCAACATAACCGCCTTGTTTGGGGCCGACTTCAACAGTGCGCTGCACAACCTTGTACTCGTAAAATGGTGATGCATTGTTGCTCGAATGTTCGCTGGCCTTTTTAGTCGACGTATCCAACACAAACACGGTGTTTCCGTATAAGGTGTAACTGATCGCAACAGAAGGTACTGCCACGATAGTGTCCGATTCTGATGTGATTAACGTAGCGTCGACATACATACCCGCCTCCAACGGCACGGCTTGGTTAGCCATGGCTCTCAATTCGATATTGTGCGTGTTGCTGTCTGAGCTCGGTTCAATGGCAGAAATCGTGCCGTGAAAGACTTCGTCGTTCGTTGCTTCTGAATAAAACTGTAAATCTTGCCCTACCTTCACATCGTGTAAATAAAGCTCTGGAATAGAGAAATCGACATATTGCTTTGATTTGTCTTCCAGTTCGACAATCGCTGTGCTTGAATTAATAAAGTCACCCACATCGATATTACGAATCCCAACGCTGCCAGAAAATGGCGCTTTCACTTTCATGTAGTCAATTTGCGTAGCAATATATTCCAGCTTTGCACCTTCAGCATTAAATTGAGCTTGTAGCTTATCAACCGAGTTTTTTGAAACACTGTTATTTCTAAGGAGCAATTTATTTCTCATCAATTCGACTCTTACCAATTCAACTTTGGATAGCTGGCTCTTATAGTTAGACTTCAATAACGCATCATCCAATTTAATAAGAACATCACCCTTATTTACTTGCTGACCTGAAGTAAATAGAATCTCTTTTACTTGGCCTGACATTTGGCTCGTCACATCAATAGATTGATTAGAATGAATGTTACCAATGACTTTTAAACTTTTATCCCAAGTATCTTGATTTACCTTTTCCGTTGTTACAGATATAGCTGGCAATTTAAAATTAGCGACCTTCTCTTTGATCATTTCACCTTTTACATAATGAAAGCCAAATACAAAAGACAGTAATATAAAAAGAGCTGACCCGACAATAACGCCTTTATACTTACTCATGTGTTCACCTTTTTTTTTAAGTCTGGTCATTCTATCTATCGACACCGCCAATAAATCAAACTCATATAACATCCACCCAATCTTATATAAAATAAAAATCAAACATTAAAAATCAAACACTTATGGTAAAGATATCAATCGACACTCAATTTTTGTTTTATTGCTATTTTATTTGAACATGATTTATCTATTTTCTCGATCGATATAATTCTCATCGTTCCTTAAACAAATAAACGAGTTAACTATGTCGAATCAAATTAATCACACTAAAGTCGCTATTAAAGAAAAGATGAAACGTATATATGGAGAAGATGTTACCCATAAACATAATAAAGACCATTTAGAATATAGAGAGCATCAACCTTCTCATTCTGGTCAACATGGTGGCGACCCAGAAGGTCATAAGCATTTAGTCAATCACCATTCTGATGGTCATCATGATAAACATCACAAAGATAAAATGCATGACCATAAAAAATCATCGCGACTGCATCATAAAAAGTAGAAGACTGGATGAAGCCCAGATTATTAAAAATAAAGCATTAGATCAGTTCATCAACCAAATGTTGATTAATGCTTAATCAAACGTTAAACCAAATTAAAAAATGAAATAGCGAGTCAATGATGATGCTATTTCATTCAAGGATTACTATGTCATTTATTATTGAACAACTTAGAGACTATCCGTTTATAGCGCTCTTTTTATCACTCGGTCTCGGTTACTTAATCGGTAAAATTAAAATCGGTAAGTTTGAATTAGGTGGAATCGCAGGTTCACTGCTTGTTGCTGTAGCACTTGGTCAGATCGGCGGTATCGCGATCTCTAACGAAGTAAAAAGCATCTTCTTTGCTTTATTTATTTTTATGGTGGGTTACAACGGCGGTCCGCAGTTTTTCTCGTCATTCCGCCTTTCATCTCTAACACGCTTATTCGCTTCGTTTGTGATGACGTTTGTAGGATTAATCACGGTTGTGTTGCTCTCTAAATGGGCAGGACTAGATAAAGGTTTAGCGGCGGGCCTTGCGGCTGGTGGCTTAACACAATCGGCAATCATAGGTACTGCAGGTAATGCTATCGATCAGCTGAACCTAGCGCCAGATGTCACCTCAACGCTTAAAACAAACGTGGCTGTGGGTTACTCAATCACCTACATCTTCGGCTCTCTTGGTCCGATTCTAATGATATCACTCATTCCAATGGTAATGGGTTGGAACATAACCAAAGAAGCGAAGAAGCTTGCGGAAAAAATGGGCGCTGGCAGCAAGCAACTAAACGAGGGTGAATTCTCTGCATTGAATCGCGTATCTTCTCGTGCTTATCAAGTGACCGCAAACTCTATGTTTGTTGGAAAAAGTGTTGTCGAGTTAGAAGAAGCATTCGATGCCGACCTCACTATTGAAGCGATCTACCGCTCACACCAAGACACAGGATCAACGTTAGATTTGGCGAAGAACCCTATTTTAGCGGCGGGTGACAAAGTTTACCTTACTGGTCTGACTCAGGCATTTCCTAAAGTGACCTCGCTGGGTGTCGAACTCGGTGAATTTAGTGAAGAAAGCAATGTTGTCCAAACACAACAGAAGGTCGTACTCACGAATAAGAAACTAGCGGGTATTACGCTACGTAAGCTTCACGATGAAACGAACGCACGTATTCGTCGTGGTGTTTATATCACTCAGCTATCACGCATGGGCCATGATATTTCGACTTTGCCAGAAACCGAACTGCACATTGGTGACGAAATCACCTTAGTTGGACAAAAAGAAGACATAGCTAAAGTCATCAAAAAAATTGGCTACAACAGCCCACTGCCTAGTGTTACTGACTTCGTAACAATGTCTTTCGGCATGGTGCTTGGCTATCTGATTGGCGAGATTGGTTTCACTATCGGTGGTTCTCATATCGCTCTAGGTTCAGGTTTAGGTTGTCTGGTTTCCGGCCTACTTGTGGGCTACCTAAGAATGCGTACACCTCGTTTAGGCAGTGTTAACCACGGCGCAGCCAACTTTATGCAGACATTCGGCCTTGCAGTATTTGTTGCGGTTGTTGGTATTAATGCAGGCGCTCCAGCGCTGACGGCAATCAAAGAGAATGGCGTAACGCTTTTACTGTTAGGTGTGTTGGTCACTCTAATTCCTCAAGTACTGACGTTCCTATTCAACTACTACGTGCTCAAAATCAAAAACCCAGTAGAAGCGCTAGCGGTTATCGCGGGTAGCCGCAGTGCAAACCCTGCATTCGCATCGCTACTAGAAAAAACACAAAACAGCACACCAGTACCGAGTTTCACGATGACTTATGCGGTTGCCAATATCTTCCTCACCTTATGGGGTCCGATCATCATCAACCTAATTACCAAAATCTCGTAATCAACATCGAATCAGCCAATTGATGATTCAACTTATTCATTAACTACTTAACACAGTAGCTAGCCAAGCCGGCTAGCTGCTCAAAGAAATTAACTCATTTATATATCCAAAAAACTTGGATCTTAAACAAATTTAAAGAGAAACGACTATGAAACGCACAGATGAAAAACGCCTAGAAACACTAAGCCCATTCGAAGTAAAAAACACACTGATCGACCTTGCTCAGCATTCACATGAAAAAACCATGATCAACGCTGGTCGTGGTAACCCAAACTGGGTCGCGACAGCGCCACGTGAAGCCTTTTTCCAATTAGGTATGTTTGCACTAGAAGAATCAAAATCGAATTTCTCAGGGTATGAAGGCTTTGGTGGAATGGGAGTTCAACAAGATATTAGCCTGCGCTTTCTTCAGTTTTGTGAAAAATACGAAGACCAAGAAGGTGTGCAATTCCTCATTGAAGCCTTCCAGTTTATTACGGATCAATATCAGGTAGACGGTGATGCGCTTATTTATGAATGGGTTGAGGGGATTCTAGGTAACAACTACCCAGTGCCTGATCGCATGCTCAAATATTCGGAACTCATTGCTCGTAAATACATTGAGCAAGAAATGGCGGGCTCGCAGCCATTACCTGCAGGAAAGTTTGACTTGTTCGCCGTTGAGGGTGGCACAGCGGCCATGGTTTACATCTTTAACACGCTAAAGAGCAACCGACTATTGAACCCTGGTGACACCATCGCGATTGGTGCGCCGATTTTCACTCCGTATATCGAAATGCCAGAGCTTGAAGATTACGCGCTCAACAAAGTAGAAATCATGGCGGATGAAGCGTCTGCGTGGCAAATTCCAGACTCTGAATTAGAAAAACTGAACGATCCAAGTGTTAAAGCTTTCTTCCTTGTTAACCCAAGCAACCCTGCTTCGGTTCGATTAAGCGATGAGACACTCTATAAGATTGCAGAGGTTGCTAACCGTCGCCCTGACCTCATCCTTCTTACTGATGATGTTTATGGTACTTTCGCTGATAACTTCACATCACTAGCGATGCTGGCTCCGAAGAACACGATTCTAGTGTATTCGTACTCTAAGTACTTTGGTGCAACAGGCTGGCGTTTAGGAGTGATTGGCGTGCACGAAGACAATAATTTCGACCGCATGATTCGAGATCTTCCAGAAGACACTCGAAGCACGTTATCTCAGCGATACCAAGGCATTGCACTTGAGCCGAGTAAGATTAAGTTCATTGACCGTTTAGTGGCAGACAGCCGTGCAGTGGCACTGAACCATACCGCCGGTCTTTCAACACCTCAGCAGATTCAAATGACAATGTTCTCGCTGTTGTCTTTGATGAAGGATGGCGAAGAGTACAAGCGACTCGCGAAACAAATTGTGCGTCGTCGCTACCACACTCTAATGCAGAAGAACTTAGCCGCGCCAATCGTTGCTGAAGGCGATCAAACCGGTGCGTTCTATTACGTGGAGATTGATCTGAAAGAGATTGCTCAAACGATTCACAGCAACGATTTCTTCACATGGTTAGAAGAAACGTATGAGCCGCTTGATTTCTTGGTACGCCTTGCAGAAGAACATGGCGTGATTGTGATGCCGGGTGCGGGTTTTGATGCGCCAACGTGGTCTCTGCGTGTGTCTCTAGCGAATCTAGAGGAAGCACAATACGCAAATATCACTAAAGCGATGAACGCGGTAATGCAAAGTTATGTTGAACGTTACGAAGCGGCTTGCTAACACGACCTCAACACTAGAAAGCTCATAGAAAAGCGATAAATTCTGAGTGTAGATTCACTAAATTAGTGAGCCTACACTCAGTTCTTTTTATCTAGGACGATATATGAGAATAACTATTTGAATTCATAGGTGTAAGACGCACCAACACTGTTATTTTCACCGAAATCGTCCTCAGCAAAAATAGTGAAGAAGTTGAATGATTGAGCGTCACTCAACTTGTAGCTAGCACCGACGCCAGCCCAATACCCTGAATAATCATCAGACCCCATCGAACCACCACCGAAGCCCATGATAGACCATTCATCCGTAATCGTTTTTAAACCAAACGCACCAATGTAGCCACCGTGTGTTGAGCTCGGCATCAATACATAGTCAGAACCAACATTATCGTCATCGAAAACAGCTACTTCGCCGTCATTATAGCTGTAACCAGCCATAGGGAAGATTTGCCAACCGAACGGCTCAATATCGAAATAGCTCAGTGGTATAAACGTACCGATACTGTAGTTGTTCTTATAAGCATCGTTGTCATATTCAGAACGGCTAAAGTTGAAGTTCACGATACCCATAGGCAACAGCCATGAACCGCCTAATCGCCACTCTTCACCGTCCGCATTGACACGAGCATTGATCATTCGCGCTTCATCTAAACCAATAGAGCCTGAGAACTGCAAATCTTCGTTATAAGCAACGCCAGCTTTTGTCACGATTTTAGTCGGATCATCAGGGTGCTTCTCTTCAGCAAAAGCACCCATCGAGCCGAGCGTTGCCAAAGCAACAAGTAATAGATTACGTAATGTCATTAGAAGGTCGCACTAACCCCAACAAAGTGGATACGGCCGTCGAATGAGCCATCTATCATAAATCTGTCCATATCAACCGACCCTAAATCAGCGTATTCGTAGAACACGTCGATTAAAATATCATCCCAGTAAGTAGACGCGCCTACCGAGTAGCGATATTGCTCGCCTACTGGAAGGTCAACATACTGCATTGTTGGGTCGTCTTGCGGAGAGGTTTCGTAAGAGAAGCCGGCTTTTAGACGCCAGTCTGAGTTAAGTTGATAATCAGCACCAACCGCAAATTTCCAAACATCATCCCAATCGCGCTCTAAAGTCTGGCTAATCGGCAGATTGCCGTTTTGGTTTGTACCTAGATCTAAAACCGTACTATCCCATTGGCTCCAACGGTGAAACTGGATGCTTGCCAATAAATCTAATTGAGAATTCAATGCATAGCTTGCACTGACATCAACTAGTTCAGGAACATCAAGACCAGTGCTTAATGAACGCTGTCCACCAGTAAACACATTTACGTCATTGTTAAATTCATGTTCGAGCTTAGAGCGATAGCTTGCCCCTAGCTTTAGTTTATCTGTTGGCGTGTACATTACGCCAAGGTTATAACCATAAGCCCAGTCTGTATCTTGCTTAGCTGTAAAAAGAGAAGATGACTGTTGTAATGCAGCCCAACTCAATTGAATACCCGCGCCAACAGACCATTGTTCGTTAATTTGGTAGCTCAAGGCAGGATTCACTTGCATTGCTGTGAGAGTGATATCTTCTAGAAGTGCAGCACCCGCCCAATCACTGCCATAATCGAGGCTTGAACCGCCAACAGCACCAAGTGCAATACCAAGGTGCAATTTGTCTGTGACTTGATGAGCATGAAAGGCACCAAATGAGGGAAGAACTGAGTGCCCTTTTCCATCATCGCTAGAATCTTGGTTATCTTGATATTTCATCTCAAGATCGAACGCCATGGTATTGATCGTGGTTTTGCTTTCACCCATGTGAGACATGGTTGCTGGGTTAGTCCACATCGCCGCGGCAGAGCGAGTGTAAACACCGTCACCGGCGCCGGTAGTACCAGCATTGGCGACGACAGCTTCTTGTAAAAACAAACCACTTGCGAAAGCATTTAAACTTGTAAAAATTGCGGTGGCAGCTAGCGAGTAAGTAAAAGTTTTGTTCATCAGATTGCTCATTTAGCCTTAGACATTAAATTGCTCTAAGGTTACCGCAAAGCCCTATAAACAAAGGGAATATCCATTATTCCTGTACAAACGCTATTTAAACTTTCTGGCAACGTAAGGGCGTGGTTTGTCTCGATGAATTTCACGTTGAGCAGCGATTGCTCTATTCTTGCCTAACCCTACCTTTATCTGATACCAAGTCTCGTAGAACACTGCCATGCCAGGGCTTGACCACCAAGTCTTGTTGTAGAGTTTCTTATTAGCAGCGACGACATCTGGCGACCGATTCGCACACTCAAGTGCCAACGCATAAGCTTCAGCGTAAGGATCTTCGGCAATCTTGGTTACCAGCCCATAGTCTTTCGCTGTTTCACAGTCGATCTCTTTAGCGGTCATCGCCATTTCTAAGGTGTGATCTTTACGCATTAACTCTCGAAATGCGATGGCGCCTCCCATGTCAGGAATCAAACCCCATTTGGCTTCCAATATCGAGAAAGTCGCGTCTGGACTGGCCATCCTAAAATCACCACCACTGGCTAATTGAAGGCCGCCTCCCCAACAACGACCATGAATCGCAAAAATGACAGGACATGGGATCTCTCGCCAACCAAGCGAAAAGTGCTGCGCAGCATTAGGTAATGTCGGTAACCATTTGAACAAAAGCTTCATCGCCCCAACTTTACTGTTCAATAACGATTTAACATCTAAGCCAGAACAAAAATCGGAACCACTGCCCTTAACAATAACAGCTCGAATATCTCTGTTCTTCTTGAGCTCACTTATCATGTCATTAACGGCTTCAAACATCGCCATATCAATAGCATTGAGCTTATCGGGTCGATTCAACACAACCGTCGCAATTTGGTTTTCATCGATAGAACAAGTAATACGATCGAGGATTGGCATGGTGGCTACCTTATAAGTGGTCAGACCTTTAGGTTATACATTTTATTAACATATGCCAAACTTGCACATTAAGAAGCGAGACCTGTGTTGCTTAACACCGCCCCCATTACACAAACGACATCAATAAAAAAGCAGTGATGGATCGCTCCATTCACTGCTTTTCATTCGTAGCTTTTATTGCCAATAGCTTTGAATACCAATAGCTTTGATAATCAAGGACTCTCAGTTTTGGGATAAGCTATGTTCTTCGAGATTTCAATAGCAAGAAGATGAAGTAGCTACCACCAATAATGGAAACTAACGTCCCTGCCGCAAGCTGCGCCGGAAACACCACCACTTGCCCTAACCAGTCTGCAAATAGCATGAGTGCAGCACCAATTAAAAATGACAAGATGATCTGCTCTCGAACCAAACGAGCCCCCACCATTGCAGCGATATGCGGAGCTAACAAGCCGACAAACGCGACAGGCCCCATGGTTGTTGTCACGACCGAGCATAAGATCGCAACAATACACAACAATGCCACGTAGGCGAGATTGATATTCAACCCTCTGGCACTCGCGAACTGCCGTCCAGTCGCAATTAAGGTCACCCAACGACTCAGCAGCAGAACAACACCAATACAAGCCGTTATCACGACAGCCATTATAGTGGCAGACTCAGGCTCCACACGGTAAGTAGAGCCAGCTAGCCAAGCCAATAATGTGTATTTCCCCTCACCCACTCGTGTTAAAGAGAATTGCACCAAAGCTTCCAATACGGCGGTTAATGAAATACCGGTAAGGATCAAAATCGATGGCGCAAACTGATGCTTCTTGCCAAGGAATAGCAATAAACACAGTGCAATCGCGCTGCCTAAGAAAGCAACCCAAGGGCTCAATGAGTGAATCGAATAGCCCATGAATAAGCTACTGAAAATCAACGCCAGAACCGCACCCGCCGACACACCAAGAATATCTGGGCTTGCGAGCGGGTTGTAGACCAATCTTTGTAAAATCACACCCGCCACCGCTAAGCCGCCACCAGCGAATATCGCGGTTAACATTCTAGGCCAACGAATAGACCATTCAAATGCGTCTGGAATAACAAAGTAGCCCATATCAGAAGAAGGCTGAGACAATGAACTCAACGCCAGCAACCCGAAGATCATCAAGCCCAACAAGAAGTAAGCCAAAGATGAAATAGACTTCGGACCTTTAGGCATTGAGAAAAACAACTGATCTTGAGCAGACATTTGCTTTCTCGCAATAATGATCAACGCAGGAGCACCAATCACTGCGGTTGCCGTCCCTGTTGGAATCATGTCCAAAGACCACTGCGCCAAGAAGATCGCCAAGCTGTCGGTGACACAAAGTAATAGCGCACCTAATACGCAGCTTGCGACGAGTTCAGATTTGGCCTTTAGAAAACCTAGATGCCTAGCGATGTTCGGAGCTATCAAGCCGATAAAGCTGATCACGCCCACCGAGGTAATAGATACTGAAGCCAACCAAACGCCAACCGCCATCAATACAAAGAATGTTGCGCCAATATTGAGCCCGCGCGCCGCAGCCCCTTCTGTGCCGATGGAAAGCAAAGTCAGAACTCGCGGAGCTAAGAAGAATATGGCAAAAATCGGCAACAGCTTAGGCATCAACCAAAGCACTTGTTCCCAGCCATTTTGCCCTAGGTCGCCCGCTCCCCATACAAACAGATTCTGTGCGTACTGGTCGTTGAGTAGAATAATCGCCGTTGCAAATGCCCCTAGCAATAAGTTGACCGCCATACCCGCCAATACAATTGGCAAGCCGCTCATATTTTTGATGCCAACAATGGAAACGATAAGCCCCATCGCAAGCAGCGCACCAATTAGAGCAAACCAAACTGAATACTGAGCGACCAACATCGGCGCAACCACATTCAGAATAACCAGACCAAGCCATGCACCTGATGATGTACCCAAAGTTAACGGCGACATCATGCGATTTTGTGTCAGTTGTTGAAACAAGCTGCCGATGGTGCCAAGTGTTGCGCCAACCAAGATTGCCATCACCAAGCGAGGTAAATTGACATAGGCTAACGCCATCAGCTCGAATGAATCATCAACCATTCGATTGAATGTCGCGATATCACTGATCTGTGAGACTTGTTGAAGCAACTCACCAATAGGACCAAATTCCGACTGCCCTAACCATAAATGAACAAGGGCAGCGCAAAACAGCGCAGCCCCCATCATAAAACCACTGGATTTCATTACTGCTCCGCTAGCGTCAACAACGAGTACGCCATGGCTTCTGCGTTATACAAAATCGACATTGCACCACCGTAGCTCCAACTTGCTGCCACTGGGCTAAATTGACCATTACGAACAAAGGGCATGCTCTTCCAGACCGGAGAGCGGTCTAGTTTGTCTTGATATGGGAAAGGTTCAAAGTAAAGCGCAATACCGTTCTTCACGTTCTTAAGCTCGGTCATACGCTTTTGACTGATACCCCACTGACTTGCAGGCAGATCCATCGCATTATCAAAGCCAAGCTGCTCAAGTGCATATTGTGGAATAGAGTTATCGCCGTAAATGAACACCGAAGTGGTGCTCGCAAAACGAAAAGAGGTCACTTTCGGCTTGTCGCCCGGATACGCTTTATCCAGTTCAGCCTTAAGGACAGCGATACGCTCATCCATTACGACCAGCTTTTGGTTCGCTTGTTCTTCTTTACCAAGCAACTGTCCGATCTTCTTGAAGTTCTCGATAGCAGCCGCTGCATTGCTGTGCTGGTCACTGTACGTTTGGTAGTAAAGCACGGGCGCAATTTCAGAAAGTCGTTCCTGAAGATCTTTCTGAGGAGAAGCGATAAGAATTACATCAGGGTTTAACTTCTTCAAAGCAGAGAAATTAGGCTCAGTTCGAGTGCCAATGTCCGCCACGCCTTCTGGAATCGCAGGCTGAACAACCCAATCGGTATAACCTGCAATATCAGGTACCGCTACTGGTGTGACACCGAGTTCAATCACTTGTTCGGCTATGTCCCAGTTCAACGCAGCCACTCTAACAGGCTGAGCTTCAAGGGTTTTAACGCCTTCACTGTCTTCAACTTGAAAGTTGGCCATCGCTTGAGCTGATAACAACAAGCTCAATGAGACAATGAACGAACTCACTTTAGGAAAACAAGAAGTAAAATAGTTGGCTTTCATATAATCACTGTCACTTTTTAATTGTTTATTTAACGACAAAAGCAGCCTACACAGGCTGCTTAGATTTATGTATTCAAATGAATTAAAACTCGTAGTTCACGCTGAGTTCTACTGACTGCTCCGCACCGAACCAACAGTTCGATTGGTCGTAGCAGGTGTAGTACTCTTCATTAAACAGGTTATTAACGAGCAAGTTAGCCGTTGCACCTGACAGAGTTTCACTTGCTTCCCCTAGGTCATAACCCACAGAGATATCAACGACAGTGTAAGACGGCACTTTCCCTTGAATATTGGTTGCATCCATCTCCATGTCACCCATGTAACGAGCTCCCGTGCTCCAACGTGTACCTGCTAAAGCACCACCGTACACATAGTAATTACTCCACAAATTCGCAGCGTGTGTCGGTACATAAATTGGTGTAGTGCCTTCTAGATCTGGGTTCGCATCTTCAGTCACTTCCATGTCGACATACGTATAGCTCGCATTAACATCCCAATCTTCCGTTACAAACCATCTGCCTTCGACTTCGACACCTTGAGAACGCACTTCGCCTAACTGAATCTTAGAGCGATACGTTGGATCCGATGGATCGGCAGCAATTGAATCTTTTTTAGTAATGTAAAAGTATGATGCTGTAAGTTGCTGTGCCATATCAGCAGACAGGTATTTCACACCGAATTCGACTTGCTCACCCAGCTGAGGTTTCAACGAGTTACCGTTAATATCAGTACCAGCAGCTGGTTCAAAACTCGTCGCGTAACTTACAAATGGAGAGATGCCATTATCTAACTCATACAAAGCACCTACGCGGTAAGAGAACTGATTGTGATCCGCTTTTTCTGTGCCATCGCTTGTTGGATAAATGCTCGTTTTTTCGTCACTCGCTTTGAACATGTCGTAACGTCCACCAGCAAGTAAAACCAGCGCGTCGTAGCGAACTTGATCTTGGAAATATAATCCTAACTGCTCGGTAGTAATGTCGTGGGATTCACGGTAATTCTCTTGAAGCTGACTTTTATCCAAAAGGTCGTTATCTGGATTGTATGCGTTGAAATCACCGAAACTACTGTTTGCATCAAACTCTTTGTACAAAGAGTCACCTGTTAGCTTTAGGTAGTCGACACCAAACAATAAGTTATGCTCTAGCCCAGCAACCTCGACGCGACCTGATACTTGGTTGTCGATAACAAAGCTTTGAGAGTCTTCATCCGTGCTATACACATTTCGAATTAAGCTACCAGTTGCCGCGTTAAAATTCGTACCGCGATGGTAGGTGTTTTCTTGATATAGCGACGCATCGGAATAACGAGCGCTCTGAAGGAAAGTCCAGTTGTCATTGATT